>Ga0179591_1298843_pt1 | contig 11203 bp, 10 predicted proteins | sample CZOMad2_1_08_16f_FD_182891 | JGI IMG/M metagenome (GOLD analysis project Ga0179591, IMG submission 182891) | Vadose zone soil fungal communities from Angelo Coast Range Reserve, California, USA - CZOMad2_1_08_16fungal (PacBio error correction) | ecosystem: Environmental > Terrestrial > Soil >... | reverse complement strand
GGTCGTCCTCTTTGTCAATACGCCCCACTGACGCTATACCCCCCTTCCTTGCCCAACGTCGGTCCATGCTTGCTCCATCCCGTGGTCACAACGCCGGCCCTTTTTGCTCCGGGCCGTCCGACTACCTCGAAAGAAAGAACACTGTCCACTTCTAGTGGTCTTTTTTCTCGTCCTCTTTTCTCACAAGATGTCCACCCTCTGCTCTCCCTTCTTTCGACCTTTTTTTCCATAGTTGTAAACCCCTATCGATTGGCGTGAGTTTTTCTTCGATTTAACCACCCTCTGATCGCGGTTTATCCTTGCTACAAGAATCGTTTTCTCCTGTTTTTCCTCTCTCCTCCTCCGCAACAGCCAGGCACTTGTCCAGTGAGGCTCAAAGTTGGGGTCCCCTCCCCTCTTAAGGAAGTTTTTTACTGTAGTATTTCCTTTCCCTTCTCAGCATTGACCTCTTTTACCCTTAGTTCAAACGTCTCTTTTCTTACACGACTTTCCTCTTCTGTAACATCGGTGAAAATTCCTCAAGTTTCCTTTTTTTTCTTGATGTTACCTTCAAGATTTGTTTCTTATACTTTATTCCTTCCTTCAGGGAAGCGTGCTTAAAGTGAGTGCCCTAAGTTGACTGATCTGACTAATTAATTAAACCTCTATTGCCCCACCTAATTCACCCCCCCCCAAGATGCTGCTTCTGCAAGGCGCCAGCCCGCCCCTAAGACTACCCCCCGAAATGTTGATGGGATCTATCCTTGAATGACCGTCGATTCATACTTGCCCTCTCTTCATTACGTCCAACCAACAGGTTCGTCTCCTCTGACGGAAAAAACATCGACTCCAGTTTGTGAGACCCCACTTTTGCGCCCTTGATCCCGCGTCTGTTTCGCTACTTTATCTGTTCTCCTTCTGCATGCTTACTCAGCGAATCCTCCTTCCCCCCAGAAGTATTCCCCCCGGCTCCCCATCTGTTCTTTCCACTGCGCGAGGATGGGTGTGTGGATTTCGTTTCTGCTTTCTTTCAGGGCGCTCTAGTTTCGTTTGTCGGCCGCGCCTCGGTTCGATCCCCGTTTCTGTCATCCCCCCCAGCGGTTTTCGCGAGGATAATCTCAATTCGCCGCCACTCCCCCTTTTCTCCGCTTCCCAAAGTATCACCCTTCCCCCCAACCCCCCTCGACGTCCCTTGTCGTCCGCTTCCCTACACCGACCTCCAGAGACAACCCTTCCCCCCCTGCCGTCCCCTCTTACAGATGTGTCGTTGCGTAAGGGGGTTGACATGGTCTCACAAAAGATTTGAGCCAGCCATCCCAATGAAATTTCATCAAGCGCTCGTGCCCCCGTGATGTATCGCCAAAGCAACTGCCGCCTGCCGCAAACGTTGCAGTTTTCAGTCCCGGGCTTCTCTCAGAGAATCCCGCCCATCCAAAATAGTGCACCGCCCCCAGGCCCCAATAGTCGGTTTGAACCCCCCTTGCGGGTCTTGGTGACAATGTACTTCATAACCCCCCCGCCGCGCTAAGTGATCCAAAAGGGTTTTTTCTGCGGACTAAAACTTGTCCATTTCCGATTGCGACCTCCCCAAAGTCCTCCCGATTTAATCAGTCTTCTTCTCCCGGTACCTTTCCCCCCTACGGTGGGTATAAGTAGTCTTTTCCTATCCAGAACCTCAGCGCCCTCTAAAAGACCCCCCCCCAATCCCCAAGAACCGAAGGGCTCCCCCCCGCCGTTATCTTGTGTACCCCCCCATATCCTCCCCCCCACGTCCAAGCCAATAAACCCGAGCCCGGTCCTTTTCCCTTTTTCCCACAGCATTTGCCTTAGGGGACTCACAAACTCTCCGTCCCTCTGCAGTCCCTTCCCTTGAGGAGTAAACCCTCTCTTGCTGAGATCATCGAAATGGCCCGTAGAGTTTCCTTGGTCTAACCTCTCCCTAATAACCCTCCCAACTCGACATACATACCACACGACCTGATAATAATAGTTTCTGCTTCGTCTTAAGGCACCACCCAAACTGTCACCTGGGTTTGTGAATTTCTTTCCCCTGACCTGCTTGAAAGCCTTCGAAAATTTTTCCCTAAGTTTGATTCACACGTTTTCCTTTATTTTCCTCTCACGTCTGCATTTTCTTCTTTCAGTACCATTCGGATAAATACTTTTCCAAGAGTTTTTGCCTCACACATTTCTGTAAGCGTGAGCAATTTTCCAACTTACGTTTTTATCTGTTCGCGATCTCTGTGTTCCTCCACTCCCTGGACCCCCACGTTCTACTCAGGATTTTTTCCCCGCAGTTTTTGCCGGCTTCCTAATAGTAGACCGATATAGAGGGGACCGCTCTCTGCACTTCCCCCCTTTAGACAACCCTGTTCTCATACAGGTCAATCCTCCATGCGGCGGTTCCGACCAGGTCCTCCTATGTCAGCATCCCCACCCATGTCTTGTTCTCCCTCCTTCCATGGCAGGAGGTAAAAATGTTTTTTTCCCCCGGTCATCCGCATGCCCCCACAACCCATCGTCTATTTCGCCGGAACGCCCGGAACGAAGCAAGACGCCGCCCCATGGCCCTAGACAAACCCCCCCCGTTACCTTGTACTTTACCCCTTTCCCCTTTTCAATTTCCCCACCTTTTTTGTTACAAATCTATTTGCCCCTCCTCCCTTTCTTTTGTTAGATTTTTCCCCCGCCCTCTGGTGGGAATCCTTCCTCCCTTTCCCTGTCCCCTTCCCACTCATTAGAAAAGGTTTGTCTTTGCTACTGCTGTTTTTCTTGCTTTCGTCTCGTCGCGTCGAGGAATTGCTTTCTTTTCCCCCGCGTCCCGAAGACCCCCCCCCACATTTTTTTTTTGGTTTGTCGGGAATTTCCCCCCCATTATTCACCCTATCCTTGGTTCCTGCGGCGGCTAATCTGGTCTAGCTTCCTTCTTGGAAAGGACTGTTTTTTCACGGTCAATATTTGGCTCTCCTCTTCCCGCGGGTACTTTCCGTGCCCCTTCCTTCTCTCCGGGTCGCAACACACCGGCTATGCCCGCATCTGACTTCCGTTGTTGGCCTGCCGTCTGTTCTTTCCCCCCCGCTGTAATTCCCCCCCATCGGTATTTACTACCCGGTGCTTTTAGGACGGCACCTGGTGTACTCACGGACCCCCTGAAACGACCAATTCTGCAGAGCTTCAAAAGTGTTATCACACCTTTGCCCTACGTTTTTCTTCTTTTCCTTGCTGTTAAGAACCGGGGTCTTCCGTTTTTGTGAATTCCGCCGTTGCCTCTTAATAGTATTCGTTTATCTGCGGAGGCGTGGTGAGGATTCCTCATACGCCCTAGTATCTTTTGTCAACAATTTTCTCTATCGTACTTCGAAACAATTGAGAGGCCTCTGGATTCCTTCTATCGTTTCTGCCCATGCCCTCTTATAATGGAGTCGATGCGTTTTCCCCCCCCACGCCTGTCTATGGTTGCTTGCCTCCAACTTTTGTTTCCGTCTTCTTTGTTTTGTGTCCCACCCTCACTTTCCTCCTTCACTTTTTTTTTTTTCGGCATTCGAGTAGGTGCTTTCGTTCTCCCAATTTTTTTGTTGTTCGGAGACTGCTGTTTAATCCCTTGTTCGTGCTTTGGTTTTCTGTGCTCATTCCCCCCGACAGCTCGACTCGAATTTTTCGTTCTTCGCATTTGCTTGTTTGTAAACTTTTTTCCTTTGCCACACTTTTGTATTCGAGTGATCAAGAAAGGTGCTGTCATATCAGGCGCGCATGCGGGTGTAGTCATGTCTCCGCCCCTTCCACGGTGTGCGCTACCTTTACGTGCTGGTGGGGATCGAAGGTTTTTCGTTCTATGCCCTCTCTGCATCTCACCTTAAACCCCCCTTCCTCCCTGCGGCGGCGGTTCTGCTTTCCCCGATCTCGGCGTGAACTCGCAGGGATGATTCTGGCTGTGATCCGCTGCCCCGGCCTTCGTCTTGTTTCACCCCCCTGCGATTGCAAACGAACCCTTTGTTCTTGGCACTCGCTGGTTTCCAATTTCTGAATGATTATTGTCTGCATTTTTTTAAGCATTAATATAATCTTCGGGTGCTTTTATTGATCATTTTGTCTCATCCTCCCCTTTCTTTTGGACGCCGCCAGTTATCTTCGAAAAATTTTTTTTTCTTCCCTTAACCCAGACACTTATTCAAAAGCCTTGCCTCCCCATCTCAAAAATACCTCCTAGTCCTTTTCCTAATTATTCCCTTCACGATTTTCTCTCTTTACAGAAAAAGTGGGACTCCGGGTCATATGCGTCTTGTCCACTCTTATGTTCTTCAGACGGCCAGACTTTTCACGAACAACTGAGAGGAGGTCGCGCCCCCACTTGAGCGCAACTGCCTCTATTTTGTTATGGCCTCCTGCTCCAGGAAAGTTTTTACCTTCAATTCCTCTATAGGCTATGACTCTTTTTCTGCATTACTGATACCGAGCTCCCCTTTCTTTTCGTAGTTTATTTTTCCCTTGGTTAGTAGAGAAGCCCCCCTCCCCTCTTTTTTTTAACCTACTCTTTTCTTCCAGAGAGGAGTAATTTCAGTCTACTGCCCCCCTCCTGGAGGCCTATTTTCCTTCTCTTATTTCTCTCTTTCTTATTCCGTACTCGTCCTCCTAATTTCCCTCTCGCCTTCCCAAGAACCACCCCATTACCTGTCCATGAGGCTGTCTCCAACATAGTTACAGCCCTAAGGCCCGCGCCCGGGCACATGAAGAACGCGGTCCAACTCTGTTACCCCTCTTCGCTGGGTCCCTAGACCATATAGACTTCCCCTTTAGGCTGGCAAGCGCTGGGTTTTCCCCACGTTTGTAGTCCAAAGGGAAAGGCCGCTGCCTGGTGCTTCGTTCGGATTCTGATCATTCCCCCCCCACCACGTCCGTAAGCACCTCCATTTCTATCTTCTCCAAGGCTTCTGACTTGGTGGAACCCACTGCCACACGCCTGCCCCACCTCCCCGCTGAAACTCTTTTCCCATTTCTAAACGAGATCGCGTTTAGCGCCCTTGTGCTTCCAATGATACTCGTCTCTTTTCCTAATTTCCTTTCTTCTGCTTTTTCGCCTTTGGGCCCATTCTCACCACCCCTTCGGAGTGACGCTTTAAAGTTCACGCTTGCCGCTCCGGTCCTTTCCTTTTTTTCCATTTTTACCATGTTGAATTTCCCCCCATCCCTGCCCACCTTCTTCTACTTTTCCCTAATACGTTTTTTTTTTGAGCGGCTATTCCGTGATTTTTCTGGAAATTTCTCCACGACCTCCATATATTACCCGGCCGTCTTTTTTCTGTCCCTCTTTTCGGGAATGACGCGTAAACAGAACTTCTCCTTTTTGTTGATCGAGGAGCATCCCAATTGCCCCCTGAGCCGCATGCTCCTCCAGATCTAAGCAGAATTTAATCCCCAGTCTCCCTGAAAGCTCTTTCCAGGTCGTTTCACTTGTCTCACATGTTTCCAACAGATCCAGAGGTTTTCCCCTTTTGAGGTGTGTTTTTAACCCCCATTAAGTCTCGTTCTTTTCGAATAGATTGCATCATCTCCTTATTCGTCTTTTCTTTTCCCCCCCCCCCCTGTTTTTTTTTGAATCTACTTCCCTTCCTCTACCGACCCTCATTTTCAACATCCGATCCCTTTTAAAGTGAGGTTAACCCATTGGGTAAAACCTAAGCTTTCCACCCCTACTTTACTCTCTATTTTCCCTCTTACACACGTCAGCATGCGATGTACAGGAGTTTCCATCTTTTTTCAGGTAGTACGCGTTCCGCGGCCCTTTAACACTTTTGTGACACAGCCCCCCTGTTTTTACCCCTTGTTTTTATCATTCTATTCTCTACCGCCTAGAGTCTTTATAAGTCAGATTCTTCCGAGCTCTCTTCCCCCCTTATAAGTTTCTCCCTAAGGGTGTCGACTCCCTTCCCTCGATCCACTCCCCCTTATTTCAAACCGAGGAGGCCCCCCCACATGATCCCCGACTCCCCCTTCCAACCCCCCGCCCTCCGTGAATCTTAGCCAGGAAAACAACACCGATCAGCATGAGTTACGAAGGAACATAACAAACAGGCAGCGCCTGATCTCCGCGATGTAACTCAAACATCTGACGCTTCCGGCGCCGTGGTGTGGCCCCAGTTTTTGTAGCCCTTCTGTTTGTTCTCTTTCATTTCATTTACTGCCTTTCTAATGGCCGTCCATAAGAAGCCATTTCACCAGGACCCCTCCCCTCAGAGCCTCTCACCCATACTATTTGGCTGTCCCGCGCTTGTGTGGTTGTCCTATTAGAGTTCGGGGCAACATTTCGAGAGGCCTCTTCTGTAGTTTCCTTCTGAAAGCTGTGACTAGGTCCGAGATGACACCCAGTTTGTTCGAGTTTTGAGAAGGTAAAACTTCTCGAAACCCTCAAGGGGCCCTAAAGCCCACTGTCACGTGGACCAAAACCCCCCGAGCCACGCCCGTGACTTCTGTCTCCCCCCACCCTGCACCCCGACTAATCATCACTCCCAGCGAGCACACGCGTTCCCTTTTGAAAGAAGTGGGGTTGAGACAACAAGCCTCTGACGAACTTCACCGCACTTTCCAGCGCGGACGCGGCAAGAAATCGCCACGCCCCGAACAGAATGCAAGAAGAAGACCTCGGAAGCCTGGACAGCGTAAGTGTCCTGATTAGAACAACGAGGCAGCGACCAAAGAACCCCGCGAGGGCAAACGCACGAAAGAGTACAACCTTGGTGCCTCTGGGCCCCTACCCCATGAATGAATCACCCGACACGTCTGCCCGCAACTGGGGTGTTTTGGAGAGAGATCGACTAGGCTTTTGCACCGGCAATATATGTGCCCTCCACCCAGCCCCCTGCGAGCCGGAACCATGGCAACGCGTTATGGCCCGCCCGTCTGTTCGTGTGCACAAAACTAGTTCCGAAGACTATCAGTAAAGTCAGCCGAGCCCCCTGGACCCATTAGACGCCATCCTACCGACATGATGCCCCCACCCCTTAAGGCCCGAAGTGCGAGGTGAAACCCAAGTTCAACTGACACACTCACAGCACAGCCACCCATCTCCCTGTCCATCTTGACCTCCCCGCCACTTAAGAAAGGTCATGGGGCCTCAAACCTGACCCTGAGCCCCATCTCCCTAGGAAATTTCAGACTTTTCTGGGAGGTTTCTCGGAACTTAAAATCCCTCCTTCCGCTTATGCGTCGACAGGAAACTCCAGCCCGACGCATAACCTAGCAACATGCCCTGTATCAGAGTCTTCTTGAGCCGTAAAAAACACGGGAACCCGGTGGTCTCTTCCCGGTTCAAATAAAGAATCGTCCCACCTGAAAGGGTGAAACCCTCGGTCTTGCGTGATTATATTTTCTTTCGTCTTTCAGGACCCAACCTCTAATTCCCCGGTTCATCATGTCCCCCCAGCTGTCTTTTTTCCCGCCCTAGGAGCGTTTCGGAAGGGAAATACGGAGTTGATCCTCCCCTTGCGATTCCCTTTTCAGACCAACTCTTTAACCCCCCAGGTTTAAGTCCGGATCTTCCAAGCGTATTCGGCCCTTTTGACCCCCCCCCTGAATCGTACGCACAGAGAGCCTCGACGACTCCAACGCCGCCTTAGATTACTAGAAAAAACAGAACAAGCCTCGCGTCAAGACCCCCCCGAACTAAAACACGCGGACCCACTGTATTAGATAGGTTTGCGTAAAGAAGGCAATCTCTAACATGAAGTACCCTACCGGGAAGACATGCTACCACGGGAAGAAGGGTTGTGAGCAATAGCAGTGACCCAGCCTTTTTTCTTTAACCCCCCTTTGGGTCGACACATTCTTCCCCCTTTTGCCATAAACCTTCGTTATTTCCTTTCATGCGGGACGCTTCCCCCACCGAAAAAGTTTCATTAGAACCTACAACACTTTCTCTTATTTCTGTGTTTCCACCTGTCAATGATCCACCCCCAGCGTTTTACACCTCGATATCTTGCCTATTTGTTGTTGTTTCAGACTTTAACAGCCCTTCGTGTAAGCATTTCACAGTAAGGCACCCCCACAGGAATGCCTTCCCGTTTTGTATTTTTTCTTTTTTTTCGGCCTTGTCCCGTCAGGGCTTAGGAAATTCTACCAGTCTCTGCCCAGTGTTAGGCCTTTAATGATGGGTTGTTAATCCAGATCTGCCTTCCCTGGACCCCAACCCCAATTTCTTCTAGCACCGCCGGAACTTTGACCTATCAACCCCGAATATAGTTCTTTCCCGTTCACATTTTCTTGTAAGCATGACCAACCACGTCCTTCAGCTTGAGCCCCGGTTTTCCCCACCTTCTTACTCTGGGTTCTCTTACTTTTTGGCTGGTACTGTTTGACCCAATTTGTGACCCCTGAATCGGCACCCCACCTCGCGAGCGGTCCCTCTTAATTCTACTTCATAACTGTGTTGTTCTGGACTATGTGCCTTTTCGATACCCTCGATTCATCAAAGTCCTTTAAGTGCACCTGAGCTACCCCCCGACTTTTTCTGCGGCAATTTTTGACAATCGATGGCCCTGGCACTTTCCCCCTCTTTTTTCCTTCTCCCCGCCCCGAAGGTTTCAGTCGTATTGAAACGCAGTCACATTCCGCCCCCTCTTCTTCACTCTACGATTCGCTCCTTATGCCGAGTAGACGGTGGTTTGTGCCGTCGCGCGACAGCGAACTTACCACCAATGATTTTGCCCGTGTTTTTTCTCCTCCCGCAGGTGTTCTCCCTTTAAATAATTCGACTGAATATTCCCAGCATATCGTCCCCGAATTCTTCACTTGTCCCTCCCCCCCCCCCAGGAGATGGCTGCATTTCCGCCCCCCTTTTCAATTGGAGGACTTTCCCCCGTTCATGCTTGCTGCGTATTGTGTCATTCCCCCCTTTTATGTGTTTGTTTTTCCAGCGTAATTCGTCCCGTCCTTGCTTTCCCCTCCGTTTTCGGGACGTCCGATTGTCTTGTTCCCCGATGCCTTTCTATAGCCATTTTCTTACCTTAGGGTGTGCGACCGTCCTCATCACACCCTTCCCCACGTGCCTCGATGGTCGTCTTGTGTTCGTCACTAGTTTCCCCCTTTCTAATGGAGTCTGATCTCCCCAGTTGCGTGAGTTATTAAGTCGATTTTGGTGCCTTATGTTTCCCCTTTGCCTTTTTAGACTCCCCTGGGGTGTTTCTGCCATCAGGTTATTCGGTTTTTCCTCTGTTCGAACACCGGAATTGCCCCACTATTTGGCGGCTTTTCCCCTTGTAATCTTGGCACTCTTCCCCTGTGATAGCTGCTTGCTCGGTTTCTTTTAACATCTTTTGTTTTGCACAAGCATCCTATCGGGTGGTTTAAGACGCTTTCGTAGTGTTCCTTCTTTCAGTTCCCTTTTCGCGCCTCTTGACTGCAGCGGTGTTTGTTTCTGTTCATTTATTTCTCCTGTGCCTGTTTCTCTTTTACGATGATACCTTCTTCGTTAGGTGGGATTCCGCTGACAGAAATACCACTCTTTTCCCTCTTACAGTCCTTCCAACGACCCCACTGTTTCCACTCATATCATCTCACCCCACCAATCCTTGACGCCCCATGGTTGCGCGGGCTTTGCGTTTGCGGAGTGTCGTCTTTAGCCCTTCAGACGGCCACTAACTTTCCCCCCCACCCCTCCTCCCCCCTTCTCCCACACTTTTGCGGTGCCACCATGGCCCCTAACTGCGCGATGTTCCGTGCAGCACTCAGTTTTCGCTCTGTTGGTGACCCAACCGGTCTTGCGGTTTTCCTATCGCCTCTCCCGCAAGTTATGGATTTGTTATGTTGCGTTCGTCTCGAGGTCCTTGTTGTCTCTTTCCCATACTCGTTGGAATCTTGAGCCCAGTTTAGCCCTCGGAGGCCCCTTATAACGTCTTTGGCTCCCTCTTGCTCCAGAGGCCACTTCCTACGCTCGCTCTGGCAGCTCGAGCCGATCCCAACCTTTTACCTTATAGTTTTTAAATTTTATTGCTGGTCCCCGCGGTACTGCCCCCGTCCCCCGGATTAACTGGTCCAAAATCGCCATTCGCGACATAGTCATTCTACGTACCAAAATTTTATGACGAAAGCCTTCAAACTGTTTCTCCTCACTCGTACTTCCTGTTGTTACTGTCTCTTGCGGATGCATGGCCATTCGTCTCTTCAGCGCGTCATTTCTCGCTTCTCACCCCGCGGTGACTTCAGGGATTCTTGTTTCCCAGCGAAAACCCTCCCCAAGCCACTCCTTAATATGGTTAAATATACTTACCCCCCTCATTGATCCTCGTGTTGTCAGGATGCGTTTTTACACCAGACCCCTCTTTGGGAATCTTTTTTTGCCATTCGGAAAGATCACAAAAAGTCTTCGCGTTGTGGGAAGATCCCTTTTCAGCTCTGGAAACGCCCGGCGGAAGGTGCTCTCCGGGCGAATTTGCCACAAATCCGCACAATCCTATTTATACCCCCTCCCTCTTTGTGTGCTCGGGCTCTCTTTTTGGTCACACCGCAAAGGCACGACCCTTCCTTGCGACTTTTTTTCCGACTCCCCAACGCCGCATGTTATTTTTGCGTTCTCCTGAGCCACCTTCCTCACTCAAGGAGTTCTCCTCCCTCCTTTCGGTCATCATTTCATCCACCCGTCTCCCCAGAAACGCGATAAAGGCTTTTAAGGTGGAAACGTTTTTACCTTCTTTCCACCCTGATCAGCATTTTTCGTTTTCGCCCCGGTTTTCAAACTCGCTTTTCTCCTCTATTGCAGTTCTCTCCCTTTTTGGGGCCGTCACTACCTCATGCACTGCCCGTCCCGTGAGGTCTTCCCACCAGTTGGGGGAACCATCTCCTTTTTCGTCCTCCCTTCCTTTTTAAGCTCTTTCCCCCTTTCCAGCTCTCATCATGCGATGTTACCTTTTTTGGCCCCTGTTACATTTCGCACAACGCCCCGCCGCCTGTAACTTCTGTTTTTCCCAGGCTTTTTCACTTTTGTTTGCTTATGGCACCCTTCTTGACTCTGATGGAGCTTTCAGTCATCGCTGCTCCGAAGATCCTGAACAAGTCATCCACTGTCCGAAGGGAGGAACTTCTCCAGCCGATCTTAATCCCCTGTAGGTCCCCCCCAAAGACGGAAACTTGACTGCTCGTAACAGGACCCCATCAACTCGGCACGAACTTTTGGAGGAGCGTCATATATAGAACGATACTCTTGCCAGGGAGATAATTGTCCGTCACCCCCCAGCGG
>Ga0179591_1269121_pt1 | contig 11203 bp, 11 predicted proteins | sample CZOMad2_1_08_16f_FD_182891 | JGI IMG/M metagenome (GOLD analysis project Ga0179591, IMG submission 182891) | Vadose zone soil fungal communities from Angelo Coast Range Reserve, California, USA - CZOMad2_1_08_16fungal (PacBio error correction) | ecosystem: Environmental > Terrestrial > Soil >... | reverse complement strand
ACCACCACAACCACCCCCCCCCCCCCCAAACCCACCCAACAACAACCACCCACCCCCCACCCCCACACCCCACCCTATTCCATCTTCTTCCACAAAGTAGACTCCTTTGCCCCCAGATGTGTCTCTTCACCCGCCAAAGTCCATACGTGATAGAATTGCAACGCTACAGCTTTCGAACCGAACCCGAACTTACCCCGTGAACAAAACCCACTTTCCCCTCCCAGCCTCGGCCGCCCTGCCAAGCAGTACCTCTTTTAGCGGCTACCCCCTTCCACCTCTGCGACAACACGCGATTTCGACTGTAGTATGTCTTCTTTTTCTTACTCTTTTCCACGTATTAACTCAAAGGATTTTAACTGCGCCGGGCTTTACTCAGCCCCCGGTAGAGTGTTAATGCCCTGACGCTCTTTGCCACCTTACACGCACTAAACATAAATAACAAGCCGCAAACAAGACAAAGCCAACCATACCCCAATCCACACCGCCAAAAAAACCAATACACAAGACACCAACATAACAATAACCCCCAACCACAAGAACAAACAAATACACGCACCTCACAACAAAACCGGAATCTAACTCTCAGCAAGGTATAAGATGCCTTTCCGAGTATCCCTTTGTTCATCCTTTCCCTCCAACAACCCAGTTGCATGAATTGTCCTTCCCCCCAATAAATCCCCGCCGATCGCGCACAGATCTCAATCACCATAACCACGTGACAGAAAAAGATACACAAGAGTTCCCACTATGTTCAGCTTGAATAGATTTGATCGGTCCCCGAAAGTTTCCGCAAGTCTTCCAGACAGGCTTCCTAACCCCTTTAACACCTCCTCTCCCCGAATCCTATTCTCCCCCCTGCGTAACTTCTATGGCATTATTTGCAACCCATTACGTTCCCCCCCCCCCCTAGCCCCCCCCCCCCCAGGAGTACTTCCCTTCTACTCTCACACGTGTAACCCCCGCCTCTTAGCTAGTCTCCCCTCCTTCCTCCAAAGTCGGCTACCTCTCTCCATGTCCCAGCCAAGCCATCATCCTTCCGTTTGCCACTTCCATACTTCCGATCCCCGTATACTGGCTCCTTCCTTCCTTATTGCTCGCATTGATACCTCCCAAGGGCTCATTGCTCAATTTTCTCTCACTTCTAAACGCCTTCCGTACTCGCCGGATTTTATTCGCCCCACCGTAAGTTCCTCTTTCCCCTCGGTGTTGAATTTGGGTCAATTCTTCGCCCGCTCAGGTCGCTCTTCCTATGACCTCTCGTCCTTCTCCTCTTTTTTTTTATCGTGATGCAGGGTCGTCTCCTCGGTCGAATATTTTCTCCCTACTTTGAGTCGTTGCCCGGATACATCCTTGGTTCCTCCGCCTGCGTAGTACTCTGACGGTTCCCTTTTGATCTGTGCGCGAAAAATTCGTGTGATTGACTTATGTTCCCGCATGCCGATCTTATATCCCATTTGCGGGATTCCCAATTCCGTTCCCCCGTATTGGATTAATTTTTTCAGCGGTCTCGATCATAAATGTTAAAATAGGCTTTTCCTTTTTCTTTCGACCCATGCCCATGCTGTTTCATTCCCCCCCCTGTGTAGTTAATGAAGTAAAGGCTCGTATCGACGAGGAGTGGCTCGTGGACGTGTATATTGTACTTTTTCCCCTCCGACTCTTTGCTTACCTCGAGTTTTTTGGAGTCGAAGCGAGCTCCAATCTCGTTTCTACCCGATGTCTCCCCTCTCTTTTCTATATTTTTCCCGATACTGCATCGGATGATTCGCTTTGTCCGGTGATTCAGAGGGTGCCTCCTCTTGACCATTATCCCTGGATCTTCGGCGAGCTTTGGTTCCGGGAGACTTTCGAAGTTGTCCCCTCTCCTGTCTCGGTGGAGGTCTTGCTCTTCCCTCCTTTTCAGAGGGTTTGGACCTCCCGGCTTGCTGTTGCTTTTTCTGCAAGTTAACCTTCACATCTGATGTGGTTCATCATCAGTCACAAATTTTTCCTCTCTTCGGATCTTGAGAGTTTCGCTCCTGGCTTCCGCTTTTTTTGAGACATAAGAGCCGTCATCTCGACTCTTAGGTGCTACGGGCTCTGTACTGTACGTCACTGATTCTTCCTGAATTGTTTCTTTGGTTGTTCTCCCCCTTCTTCTTGGATGTTTAGCTGTTTTTCCATGGAGGTATTTTGCTGCAAGTTTCCCATAGGACCTCCGGATTGCATAAGTCGGTTTATCTTTCTTGTAGGTGCCCCGGGTCCGTCGGTAGCTGTGAACTAGCCAAGGAATGGCGGAGTCTGTGCTGTTTCTGCTTTCTCCGCCGACCTTCTCCGGCCTTTTTTCCATCTGCTAATTCGGTGTGTTTGAAGATGTTATGCTGATGTACTTATCCCACGAGTCGATTACCCTCACCATTTTAATAAGGGTCAACATTTTTTTGAGGCGTGAGCCCAAGAGCTGCTGCCTGGTTCCATCCGATCCTTAGACCTGGTGTCATGTACAAGCTGTCAGTGGTTCGAAGCCTACGTTTTTGACTTGGGATGCTTTGAACTCGCTTTTCAATCCTAATTATTTTTTTCGTTTCCATACTGTGACTTGTTAAATAATTCTTCCATTCCCTCTTCATTGACTCACTTCTTTTCCTAGTTTAGTGTTTGTCGAGTGCACTCCCTCTCCCCAGTGTCCTCCTTTCCCAGCTTCTTGCCCGATCTTTTCTCCTTTGTGTTCCAATTCAGAACGCTCCACTGCCTTAGTATGTTGACGAGTCGGCGGCGGCCTTGTCCTCTGTTTGATTATGATCCCCTCCCCCCCCTTTTTAGACGATTCTGATGTGCTGGATTTTTTAAAGCCTTTTTTTTCTTTCGAGTTAAATTTTCCGACCATCCTCAGTATATTGTCTTTACGCGGACCTACCCTAGATGACCTCTCCGATGGCTTAGATTTTCCCTGTCACCTTTTTGTAGGCCTGCAATCTTCTTCTCCCTTTAACGGGCTGCCAAAGTTGTTACTTGGCCTTAGATATTTGAGTTAGTTTCCTATTTCCTGTCTTTCTTCCTTCCTGGTCCAGAGGGTCGTCGTAATTGGCATGTCGTGTGTTGAGCTTTTTTTCCATTTTCTGTTGGCTTTTTGCGGTGAATCACCCCACCCTCCTCATTGCTTATTGAGGTTGTATCGCCATTTGCTGACCACAGGTCCTTTTCTCGATCTCCGTACTATTGGTTTCTTTAGGAGAATTCTCTGTTCTTGAGATCTACTTCTTTCTCTAGTTTGCTGAGATGCTCTCGTTTCCCCCTTTTGTGGGCACTCCCGCCGATCGGCTGGTTTGTAGAGGATGTGTTCTAGTTCCGGCGGCCTTGGTAATACTCAACGTCGGTGGATCTCCTCGTCTCAACTTGTTAGGCGGATGTCGGGATCTGCTTAGGCTGGTGAGCACGAAGGCATTTTTTTTTTACAATCCCGATGCCCCGCTAAGTCGGTTTTCCCTCTTTGTGTGTGAGGTTGTTCCTCCGCGATTGTCGAGTGTCTGAAGAAAGCGTGTTCCCCGTTGCCACCTTTTTCCCTTCTCTTTTAGGTATTGTCCGGCAAACGCGAACTTTATCTGTGGCCGTATTGAGTCCTCTTCTTCCCCCATCTTCTTCCCGGTTTTTTTACAGCACACCTCAAAGCTATTGTTTCACGATCCTTCCCTTTTCCACAGGAGTATTCAAGTTTTTCAACCTGCAAACGTTTTTTCTGGTGTATGTGAGTTTGTTTTGTAGCTTGTATTTTTGTAGAGGACCCCTTCGCCCCCCTCTAGAGCACCTGCCCCTAATGAAGACCCCGTCTTTTCAGTTCGCACCTCGCCCCCCTTCTTTAGCCGACCCAACAATCCACGCCGAATCCCTGAGCTTCTTTCCCCCGTTTAACCCCCGCCACCCACTCTCTGTTTTTTACTTTGGGGTTTGTTGTTTTCTAATAGTCTCCCGACTTTCGCAGAGGATGTTTTTTGGCTTTTTCAGACTCCTCACGTTGTCATGTTTTCAGCCCGACGCCCCCCTTCTGAGTAGGGACCATTTCCCACCGTCGAGTATGTGGATTCCCCCGACAAGCCACTGGCCCCAGGTTGATTTTGTGTTAGATCTTGTTTTACGAATGTGATAGTGACCTATAGCGTATGTGCATTTTGCTGGGATGGGTGGAAGATATTGCTTTTTCCCCTCCCCCGCTTTCCCCCCCGTCACGGTCGCCGTTTAAACCCAACTTCCCCACAGCCCACCCCCCCAACGATATGAACCTTCTATTCCCCTTCCTTTCCGTTATTGTGGTTTGTCCTTTGCCACGTTTTTTAAGGGAGCCGGCCTGTTACGTGCCCTGGTGTGCACCGTGGTATGAATTCCGTCTCTTATCGCGTTCGCACGCTGTCCCCCTTTCTCTTAGAGAGAAGTCTTTTTGACATCGGCAAAAGATGCCGACTGAATTTCCTTAGTCCTGCATATTTCCTTTTTGTTCCCTGGTCTGTTTGCTACATGGAGACAGGCATTGTATGGTGGCCCACCCATGCAGACTGATGGTTTTCCCATTCACTTTTCGCGCAATTATCGCAGAATGGCGCACCTTCAGACGTCCCCTGATCCACCTTCAGACGTTTTTTTTTCTAGTTCTTACACAGCTTTAAAACTTCTTTCCCCCCCCCTGGCTTTCGGACTGAACTTGCAGACCCTCTCTGGCGATTTCTGAAAAACTTTCTTTTTTAGGAAGTATATTATGCTTTCCCTTCTGATTCTGATCTCTTCCAAGGCTGGACCAAGGCTTTCTGATACTTGTGACTCCACCCAACCCTAGTATCTTCCTCCCATCAGTTGTGGTGTTTTTCTAGAGATGGAGACCCACTTCTTAATCTGGCTCTCCCCTCTTTAGAATTTGCCGCCAGTTCTAATGCAGCATCATTTGACACTCGCCGCATGCACCGCCATGTATAGCGTTGAATTGTTTATGACCTGTTTCTTCTTCTTTCTCCGTTCCCTTTGTGGAATGGTTTTCGCTAGCCTATCATTCGAAAACCCGCCTACCCACCCATTGAAAAAACGGTTTTCAGCGCATCTGAAGGTTTGGCTCGCTTTCTTTTCCATTTGTTGTTTTTTCTTACTTGGTGACCTCTCCCATCTTCTGTGCTAGGTTTTCCTTTTCCCATGGGTTCGCCCGCTTCCGCATTGTTATTTTATTTTTTCTGACCCCAGTTTTACGCACGCAGTGAAACATTTCTTTAACGGTAATTCCCCCTACCCATACAGTAAGCTTGTGCTAATGGAAATGAGGTCCAACCACATATACTTAGGTGTGTCCTTAAATATATCCTGCTCCCCCTTCTCACTCTTCCCATACAGAACGGGGAACTGTGCCGTTCCAGGTGCTCTTACCGGACAGTCACCAGGCCTTTCCCTAGGTTATGCATGAGGACACGATGTGGTGGGTGTTTTTGAAGGTGGACTTCAGGTTTTCAACACCCTCATTACCAGTACGACGGGACGCGGTTAAGTAGGTCCCCCCCGCTATGTCCGAGCGAAGATCCTTCAACTAAACAACACGTACGGATCTTTCGAAGCCCTTTTCTAGGCTCGTTGAGTGTGTCGGCCCTTGGAGGCAGTGTGGCTCACACAAGGTACTGTCTGTTGGTGTGGCACCGTAAGAAGCCCTTCTATTGAGTTTGTTAAGTAGTCTTCACGTGGACCCCTTCCCGTCATTCGCATCTTTCTCATCGGGGAACGCGGTCCTGGAAGTCACCTGGGAATTGGGATCACGTTTTCATGCTATGTTGCATGATCCCCCCGTCATTTTTTTCTTTACCCCCTTAATCAGACTTCAGGGGACAATGAAGACACGGGTGGTGAATCCCTTGGATCTGTGTTTTCGTGAACCGTTGGGATATAGTAGGGGGGTAATTCTCTGGGTTTCTTCCCTTGGAGGCCAGGACCGGGTTCACAGCCAGGCCTGGCTTAGTGAGTCCCCACCCTTTTCTGACAGAAAGGATATGTCCCGCCCCTACCCGTATTTACCAGCCCAGACCACCCTTACGCCACGTAAGACTGACCCCGACCCCCCCAGCAAATTTTTTCCCCCTTTTCCCCCAAAAGATGTCACTTTCTTTGCTATAGGTATCCCCACTCTCTTTCTTGGGCCTGCGCTAATCCCCTCAATTTTTCCTAGGATTCACTGGGTCCCGCCTAACTTTACCCCCTCCCATTTCCTTCTCCCCAACCCCCCCCTTTTTGGAATTTTTTGTACCATTTTCTTTCACAAATCATTATTCCACGCTTTTTTACATCGTTTACCCTAACCCCCGTACAGGGCTCCCCCACCGTAACTAACAAATATGTTCCTCACCGGCTACTCGCTATCTTTTTAGACTATGCAATCGAACTTAACTTATTCCTTCTCCCCCGAGACAAACTCGTAACCGTCCTCTAAGTCCCCCCCTGTTTTACGCCACATGTGTCGTTCACTAACACAGTCCCCGTCCTCTTCCCTTCCAGCACCCAGATCTTTCTCATATCTTCCCCACCAAGCTCAGTCCGGGCAGCCCCCGTCCTCTCTGACAGAATCTCAAGAGATTTACTTCCCCCCCAGCCCTCCGTCCCTTACTTTATCTGCCACGTACCTCCTTGTTAACAACTCCCCGTAGATCTCTTTCTCCCCCCCCCCCCTTTGATTCTTTGTAGCACCTACTCCAGCCCCTGACCGCCTGGAAACTGTACCTAGAAAGCACCCTTTCTGCCGTCTTCGAAGACCTCCTCCTCCCGCCTTATGGAATCCCTTCCCCAATCACGACGAGTAACACCCCGCAATCACCACCCCTCTCAAATAAAAAAAACCAATTACTCCTATGTATTGCAAAGAGTTTAATTTCCCCTCCAGAGTTTTTACCACTACACCCTACCTTATTTGTTGACAATCACGCTTCTTTATTTGAATCCCCCCCCCCGCACGCGCCCCTATGTACGGTCTGATTTCGACCCTTTTTAATTACCCATAGTTGTTCTTTTACTATGGTTAGAACATTTTGAGGACTTTTCCCCCCACCGCAGTCCTTCAGTACGCACCTTTCCCCTCCCTGACACCCTAGTGATCTTCCTGCCCAAAATTAGTGACTTTGATTCAACTTCCAGAATCCTCCCGTCCCCGCGCACCCTACATGGCGATCTCCTGGCTTAAGAAGTGAGAGTACATTTTTCGTTAACAATTTCTCGGTTCAATAACTTCCACCTTTTGACCAGAGTTATGCCTTATCTCCCCCCTCTACAGGTTTGCTAGTGGACACCGGCCATTGTAAGCGGATATGCCATTTTTCCCCCAGTCAGGATAGTAAGACAGAGGGTCGAATGAAATTTTTTTTCATAGGTACGTGATTGAGGGACATCACAGCACTCTTAATTCCCCTCGCATTGAACTTTTAAAATAGTTAGTTAACCATCATCCTATTTGCACCCCCCCTCATTCGTCCATACCTTCTATGCCCAAATGAATCCTGTGCCGCATATCCTTGATTCTTTCCCAATTTTTTATGGATCTTATGCATTTCCTTCTGTCCTTGCTTTACATGCCCCCGTATTACCCTCCTAGAATTTCCCCCGCTCAAGATTTTCACCCTCCCCTCTAGATTTAGGAACTATTCCACATCCTCGCTAGGCGCTCTTTCCCCTAACATGCCAACTTTATAGCTCCCCCATCCTGCCTAAGTTGCCATGGAGGTTAAAACCGTGATAAGGCCTTTTTGACCGGTCCCAACGAACTCATCAGAAAGTCTACCGGTTGCGTTCAGGACACACCCCGAGATGACTTCTTAGTCCTGAACAGTAAACTCTCAACCAGGTATCACTCTTTTGTAGGACAGATAGAGAACCGTCCTTTAATCGATTGATTGGAAATATCCCCAGGATGCCTCCCAATTGCAGCGATCTCCCACTGCAACAGTGATACTGACTTGATTCTGAAGAAAGAAGTATGTATCAGCGGATCTCTTCACCCCCTTACCAAGGCGGATTGATACTCTTTCCCCGCGCCAAACACTGCCCCCCTGAGTTCTCGCTTGTGTACGTTCGCTATCATCTGTTTTTTGTTTTTATTTATTTCTGTAATTCAGCATAATCCCCCTTGCGCAGCCACACCATTGTGTCAGGCCCCTTTATTCAGTAAGGCTTGCTAGTCCCAACATCACAGTTAGATTTCGACCCCCCCGGCTTCCTCAGCGGACGTCCCTCCTATAGTCCAAATTTTTCCAGACGCCTTATACCCTCCATTGTTGTACGCAGCGAGCGACATTCAGACTTTCGCTCTCCTAAGGTAGGTAACCCCCTATTCATTACTACTGCTTAGTACCTTTCGCCCTCACCTTGGCCGCCTTACCTGTGCCAGCCTTTGAACCTCGTCCTTTCTTGCTGGCGAAACTTCGGTCCCTTCTCCCCTTGTCCACCAGAAGGTCCCGAAATTCCGTACGATCGCATTTGAATTATCCTGTAGTTGAAACGACGATCGCTGTATAACTCTAACACGTTTTTTCCCCCTTGCAGGCCCATCACCCGTAACCCCTCATAGTCCATTAGGACGTACTCCCTTACGTAAAAGCTTACCCATGTATCCACTCGGATGTATTCTGATCCTTGAGTCTTAGTACATCTGGACTTATTCTTTCCCGCCCCCGCATTTTCCCTGCCACAGACACGATCTTCACTACTCGCTCCCTCCACGTTTTTTATCTTCCAAAGGAATTTCTCTACCCCCCCCAAAATCGCTCAAAGCGCTTTTCCCCATAATATAGCGTATCTGCTTTCTCACGATCCTTACCCACACTCACTATTTCTGTTGCGATCTTTACGGTTCACCCCCCCCCCCCATGGTGAATAGCTATTGACCCCTATTAGACTTGCTTTTTTTTTTCCTTTAAGCTTGATTTTTTCCCCATGATATTTTGTTGGTTCCCCATATGCGTAGATATTTTGGAGTCATCCTCTCAGGGCTGTCCCCGCTTGATCCATCTTTCTACCTTGCAGTCGGTGAAGTGTTCGTGAGAAACCCGAATGTCCATTTGGATAGAAGCTCCTCATTCGGACCCCTTCTGTCCGTGAGACCTTTTCTTCCTGCTACTGTCACAGGGACTAGCCTCTTTCTTTTTTTTTTAGGGCATTACTTCACTCTCTTCTCCTTTAGTTTTGAGCATCTCCTTCCTCTCCTGATCCTCTTTTGGCAGTGTTCATTTTAGACTTCCTTCCCCCCCTCCCTGGACTTGAGTCTTTTTACACCGATTCAGAGATTCCAGACCCCCCCCCCCCCCCCCAACTACGTTTTCCCTTTGCACCGTTTTTTTTTCTGGAAGTGTATGACGATCATGTCACGCAATTCATCATTCCCCTTTTGATTCTCTATGCGCGGTAGTCTACTCTTCGGTCTCGCTTCCTGTTGAAGATCTCCCCCTTGATGCTCCTACTTCTTCATGTTTCTTCATGCGCGCCGTTGAGTAGAGCCAGTCTCTTTTATCTTTACGTGCTCTCCCATTCACTTTCTACGTTCTCCCTTTTCAGCGTAGGTTTTTCCTAGAGTTTCAGGTATTTAAATGCTTCCCCCCCAAGCTGTTTTCACTCCCTTAACTCCTCCATTGCTTTATTTCCCGCGCCCGTTTTGAACGAGGAGCCTGATTAGGCACCATGGTCTGCTGCCTGTCCCTGTGATCTTCGATCCTTTCGTGCCCGTTATTACTAGGACATCCTTGCCTTCTTTCCTCTAGGCCGTTTTTTCTCTTTTTTGCCAGCTCTGACTCTTTTTTGCGCAGTTTTTTTTGTTTCATGCCCCCACAGTTCTTATCTGAGTCGAATGTAGTTTTTCCATGTCAGCATTCTTAGTAGAGCCCAAACGTGATTGGATTTAGTGTATGTAGGCGTGACGCATTTTCTGCGACACGGGGCGTTTTGATTTTTTCCCGGTTGAATCTCTAAGAGATACTGTTGTGCGATGAAGTGCTCTCGCTGTCATCCTTCATGTGTGACTCTACTTTTCATCTTGTTTTTGGGCTTTTTGTTCTCGGTTGATCTGAGTGATAAAATTTAATCAGGTTTCCCTTATAGGCAAAGAGCATCATTCATCCCCTTCATCCCCTTTTTAAGATTTTCCCCCTCCTTTGTCAGTTTATTTTTCTTGACTTGGTTTCCATACAGAATTGTTATGCTCCTAGAGACCTTTTCTAGATCGATATTTTCTTTTTTATGGGCCACCCCCCCCCTGTGACTAGTTCGCTGCTCCCATGGACGCTTTCAGTCTCATGGCACGACGTTTTTGCACGCTTCGAAGCAGATCAATATATACTAGACCATTCTCGTTTGATTCGGAACCTGAATACTCGCCAGCTAGCCCGGAGTTGCAGCTGTAGTGTATATCTTCATGAAACAGCAGACTTTCCCCTGATTCCCCCGTTTATCCCCCCCCCCCCCGCTTCTGTGTCGCGCCACAATGGGTCATAGATTGAGAGTGAATTCCATCCCTTTACCCCCCCTATCGCTGCGAAGAGCCGATGTCCCCGTTATTTTTTCTTCCCTCCACTCCCCCCTTCTCGTGACGCATTAATCCTTCTTCTGGTCTGCGTTTTGATGTTCTACAGGCGCACGTGAATTGTATGAGGGGTTCACCCGGAAAAGACCCCCCATTCCTTCGACCCTTAGCGATTTTCTCGTCCGGATTCGCGAGTCTTTACCCATCGTTTCTGTCCCTGTACCCCCTCAGGACTTATTGTGATACCTTATGTTTTTTCAACCCCCCCTTGCTTGCCCTGTTCAGCCTGCGTCCTTATATGTTTTGATGGTGACGGTAGGTTTTTTCTCTTTTTTATTCTCCCTCTTCTTACTGGCAGCTTTTATGGCCTGATTTGGCTCCTTTTGATTCCCCTTTTGAATCACGGAGTATTGGGTCACAGTTCTCTTTCCTGTGATACAGCAGTCTTTTTTAGTGTTTAGTGATAACGGTTCATGCCTTCTGGAGGATCTGAGCAGGGCTTCCGAGCGCACTACTGACTTCGAATGCGTGAGGACGAAGACAATCCCCCCTTAAGTCTCCCTGACTCCCTGATCCCCCTTATTTCGTACCCATGCAAGCTTTTTCAGCCTCTCCCCTCCCTGATTTTGCTGGAGTTTTGGGCCATTGCTCGCGATTGCAATATTAGCGTATAGGGCGAAGCGACGATGGGCTTTCCTCTTTTTGTAG
>Ga0179591_1204571_pt1 | contig 11203 bp, 20 predicted proteins | sample CZOMad2_1_08_16f_FD_182891 | JGI IMG/M metagenome (GOLD analysis project Ga0179591, IMG submission 182891) | Vadose zone soil fungal communities from Angelo Coast Range Reserve, California, USA - CZOMad2_1_08_16fungal (PacBio error correction) | ecosystem: Environmental > Terrestrial > Soil >... | reverse complement strand
ATCCCATTCAACCTCCCATCCTCGATTCCCCCATGCCTCACCAGTTCTGCCGTGGCCCCGAGTGGGTTGGGGGGTCGCGGCTTGTTCCTCATATATTTGCTTGCCTCTCTCGAATTTTTTTTTCTTTTTTTTTCATTTTTTCACGCGCTAGTCATGCTGAACCATTGATATATGACCCATACCGCTTCCACGGGGTCCTCATTCCATTTTCTGGCCGCGCAATGTTTTTTTTGGTTTGAGTCCCCCCTTTTTTCCCCCGGCTATTCCCTTGCTTTGATTTTTTTACCCCACGATTACCGTTCCTCGCGTTGGACGCTTGTCTTTTTGGTGGTGGACCCGCTCTGGGGTCTGTGTTGAAGCCTCCCCTTTCCCTTGCAATTGGCGGTTTTGGTAAAAAAACTCTTTGGAAAACCCCGTTCATGTGGGGCTTGTCTCCGCCGCTGGGCTGTGATCTGAGTTCGCATGTCTTGGCAGACCCTTTTTATTTCCCCTTTGGGTTTTCCTCCTTTTTCGACCAACCTTGTTGGTTGCTTTGAGCCTGTTCCCCCCCTCCAACCCGATTTCCTAATTTTTTTATCCGTCAGTTTTTACGACACTTCAGGTTTTGGTCTTCTCCTTTGAAACTTGTTTCAGGCGACGTCGTTTTCCCCCTTTGGGCGCTTGAAGGAGCCCTGCCTTTCCCCCCCACTGTCACTGCAACCTTTTACATTGGCGGTTGTTTTTTTTTTTTTTTGTAAGAGTCGCTTTCTTTTGAAAAAAACTGTTGGCGTTCGAAGGTCGTTGTGCCCCCTTACCCCCCCCCCCCCCCTTTTTTTCTTAGTGGGTCTTGTGAATTCTTTTGACACGTGGCGACTTTCTGTTTTTTTCCCTTACCTTTTCCGGTTTTGTGAGGCCCGGCCTGACCTTTGACAAGCAGCCGCACACACCACAGATTCCCCCGACCCTATTTTTTCACAAGTTTCCTTTGGTTCGGACCCCAGAATGAGCCCTCGAAACCGAAGGTCGACTTACAATAAACGTGCTTGCCCCCCCAAGGAAGGCGGACGCCTTTTTTTCCCGTTCTCTCTTGTACCCCTTTTTTTGCCTTTGATAAGAAACCAACACCCCCAGTGTTGCCTCCCACCAAAAAGGTTTTTAAAGTCTGGCCCACTATCCTGCCACCCCCCCCCCATGATTTGAATGTTTTTCGGTTCTTGTTTTGCATCGTCTTTTGTGTTTCCTGTTTGTTTTTGGGTTTGTGTAGCCTTCGTTGTCATAGAGTTGGAAGTTCCTAACTTCCCTTCCCCCTGCGGTCTCTTGGGACACTGGTTCTATAACTGTTCAAATTTCGTGCCCCTCCCCCCCAACCCATTTTTTGGGTATTCCCCCGATGCGCTCTTTCGACCGATAGTCCCTCTTCTTGTTTGATAGGATTGGTTTGTTTCTGTCCTCAGGTTTGGCCATGAGTTTTGGGCTTTTTCTCTGGAAGACCGTTGATCCACCTTATTGCCCTTGTTTGCCTTTTTTGGTAATAGTTCGGACCCCTTCCCACAAAGATTTTCCGTTTTTATTCGGTTGGTTTAACAATTCCTTGCTGACCTGAGGACTTTCAAGAAAATTTTGTTTGACTCCTTTATGGGATCTTTGTCAGTTCCCTGTTAGCATAGAAGAAAGTGGAATTGAGGGTTTTTGTTCTCTATTTTTTTTTTTTAGCGTTCGTGGACTCACCAGGGGGGCTGGGGCCCCATTCCTGTGCTTTTTCTCCCCGGGCCGGAATTGTCGCCCCTTTCCCCCGTAAACGGGATTTCCCAGAACTTTATTCCCCGCCTTTCCCAAGTGCTTTTTGTAACCCACGCTCCCCCAGGAACGTCAACACCTGATAGGTGTTTTTCATTTTTGTTTGATCCCCCCGTTGCCGTATTTGTGCCACGATCCCAGGTCGAATTGGCCCGCGTTTAGCCTTAATCTATCCCCCCCAAGTGTTGACTTTGGACCGGCACTGATTGAAACCCTTTGCTTGCTTTGCCCCACCCCCCTATTTTTTTTTCACCCTCTTGCTGAAGTCTCTTGGGTGTGAAAGTTTGGCAAGAAGAGTTACTTGCCGGGCCCCCCCCCCCCCTTGCTCCCTTCCCGGAATTTTCTTGGTTTCCTCCCCATGGCGTTTCGATTTGGTGTGGGGCTCCTTCCATTTTCAGTGCTCGGACGATCCTTCTCCTGCCGTTGGCGCGATTTGGCATCGGTTATTTCGACCGCCTTATCTTTTTTTAATATTCAGCTAATCTGGAAGGCTTGTGACCTCCTGTGTTTCGGCGAAGTTGCCCACCCCCTCGACAGACCACACCGGCCCCCCTTGTCCGTGACCATTTTTTATTTGCTTTTTTGAAGTTTGAAACTGTGCGCATTCGGTCAGTTGTTAGCTCTCCCCCTAAGTTCTATTTAGTTCCCTTTTGACGAAAAACGTGTGACGGCTTTCCAAGCATCCTTTACTGCTCAGGTTCTCCCCTGTTTCTTTCTCCCGCGTTTCCACCCCCTTGCTTGGCATTACTAATTATTCTTTGCGCCAAGTGACCCCATGGGCACTCCTTTTATTTCCCCCAGATTGATACAAAAGCCATCCCCGGCCCCCCTTCAGGCTTCCCCCCGCCCGGTTAGATGTGACTTCTCCCCCTTATTGTCATTCTGCGTCTTTCTGCTCTTTCCCGTTCAATAGGGTGCGATCGTTGAGGTCAGGGATTTCTTTTCTACACCGTTGGGGTCTTTTCTTTCATGTCGTTTAACGCTCAAACCCCTACCCCCAACCGGAGTTCGTGTTTCCTCCCCTTGGTGAGGTTTCTCCCTCCTTTGCTTTTTCCAGCTTTCTCCTTTTCATTCCTCATTTTTTTTTTCTGAGGTTCTTTCCGCTGACTTTCTTTTTCGCACCCCTCTGCGCACTACTGAGGTCTAACCCTCCCTTTTCTTGTTAAATTGGTGCTCCTTTCCCCGAAGTAATTTTTAGTTTTCCAAGTGATCTCCCGATCTCCACTTTTTTGCGGGGGGGGTGGGTCTTTTCAAAAGAAGGGTTGAGCTAAATCTCCCCCAAGTTGCATAAACGGTGCCATTCTAGGGGTCGTCTCTATCCCACTCCTTTTCCCTTTAGTCCCCCCCTCCCTATTTCCCCCCTCCCCCCTCCTCTTTACCCTACCACCCCTCATTATCCCCCGCCTCTTCCATCCCCCCCCTTTCTACCCCACCCTCTCCCCCCACACCCCTCCTACCCTCTCTCCCCCCCTCCGTTCCTGCTCGCCCTCTTTCCCTCCTCCCCCTTCCCTTTTCTCTTCTCCTCTCCTGACCTCGTTCCCTCCCTCCACACCCCTCACCCGCCCTCCACCCCATTCCACTCCCCACTCGCACTTCCATTCCCTCTCCCCCCCCTCACCTCATCCCTTTCCTCCTCTATTCTACACCGTTACCCATCTTCTCTCCACCATTCCCTCCTCACCCTTTCGCTACTTACACCCTTCACTCCTCCCTCCCTCCCTTCATCTTCCCTCCTTCATTTACCCGTTCTTCCCTCATCCATTCTCCCCTGCCTACCACTGTTCCTCTTCCATTCCACCATCTCCCCACTCCTCCACCCCCTTTAGCCATCCTCCTCCTTTCCCGAATCACTCCCCCATCCCTCTCCCTTATATCCCTCCCCCTTTTTCCTCTTCCCCCCCCTCCACTCCATCCCGTTTTCCCCTCCTATCCACCGCATCACTAACCGTCTCCTCCCCCCTCCCCCCCGTCCCCCCTCCCTTACTTATTTTTTTACCCTCCTCTCCGCCCCTCTTGCTCCACACTCTCCCATTCTCCTTTTCTTTCCTTGATTGGGCCTTGATTCTTTTTTGACCCTCCCCCTCTTGCCAATGGTTTTTTGTTTGTCTCGGTCACGGGGGGAACTGCCCCTTGTTTCGCGGAGACGGGCTTTTCCGTTTTTCTTTCCCCGATTCTTGGAAGTCTGCCCGGTTCGTCCACCTTTCCTGGTACCCCTCCCCCTCACTTTCTTCCCCGGTTGGCACTGCTCCACACTTACCGATGTCTTGCCGGAAGTTCAATCGCCGATCTTGTTGTTCCTTTTTTAGATTTTTTCTGGTAGTTTTGGCTCTCTCCACTGTTTTTTAGACTTCCCCCGTACAGTTGACTTTCTCTGGGGTCCAGTATATAGGACGATCGTTTGACATGCCCCGCCGCCGGGTTTCTGTTTTTCTGGATGTTCTTAGGAGGCCTTCGGTATTTTCCCCATGCCCAGAAACTACCCCCTCAGTCCTCTCCCTTGTTGGCTGTACCCCCCTGAGATTACTTAGGCGGTGGGGCCATGAATCGCCCTCTTCGGTTTCGGTTCCCTTCCCGGGTCCGCGTTTAAGTCCATTTTTTTGGAGCCAAACCACTTTAGAATCCCCTTCTCACCTCTCGTAATTTTTTTCCTCTGGGTGTTTTCTCTCTCATTCGCGCTTTCCATGTCTCGCCATCTCCCCTGTGCAATCCCTGTTCGCACCTGTGCGGCTTTGCACACCCTCTCTCAACTGAGCATGTTTTTCTTTCCACAGGCAACCCTAGTTTTCCTCCGAGTAGTTTGTCGTTGTTCATTTGCGATTTGGGCTTCCAAAAGCTCCTGTGAAACTCCGTCATAGCTGCCTTGTTTTCCGCGCTACGCTCCCTCCCCCCCTTGCCTCTTTCCCTTTCTCTTAGCCCGAACTCCAGGTGAGGCCCCCCCTCCTGATGACAATTCCCATTTGATTCCCTTCAATGTTAGCATTTTCCCGTTTGACCGGCAATATTTGTTTCTTTTTCCTCCTCTGTTTTACCCCATCCCATGATAGTAAACTTCCTGCCTCATTTTGACTTTCATTGCCAGTTTCCCGAGCATGTTAATTTTAACCCCATTTTCCCTATCAACCATGTTCCCTCTGATTCTTCTTCCTGGTCCTCCTCTTTGCACCCCCCTAAGCGGATTTTGGTTTTGCCGATTTTTGAACGGTCCTCGACTTCCCCTAGGAAGCCGGGCCATCTTCTTGCTGAGACCCACTCCAAGCTGGTAATTTCCAATAAGCCAACCTGATGGACTTTGACCTTTCCCCCCCCTTTTCCATCTGTTCCTGTGTTTGGTTAAGTACCCCTTTCCTTTTTTGCCTTTCTGGTTGCGTTTCGCTGGCCTGCACGGTCCCCCCCAGTCACATATTTTTTCCAGTTTCGATAGGGTTTTCGGGTATCTTTTCCCTCCTGTTCCTCCCCCTTTTTTTTTCAATGTCCATCCCTTGTAGTGTAATGGATTATGCTTGCTTTTTTTTTTGTCGGCCCTGGATGCTTAGACTTTTTCTTTTTTCTTTAAGCCAGTGCAGAAATGCCACTTCAGAGGTTGGCTTTCCCTTACCCACTACCCGTCATCATGGTTATTTCCCCCACTTTTTCAATGCACCCCTTTTTTTTTTCTCCATTGACCCTTCCCTGTCTTTCCCCGATATTAAAGTGATACCGTTTTTCTTCTTGCTCGGGACACCATTTGAAAACGTACGTTCCTCACCCCCCTCCACTCGCTGAAGTCCTCCTTTCCCCTTGCTATGGTCCGTTGACGACAAGCCCGGTTGAGGGTGTCCCTCTAGCGAGCCCCTTTTTCCTCTTCCCCCAGCGACCCCCCGTGCCCTCTTCAGTTTTTTTCCCTTTCCTCATGCGCAACTATCAGCTGCCAGGAGGCTGTCGTCCCATTCCCCACATTTTTTCCAACACTTTTTCCCCCCTCAAGTTTAACCCCCCAATATCGTAAATGTCGTCTTCCCCGCTCGTTTCCCCCCCGTTCCACCGTCCTTTTTTACTCGATAGCGTTTTCATAACGGCCCTTTTGCAAGCCGGGTTTTCTCCCCGCCCGTTTATTCTCCCCTCCCTCCCTCGCTTTGAACCTCTTCCCCTTGGTTCGTCTGAAGGCCCCCCCGCTCAGGTGCGTTGTATATAGACTTGGCCCCGATCTGTTAGGCTTTTTTCTGTTTTTGATGCGCAACCCTAACCCTTCTTCCGGGGATATCATTTGTCTCACCCATTATGAGTCCAGCTTCCCGTTTTGCAAATGGTGATGCTTATTTTGCGCCTCCTCTTGCGTCCTTTGAGTTATGGGGGGTCTTTGTATATTTTCTCCCTCCTTTTTTTGTTTTTGAATTCGCCCCCCATTCTTCCCCCTTACCTCTTGCGAGTCACTTTTGTTTAGGTCGGGCACTTTCGGTCGTTCGCTATTGGTGTTACAAACTTATAGTTCCGATAGTACTTGTTTTTATGTCATTTTGTATGTTTTTCTCCCCTCTTTTAAACGGATCTCTTAAAAATTCTTATACACGGCTTCTTTCATTTTGACACATATTTTCCCTGGCTTTCCTTCCGGACTGACCGTGGACCGGTTGCGGTGAATTTTGTCGGCTCTTCAGTTCATCCGGGTGTATCGCTTCCTTATGAGACCCTTCTGTATTTTTACTTGGGTAACCTCCATTAATTCTATCCTATTGGAGGGGGGTCCCAACTGTTATACCAAACTTGTTTATTCTTGTTCCCTCCTTCTTTCCTTGGCTTGCGATGATATTTAGTTTTTCTGATTGGCACATCCTTTGCCCCTTTTTTTTCTCCTTTTCCTCCCCCCTTTTCTCCCTCGGCCTTACACCCTACAACGGCATCCCCTTGAATCCGTCTCCCAGCGCGGACCTCCTTAAATTCTCTCCTTCACATTGCAAGCTTCCCTTGTTTCAATTTTTTTCCTCTTCAGACGTTACGTTCTTGATTAAAAAAGAACGGTCTTACTAAGGGTTGTATTCCCCTTTTTTTTTTTTTTCATTTTTTTTCGCAGCCTGAAAAATTCGACTAATTTTTGACTGTCCTTTAGTGGGTCAGGTCCCCGTGACCTTGGCTCATTTCTGCTTTGTCTTTTCTTCCAATGATAGTTGTTGCGACCCCCCCCCATCCCCCTGTCCCTTTGACAAGGCTCCCGTCCAACAAGACCCCTTTGTCTGACCCTTACCGTTTGGATGGTCGGTACAAACCCCCTCACGAACCCTCCCTACCACGTAACTTCCCTTTTGATTCCACCCCGGCCCATGGGGCTGTTTTGTTCCACGGTCCGCAGCGTTGTTTGGATCCGCTCTTTTTTTTCAAAAAGTTTAACCCCCACACTTTGGACAATCCTGAACCACCATACCCCTTTCCCAGAGTCCCTGGGCGGTGCTTCATCGTGGTTGCTCTTCCCTTGTCGGGGTTTTTTTCATTTCTTCCGTCCCCTGATTTTCCCGGGCATTTTTTTTATCGTTGAGTGGTGTATTCCCGTTCCACCTTTTCCGACCCCCCCCCTCTTGCCTTTCACCTTTGCTTTTAGGAGGGGAGGCTCCATCTCCCTTGTTCTTTTGTAAATTGTGAGCCTTTCCCTTGAGGCCCCGTGGTTGGACGAGGGGACCCTTTTGATCAAAAATATTCTGCCCCCCCTTTCCTCTTCCTGTTGATTTCATCTCTTTCCAGCACACTCTTTTCCTTGAGTCAACTTGATTTGGACACCCCTTTTCCATTTAACTCGCTGCCGTCTCGTTTGTCGGGGCTGATCAGGCTGGTGTCGGTTCGTTTCGTTTTTTCCCTTCCTCTTCGTGACTGCTTCCGGTTTTTTTTTTTTTTTTTTTTTTATTCGCGGAGGGAAAAGCCCCCCAGGCCCGGGAACCTTTGCGGTTGCTTCCCTTCCTCCCCCTGACTTTGAAAGAACCCTTCGCGACCATTTTCGTGATCCCCCCTCACGTTGGTACTTTTTTTTTTTTTCCTAATCAAACTTCCCCTTCCGAGTTTTGATTGCACGTCCTCCCTTCTTCAGAAATCCCCCGGGTGTGCTCATTTGGACGGCTGTCCTTTATCTATCCCCTCCCCCAGGCGTCCCACCTTGTAAGCAACTATTCCTAAACCTTTCTTCCCTGGCCCCGAGTGTTTTTTCACCCCCCCAAGGGGATGACGCTTTTCTGCCATCATCCAGAAGACATTTGATATAAAATGGGGTCTCCCCCCCCGGAGCGTTTATTTGGAGGCCATTTTTTTGCTCTGGGGTCTTTCTTCGAAATCACCTTTCCCTTTTGCCCCCGTCCAGCCTCCAGGCTTCTCCTTTTTTTGCATTCTTTATGCTTCGACTAAATCCGATCCCGTTCCCTTTTTCAATCTTGGGAAACGTGTGGCCGAGATCCGTGTCTCGCAACACCTCCCTTTTTTCCTCAGCCCCTTTTATCTCATGGAACGCACACCCGTCGGGAAATTTTTAACTTTTCCTTGCGTCTGACTTCTTCTGAAGTGTTTCTCGGCTTTGTTGACCGTCAATCCTTTTTCCTTCCCTCTCCTGCTGTGCTTTTTTGCACTTTTTCCGCCCGACAACGGCTTTTGCTTTCCACGATTCTAGGGGCTGGTCTCCCGTAAGTGAAACGCTTTTGCCTTCTCCAATTTCTATTGGCCGTCAGACCTTGGTCCCTCTTGATTTGGAATTATTCTGCCTTCCCCCTCCTTTCGGGAACTCCCTTTTTCTCTGGGAGGATTCCTCCCCGTTGATGCTGGCTTTTGAGCTCTCTTTTAAAGCCCGCCCAAATTCGTTAGCTCTCCCTCGGATTTTTGAGCCTTCCCTCTCCTTCTCCCTTTTTTTTACTGCTGCCCCCCCTTTCCCCTCTCTTTTCAGCACCTGCATTTTTGGAGGGATGATTTTTCCATTTTTCTGGTCAAGGCGTTAAGATCCTCTTCCTTTCCCCTTCCCATTTGTTCAGAGTCGATTTTCTTTCCCTCCCTTCCTCTTTTATGCATACATCCCCCCAATGGCGTTAGGCTGTTGCCCCTTTTTTTTTTTTCGCCTTACTGACAGGAAATATTTCTGTAGTCCCCCCTGAGGGCCTCTCGTCTTCCCGTGAGTTTACCCTTTCTTTTCAAGTCTATTGCCTTTTTTCCAGTATCTCTCATCACCTGTCTGTCTGCCTTTTCAGGCCTGTGTTCTTTTCTGGTGAATCCTGCATCTGATGCCCCCCAATCAAGAGTAAATTCTTTTTACTCCCCTTCTCAGTCCTCATGCCCCCCCTTTGTTTATAGCAACCTTGTTGAGGACACTTTGTTCCCCCCGGATCTTGGAAGCTCCAGGTTTTTTTGTATACTTTCTTTCGGACTCCCTACACTGAGGCCCTCTCCCTCCTTTTTTAATGCTTCCCTCAGTTTAGTTAAAATTCGTGCCAGATCCTTGGTGTACGTAACTTCTCTGGTGTGGCTCGAAGTACTTTGTGTCTTCAGTACCTTCCGTTTCTTTCTCCCCCCGAGGTTAAGTTTCTTCTTTTCCTAGAGCTTTCCTCCTTTTCCAAGTTAACTCCCTCGCCCCCGCGGGTGAATTTTGGTGACCTTTTTTCGTTGCTGCAAAGCTCACCGGTCCTCCCCCCCGACCCAAGATTTTTGGACCCAACCTTCCCCCCTCTTCCCTTCCTCTTTGATAGTCCCATTTCGTCGGCTGCCCCGTCTTCGCTTACCCGTTTTGTCAACAAACCAACTCTTTCCCCTCATCCCCCATTTTTTTGGCCCTTTCCCCCCTCTTTTAAGTGGATTTTCTATCTTCCCCCGCGTTCCCCAATTCTCGGAATATTTTTCCCCCATGCGGCGGGACGGTTGCCCTCTGGCAACCGCCGAGCCGTTTGTGATTCGGTCCTTCCTCTTTTGTTCCTCCCCCATTAAGTTTGTTTTTCCTCTCCTTATTTTCACAAGGTCACAGGTGTCCCCCTTTCAATCACCCTGCACCGGCCCCTCTGTTCCACGGTCTCCCCCCTTTAATCCACTTTCCTCTTCCTCTGGAAGAGACCGTCCCCTCCCAGAGCCAGCTCCCCCCCCATCCGTGACACCTCGCCTTTTTTTCCTTTCATCCACCCAAGAGCCCCCCCTCCTCCCCCAATTTGTCGGTTCCCCCTCTGATTTTTCCCCCAATCCATTTTTCTCACGGCCCCGAATATTTGATCAACTTTTTTCCTCGGGGCGAACGGGTCCCCTCCATTGTGCTCGTCCACTCCCAGTGCTCTTGCCAAGCGCTGCTTATTTTATCCGCAACTGATGCCGGCACAGAGGACTTTGGTCTCGGGATTTTGTGACTTTTTTTTATTCCCTTGTTTTTTTTCAACTCTCGCGTGAAGTCGGAAAGCTTGTCCGCAGCTGAGAACAAACACCTTAAGCATTCCCCCTTTCCCACGAGGGTCAACCCCCCTCTTTCACTCCCCCAATTATTTTCCGGATATGTTTTTTCCAATTTACCTCCCCTTTTTGACCTTTTTTCTTCGTCGCTTTTTCTCCTTCTTTAACACCCCCATTTTTTTTTTTCAGCCAAGTCATTTTTCCCCCCTTTTTCTCGGTTCAGTTTCATCCTCTTTTTTCCGAAATTCAAAGCCCTTTCTTTTCGATCAGGATATTGTTTGTGTGTGCTTCCTTTTGTCAATTGTCCTTGTCGCCACACGATTTCAAGTTTTGTTAGCGACAGCACTCCCCCTTCTACCACGCGGGGCCTGGAAGAACGCTACCGCTCACGTGGGAGGCCACACACCCCAAGGGCGAGCCTTTTTTCCCTGCCCGCCATTACCCCTTCGACTCATCTACCGTTTGCCAGACCTCCTTGTTCTAAGCACCCCCTGGGAACAGACCGTCTTCATTGAAACCACATTTTTTCTATCTTTTGATTTTTTTTCCTCCTTTTTCAGATTCCTCCCTTTGTTTTGTAGGTTTTCCATCTCAGGAGAGCCCACTTCGTAAAAATGCCCAAGTTTCTTTAATTGCCCTCATGCGAACCTCCCCTTCATCTCTCCCGAGGCTGATCCCCCCATTGACCCACCCCCCTTTTTTTCCCCCAAAGCCCCCCCCTAACGTCTTCCTTACTTCTTTCTTAACTCCCTGGCATACCCGTTAACAACATCCCCCTTCGGTCCTCACTCTAGGCGGTACCCCTTCCTCAAGCCGTCCCTCAGGAGTTACGGCCCTCCCCGCCGACCCCCGTTTTTCCGGACAATCATTCGGTTAGATGCGGACTTGCTCAGCGTTTCTCGTTTACGACCGTCCTGTTCGGCATGTTCTGATTTCGTTTGGCGACAATATCACCCCCATTCCTAGATTTTTTCATCATTTTTAGTCCAATTCCGACGCTGTTTTTTCTTTTTTTTACTAAACTTTTTGAGTTGCAGGCCTTTCTTCTTGTCGGACGTATGGT
>Ga0179591_1493040_pt1 | contig 11204 bp, 8 predicted proteins | sample CZOMad2_1_08_16f_FD_182891 | JGI IMG/M metagenome (GOLD analysis project Ga0179591, IMG submission 182891) | Vadose zone soil fungal communities from Angelo Coast Range Reserve, California, USA - CZOMad2_1_08_16fungal (PacBio error correction) | ecosystem: Environmental > Terrestrial > Soil >... | reverse complement strand
CACGGCTACGCATTCTTCTTGACGAATAGTAAAAACCCAAGAAAACCTTTGGACCCTGAGCAAATTATTCTGGGAATTAGTTTTTATGATTATTTAGATTAATATCTTTTTTAGATGTTTGTAGGCAAGTGGAGATGATTTGGGAATTATATTTTTTTGCATTCTATATTGAACGTTTATGCGCTATTTTTTAATGTACTAACAAGTTTTGGGGACATCATGCTATCCATTCGGTGCAAAATGAATTAAAGATGACTTAAAACAGCTAAGAAGTCTCAAGAGATGAAGAGGAAGAGACTGGTTGCGTTCGCAATAGTCCGTCAAAAGAAATTGCCATCCAAAACATCTTCAGGGAGGAAAGGAAGGGAAAAATCAGCCAGAGAAAAAATGGAAAAAAGTTAAGGGTGGTCAGGGTTTACAACCTTACCAGAGTATCAGGGTTGTGGTGAATTAACAAATTAAAGCGATGGAACGATTGTGGTCACTTATGTATTTTGGTGGTCTCTTGGTTTTACCAGTCAAAACTGGGTTGGCTTTAAGTTTTGACAACTTCGAATTGGTGTGAAAATCAGCAAAGGATTTTTCTTCTTTGTAAATTGTGCGATATTTGTGTTGTACTTTGTTACTCTCAGCAGATGCTTGCAATCAGGTGTTTATGTCATTCATTCAGTTTAAAAAAAGTAGTAAAGTTACATAATTATTTATGTAGTTTAAAATAAAAAAAAAAAAAAAATCTATTGAAATATTATTGTTACGTTAGGTTGCAAAAACTTTGCTTGTTTTGGTTAACAGAGGAATTGGAAAAATTAGACAAGATATTCCCTTCAAAGTATGATCAATTGTTGTGAATGAAACTTGAATCTAAAAAATGGGGTTGGCGGTGCGTGGTAAGTAACCATTTGTACCCAATAAGTTATATGCTTTTTGGCACCAAATTTCCTATCCACCGTGTTGTAAAAACGTACTTTATAATTTTGATCAAAACTCGGGCAAACACGAAGCTGAAAAGAATGGCAAACTGCATGATTTCTGGGAAAACGTACAGAACAATGAGAAGGGGACCACAATAAAAATGGCGAAAACGGCATTGTCAACAATTGTTTAAAAGAAAACGTTTGTTGCTTTTGATTTGATTGATTGTGAGGTACTTTCAGTTAATATTTTATGTTCGTTTGTTTTCAAAAGCCCCATTTCCTCAAAAAAAAAAAGCGATTATTATTATAATACATTCACGGATTAGTTTGTATGCGTGATCCAGGGAAACTTTTAGTTTAAAAAGAAAAATGGCGTGAAGTTTTTTTAGCAATTTCAGATCAAACCAGGTATACAAGGAAATATTTCTAAATAAATCTTTATCGCTGGGCGGGTTGCAGTCCACATTTCAAAAAAAGTTGGAACTTAAATGTGAATTGGTATGATGAAGGTTTGGATTGAATCCATTTTATTGCATTGCAATTAAAACGAATAGCATTTTTTTTTCGGCTCTATTAGTTGTTCTATGCAGCCTTCAGTTGGAATTTTTTTTGAGTTTTTACTTAGCAGAGATACGGAAAAAATAAAAAAGTTACCAATGAAGATCTGAAAGAATTTTTGCAAAAAAAAATTTTTCAAGTCACTCCCATTCATTCAAATAATTCCTAAACTTGGTTTGTGTGAATTTGGTTTCAATAAAAGCGATTTGGATGAACTGATCATGGTTGTGCACTGGAACTCCAATCAAAAAAAAATGATTGGCATTCGTGCGGGGGTGGCCATATTTGACTCTTCTTATAGTCTCTGGGAAATGTAATTGCGAGATTGCGTTTTTAATTACTATAGTAGATGATTTCATAATATTAAAAAACGTAAGAATAAGATTTTGATTTTTTAGTTCTTGTTCGATTTGATGGCCACAACCATTGTCACAATACTTTATTCATTTGTCTCAACTCAGCAAGCAACAGGGAAGTTGAAGAAAGGGGAGCAATCGCAATCTCACACAAAATTTCGGGAAAAAAACTGTACAAAACGCGATTGGCATGGTTTTTACGGGCAACTCTCAATTTACATCAATTAATATTCATTGCCATGGGCTGTATTTATTCAGTCATTCTCAATAAAATGATTACATAATCAAAAACCTGAACATGGTTCTATTCATTTTAAACCGAAAAAAGTTTTGTCCACTAGGCACGTTGTGGATGGTTTATTAAGCCCATGTTGCCCTGGGAAACTTTGGACTTACGGTCCTCATCCCACTCAATTTTATCAAACTCTTGCAACCTGTATCCATTAATATGAGCTTTTGTAATTACGGGTCGTGGTACAACCTGTGAAAATTTTACAAAGCTTTTAAACAAAATACTTTATAAAAATAAAAATTCTTTTTTTTAAAAAAATATTAAAAAAAACTGGTCATGTACCATCCAAGTTCAGTTGCATTTTCCGGTGACTTTGTGGTTAAAAAAGCGGCGTGGCCCGCAGCGTATACACATCTTCGTCATCATTTCGTCGCTTTAAAAACTGGCCCCGCGCAACACTTTGCCAATTACGGGGAAACCAAAAGGATCTTTTTCCAGATTCACGGCTCTCTTGAGTTAAGGCAATAAAACCCGGATCCCAGGTGCTGCTCGCAAGAAAATATCATGTAGGATACGTTTTTATTATTTATAGATGAAAAAAAAAAAGGCCCCTCGGTTGGTAAATCCTCCAGAACACCCCCTAGTCTTGAGTGGGAGGGGAAAGCGAAAGAAGATTGTTAAGGATTGCTTGACAACTGTTTGGGGGTGCTAATGGGGAGCCATGAAAATTTACTAAGGATGCAAAGGTCGGAGTAAACTCGCCCAACGAAGTTAGGTACGGAGAGAGTTCGTGTTTTAACGGTGCCCGTCTATGGCATCGTCTCGTCGTCAATTGTCGGAAAGGAGGGTTTCTTATGGCCGGTCACTCCAGTTGCCCATGGAATCGGTTTGCATTGTCTGCTTTAATGGGACGTAACATACGGTTTGGTTCGCATGGTAAAAGTAAAATGTAGAGCGCGTTATCCACAATGTGCAATTTCGTCGCTAAGCCTAATAAATTACCCGATGTGTATTAAATACAAAAAGGTGACTACAATTAAGATGCAATTATGATGCGCTTCACCGAAATAAAAAACGTACCCATAAATAAATTTCACTAAAAATCTTACTGGAGTCCGGTAAGCACCTGCTTCTCGCATTGGGAGAAATTGGTGAAGGAAGAATCGGAATTTTGAAGTGATGGTCCGCTCAGCTCCCGGTTTTCTGATTAAGGTGATGGTAAAAAAATAGGAGTCCCCAAATGCCAAAACCCATGGGAGGGATCAGCACTACTATTTCTGTCTACTATGGGTTCGAAAAACCAATTAGCTGGGAATGGCAAATAAATTAATGGGGGAGAGTGCTGGAAAGGCACGCAAAAAAAAGAGAAAACGCTAAAGGGACGTCAAAGTTTTGCCATTTGAAATACAAATGGCTCAAAAATACTTTTGGAAAAGATTTTTTGTAGTAATGACCAAGTGGCCCGGGCCAAGCAAGTTCTGGTCAGAATTGAACACAGAACAATTAAATAGAGTCGAAAAACAGTTACCTATTTATGTAATATTCAAATGTAATATTCCAGTAGCACTGTTTATTGATTATGAAAAAATAAGTTTGAACCTGAGCCAATCAATCAAACATAAAGTTTGTTGATGGACCATCTTGTCAAGCTACAAATAATAGGTATGTCGATAGTTTTTTTTTGGCATAACCGTTTTTTGCCACAATAATTGTTTGTAACAAAATGGGTTACAGCTTGATGTGCTTTAATACCGGCAGGCGTGAACAAGTATTGAAGGAATCAGCATTCAGCAGAAGCTGAGATCTAGAGATATAAAGTATGGGGGGGGGGGGGGGGTGGGGGGGGCCAGTCCGCAGGCCGCCCATTCATTTTGTATTTGTACCAACGATTTATTTTTTTTGTTATTAATTTTTTTTTTAAATTTTTTTGTAATTTTAAATTATTTTTGATTTTAATAATATTAAAAGCGACATGTGTGGACCATGACCATAAAAATTATATGGGAATACTTGACAAATGACCATCCATAATGCTGACTTATCTTTCAAATGTGTGTAATTGTAAGGTAAATATATTTGGAAAATTGTATATGATTGAAGAAGTGTCCAGTAGGTCAGGGGAAGTTGGAGTGGAGGGAAAAGAAAAAGGGAAAAAAAGCCTGATATCTCAAGTAAAAACCCCGTCGTAGTATTCCCGTACGGACATGTGCGGGGAATCAGGGGGGCGTAGTAAGGTCCTGGAAAGAACCGTGTTGACGTCCCGCTCGGAAGGGCGCCCAACGAATCCGAGTGAACACTACCCCGTCGCGGGGACCCGGTGAGGGGTGTGGAGAAAGGAAAAAGGAGAACAAGACGCACCCGCGGGGTCGGCAGTTCGAACCGGGCGATCATCCGGAGGCAACCGTTGGTCTTGGCACGGAGCGGACGGGGCCCCGGCATCGAGGGAAGAAAAAATCGGCGTTCGGCGATCTCCAGGTTCGATCCCGTCGACGCCTCCCGCCACCGAAACGACTTCCTACTTCAGCAGCCCGGTCAGCCTTGATCGCCGGTGTGTCACTCGTTCATTGCCGCACGGTTAGAGGTCGGGCGGACGATCCGGGTAAATAGATGGCATGACCAGTTGTTACGCCGCGGCGGGAGGACACTGACGGTAATATTTTACGGTGTGGGCTTAATGTCAGACGGAAAGATCGGGTTCCGTCATCAGTAGCCGCGGCACGGTGATAAGCGGATTCATCAATTGCATTTGCGAACGGCTCGGGTGGTGGCGGTCTTCGAAACTCGACGCTCATCGCCACCGCGGTTCGCCCTCCGGTGGGTCCCACGGGAAATCGCGGTTTCGCCGGAAGGAGTTCCCCTGGATCTTGTCTCGTTCTTATCTGGGCTCCCCCAAGGCGGTGGGGAGGGAGGGCGTGCAGTCGGTTTTGTTTTGGAAGGCAAAGCTGAGCGACCTCGTCGGCGCAAAAAGCCGGTCCACCGTGCTATGGGCATTCGGGTGATGTTCCTGCTCGGCTTCGATCATGTGCAGGCGAGGGCTGGAACATATGGCTGATGATCGCCTAGGGGTGGGGTTGCAGGGTCATGGCGGGCGCGGGGTGCGCGACCAAGCCGACCACCATCACGATCGTCGGCGGACTCTACTGGCCAGGAGCCGGTCCAAGGTTCCAGGGCTTTTAAGTGGGCCAGCGTCTGGGGCATCGCTCGGGTGGGTCGGCCCCCGGACCCCTGGGCGGCGTCTAGGCGAGTACGTCCTCCTGGCGCTGATCTTCTTCTCAAACATCCCTCTGGCTCTGAATCGACGCCACGATGTACAACGGATGATCGGGGCCGCCGATTCCACGCGAAGGTGGGGGAGGGGAGCCGCAGGCGTCCGGTGAATCGATTTACCGCGGGGCGGGCCTGGCTGACCACCGGGCGACCCTGCTGATCCTGGGCGTACTCGAAGGGGGGGCCAGGGGCCTGGGCTGGGACTCGGCCCGGGGCCGGCCTGGGAGTGCCCGGGATCGGCCGTTTTACTTGCCTGATGGTTACTTTCGGCTTCACGCACGGGGGGGGGACGCGCGGCCCGCGGTTGCAGCCGGTGATTGTAAGGCTTCTCTTTGGGATGCTTCAACCGCCGGCTGAATGGTGGTCAAGCAGGGCACAAGTTGGCGGTCGGGCTGGGGGGGTCCGGCGAGGGATCTGCTCGGCATGAGCTCGTAACGTTGCCCCGAACCTACGCCCAGGAACCAGTGCTCGGACACCGGGGCACCAATGGTGGCGGCATTTCGCAGGGTGGCAAGCGGCTGGAACCTTGGGGCTGGGCCGATTCTCGGCGGCGAGCCAGGCCGTGCAAAGCTCTATCTGCGGTTTGGCTTCCCCGCACCTGTGCCCTGTCGGCACCTCGGTGCGGTGCTGATTTCGGCTCGGCGAATGCTGCTCGCGCTCGGGCGGCGCACTCCAGCGTAGCTCGAAGGTCGGGCGTCTTCTGCCTGGTAATCGCGGGCCGGGCATGGGGGGGGGCCTGACCCGCGGCGGACGACCGGCTGGATTGCGAGGGCCCAGTCCAAGCGTGGCAGGGCCGGACCAGGGCGTGGTCCACCGCCAATTCAAACATTATTTTTTTATGCGCTCGCGGGGCAGTTCGCTTCGGGGTCCGGTGGGAACTTTTCTTACGGAGATGGATCGCCAAAAAGCGGACATGATCGGGGTCCGCCCGGTTGAAGGGAACATGAAAGGAACCTGACCACGCGGTGTGTGCACAGACATCTTCAGGCATTCGTTGATGGTCCGCCGAGTTTCTCTGTGATTGGTAGCCCATGGCGCCGCGTGATGGCCGGCGGGAACCGCGCACCAGGCCGGCCGGCGAGAGGTGAGGAAGTGTTTGGAAAAAAAGCGCAGCAAACCCGTGGCCGATTAAACGTTCGGAAAACTCCAGGGATAATTGACAATGGTTGATGACAACCAGACAAACGTTTGTCTTCCAATGTCCTGGAGGAAGGGGGACGGACACCATGACCCGTGGCCCCTCGCGCAGCGGGTCCTCATCACAGGCCGCGGCTCATGTCCGTGCCGGGCAAGCTGGCCGTGGCGGCCCGACCGCAAAATCTCACCCCAGTACGTCAACCCCCAGTTCGTCGGCACCGGACGACTCCAAAACTCCCCCAAACCGGGTCGGCGGCGGCGCGGCGGCAGCACCCAACCCGGGCGCGGCGGTGGCCGTTCGCTGACCCAGTTCAGGGGGCCCGGACACCCGAACGGCTCGCCGTCCGGCTACCGGCGACTCCGGACCCGCACCATCGGAGTCGTTCGCCTGACCCACTTCAACGGCGCCCGGGCTGCCCCACAACGGGGAGGACAAAATTCCCGGCGGGAAGGCGGCGAGAGGAGGACACATTTCTTCGGACCACACGGTTATACCCTGAGCACGGTGGGAACAGGAGCCACAGGCCCCGGGCGTCGGCACGCCGGCATGGGACCCAACGGGCATTCTGGCATCGGCGGATGATCACAGCGGGATGATTGCGGAAAGCGGGGCACCAAAGGAACAGGATCAGCTTCTTGGCGTGATGGGTGAAAACGCGGCCAGTTCGTCGCTGTCCGGGGCAACCCGTCTCCCGGGGACACCGGTCCATACGGGCGGCAACCTTTAAAGTCCCCCGGCGGGCCACGGATAGGCCAGGCGGGGGGGAAACTGGTCGGTCGCCGAAGCCGGCCAATCTGTGCGACGGCGTTTGCGTATGATACGCCCAATTGCAAATCCCAGCGAAGGCGAGCGTCCACCAGACCAAAAAATTATGCGGAGAATTCATTTAGTTCCACATGGTCAGCGCCCGGGACCAACGGGCGCGTGGGCTTTTCTGATGACGCCCCAAAACCGGCCGAAGCATTTATGGGCCGCTCTTAACCTGGCGGCCTGAAACAGGAGCGCGAGAGACTACGATCCCCGGCCGCCTCTGCTAACGCTATCCACCAGCATTTCAAAACTTGGGAGGTTGTTAGGTTAAAGCCCTGATTCGAGGGCAAAATCGGTTAATCGGTCGGCGCGGGGGGCAAACGATGGGGCAAAGGGGCCAGGGGGATCTTGGGGGGGGACAACGGGGAATTCGCGAGGTCATGGCGCGGCGGCGGGGCTTTTTCGGGTGACCATGACCGATATCCCGATGCCCGCGCTTGAACGCGGGGCATCTCGGTTGGTGAGTCAGCCTGGAGGCGGCTGGTTCAAACAAAGGCAAGGAAAAGATGCCGACGCCGACCGGCAGCGGCGGCGGCTCAAGCGCATCGCCACCACCCACGGACAGCGCAAAAAATCTGCCAATGCGACATGGTGTATCGAGGGGCGCGACCCCCGAGCGAGAACGAGGATTTTGAAAGATAAGATCCTCAGGGGATCTCTGCACCAAAGCTGCGGCCACAGGCTTTTGGCTCGCGGGACAACACCTCCTCGATTCTCGATTTTCACGAAACTCGCAGCCGTCACGAACAGGCCGGACCCCGCGTCATCGGGGCTATGCCACTTCTTCAAATCGGTGCCGTGCTGATGGCGCTGCTGGAAACAAATTGATCCGGGCCTCCCATCTGCCACTTGCAGACCCTCCGACGGACACCCACGCCAAGGCGCCGGAATTGCCCAAAAAAACGCATCTAGGCAAGGTTCGCGGTCACCCGCGAAGAAAAAGAACAGGCCAGGGCTTGCGGTCTAACCGCATCCCTGTGCCCGATGATCAACCGAGGCGATTTCGCGCTGGGGGACGAAGGCATGCCACCCGCCGAGGACCTCGACGCCGGCAATGAAGCTCGGCTGCAACCATCCGGATTTTAGGGCCCGCTGGCGCTGGGGCCGACATGATCGGGCTCGACACCATGCTGCTGTTGAATGGAAAAAGTTGGTTTTTTTACGAAAGGTTTTCAACGATCCGAAATTACCGCCCGGCGGGGCCCGCTCCTTTTCCGGCTTTGCTGAAAGGGAAAATGGTCGCCGGCCGGCCATCTTCGTGCCGCAAAGACCGGGGAAGGCAGGGGTTTTTACAGTTTTTACGGGAAGTGGGATGCTGCGTAATTGGTAGGATGGGGGAGGCGAAAGCGGATACCCATATACTTTAAACATGCGCAGCCGGATTCTTGGGTATTCGCCTTCCGCTCCACCCCATCCTACACATCTATACCCAGGGGGAAAAAGATAATGAGTATCGCGGGGGTGTTTAGTGAGGAAGGAGGGACAGTACGTGCGGAGGAGGGATTTGGTTTGGTTGCGGGATGCTTGGGGCGGCGAAGAAGAAAAAAAAGCGGGCGCGACGTCACGTTCCTTGCGAGCGGCGCGCATCTTGCCGGGCGGGATGAAAAAAAAGCCGCCGGCCTGAAAGTTCAGGGGGCGGCCGCCGGCTGACCACCCATTGTTGGTGCCGACGCAGGCACCGACGAGTCAAAAAGCATCGGCGTTGTCCGAGGTCCCGTGCTGTTCTGCGTTCAACGTGTGGGAACTAGTCGGGGGTCGGAGCCGCGGGCGAAGGCGATTCAAGCCGTGTCGGGCCCCAACACGGGCTCGTTGATAAAGTCTACCAGGAAACGGCCATGATTTTGCGCCGAGCGGCTGTTAACCGATCCTCGGGGGCCCAAAAAGCCGTGAGGGCGGCGTCGCCCAGATTCAGCGGCCTCGATCACGCCGCCCGGGCGTATCATCACCCAGGGCCGGCGGGGCCTTCATGGCGCATGATTTTTTGGCGGATGCTCGACGGCAAACGCGCAGCAGGACGCGCCGAGGAATTCCTTTTTACGCTAGTGCGAAAAAAAAAGGGGCCGGCTTCGGACGCCACTGAAGCGATTCAGATCAATTGAACCGGGAGGTCTGGATTGAAGTTCGTCCTGGCTCGCCCAGCCAAATTCCGGCATCACCGCCTCGAACGCGCCAGCCGATCGGCAAAACTGCGCGGACGATGCCCGAAGTATACGCCCGTTCTTGCTGGCCGCATTCCAGGGGAAGTGATTTACGATTCGTGTCGGCCCGCGCAAGGGGGCGTCCGCTGGGCCGCCGGGATACGGCTGGGGGCCGCAAGCTCTATGACTTCCATCGGCCTATGCGCCGCCGACCATTGAAGGCCTCGATGGACGCTCGACCTCGGATTCGCGGCAACCGGCTGGAGCTGTGGACCTGGAGTCAAGAGGCAAAGGTCGTCGAACCGGCCGCCAGCCAGATCGGCGTGCCCACGACGACGAGCACGCAGGATGTTATGCGATGATTGAACACATCAAACAACAACATACTTCTACCTCCCCCGATCCTAACACCAAACTCCAACCCAAACAAAACATCTGTCCTTAAAAACACACCCATCACCCCCCTCCTCAAACAAACTAACCCACCCCTCCCACACAAAAACAAATCCAAAAACACTCCAAAACAACAACCACCCCCACATCTTCCAAACCTCTCTTTACCTCCACTCCTTCCCAAAAAAACTCCCCCCACCACCCACAAAATTAACCATCCCCCCCCCACTTGTAAACACCAACACATAATACCACACAAATAAATTCCCCCCCAACTAACTAAATCCCCACACCTACCCCCCCCCAACCAACACATAAAACTACAACTTCACAAAAACTCACCCAACGCTGCCTCCCTACCACAACACCAACACTTCACAAAACAAACAATCCTCCTCCTCCCCTCCTACACCATCCAAAAACCCCTTCTGTCAAACACCCTCCCACACCACAACCCAAACCACAACCCTATAAATCCCATCCGTTCTCATCCAACACTATAAACACCCCGCATAAACACCAAACACACACCAACACCAAAAAACCCTCCCCTACACCAAACCAAAAATTCCCCTTAAAATAAAAAATCACCCCAACAAACAAATAAAAAAACCAACAACAAAACCCCAAAATCCCCCGCGAACAAACAAAAAAAAACTCACACAAACACCATCCCTAGCTCCTCATTCCCCCACTCAAAACAAACAACAAAAAACAAAACACCCACACCTCACAACAACCTTTCCTCCCCTCGACCTTCTCCCCCCCCCACAAAACAACTCAAACTCGAACCAATCCACGTCACTTTCTCATAAAAAACCCCAACAACAAACCTTAAACACACCCAAAAACCACCTCCCATACCCCCCCCAACCCCACTTCCCCCACATACCCCTTTCCCACAAAACCAAAAAACTACCCACAAAACAACAATCTACATGCAAATAATTCCCACTATCCCCTAACCTGCCACTTACCCATCACAACAACAAACCAAACTTCTCAACACACAAAACACCACACCAAACAAAAATAAACTCCACTTAACCCAAACACAAACTAGCCACACCTCTCCACACACTAAAATAAACCCCCAAATAAAACCTCCCAACCAAACAAACTAAAAACCCCAGAAACCACACCACCCCACCTTAAAACTCAAACACAACCCAAAACAAACCCCCCTCCCTCTTCCCACCTCAAATTCCAACCAAAAACCCCCTCCAATTACCGTTCCCACACCAACAATCCTCACACACTCCACTCTCAACACCTACCTCAAAAACCCATAAAACACTCAACAAAAATACACAAACACCCCCCCATAAAATCCAAAACACACAAAAAATGAAAAAGTGAAGCAGTTATGTGATGGGGGACACCCATCGTGAAGGATGT
>Ga0179591_1294011_pt1 | contig 11204 bp, 17 predicted proteins | sample CZOMad2_1_08_16f_FD_182891 | JGI IMG/M metagenome (GOLD analysis project Ga0179591, IMG submission 182891) | Vadose zone soil fungal communities from Angelo Coast Range Reserve, California, USA - CZOMad2_1_08_16fungal (PacBio error correction) | ecosystem: Environmental > Terrestrial > Soil >... | reverse complement strand
TGAACGCCCCAATTATGAACCTCTCCGTAGTTGACCCTTGTCCTTTAATACTCCGGTGCCTCCTTTTCCTGCCCATTTCTTTCCCCAACGTTCGACATTTATATATTGATTCCCGTCCCCCATCAAATCAGATTTTGCACAGGCAGTCCCCCCAAACCATCCCCCTTCTCTGCTACACCTCCCCTTGGTTCCCTTTTGGCCTACCAGATCCCCCAAGATTTAGCAGGAAACTTCTCAGGAATCCCGCCCCCGATCCTCTGGCTACGACCCCCACACCTTTGAATAGCTGCAGGCTGTTTTGATGTTTCCTCTTTTCGCCCCCCCCTAGCCCGCCATTTTTTTTATTTTGAAAAGAACTCGCACAGCCTCCCTTCTAGCCATGTAGGTGTAACCCCTCATGCTGACTCTCCTTCAGAGCCCCCTCCCCCCCTGTAGCTGTTTAAGACTCAGAAGCTTTGATTCTAAGTAGTACTCATAAAATTTTCAATTTCTCCGGTTTTCCCCCCCCCCTACCCCCCCTCTCCTTCTTCCCCCCCCCCCCCCCCTGAGAGGGCACTCCCTTCAAAGAGCATACTGATTCTTCCCCCCCAACTGAATTCCTTCCCCGTTGCATGTTTCCCCCCCAACTGATAGGGGTCCCATAGAGGGTTTTGCCCTTTTCTTCCTCTTTCCAAATCCTCCCTTCCCTCCTTCTCAGCCCCGCCCCTGGTTGATTTTACCCTCCTCCTTTATACGGAGGCATACGTATCGATTTTTTTTTTTTTGTTTTGTTCTTTTTTTTTTTTTTCCTGGCGGTCTCACCTCCTTCCTTCTCTGTTGGCGTCTTCCTTCCTTCCCGATCTTCTTGGTTAGTCTTCTCCTCATTCAAGCCTGCCGACGAGCAGTTCCTCCGCCGGTCTCTCTTCTTGTCTTTCCCCCCCCCCCCCTCCTCGCCCTTTGATTCTTTTCTGCCCTTGACTCTTGAAATCATTCTCGGCGGTGCCCAAGAACTTGGAGAATCTTTTTGGATTTCAGCCCTTTCGGAGCCCTTTTTCTCTTCCTTCCTTTCCTTCCCTCTCCCCTCCGTCGTTTTTGGCATAGTAAGGAAGTACCAGAGTCCCGGAAGACTAGCAGGGACGGAACTCCCTTTGCACAGCAGACAAGCCGTACTTTTTTTTTATGGAATACCTTCCCCCCCCCCCCCAATATCCAACGTCCCCCCTTCTTTTTCTACAAGGCCCCTTAAGTACTTACCCAGTCGCCTACTTTGACCGGCCTTCTGTCCATATCTTACTTATCGAGCTCTTCTCCCTGCCCTCTCTCCCTGCGTCCTTTAATTGCCCTGGAATGGGTTTAATACGATGACTTCAGGCTCCCCGGTTTTTCAGGCAATCTATGACTCTACGCAAAACTCCCCTCCCCCTTTTTTCCGTCCAGCCTGCAGTTTTTTTTGAAAATCCAGGGAGCCCCGACCTTGTTTTCACTATCTACCCCACGACCTTCTCTTTTTCTTCTTCCCTTCCCCGTAGAGGATCTTTTGGTCCCCTTCGTCAGAAGTAATACCGTCTAGTTTCCGTCTGTCCTACTTCCCCCCCCCGGTAACCCCGACCCTCCCGGTTTTTTTTTACTTTACATTGCCAGCACAACTCTGGATTTTTTTTTACAAATGGATGACATCTGCCTACTTGCCTCCAAGCGGTGGCTGGATCTCTCCCCCCTTTTTTTTTCTCGGGATCGTTCTCCGGACGGAATAGGAATTGTAGTTCCTCCCTTTTTCTCCTTTTTCAGCACTTCCCCATCCCTTTCACGGCTTTTTTTTGTGATTTCCAAAACAGCGTCTTCTTCCGCTCTAACCAGAGGGATCGTTTCCTCGCTCCCCCGGACAGAATTAATCACTTGTTAGTGCTTTCTTTCTTGCAAAAATTTTCCCCATCACCCCTTTCCTCCCCCCTTCTAGACCTTTTTTCCTAACTCCCTGAAGATGCCCATTTTCGACTACTACACAACTTAACCTCCTCCCTTCCCCTAGGTCCCTTACCTCCGCCTACCCTCCCCGCCCTTCCCGGACCCTTCTCCCATCCCTACGTACTCCAGTCCCCCCCCTTCCCTGCCCCCGAAAGAAATTTTTGTCCAAAGATAGAGGGGACGACCCCTTTCTGATGATGAGAGCGTGGTCACTTTTTTTCGGTCACTGACCAAAACAGATGACCTCGGTGACCGATAAGATCTCTCTCTTTTTTTTTTTTCTCCTCTCCCTTTCTCTTACCTCTTTTGCTGATATTCTTAAAAAATATAGCTAGTATATGCAAGGAGAAGACCAGTTTCCTGTGCCTCTTTATCTCCTTTAACACCCCCCCATTACTTGATCGATTTTCTCCCTACGTGTTTTGGAGTGTGCGGTCGGATTTCTTGGTCTTAAGGAGTATGCGTTTTTCTCCCGTCGGAGTCTCTTCACGTCTTCCCTCCGAGGACTAGTCGTCGGCGATCCTTTTTTTTTTCTTTCCTGATTTTCTTTTTTTCCGGTAGTTTCGTTTTCTAGGAGATCTCTCTGTGGTTACCCTTATGTCGAAATTCTTATTTATGACTGTGTACCCCTTTCCTCCTCCCCTTTCTACGGCTTTCTCAGTTCCTCTCTGACGACCTCTTTATGATATCTTCGAGTAGTTGTTTTAAAAAGTGGTCTTTTTCCTCCCCCCCCGCACCGGCGGTTTCCTTTATGACCACTTACCCCTAATACCCTGGCAGCGGCAGACGAGTAACGATCCAGAGAAAAGAAAGGTTTTACTCCCCAGCGGTCTTCCTAATAGATGGGAAATTTCCCTTTGTTAAATTCCCCTCTTTGTTTCTTTCCTGGCAGTTTATTTTCCACACCTGTTCCCTCTTTAGGTGTCCTCCTTCAGTTTAGCCTCAAAGAAAGTCGGTCCTTCCCCGCTCCCCCATCACTCTTAGGACCCGGCCTTGCAACCGGGAATTTTAATTTATAGGCCCCACGGCCTTGTCTTCATCCTTGCTCAGCGGTACGCTAGTTCGAAACGTAGCTCCTTGTATCGTTGAAATAGCTTTCCCCCCGAATTCAGATGCAGGAAAATGTTTTCGTGGCTTGCCCGCATCTTAGGCCCCTTCTCTTTTGAGCTCACTTTGGGGTCTCGGCCTTAAAGCTTAGGCCCCCCCCTTGGGTCTTACCCGTCAAGGATCACGAGCGGTCTGGAATTGCTCGCTGAAGAGGTTGATAGTTAAAGACGCGTTGCCCCTCCCTATCTTCGATGATAGGTTGACTTTCAATGAACGGCATGGACTGCCGCAGTAGTATTTTGTGGCTGCATGGACTTGACTCATGCATTTGCCCCCCCCCCGTCCGAGGTGTTCTCTCCCAGGCCTTTTTTGTTTTTGATTCGTACAGGGAGAGGGCGGAATGTTTTTTCAAGATGTCCATACCCAGTCTTTCTCTGTCCTTTACTTCCCTCCATGATTCTTCCTGTTTCTCACCCCCTCCCATGACCTCCTTTCCTCCCCTATCGGTATTTCCTCTTAGTCTTCACCACTGTGAACTCGGTGAGAGTCGAAGAGTACCAGTCTACCGGCCCGGAACCGTTGCTCCTTCCAAGTGCTTGTCAGGAAGAGAGAACTGAGACTCCTGAAACGCTTCTCTGGATCTTGCCAGAAGTTCCTCCCCTCGCCTAGAGTTACCTCACTGCTAGATAAGATCTTCATACTATTTTTTAGATCCCTTTATTCCGTCCCGATAAACAGGGTTTCCCTCTTATTCAAGTCTCCCCCTCGATTCCTTTTTCTTCCTTCTTCCGTCTCCTAAACTCCCTACTTTTCAAACCTTTTTTTTTTAAGAAGGGTCCACTCCCCTGTTGACACGTTGGTAGGTGTGGACCACCCCCGTTTCCGCGGTGGTCCCCAGTTCTTGCCCGCATCTTAGAAAGAAGTTCTCGTTGTTCTGAGTTGTAACGCGAGAAGCCTACTCTGTTGAGTACAGACTCCCTCTTTCATCCTTCCTCTAGCCCGCAGAAATGAGGACGTTATGGAACGATCTTCGTAGACTGTTTCTTGCTTGAAACAACCTTCCACTTTTTTATGCTACTTTTCTTATTTCTTGCCTCGACTCCGCCATTTAGGAAGAAGACCTGGAAAATCATGACTTCAGACGGAACCATACCCTTTTTTTCTTTGCCCTCTTCTCTTTTAGTCCCCCCTTGCAGTCAATTTCTGCCAATTGTAAGCCATCCATTTTTTCCCCCGGAGAAACCCCCCCTAACTCGGTTTTCCTCTTTGACCTTGGTTTTATCAGATTTGCCTCTTCCAAGATTATGGTTCCTCCCCGCTCTTGGATGAATCTTTCCTGGAGCCCCAGGCCCTGTTTACCAGTTCTCCTTCTGACTTATAGTCGAAGCCTGGAAAAGAAAACTGTCTTTCCCGAACTGATAGTTGCTTTCTTTTTCTCCATTTAAAGTTGTTGAAGATTTCTCCTTTCTCCTTGTCGACCTTATCTTACGTATTTTTTTCGGGCTAAGTTTTTTTCCTCTTCGTGAAGAGAACGTCGAGGAAAGGGTTGAACCCTCTTTGCTTTTACTCCCGTTTCATCCTTGGATCGAGTTTTCTTCCCTTTTCTTTATGATTTACCCCCCTCTGGTGTTTTTGTAGGAACTTAGAGATGCTTCTTGGTTTAGCTGTTTCGTCTTCCTTGAAGCCCGTTTGTGGACGCGGTTTTAGAGACCGTACTCCCTCATCCCTCCCCTTTTTTTTTTCCATTTTTTTTTTGCCTGGTTTGATGATGGCTGGCAATTAGTTCACTTGGCTTTTTTATAGTGAAGAACGGCCCCCTCCCCTTCGAGGCATTCTGGCCTTCTTTTTCAATGAAGGTTCCCTCCTCCTTGCGACCACCGTTCCTTACCTCTTTTCTCTTTCTCGCCTATGAACGCGGTTTTGTATTTTAGTTGGATGCCTCGAATCTCGGAGCGGTGTATCCGAGGTGCAATGCGCTCTTTCCTTTTTTTAGCTCTCCCGTTACATTCCCTGTAGTCCACCCCTTCTTGAGGTTTTTTTCTTTTCCAGAGTAGTGGTAAAGATTTCTCTATTTTGAACACGTTATGGTAATAGCCCTCTTGCCTTCTCAGGTCTATATTCTTTCCTCTAAGAGTTTCGGTGTTGAGGATCTCTGGCTCCCACTTATTCACGGCCCTCCCTTTCTCCCCCTAACAAGGTTTTTCTTTTGCCAAATATTTACGGTTTCTCTCCGACAACAAAGCCCCCCTGTCCCCAGGCCTAAAAGTGGCATCGTTCCTTACCGTCCTTTCAACGTACTCCTAGGTCACTTCCGACCAATCTCCTTTCTTTCTCTTCCCCCCCCTCCCCTTCGGGCGCTCCCCTTTCTGCTTCAATCTGTCTTTGAAACTTGACCGGGGGGGGTTCTCCCAGACTTATCGCGGCAACCATTGCAGACCCCCCCAAAAAAAGAAGGACAGGTCGGCTTCCTTCCTCAAAACCCCAATTCCCCCCTTTCCCTTTCCACCAGGCGCTCGTACCCTGGAAACACAATGGAAATCCATTTTTTTAAGGTAGGCAGAGTCTTTTTGTGATAAAACCGACACACGGTGAGAGAGTCCATGTCCTTTCCCCCTACCATACCAAATCCCTCTCTCCCCCTTGTTCCTAACGAACCCTTACTTTGTTCCAATCAAAGCTCACCCCTCTCCGATACTATTACGATTTCTTTCGTCCATTCACAAGTACTTTCTCGCCTTCAATCCTTCCCATTCACGATTTAACAACACCGACAAGGCAGAAAATCGTCACAGCCCCGCACTAATCGTCCCCCCCCACGGGACCCTCAACAACACCCCCTCCCCCTTCCCCCCCAATCTTCCCCCTCGGAATTCTTTCGGGACCATGACACTACCGCGTTGAGTTCTGCCAAGTCATGAAACCAGCTCTTCCCAAAAGATATTGAGCTACTACATCAAGATGGAACAGGAATCATACAACCTTCCTCCTCTTAAACATTCGGATTCCGGTGCGCCGTTCAAACCTTTCACCCGGAGTTTTACCAATTTCCTTTATGCTAGTCTCTGGCCTCACCTCAAAACAAAGGTTACTTTCCGCTGCACGTTTCTCTCTGTTCCTCGTCGACCCCCCTCCTCTCAATGTCTTTCGTTTTCTCCTCCGTACCCTTCGTAACTGACTCTTCTGTTGACCTGTCCGGTGTTCCCAACAGATTCAGGCAGCTCATCGCGCCATATATCAAGTCCCACTTTACTCTTTCCAGCGACAGAAGCTCAGCATCTCCCTCACCGACACGCTCTGGTGAAGATTTCTATATTCCCCCCTACAACCGCCTATCCAATTTTTTTCATGGTCAGTTATCCCTTTTCAACGACTTCCACGAGAGAATTTCTTTATAGTTGCCCCCCCCCCCCTACAGAGTTTCCCGAACAACACAGGCAGTGGTGAAAAACAAACAGTATTTTTGGCTTCTGATCTTAGTGCAACTGTTTTCCATACCCATTTTTTTCCTGACTCCTGCTTTTAGGATACTACATAGTCTACCCTGTAATACCTCTCCTCCCTTTCCCACCACACTGGGTCTTAAGGGACCCCCCCTACCCTCTCGACTCCTTCCTTGCGTATATCGTCCCACGCTAATTTTTCCGAGGTTTGGAGGCGGGCACAAGTCATCATTTCCAGTTTCCATTGTCGACAGATCCAGTACCTTCGTCCTAGACCACAATGCCTCCTGCTACGACCTCTTTTTTGAAGTAAGCCACCCCTTCTCGTATCCAATTCCTTTTCCAGGGTGCCGGTATTTTTCCCCAGCTTATGACCCAAATTGTTCTCCCCCCTCTTTTTCGTCCAATACGTTTTAGCCAAGCCAGTCCCCCCTTCCTTCCCCCGCACCGGGTCTGCGACGCGACTTTGGGTGGTCTTTCCCCCCCCTTTTGTACGTAATGAGTCAGATCAAGTCATAGACCAAGAACTTGTATGGCAATTTCGCCACAGGACGCTCCCCCTTCACTTCATCTACTCACATTTACAGTTTGTCCATTTGTGCAACCCTCGACATAACCTTCCGTTCCCCTATGGCCCATGGATCTAAAAAAAGTCTCCCCCTCCTTGAATAGTCCCGTACAAGTGAAGTGCCCTTCTTCCCCAACTGTCCCCTTTGATCCATCATTTTTATTTCCCGCGCTCTTACGTACCTCTCCTCTACCTAACCTTTCCTTTTCCTTAAATAGCCGGTGGATTCCTCAATGGAGGTTTGGCATAGTTCAAACGTTGAGAAACTACCTTTCTTTTTTACTAGGACCCCTTCTATTCTTCTCGCCAGAGGGTATTGTTCGAGACCTTCCCCATCCCCTAAAAGGTTCTTCTATGTGATCGGGAACGGCAATAAGACCGTAGATGACCACTGGTCTTCCTCCCTCTTTCGCCAATACCAGATTCCTCCCTCTCTTCCCTTCCCGTTTTGAAGCCCCCCTCTTTTTCCCCATACTCGAGTCCAGCTTTCCTTTCCCCTTTCCGCCGGCCCTTCCTTTTCCCACTCAAGGTTTTTGACTTAAAGAAAGTTAACCCCCATCTCTATTACACCCCCGATTACCAGAGGCCTTTCCCTCCCCACCACCTCTGGCTTCTCGTCTTTCCCTTCTTTTTTTTTTGTCTTTTCTCTGCGGAACTTTCCCTTTTGACGATCGAAGTGATGCCTCTCACTGAAACCTCACCCCAAGCCACTTAAATGGTGGCTTCCCCCCCCCCCTTCCCAAGACTTTGTCGCTCGAGCCAAAGATTTCTTTCGCATAGCCCCCTCCCCTCCCCGGTAATTTTCTCCGTGCGGCGTTTTTTAATGAAACCATGTAGTGGTTGGAACCCTCAAAAGGTTGCACGAACCCCCGCCTGCTCCTCCCCGTACCACCAGCCGGGATGACCCATCCATAGCCCCCTCTACCTGACAATCCTCCTGCTTGCCATTCCTCCCTTCTCAAGTATTCCCAAGAAACGAGAAGAAGCACGAAAGACTCCCTACGCCCCCTTCTCCCGCCCCAAACCCCTGTACAAATGCCCCTTCGGACTTCCCACGTTAGATATTGGGAAGTCCCCTTTCAGTGATGAAGAGGATTTTTTTTGGATCTCTGAGCTCATGTGACCCCCCTGCCTGCTTATGTCCTTTCCCTCCTTCCTCTATGGTGTGTATTCCTTTCTTACCCCTTCATCAGTGTTTTGTTTGTTCTTTGAGAGAACACACCCTTTTTTTAGATAGTCCTTTTCCCCTCTCACAGACTTTTCTGTCTTCTTCCATCCCCCTTCAACCCCCAATGCAAAGGGTGCTCCTACCCGGCTTCCTCCGCCAGGCGGACTGAACCTTCTTCTTCTTCGGCTTCTTTTCTTCTTTAATCGCAGGGTGTAGGTCTTTAGGCTGCAGTGGATGGTAGTAGTAGGTCTGGCGGCCACTAGTACTTCCTTCATCTTTTTCTTCTCTTTATTCGGAATAGTCCCGTTTTTCTTTTCTCTATCTCTAAGGGTTCTCCCTTTGCTTGAATACATTATTTGTCCATAAGAAGCACGCCTTTCGGTGAAAGTTCCTCTGACGATCCCATTCTTGTTCTTTTTTTCCACTACCGCAGTAGGGTGGGGAAATTTTCTCTTTTCTTCCTCCCCCCGCCGTTAACCCCTTCTACAACCTTCTGCCTTTTTTTGAGATCTTCCTTCTAAATATCCTTCTCCCCCTCTTAAGGTGAAGATAGATCTGCGAACCCTCCTTCCGCCTCCCCCCTGTTTCGTGGGTGCGGCATCCATGATGGCTTCCCCTTTTTTTTCCCACATTAGTGTTGATCTCGGGAATTTCCGGCACCACCTTGTGTTCCCCTGGAGTGAACGAGGCCCCCTCTCTCTGTTACCTGAAGCTTTCCCCCCCTTCGGTAGAGTAGGAGATGGCGTAAGTGACGGGGACTTTTGGGGCGCTGCGAGAGGTAGTCTTGATTTTTCCTTGCGTCTCTTCCCCTTTTTCATGCCCTTTGTCAACGGGCTTTTTGGAAAGGATAAGCCGTTCTCGGAGGCCCCTTCTTTTTCTTTTTTGATCTCGTACCCTCCCCCGAGGCTGTAAGAGAATGACAGAGGGTAATCCCTTCACTCTTAGGCCCCACGACGAGGTCTTCCCGCTTTTTTTTCTCCGTAAGATTTTTTGATCACCTCCCTTATCTTTTCTTTCTTCGTACAGCCCGGTGTCCCCACAAACCTATGACGGTAGAGTCTATTTTGCTTCTATCACTTTCTGGAAGGATTCCTCTAAATCCCCGGTGCTTCTTTCTGTTCCCCCGTCCTTACCTATCAGCAGGTTTCTTTTTAGTCTCTCCGGGCACTGATTGAAGTCGTTTTTGAGGAGTCCAGGTTTCTGCGCCTTTTTGCAGCCTACTACTTTTTGTCTCTGCTCCCTCCTCACCCAATGATAATCCGCCCTCCTTTTCCACCCCCCCATCACTACAAAAGGCCTTTTTTCCCCGCTTTGTGATCGCAGTACCCCCCCCCAAGTCTGCCCCTTCCTGTTGGGAGAGCTTCTTTTCCTTTATCCCTAGCATAGTTCCTTCCGTTCGAGCGGTCCTCCCCTAGTAGGAGATGGAAGAGTCGACTTCGTATGTGCGGATCAGGTCCTTTCCCGGTTCCTCCTTCCTCCCTATCAAAGGACCTTCTCCCAATGCTCATGTTATTCCCTTTTTTCTTAAGGATAGTTTTCATCTATCTATCAGGTTTCCTTTCCCAATTAGTGTAGGAATAAAACTTGTTTAAAGTTCTGAATTGTTCTTCACCGATCCCTTTTTCCTTCTCTGCTTTCTGCTGCTCAGTACCAACCCCTCATGACTCCCCCCCCCCCCCCCCTCTATCTTGGTTGTAATCCTTGGACCAACTTCGTTTTAACAACCTCAGTAAGTTTGAGGAACTTCCCCCCTCCTTCTGAGACCTCTTTTCCTCCAGGTCCTTCCCCTCACTCTGAGAAAGACCCCGTTATGTTGCTCCTGTTACTCCAGAAGAAAGTCTACAATAGTGTAAGCTGGCACCATAATATGGATTACTTTCTAGCCTCCCCCCTTCCCCAGTGAATGGATATCTTGCTTTGGTATCATATCTCCCCGATCTTTTGGTTACCACTGGACCTTCACTCTTCATGGAATTATTTTTCCCCCCGGTATTCCCCCCACTCACCTTCCCCCCTCCATTCGAACTTCCGCAGAGCTAATAGAACGAGGCCCTCTTTCACCAAGTTGTCGCTGCCCCCTTCCCCTGTTCGCCTTCCCCCTTGAAACTAATGTTAATGACCAGGCTTTAGTCTTTGAGGAGCCCTTACATTCTTTTCTTTGTTAACTGGACGGTTTTTTGATCCTATTCCTTTGCATCGTTTCTTTTTTCATGAAGATCGGGGATCCGAGGGATCCAGGTCTTTTTGAATTGCTTGATAACCTTTCATTTTTTTCCTTCTCACCTCTGTTCCCCCGACCTTACAGCATGATAGGGTGGATGTTTAGTTGGAGAAGGTTCATTTGTCCCCTCTTTTTTCTGCTGCCTTTTCCCTATTATCTTTTCTCCTGTTCTCTTCCTTTTACCCCTCCATCTATTGACGATTCTTTCTCCTAGTGATTGGGTAGAGTGGTACCTTGCTCTTGTTCAAGAAGTTTTTTTCTTTTTTCTATTTCTTTTAGATGTTAACCTACTCTGTTCTTTCTTCCCTTTCTCATATGACGTGGTTACGTTGGGTAGTGCGTGAAATGGCCCGGATAGCTGCCTTTGGACGTTTTCTGCATACCTAAGCAGAATACTTTTGTTTGCCATTTCTTCTGGTTTCCTCTTCTTTTTCTTTCTTTTTTCCTGTGTAGCTGCTGGTCTTCACATTCCTGGTTTTTGTCTTTGTCCTGTCCAGTGAAATTGGAAGATCCCTTTCTTTGGTTTGGTGAGAGTGTCACCTAATTGCGGTAAAAGGATTTTTTCCCCTGTCTGGAAAGTTTTCTTCAGTGTAGTTACTTCCTCTCTTAAGCATGTTCCTTCTTGTGCGCGTATCCTCCATCTAAGTTTCTCTCCAGTGTGACCCTCTGAGCCGTGGGCTTCCCCGTATTAACGTTTCCCTTCCATTCCCTGTTGAAGGATTTTTCTTTTTTTCCTCTTTCACTGTCCTTCCCGGTCAAGTCCCTTTTTGAAACCTTTTCTCCTCCTTCTCTGACGTTCCCCCCCTTTGTTCGCCC
>Ga0179591_1497559_pt1 | contig 11205 bp, 12 predicted proteins | sample CZOMad2_1_08_16f_FD_182891 | JGI IMG/M metagenome (GOLD analysis project Ga0179591, IMG submission 182891) | Vadose zone soil fungal communities from Angelo Coast Range Reserve, California, USA - CZOMad2_1_08_16fungal (PacBio error correction) | ecosystem: Environmental > Terrestrial > Soil >... | reverse complement strand
CGATGAGACTGGGCGACCACCCTCGGCCAGCTCACAATCGTCATCGTCCACGCAGATGCAGACAACCGACGTCTACACCGCACGCTATGTCGCCCAAGTGCTGCCCGGTCGATTCTCATGTGTGCATATCTCGCTCCCTGTGACCGGCGCGCCCGCATGACGAGATACGCTAACACAGACATGACAATACACGTACGCATCCTCGGTGCACCTCTTGAGACAAGCCTGCTCATGTCCCGCATACTGGCCTGCAAGGTAGAGATACATCGCTGCCCCTATCTGCGGTTTTTTACTGCACACGAACGACCACTGCTCGATTCTGCGTATGCCGCTTCTACTTGAGCTAGCAGTAGCACCGCAGAACGTCCTGACTGCGACTGCCGCATAATTGGCCTGTGTGCAGCATCAAGATCTATTGACGAAACGTAGAGCCAAGCTTGGCGTTCGTAGCCCACCGGCGCTGTCGATGCAACGTTACGAGATTCATCAGACTGTTAGCCGTCGACCGAAAGTAGCCCTAGGCACCGTCCATTGCCTGAGTACGCGAGACGAATGGATGTCCTCCCGATCGCACTGTGAGCCGGTAAAGCCGGAGTCCAAGCCACCCTCCGCCATGCAAGCGCCTGCAGGGCGGACTCTTGATTAATATGCCCGATATATGAGCCCTCTGATTGGCGTTAAGGTAGCATCGTTTCAGCAGGAGCCTTATGAACCGCCGCATCTTTTTGTTGCTGCGTTGCCGACCTCAAGCGAACTAGCGCTACGACATCCACTGAACGTTTAGTCGACATGTGCGCCAATCGTGCAATACAGTATCGCTTGCTCATTCGCGCCGTACAGCTCTTACGCCAGTGTAGCATGCAACGACCTAGCCGCAATCACCCGAATGAAACGCCCCCGCCTAGCGTGGGCCTGTCTCGCAGCAAGTTTGCACTTGCTATTCACACAGTTCCCTGAACATCGAGCCACACGTGCTCGCCGCCTACTTTTGTCCTTTATTTCGTTCGCACGGCCGAGAGCAGAAGCATCCCTCTGCCCGCCCCCCTCCACGTATGAAACGGTATACAGAACCCGCGGGGGCCAGAGGATAGCCGCACACCTTCGCATGCCAGCCGCTGCACGAAGAATCACTGCTGCCTCTCGTCGACCTTGACTCGGACCTGCCTAGCCCCTCACGCCACCCCAGTCTGAGACACTGCACCATCCATTGTGGTATGGAGAGGGGTGCGCGGTCGCCTGGTGGGGGCATAGGACGCGGCCGAAGCTTCGTCGAACGGATCACCCGATTAACTGCTATCATGACTCGAGCCCCAGCCTGCCACGCCGGGTGTGCGCGGGGCCGAGCGAGAGAGAAACGGAAAACAGCGGGAAAAATCGGACGATGATGACACCAGTCCAGGGCGAGTCGACGTCACTGGCAATTTCCGGCGGAACGTATTGCCCCCACGCTCTGGATGAACGAATCGCTACGGACCGACTGAATCATTGGGCGCCCCAGATAAATCGTAGAACGGCTCTGTCAGTCTCATCAGCGCACTAGGATCGCCGCAACGGCTCCCCGTCCCCCCCTCCCCATGCTGTCTGCATCCGAGATGATGAAACTGCGTGAACTACTTATATGCAGATAAGCTTTCTCGCAGACGTCCCCCTCCCGCCGCTCATAGCGCTCCATGCCTGCCAGTTCCAGCATTGAGTCCGAACACTTGATCTTGTATGGATCGAGGATGCTACTAGTGGCGACGCTCCATGAACTAGTAACTCGGAGAACGCCCACATCGCGTCCTCTCGACAGCTCCGTCCGCGGATTGTGGTGCTATGCAATATCGCCAAGCTGGCAATATACGAGGCCTCAACGAAGTGTTCGTCGCAGCGTCTGCCCACATCTCGTGAGCCATCGCCACGAGTCCTGCAGGCAGTCCGTCAGTACGTTTCGTCCACAATAAACGCCCGACACTGACGGCACCGACCTCTGCACGGCCGATCTCATGGTCGTAGTGCTGTAACTGAAATAGGACGCGTACCTTGGCATTGCAGGATCGGTCACTGAAGGCGCGTTCGATACAGCGCGAGAACTTGCCTGACAGTACTTGACGACCGTCAATCTCGGCACCGACATGCCGGCCCGCTCGCTCTGATCGAGAGCGCCTGATGTATCGTCGTAGACCTGTCTCGTCACTCTAGCTGCGACGTATCCGATGCCGGCAAGTCAGTCGCGCAGCCGCCTGCTCGAGCTAGATACTTTCACTCGCCAGTTCCCGCTACGCTCGACGCCGACTAGAGCCTAAGCAGTTCTCGAATAAAGCCCCCGGTTATGCACATCACAGGCTCCAGCTAACCGTATTCCTCGAGCGCACGGATGACTACGCAGTACGAAGCCCCATCCGCCGCGGAAAGCCGCGCATACAGGCATGTCTCAATTCCGCGACTAACTCGTGCGATGCAGCACCTGCCGGGTGCCGCGATGGATCGAAGCTAGCCTGAGTCAAGCCACACCCGTAGCTCACTTCTCTGCCGATGGCATTCGATAATGACGAATCCCACCCCCCCCCCGAGCGAACCGCATCTTGACGGAGCCGGCACCTCGCGACGAGTTCAGTGCAACGGTAGCTATTTTCATCTTTATTTGTGTCGTATCATCGATGACTAATCTGTTCAGCCGGCGTGGTCGAGTAGACCGCCCGTTCGAGTCGACGTTGTTAGGCTGATACGACTGCTTGAGCCAGCCTATTGCCGCCTGGCCCCACTTTGATCTCCTATTAACGAAGGTCCATGTCCATGTCCAGCACATGTCAGCAGTGGACTGAGCCTACTCGTGATGCCTATAACTCAGAACGAAAAAATAGTTCGAATCGCGATTGCGGTTCTAGTTCCAGAGTTTCCTCGTGCATACAGATGGCCAGCAGTACTGCGTCAAGCATCACGCTAGGTATACCCCTGCCGGCAGCGACGGGAAGGCATCGAAAAGCTCGTCTGTGCGTATCGGATGACAGTAGGAGACGAGTCCGCCCCGGCAGCGCGCAGGAGTGTCGCTGTACTTTCTTCTCAGCAGGCAGCTCAGCAGGCCGTTCGCCAAATCTTTGGTCGCGCCAGGCATACTGTACCAGCATGCAATCCCCGCCTCGTTCTCAGAAGCGCCGCGGGATTAGTCGGCAGACCGTCGCTGTTCATGTCGTCGACAGAGACCCAATTGCCTGATTTTGAAAGAAGAGACCCGCCGACGCTCCGAGCAGCGGCTCAAGCGGCGACCTACGCCCAGATGCTCGGCGCGCATGTACCACGCGTTTCGGTGAGACAAGCCCCCAAAGCCGCCGATTTCCGTTCGAAATGTCCGCCGTGGGGCTTCATCAGCAGTCCAGCCTGCCACGCGAACGCTCGGCCGACCGTACATAAGGGCGCGGCTGCAGGCAACTCGCGGATCAGGCCGGACCCCTGACACTCGATGCAACGCCATGGCTCGGTCGACTCATCGGCATCGACGTCGTCGAGGCGAGTAAAGAGAATATGCCAGAGCCCGCCACCGGCAATGAATGCAACTAGCGGCTGGACGTGGATCGCATTGCAGAACGACGAGGCTCGATCGTCTCGCGACATTGGTGGGAACGCGGACGTGGTGGGCGCACGGGGCGCTGTTCCTCGCGGAACGATTACAGCCCTGCCGAAAAACTGGAGTCATATTCATGTCAACGGCGGTGGCCGATAAACGTTGGACGACAATGTCACCGCCTCCGCAGCCTGACGGAGCCTGCTGCGCTAGCTCATATAACTGTGCCGAGAGTGTACGCCCCAGATCCTGAACTGCTTGTCTAGACTACTCGCAAAATGCCCAGCCTAAGTGCGTTGGAGCAGTCTCTCTCTAGAGTTACCTGTCACTCGCACGTCTGTGATACAAGTGTTCGCTTGCTTGAGAAGATGGGGACATGCCATCCAGCGAGCGACGGGGATGACAGTCAGTACAGGAACACGCGATCGACCAGGCGCACGGACCGATGATGTGTTTCTGTTTTTATGTTCGAGAAGAGGAGGCCCCGTAGGGCAGCTTCCCCCGTGGTGGGTGCGACGTAACTAGGTGCACCCTGACGATCCCGAACGCAACGCGATAGATCTTTGCTCGCTCCCTTTCTCAGTAATCCTGCCGCATTCGCCGTTCCGGACGCTCGCGAAGCCCCCGTCGTTCGCAGCGGGCTAACACCAGGGCAAGTCGTCGGAGAGCTCCATGCCACTCGCCTGACACTCTCCAACTGAGCCGCGCGGCAGCGCCTATTTTCATTTATGGCTGGTAGAATGTCGCGCCATAGACAGGCCGCTGACAGGAGGGCGGCTACATCATGCTCTTGCCAGGACAGGCCGACGTCCCTAACTTTGGTCGACCTCGCGCCTTCGGGTGCCGATGCCCGACACGCATCGATTTCCAGCGACCCACTGCCTTCTCCAACACGCTCGACCTAACACGGGTAGGCTGCGCCTGCACGACCATTGACTCGCCGTTCTGGCACGCACTGCCAGGCCGGACGCCACAGTGACACGCGAATCAGCTGGATCGGGACGCCGCACATCAGCACTTGGATGCGAATAGATCGCCATGTAGGCGAGAGGGATCTGTAATCTTGTGTAGTCCCTTCCGGGAATTAGCGCGGATGCATGCCTCGCCCTGCTCGGTCACATCTCCATCGGCGGCGGCCTCGGGCAGCGAGCTAGCGACGATCGTCATGCCCATCTTTCCTACCGTAGAACAGACCCAAGGGCGCTCGAGTTATCTTTGGTTACTTCCTTTTTTTTTTTTTTTTTTCTGGGATCGGGCACAGGAAATACGCTTGAGCGCGTGATGGAGAAGATCCAGTCCTGAGTTGAGGCGCTTCCTTTGATCGGACCTTTTATGCTCACTATCATCAGATAGTGGGCCCAGACATTCTGCGCAGCAACGCGGCATATCTTGCGACGCGAGACAGACGCCACGACTGCCTACGAGCATCACCCCCCCTCCGACCCAGAATATCGCGCATCTTCGCGCTGATCGGCGGCATTTGCTAAGATGTACTCGAGCGCATGTTCTGCCGTTTCGAGCGACCAGACAGAACACACAGAATCTGGCCCCGACCCCCCCCTCCCCCCTCCAGCACCAATTTAACGAAGTGCACTGATGACATGCGCGAACTTTATCCGATTGACGAGCTCGATGTTAACCGCGCCGCTTCACAGCGCATGTCGCCGACTCTTGTCTATCGTTGTCTTGTATTCGGAGCGATGATGACTTGGTCGTGAAAGTACTACGCCTCGCGTACTCGAATATCGTCGACGTCAAAGAGCTCACGCGACGAGTCGCACGCACTTACTCCTGTTTTGGTGCACGGCGGTGCGTCGCACTTAGATGTAAGCATGCGCCGCGATGACTTTTTTGTTGTTGCGGCCGTCCCCGTCCCCGGCCATCACGCTCCCCAGCCATCCCCCCCCGCCCCCGGAACGGCGCCGTAACAGCAATTCATGCCCCCCTCTCCCCCCACCCCCCGCCCCCCCCCCCGGTACTTCTATGATGCCCCCCCCCTTCCCTCCGTCCCCGCCCCCCCGGGCCCCCCCCACTCGGTCCTTTCCTGACAGCTCCCCCCCCGGCAACTTCACCTCCCGCGTCGCGCGCTCCCATGAGCAGGTGCCATAAGAATCTGCCCGATCTACTCGCCCTGATAGAGGATTGCGACCTCAGTCGATTGTTCTTTTTTTTTTTTTTCCCGTTTTTCTTTTTTGTTTTTTATTTTTTTTTTGTTTTTTCTTCTGTTGTTTTTTTTTTGGTCTTTTTCTTTTGTGTTGTAATTTATGTATTGTTTTTTCTCGGGCTTGTGTATTATTTTCTGTTAATAGTAGTTTTTCTGACTTAGTTGTGTACCGGACCTATGACTCTGACCGCGGAAAGCGGATCGCAGACTCTCACTACGCGATGCCGTCGCGAAGTGATCGCGCACGTGCAAATGAGCACTACCGCGCGCTAGGATCCTGTGTCACTGCATATGCCCCACGAACAGCAGATGTACGATGTACGAAGCATCAGTAGAAGCAGGGTTCAGGCGATGGCACTAGGTAGGCGCCGTGACGAGTACTTCTACATCGACCTATTCAGCTACATACCTGCCGTCCGCCGTTGTGCCTCGACATCCTCAATGCAAGCGCCATGAGCACATAAAGCTCATCGCCCGACATACCGTGACGACTGCGCAACTCCGCTGCACACTGCGCCGACTCGCTCCTGCCGCAGCTGCGTCCGAAGCCCGAGCGGACGGCAGGCCATCACGTTCGCGGACGCATGCGCAGTTTTTCTTCGGCGGCTAGTACGACTTCTCTCTGACGAATTAAGCTCGTCCGCTTCGACAGGCAGAAACCGCTGCTGTAGCCATGCTCCACGCGCATCCCGCGCCACATGATCGCCGTTCGAATCGTAGATCACCGTGAAGCCGCAGTTCGAGGCGTTCCTTCGCTCGCACGCTTGGCACTGAGCACTGCTACGCGTCCTCGCGAGCATCGATAGGACGTGACTTCGTGTCTGCCACCCTCGCGGATCGTGAGCATGGCCGGGGGGCGGATATTGCGCCCGCCCAGATTCTAGCGCGCCGCATACGTTCACGCTGACGCTACGAGGCACTTCGCACACCGACGAGCACTACGCGCTTGCGAGACGGCCACGCGTTATGGGGACGGGATAGGGTTATTCCTGCACACTCCCGAACCTCGCGTCCGCAACTACACACACGACGGCGCCGTTGCACGGGATCCCCCCCCCCCCCCCAAACCCGCCCCACGCTCCACACCCCCCCCCCATCCCCCCCCCCGGCACCCCACCCCCACCCCAAGCCGACGAACCCCCTGAGCGCTTCAACTCAGAGATTCGTTCTCTGCTCAAGCACTGCCTATATGACTGATTGCCACGTCACGCATCGATCCGATCCCCCCCGACAGCTTCTCGCCACACTCCAGCACCCAGCTACCCGGCCGGAAGGCTGGGGGAAGCGTCATGCAGCGATCGAATGCAGTCTAGCGCATTGCTATGCTTGACCGATTGCTCCCGCATGAGTCAGCGGCATGCGTCGGCCGTCAGTCGCGCCAAGCATATGCCCTTGCGCGGAGTCCTATGACGACGTGCTGTAGTAGTTGAGTCAGTTGCCGCAATCCGCCCCCCCCCCCCAGAATAGATCCGATGAGATCCTCACGGCCTTCTAGGCCTCGCGTAGCACCATGACTTACACGACCACTAACGCGACTAAGATGATGCTACGAGACCAGCATAGATTCAACAGGCAGAGCGCGAGTAACGGTGCCGGTACACCTCTGGGAGCGTGTTCACGGCATCATGCATCGGCGTTCGCACCTGGCCAGCGGACTGCCGCGTTACGCCCGTCTTGCATCCGTCGGCGTCAGCGTTCCATGAACTGTTGTCCGCGGTTACAAGGTTTCCTTCGATTTCGTTTCTATACCACTGAGATTAGAAAATATCAGCGGCTACCGGCTGATCGCAATCGTATCGCTACCTGTCCCTAACTCTCGCCCACTCAGCCGCCGCTGACTGTTTTTCTACGGATAGTGTCACTCTGATATGTGAAACTAACGCGCCCAGTTGCAATGAACTGTCGGCCACACTAGCGGGGCCCCCTAGCCCGCTGAACAGATGCGCAGGTTTTTTTTTTTTTAGTGAGCAACGATGCAGACTATGTCAGCGCAGCCGTGAGACGCGAAATACGCAGGTGTCTACTGAATGAAGAAGCGCGAGCATAGCAATTAGACTCGCTACCGCATCACGATCAGCACTTGATCTCCTCTCCCGATAGCGTGACCAGCCCTCGGTCCAGTAGGACTCTAGAGCTATTTCTGATCTGTCGCCATAGTAGTCTCGTGCGAGCCTCCTTTTTTTTTTTTGCCTGTATAGAGCTGCTGCGAGTATGCTTGCAAGTACCCACACTAAGTGCGTCAGCAAGAGTCGCGCTATGACACGTGCCAATGCGATGTTGCCTCCCTCGCCAGAGCGCTGACGTCTGATAGTCGATGGTGCGAACAGCAATAAGCGACGAGGTGGAAAATAAAAAGGGATAAAAAAGGATAAAATGACGCCGTTCATAAGATTATATATTTTCCTCACTCCCTAGTTGATAGAGCGAGGAAAGACGTCGTGAGTCGTGGACGAGAACGACGAAGACGGCGCGGCCAGATCAGCACCATTCCCACATACTGTCTACGTCCCACACACCGCTACCATCACATCCGGTGGCAGCGTAGACGAATGTGGGGCGTATCGACAGTAGAACTTCGGACGCGACGGACCGGCTCGGTCCGATAGTCGTATAACAGAACGACCGGAACTGCTTCTAACTCGCCTAGAACCGCAGAGCTGCCCCGATCAGGAGATTAAGCGTATCTGGCTATCTGTGGTGTTGTTGAGAGAACGCGCTGTTTTTTTTTTGCAGCTTCTTCGATGCAGCTTAGACGTTCGCTAAGACACAGCGCCGCAGCGCACGCTGTCCAGCGATAGCCGATCTAAGGTCTGTCCTTGTTTATTCTGAACCGCGAATTAAGCTCGCCCACGCGCGACGCGTTAGCCAGTGCGTGCACGCATTAATATGTATACCGCAGAGCGTCACCCGCCATCGACTGCACGAGCCGGCGAGCGCCTGAGCAAGCGATAGTGCCTGGACACGTCAGAGGTGTGCGTAGGACACCTAACAGCCGCACCGCACAGCGCCCACGCTCTATATGTCGCCCTGATACCGCACGCGATTTAGCAATCCTCCGCGACCGTATGCAGGTGTCCGATAATGCGATCGAGCCACGCAGTGACGAGACTTCTTGCTGCGCGGGCTTGGCGGTCCTACTAGTCACTAATCCCGGGGACCGAGCGTAGCTAGCTCATTTCTTAGCGCTTCCAGCAGAATCCGCCACTTGCTGGCATCTGTCTGACACTCCAGTCGAAGGAACTCAGTCGATGAGCGAGCTTCAGTCGAGCCTTCTAGCGCGTAAAGCTCGCCCGACGGGCTGAGCATTCGCTATACCGAATATAGTTCCGCCGGATCCAATACTGCCGACCCACCATGAAGCATTAGCGGACGTTAGTCGTAGATGAGTCGACGATGACGTCACGGTTTCTCTGCAGCACGCGCACGCGCTTCGACGTACGAAGGCCGACCGCCTACTTGCTGTCCTTTTTTACCTTTTTTTTCGACCGGGTGACGGGACGCAGAGTGAGACCCTCGTGACGCGACCTTGATGCCAGCGCAGACGCGCGAGAAGCGATAAATGCCCGTAGCCGTCGTGAATTGATCGGTGTAGCTGGGCGTCGTGGAACGATGATGGATGGCGCGAGTGTCCAGGTCGCCTCTGATAGATCTCCCGACCGATAAGATGAGGAAGTAGAACGGCGAAAAGATGAACGGTATGGATGCGGCCGAGCGTGACCAGAGACGACCGAACCGAAATGGCTGGCCGGTGTCGGAAACATCCTGCCCCGCGCACAGACCTAGAGGTGGATTACATAGAGACAGTAAGGACGGTAGAGTAAGCCGAGAGATGCTGAGAGAATATATCACTCTCTTTCACTACTCATCAGTTGCACTCTGTCAGTTGCATTGAGTACGCGAGGAGCCTAGTCAGCCGCCAGCGATCAATCTTGAGAGACGCGGTAAGGTTCGATCACGAGTCGACGGGCCGTACTCGCGTCCACGTCATCGCGGCATGGTTGAGCTGATCGAACTCGCGCAAATTCGTGCTCGTGCGAGTGTCGAGTAACGGGCCCAGAAGCATCGACGGATCTGCGCTTAGGTGCAGTAACGAAGGCCTACGCCACGTGTATCGCGTATCGCGGTACAGCCTGCGCTGGCGCAACAGGTGCGTTTGTTCGGCTTGGACTGAGAGATCGGCAGGAGTGGCGATGATATGACGATGAGAATCAGAGCGGCAGCCGCCGTCGACGCGCCCGTCGTTAACTCGTAGATCATAGTCGTGCTCCACGGTCATCCGGTATGAAATGGCAAGATTTCGCAGGCGATTACGTAGAGCGCAATCCATTAAGTCAGCCGCAGTTCGTCCCGTAGCTAGGCCGACCTGATCGCAGCAGCGTAGCAGTCGGTCCGAAGACCACCGCTGCAGATGTTCCTGGCATGCTCAGCCAGTGACGATCAGAGATCGACGGATCGTCGGCATCCTGCCGTCCGCGCGCGAACGTAGACGACACCGGCGTGCGCGCAGCGAATCCTGGCTGATCGTCTTACGGCCTGTGCGTCACGACGGGCGGTCTGGCAGAACCGAGCCGATGCTTCACGTATACAAGCGATCACTCGATATACGCATCATACAGATGATCTGACGATTCAGGCGCAGCTGGAGGACTCGGTGCCCTATTCAGTAGACGTTAGTTCGCCAGGCGTACGTTCGCTGCGCTCGGTGCCCATGAAGCGAGTCGCTCGAAGTCCGGACAGCGTGGGTGGGCCTTTTTTTCTTTTTTGGACACTTCGAGCCAACGGATATCCTCACGTCACGCAGTTCCGCATGCGGTTCTGTTCCGTGTGGACAGATCTGCAGAACGCGTCGTCGGGTTCACTTGTGTCTAAGAGGAGGGCGGCGATTGGGATTGTGCAGCATCTCACGCCACAAACCGCGCAACAGGCCCCGATACGAAGATACTCCGCACTGATATCTAGCGCCCGCTTGCTATGCATGCGCGATCCGATTTGTAAGTCGGGAGCAGTCGGAGCCGACAGACGGTCGCACTAGGCCTGCCCGCAGCTCCGCGAGCGAAGCGATTTGGCGGTCAGACGCTCTTACAGACGCAGCTCAGCCGAGTACTGATTACGACTGGTCAGGAGATCTGGCATTCTCGCAGACGCGTCAGGGCCACTAAGGGCCCCTCTCGAGAACGGGGCCACCTCTGTCAGTGGCCGTCACTGGAAGTTGCCTGCTCTGTCATTCGAAGACAGCACAATCAGTTCCACGCGCCTTTCGACGTCAGAGAGGGCTGAGAGGCTGAGTTCTGAGATACGGGGACGCTACGCATCCTAGGCGGGCAGAATGCCGGTCCCCCTCGGAACGGGACGCTGGTGGGTAGAGCTGTTATCAGCCGGACAGCCTGGATCGCCGACGCCCGGCCTGAGGCAGGTCTCCCGTACACGTGGGCAGCTGCCGAGCAGGAGGACTTTTGCCGATATAATTCAACGCGCACGTGCAGGGAATGTCGATCTAGTG
>Ga0179591_1333609_pt1 | contig 11205 bp, 11 predicted proteins | sample CZOMad2_1_08_16f_FD_182891 | JGI IMG/M metagenome (GOLD analysis project Ga0179591, IMG submission 182891) | Vadose zone soil fungal communities from Angelo Coast Range Reserve, California, USA - CZOMad2_1_08_16fungal (PacBio error correction) | ecosystem: Environmental > Terrestrial > Soil >... | reverse complement strand
TAACGCCACTACTAAATGCTTTTCTCCTCCTATGTTTTTATCTTCCCCCGAGTTTCTCGGCCCCAAACTCTTCGTTTCTCCGTTCCGACTTTTTCCGACCGATTTCCGTACATAAACATTATCTTCCCGACCTGTCGGCGGCCCTCCTTTCTCGGCTTATTTGCAGGTGTTATGAGCTGTCCCCTTCCCCTTCCCATCCTATTCCCCCCCCCCCTGCTGTCCCTGACATTTTTCGTCCCGTCTTTCTCTCTTTCTCCCCCCTTGCAACTCGAGGACGCTACCTGAAACTGCTCTGTTGCAAGCCCATTATTACGTTGCCTAATCAAATGCCTGCCTTCCCTCGGATAATCCCCCGTACCCTCTCTGGGTGTTTAGTAACGTGTTTGTTCCTTTTCTCGCCACTTGTACTGATTTTTTTCTTTCATCACATTCGCGTAACTTTTTTTTTTTTGGTCCGGTAGAATTTCCCCCTTTATTAATCTATTTGATCTACCTTTTTCTCTTAGGCTCTCCAAGACCCCGCCAAACCCAGTTTTTCGAAACGTTTTTTTTTTTCAATGCCAGCCACTCCCAGGCAAACTAAAAGAGGCCTCTTGTTCCTTTCTGCCCTAACAAACGAGATCCGTTTTTTTTTTCTTGCTTTTTTTTTTCTATTCTAGCGGCTTGACGTGTTTTTTCTTCCCACTCCTTAGAGCACCTATTGCCTGTTGTCGTTTTCCTTATGTGGGACTTAGGATTTTTTCCAGTATCGGTTTATTCCCTGATTCCCGGGACTATTGAGAACCCCAAAGCCCTTTTTTGCCAAACGCTATAGTTCCCCTGATAGGTTTACCTTCTCCCGGCCCTAGGACTGATGGCTTCCCTCGTTTTTTACCTCCCTTGTGTTGATCTGTCACCACAATATAAGTCCTTTTTGCCTTGGCCAAAGTACCTTAATTTCACGATTGGGGTACCACGCCTTTGTATCCCCCCTTTTCTTGCATCCAAAATTGATTTGCAGCTCTTTGACTTCCTCTTATCTTTCCCATGTCCTTTTAGGCAAATAGAATTCTAGTCTCCCTCCCTCCGGACCATCTTCGGATAGGACCTCCCACGTGCTCTGGAGCATAACCCCCCCCCCCCCCCCGTGAGTCCCTCACCCTTTCTTACAAGGAAGTACCCGACGGATGTCCCCAAGTCTTTTGGATCCTTGTCCCCTACAATTTCTGACCCCCTTCCTGACCAGTTTCAGTGAGAACCAAATGATAGCTTCTGCTTTCCCCTTAGCGGAGTCTCCAGTTTAAGCTAGTTTCAACTACGTTGCTCTTCCTTTCCGCCCCTCCGATTTAGGTTCTTCTACATTGAGTACCCTCTCTGTTTTCTTTATCCGGTACGGATCTTTCTTATACCGGGTCCCCCCCCCCTTAAAGTCTCGGAGCGCCCAAGTTATGTCTTTTTGTTTCGTCTCCATCGGTTCCCCCCCTTCAGTTTCCGGCGGTTTCGCTAACCCTCCGGTTTCCCCTCTTGGGATTTTTTCCCCCGAACTCCGTGCTTTTTTCCCCGCTCAGAACCTTTTCTTCCCTTCTGACTTCCATAGTTGCAACCATATTTTTCCCTCCCGTTATCGCAGTGAGCATTTGATTTGTGTTCCTCTTACCCAACTTTTTTTCTTCAAATCCCAAGCACACCTCTCGTCCTTACCCCTTCCCAGTGTACTAGCTTTTGACCTCAAATCTTTGCCTTCCTCTCCCCGGCGATGAGGCTTCCCCCGATGGCTATTCTGCTTCCTCCTTTTCTACTTTCAGCCATTGATTGTAACACCGGTGGATTAAGTACGCCTTTAGGTTCTCCCACAGTGTGGCCTCCCCCCAATGCAGTGCTCGTCTCCAGCTGCCCCCCCCCGATTCATGTGTTTCGAGCTCCATATTCTGTTTGGAGACCTCGTTGGGTCAATACCCCCTGTTCAACGGATCTGCAGTGTTTTTGCTACTAAAGGGACCCCCTTTCAGTTAATTTGGGAATCTAATTGGCTCCTGTCCAGTTTTTGTGTGTCCTTCTCTTTCCTCTCTGTCGTACTTCCACTTCCCCGTTCCCTTTGCCGGTTTTTTTTGTCCGCTTGTTCAACTCATATTTTTGCCCATAGAGTTTGTCCCCTACCCGCTGTCACCCCAGTGCGTTTCCACAGGATGTCAATCCCCTTCCCTTTCGAACCATGCTTGATCGGATAATGACAAACTCACTTGTTCCTTTTGTCCCCCTCATCTATCTTGTCTGCGGCCTTCCCTTCGCGCCCCCTCTTCCAAGAACTTTTTTTTAAGAATCTTCTTACTATTTCCTTTTTAAATTCCCCCTTGACTCGTGCACAAGTTTGATTTCCCTTGGTGTACATTTATTCCCTTTCCTCCACTACTCACTCGTTACCTGGTGAATGTGCTGCAGCCACCCCCTTGTTTTCCGTTCCCCCTCATGGTTTCTTACCAGTTCTCCCGAATTTAGGATACTCGCTCTCTCCCCTGGTCAGAGAAGTCTTTTTTTTTTCGTCATGCTGTGCCGACCCCGTTTACGGGCAAGTAGGGTGGATTTGCCTTTTCCAGAATATGGTCTACTAACACTTTCAACTCCTCTTTTGCCCTTTTTTTCCCCCCCTTTTCTAGTTTCGAGCTTCCATCAACCCCTCATTTTTTCGACCTAATCCCTTCTCTTCGTTGTTTTTTTAGAGAGGCCGGGCAACTGGATGGGTTGTTCCTTTCGTCCCCCTTCAGAAACCCTATCTTTAGAGGCGAGACTAGCGATTCACTCCTTTTTTGACGTTTTTTCCCCCCCACCTCTTGACCTCTCTTTTTGACTGGACGTCTTAATCTTGCTTCTCTTCAATCTTTCCTCGAGGGTAATCCCAGTTTCCTATTTCTACTTTTTGACCGAAAGTCACACTGTTTGACACGTTGCCCCTTACGGTGCTAATTTTCCCTTCTTCCGTTCTGCTGTATTTTTTTTCTAGCCGATCCTTTTTCTTTCCCCTACAGGTTTTGAATCTTTTCCTCGGAATTTATCGAGGCTCCTTCACAGTACCACTTTACCATTCTTGCTCTTGGTTCTTCCCCCCCCCCTCCCCTCCTTTAGTAGCAGATTCCGGATACCCGCGTTTTTCCTTTTTCAGGAGTTTCATTTTCTTCATCCAAGGTTCTGCCTAATTTTTCCCTTTCTGTCCTTCTTAGATTGCCCCCCCCCCTGATTTCATCGCTTTTTACTTGATACAAAGATACCTTCTCCACAGTCATCTTTGATTGACATTTTGTTCCCTAGTGAGACGGCCCACACAGTTGAAATTAGGTGGCCTCCCCTTTATTTCCCCCACTTTTTGCTGCTCCGTCCCGTTCTCCCATGGTCTTTTCTTCCGCTTCTTATGGGCACAGATAGGGCGTCTCAAACCCTTTGAATCCCCGTTACTTTTTTTTGACTGCGCCTAGCCGTTTTTTTTTTATGGCCACCCATCGCCCCCCCCAATAACGGACGGATTTCTGTTCGCGTTTCGCCTCAACAGGTTTACAATCAGATGCACTCCGGTGCTGATGGCGATGTTTAATAGACCTCCCAAAAGTATAGATATTTTCGCGTTTCTCCCTTCGGATTAGCATGTACGAAAATCCTCTTTCCATCAAGGTTACTTCTTTTCGTTAGGCAGAGTTTTTTGGTGACCCCCCCCCCCCACCACCCCCCCCCCCCCCCCCCCCCCCCCCCCCCCCCCCCCCCCCCACCCCCCCCCCCCCCCTTGAAGCCGTGTTGAATTTGTATATCCCCCCCCCGCAAAGGGCTTCTAGTATCTTTCCTGTCCCAGTCCTTTTTTTCTTTCAGAGATGCAACTTGACTCAGTCCTCTAGTTCTTATCTCCCCTCATTCTGCCAGCTCTCTTACGCTTTTCTCACCCGATTACGCATCGTCCCCTTTCCCCCAGCTTCGGACGGATGGGAGACGACCCTAACAGCCCTTTCCTCCGGCTTATCCCCAGACGGACCTACTTTTGCTCTGTTCTCTGCACGACAGTGACCCCGCGATCGATTGTCCTGTGCTCTCCCCTTTAGTTTTAGCGGCCCCCCCATTCCCATGAAGGCATTTTCTTTTTTCCCTCTCGTCCCTCCTTTTCGCTCACTGGAACTCGACAACCAAAATCTATCTTTTTGGTATCCTTCCTTCCTGGTTTCTGATGGCATTCCCCCGTGTTCTACCCCCCCCCCATCCTATAAGTATTATTTCGTCTTACTTGTCTTCCTTCTTTCTCTCGTGGTGAGTGCACAAGTGTTTCTTGTCTCCTTTTCTGTGGCTTTGATTCCTCCATGAATTTTTTGAACCGAGGACGTATTGGAGACTCAACTTTTTTGCCTTCGCTGTTCCTTCCTTCTCTCTTTCAAATCCTTGTATAAACAAATTTCTTACCATTTTTTTTTCCTTTTTGGTTATTTCCCCCATCGATCATGCCATTTCTTTCCCTACTGCCCCCCTGATTCTATTGGTGGTACCCACCCTTTTTTAAGAGTACTCCCTTGCACCAATCTTTCCTTCAGGTTGGGCTAAGTATTCATATACCCAACCCCTCGGAATACTTTCATCCTTTTTTTCCCCCACGTTTTGGTCGAAGCTCTTTTTTTTGACAGCTCCGTCCGATCATAGTTGACCAAGCATCCGATCTTATCCGTCAGTCCCCTCCCTCCGTTGCATCAGCGCTTTTTTTAGATCAGCTGCACCTTCCTCACTCTATGCCCTCCTTTTTCTCCGCGGGGTGTAGGAGTCCTTCCAATTCCCTATATTAGGGGGAGGTTGCTTCTCTTTTCATTATCCACCATCTTTTTCTAAGCTGGCTTTGAGGGAATGTGTGACTCCTACATTGCAAGTCCCTTTTTTGCTTCCCATAGCTGCAGCCTGTTTTACTTTTTTTTACCATGACCAACCGGTATACTCTCTCTGTGTGTCTCGCGCCCCACTCACCCCTTTCACTCGGCTAAAGTCCGGTGTCGCCCCACTCTTTCATCACCACCCTTCGATGTCTTTTTCGTTCCTCGTTTTTTTCATTTTTATCCTTAGTCGTTTAGCTACTTTTTACCCACCAAGTAGGTTTCATTTCTTTCCTCCACTCTGTTAGCAAGATCCGCATTTTTCCTTTCTCACTGGTCTTTGTTAAGCCTTCCCCTATTTATTTTTCCCGACAGCATTGATTCCCCCTTCAGACCTTCCCCTTAGCGGTTTCTTTCCTCTCCTCTTTTTCTTTTTCCTTCGATTCTCTTGAGCGTTATACTCTGAAGTTCTTTTTTTTTTTTTTCACCTCCCCCTTTTTTCGTGCTGCCACTTGAGTTTTTCGAGCTTGAAAATCGTATTGCTAGGTGCCTCTCCTTTTTTTTTTTCTTTAGGTTTTTAGAGAGTGCCCTACTCGTTTTTCCCTCTGTCCAATCATCTACTGTTTCTCCCCGTTGTCGTCTCCGTGTCAACAAACCCCCTCTGCTTGAAGGCGATGCCCGCTTTCCTCCCACTCCCATCTTATCGTAGAACGCTGAGAGACTTAGAGAACCTTTGTGGTCCTCCATGTGGTTGCCTTTTATATCCCCCTTTTGAGTTTAGGTTACTCTGCAGGTCCCTGTACCACGTATTGATGATGCCCGCCTTTTGAACTCTTTCCGATCCTCTCCCAAAGCTGTTTGCCTATGATACTCTACTTCCTGCCAATTTCTGTTTTTTGCCTCTATCTCCCCCTCCGATTTTTTTTTTTTTTTTTTTTAGCACCGATGAGTGAGTTTGCTCTCCTTTCCCTTTGAGCTATTGCCTTTTTGGTTAGTTGCTCGTCACATGCGGAGTATACAGGATTCTTACTTGTTTGCCTTTAACCTCTTTTTCACGCTGATACTCCCTCTTTCGTCTTTTGTTATTGTTTGACAAGTCTTCTCCCTCAACATCCCTCCTCCCAGGTAGAAAAGTATTTTCCCTCTCCGCCTCGACCCCCTTACCACATTATTTTATTTCGTCCTCAGTTGGCAGGTAGAGACTTAGCCTTCTTAATCCCCCTTCCTGATCCGTTATTTCTAGTGCAGTATCGAGTATCTTGGTTCCCCTTTCGTCTGTCTACCCACCCCTCTTCGCGGGTATTGATCCGCTTCTTTCTTTGGCCTGTATGTTTCCCCGCTTTTTCAGTATGTACTGGTAGTTTCCCCAGCCTTTTTACATCTTCTTCCCCTTATTCAGCCGTAATACTGGCCTTTTCTTTTCGGTTTAACCGTCTTGAGCGTCCTTACAGTCTAGTTATTTTCTTTTTCGTTTCCCCATCACGAGACCCCCCCCACCTAAGCCAGCGTTTGAAGGATTCCTCCCCTCACCCCTTTCCCTTGCGACCGTCCCTCCATCTTCCTGACCCACTTTTCTCCTCCTCTTTCCCCCCATGTTGTTTGCTGAACTGAGGCTTTTCCACTGTCCTTTTTTTGCCCCCACTTTATTAATTCTATCCATAAAAGCCGTTGCATACGGCATTTCTCAGGCCTTCCCCTGAGTCTTGACCTTCCCCCTTTTCTCTCAACACGAAGCCGTAACCCCTTCCTGCTAACTCCCTTCACCCCGGACACCACTGTACCAGGTTCTCTTTGTTAGCTTTTTTTGGGACAAGAGTCCCTCGTTTTTTCAGGGCCAATCCCCTTATCTTGAGAACTCTGATTTTAAGTTCACCATGATCTTGAATTCCCCTCCCCTTCGCTGATTTATGTTCACCTGTAGTTTTCCTTTCCGTCCCCTCCCTCGATGTTATGGAACGTACCTCCGTTCGGGCGCTTTTACGATTCGTGGCCAGATAGTACTTTGTACCAGCTTGTACGTTGTTGTCATCACCGATTCTGATTTCTCTGTTTCTTTCGTATAACATCCGGTCACGCTGTCCAGTGGTAGCTGCCAGCGTTTTTTTCTGTTGCCTTCAAAAACTTGCGTCCGATACTTGAGAGATCCTACCTATTTTAGACAACCTTCACTTTGCTCGTCGTCTTCCCCAAACCCCATTTTATCTTGTACCCTTTCCTTATCCAAGCGCTTGTCCTTTTTTGGTCTCTACAACCCCCTTCCTTAAGTCCCCGACCCACCCCCTCTCTCTACCACTGTGAATTTTATTCCACTCGGCAGCCCGCGCTTTCCCCCGCGCCTAGGAGCTGAGGCGTTGAGTTTTCATCTCCCGCACATTTTTTTTCACCTGTCTGCTTTGTACTCCGTGCCGTTCAAATTGTCGACAGCCCTCTTCCCTTTTCGGCTTATCCCCCACCGCGGCCATAAAATTAATTTTTTTGACCTTCCTTTTCTCGAGCCGCGTACTCCACTATCCGAGAAAGGTCCGCGACTCGGTTTGGTTGCCACCGTATCCGACTTAGTCCTCCCCCTCCAAGGGGAAGGCGATTGGAAGCTGCCAAGTGACACTTTGAGTCCCCCCTGGGATTCTGTGAAGAATGAACCGTTTTTTCCTTGGACTGAGCTCTCCCCCCCCTGTCCCGTCCACGCTGGGTTGTGTTTCCACGAGATTGGTCCTTCAAATTACAAAATAACACTTTGGCCCCATCTCGTTGTCCCACCTACCAGTCATGGGCCTTTTTTTTTCCTCTTCCCCCCTTTGATTAACTCTCCTGGAGAACTTTCTGTGCACGTCCGAACCCCACTTCCCCCAATTTTCTCCCCGAATTAAGTACCACTCGATTGCCTCTCCCACCCCCCCTCAGAGGTATGAATGATCTTTCAATTATCGCCGACTCTCACTTTCCACTTCCCCGCTGATGTAGGTCCTAAAATCTTTTTTTTTTCCTCGGCACGCTTCCCGCCCCCTCAATCGATGACATGATCTTACTAATCCACTTCCTTTCCCCGTTCCCTCCTGTTGTGCTCGTCTGTCCCAGGGCCGCAGCGGATTCATCGTTTTTTCTCGTCTGTTGCCCTTTCCGAATATCTATCTTCTTTTCATTGGGCGGCTCGTTTTGACCAAGTCGTGTTTGAGCCTCCCTTCCCCCCGCACATTTTGATTATCCTGATCCTTCTCCGTCTCATGTCCTTTTTCTAGGAAGATTCCCCCCCCCGTCCAGGTTCCCGAGTCCCCCTTTTCATCTCCTTCTTTCCCCGTTTTCGTTGGTGTTTCCTTGCTGGTCGCGGGCACACTTTCTTTTTTTCCGCAGGTTTTTTAAATCCCTGAGAAGGTTGTTTTTTTTTTGAATAGAAGTCGTGTGGAGGAATCGGTGTGTTTTGCCCCGACTTTCGATCGATTGCGCCGTCTTTACCCTTCTCTCTAGGAGTTCTTCTCTGCCACGCTGTTTCTCTTTTCTCCGCTTGAGTGATGCGCTTGGAAACAAGTCTTTGACTGTTTTTTTTTTTTTTTGTTGGGTGTTGTGTGTTGGACTCTTTATGGGCTTGTCAGAAAATTCAAGTTGTCGTCTCGGCAGAGGTTTTTTCGGAGACTCCTCTGTCCCCCTTTTTTAATTGGTACTCGATGGAACTGGTGGAACCTTTCCAGCTTTTTTTCCTCATGTCGCTTTCTAGCTGAGGGTTCTCCCTCGAATAGCCAGTCAATAGAAATTTTCCTGCCCCTTTGTGTTTTTTTTTTCTAAGCTGGGTTTTCAAGTGTTTTTTCTTCATCCAACCGGTTTATATGTGATTCTTCTTCTTTATGTAAATGATTTGCCCAATTTTGATCTTTTTTTCCTTTTGCTCTCTTCTATGTGTGCCCTGGCCTGATTCCCATTCATGGCCTTATGCCAGAGTGAACAACCCCCTTGTGAATTATTGTCCACCTTTTCTTTCGGGTATGTCCTTTTCTTCAGCGTCCCTTCTCGTGAAGGGGTTTTTTTTCTCGTTTTATTTTCCCACCCTCGTGCGCCTGAACCCTCACGGGATGTTTTTTTCGTTTAATCCGTCCACGGTTCTTTTTCCTGTTTACTTTTCTTATCCCCAACGTTTTTTCGCATCGCCTTGACTTCGTTGTTTTCTTTCGCGGCCCCCCTTCTTACAAGAGCTTTTTTTCCCTTTGATCGGCGCCTTCGGCCCCTACAATTCATCATCTAGAACGTTTTTTTTCTTTCCTGAATCTTTGCATCTGCTTCCCCCAATCATTTACAATGTTACTGTTGATGAGAGTTTGCAGATGGTGATTTTTTCACCCTCGGGGAATTTCTCAACCCCTGGCTCCTCCGAGTTTTTTTCTTTTCATTGTTGATCGGTGGCTAAGACCCGATTCAACATTGACCGGTTTTTATACGTATGCCCCCCCAAGTCTATTTATTCTTTCTTCATTTCTTCCTAATTTCCACTTGAAGTATCTCCTAGTGACCTGCCCTCCTCCACTTTTATGCGACACCTCCCGCACCTCATTTTTCTTCATCGATATTGCTAGAGCGTGAACCTACCCGTGGCCTTTCTGACCTTCCCCGATGCTTACGATTTCCCGTAATCCAGTTCCCCCCGCCCCTCGTTTTGGGTAGTGCTATCACATGCTTTAGGCCGTCATTCCCGCCACATTTCTCTTTCCACTTCTTTTTCCATTTCCCTAATGTGTTCCTCCCGAATTTCTTTTTTAAATCTTGTGCTGCACTTGCCGGTTGGTCGACTTGATGTCCCCAGGGCTACAAACGCCCTGGGCCCAGTGGTTCTCCTTCTCCCTCTTTTTCGACTTGTCCTGTTTGCATTGTGTCGATTGGTTGACGGTTTTTCGGCTCCTATCATTGTTACGCCTCCTTCTATATGGCCGGATTCGGCGTAATAGACTATAGTTGATTCTAATTTTCAGTTTCCTCTTTGAAGCTCTTTCCAAAGTGGTAGCCTTCATACCTTTGTCTTCTTGTTCCCCATTTTAGGAAAGGGGACTTCCTAATTTTTTTAAAGCTTCTTATTGTGTGGAAACATCTCTCTCTTTTGAGTGTCCTCTTACCCCTTCCTCCCATCCATATCCTATTTTTTTGACGTTCCTCTTTATTACTATAACTCAGCAGTCTTTTCGACCTGGATAGCTTGCGTTCATTTCATGTTCTTGCAGTACCACCCAAAACCCCATCTCCCGTTGCTGACTTAACCCGGATTCTTTTTCAAAATGGGCCAGTTTCCTCCGCTGATACCCGAAGTCCTTGGCATTTTTGGCTCCCCCTTCCTCCGAGGCCGAAACGCTCCTCCCCGCCTATTGCACTAGCCTTGCATAACGGAGCGATCGTTTTTTTTCGGCTTTAAGGCCGGCGATATTATGTGTGTTTTTCTTTTCTGGCAATGTCTAACAATCCTTGTCTTGCGGGCCCTCTGTTCCCCCAACTTAGCCCTACGTGCCCCCTACCTGGCTCTTGCGCAAGATATTTCCGTTTCCCCCGGTGGCTTTTCTCGGCTTTTGTTGTGTTCCGCAACATCCACTTTCCCTTTTTCAAAAGGTACAACTGCCCTCACACTCCATATTCTACACCCCCGCCGATTTATTTTTATGTGCAGCTCTCTGCCGGCTGGTTTCACTCCCTTACTCCAGATAAACTTTTCAAACCTTTTCTTTTCGTCCCCCCGATGTTCCCAATGCAACGCTGTTTTCTTCCCAGTCCCCCTTGAACTGGTCGAGGTCCAGCCTACCCCTCATGTTTTCCGGCGGCCCCCCCGCACTTGCGGACCCATCTAGATCCCCTTGCAATGTTCTGGCAGCCCTCTTTATATATTTACGTTTATCTCTTCGCGTGTTTTATTACCTTTTTTGCCAGTTTTTTTTTTTCCACCAAACGGGCCGGATGAACCCCGCTCGAGATGATTTTATACTCGTGATCTTTCACTCCTTTCTCGATTTGTGTTCTCGAGCTTGCTTCCAATAGCCCCCTATTCTCAATCGCGATCGGTTTTCTCTCCGCTTTCCCCTGGACCCCCCCAAACAATCTCTGTCTCCATGGCGTCTCCGCTCGCTCCGTAGAACCTCATATAGTTTGAGAAGACATTGAGTGAGCACGCCCCAGGGATTTCGTCTGGTCAGTTTCACTTTTTGTCTTTCCGCACACTTGAGTTTTTTCTTACTCTGCCCTTATCCAGTATTTTCGAGGTCTCCACCCCCTTTTTTCGGTTAAACTAGGGCCTAGAACTCTGCCACCCCTGCAGCTTTTAATCTTTATATGTCAGCTTAAGGAGCCACAATCAAAGCCTGATCTCTCTTTTGTTGGAACCCACACCCACAGTTTCCGCCACCCTACCGTAGCAAAATTTTCTCTCCTTCTCTATTTT
>Ga0179591_1373738_pt1 | contig 11206 bp, 12 predicted proteins | sample CZOMad2_1_08_16f_FD_182891 | JGI IMG/M metagenome (GOLD analysis project Ga0179591, IMG submission 182891) | Vadose zone soil fungal communities from Angelo Coast Range Reserve, California, USA - CZOMad2_1_08_16fungal (PacBio error correction) | ecosystem: Environmental > Terrestrial > Soil >... | reverse complement strand
TGGGTCGCTGTCTCTTCTCGGTATCTTGCACTTTCTCCTATGTGGGATTCGGATAAAATGACGGCTGGTCCCTCTTATCTGTCTTCTCAGTTTCTGAACTCTTCTGCTCAAAGGTTCTACTTAAGTCTGGAGTGACCAGCGACCTTCATCCCTACTCGGTTCCACCCACAGCCATGGCAACTTGGAAGAGCAACTCAGTTATTCTTCTGGTTAGGACCCTTTTGTCCCATCCCCTCCCCTTTACCTGCTGCCGATGGTTAATGCCCCCCCCCGTCGTTGCCTTCTCACATCCGTCTCAGGGCAGGTTTGTCATTTACGCTTGAGGATGGAATGAGTTTGATTCAATTGGTCCCCTCCTGCGTTCTTTGTGGGAATGAGGATCTCCCTTTCCCTTTTTTCGCAATCCGACCTTCGATGTCGGCATTGACCAAGTTTCTGTCTTCTCCCAGCCTTTTATATCATCTGCGTATCTTTTTGTAGGCGCCTGTTTATTGTGTTTGATACGCTGTTTGATTTTTCAAAAGGGGGCTCCCTCCCTTCCGGGCTACCCCCCTAGTCCGACGCATCTTCACGTTCTGCAACCGGTCGGACTTGACCACTCTCTCGCCAAGTTATCAGTGTCCTTCCATTTTCTCGCTCGGTTTTCCGCGTGGTCCCCGCATGATTTCTTTTGCCAAATAGCGCGCAAATTTTCACCGGTTCGGTTCCTCTCTCTGCTTCTTTTTCCTTTTCTCCTCGGTTAAATCCTTACATTGCCGTATACTACGTTTGACGCCGTCTGTGGCATTCCCCTTCACTTCGGTGGAAGGATGTTTTGACCGAAATGTCCCACCTTGTTCCGGGGCGGTTTCCTTTTGACTGGAGTTTAGAATTGAGATGTTTAGCTTAGGCTCCAATTTCTCTCCTCACTTCTTCCTCTCCTCTTTTCAGTATGCCACCCTTTTGTTTACCAGAAGTTTATTTCAGAACTTTTTAAAGCCTGTTGTTAAGATCATAGCATTCTCCTTTTCCCCTTTCCTTCCCCCCGAGTCGTCCCAGACCGTTACGATTACTTCCAGTTTCTTCCTCCCCTGATCATGTACCAGTGATCCAGCGGTACGCATCTTCTAAGGGGTGAATATTCCAGGGCCTGGATTTTTTCTACCTATACTTTACTCAGGCGTGAGGCCACTTCTTCCTCCCTTGCCGAGCCTTCGATCAAACACGGCACCTAATGACGTATTCCCTTTCGCCCTTGGCCAGCTTTCCTTTTGCTCTTTTCCCACCCAAATGCGCTCAGAGGGTTGTAGTGCCGGCTGTCTTACGAAGAAGTTTACAAATTAGTGACTTAGTCCTTTGTTTTTCATTCAGCGATTCTTTGATTTCCTGCCAAGGTAAACGGAAAGTTCCTTGAGCCCCCCCTTTTTAGTAATGAAGACGTTTCAGTCAATAGCCCGCCGTGTCGAACAAGTGTCCTAAACCTATAAGACTGCTCCCCCCCCCCCCCCCCCCCCCCCCCCCCCCCCTATATTCCTTTTCTCTGTCCATTGATGGACCAAAATTCTTCCTTGGATTCTGAAGGTAAGATGTGTGGTCAGAGTTCAATTATTCTTTACAACATCTCCTTAGCAGCGTTGCCTTTTTCCCACAAACCCCACCCCAAAAACCTCTCTCCCAAGGGGAGACTCTTCCCTTGCAACTCGTCCCTATCTCCATCCTCTGCTTCCCGCTTGCTGGTTGGCGTTCTCGCCTGAAAATTTAAGAGACTTAGCTTATGAATGATTTCTTAATGGTGCGGGACAACCTTTCGCCAGTGGCCTCCCTTCTGTTTCACCCCCACTCACTCTTCCCTTTTTCTTCTCTCCGCCGCCATCGATCGCTCGCCCATTTTCGCCAACCATTTTTTTTTTCTCTAGTTTCTCGTTGGTTGTTCCTCTATCCCTTCCAACCTTTTGGGCGTGGCTCTTTCATTCTTCCTTTTTCCTCAGCGTCCCCCCACCCCCCTCGATTCTCCGGTCTTTTCAGTGTCAATGGAAGACGTATTTCCCGCACCATTTCTCCCCTTTTTCAGTTTCATAATGCTTTCGAAGCGATACCTTCGGCTTCGTCTGTCCCAACTGTCCTCTTCTGTTTTATATTCTGACGATTTTCTTTTTCCCCTTTGAGAAATCTTTCTTTCGGGCTTATTCGCACGCGCGGCGATTGAACTTTTTTCCCCCCCTTCGTGAAACACCAAATCAAGGGACATGTCCATTGTTCCTTCTTCCTCCCTGTCCCTTACCTCTTAAAAAAACTTTACGCGTCGGAGAGTTGAGTTTTCCCCCCACTGTGTTTTGCAATTGCATCTGCCTTTTCCGCGCCCGGCCTCTTCAGACTTGAAAACGCGTGTTCCATTTCTTGCCGTACTTCCGCAGAATTTTTCCCGGTATCCATCCCACTTTCTGATCCTTCCATTTTTCACTAAATTTTTCGGTCGTAGACAGGGATAAACACAAAACCGCTGCTTCTTTGCCCTTCCCCCGGACTTTCGTCGCCCACCATTCCTCGTCGGTTTAGTTCAGGTTGTTTTGAATCTCTTTTTTGGTCAACCTTGTGGGATGAAGATGTGTCTGGGAGTACTCTCTTCTCCCCCAAAGTCCAGGGCCAGCTGACTAGAGAAACTTAGTTTCTAGTTTTGTGCGTAATTTTCAATTGATCAGTTGCCTTATATTCCTTTTTCCCCTTCGTAAATTAAACGGAACAGGTATTGTTACGACCTCATTTTTAAGGGAACCTATAATGCAGTATGGCCCCAAGTTACAAATTGTGGAAAATTTCAGGTGGCATCTCTTGAACACAGAGTTCGTTGAGATACATGTTAGAATTACCATCCTCAGCATCCCGCATCTCTCGTCTGACTCACGTATCGCCTTACCTTCGCATAAAACTGTGTGATAAACTTATAACCCGCCTCTTTCGATTCGGCCAAGCGACCGTAATATGGTTTGAATACTTCTTCGTCCTACTCTCATGCATGAACCATAGTTACCATCTGCTCCCCATCCCTCCTCCCGAGATCCCCAAACCCGTGTTTGAGTCCTTCTTTTCTCGTCCACTTAGAACATCGGTCGGACTATAAGACCGGGAAAGGTCGCTTCCTACTTGCCCGTTTGATTCTTTGGAGAAGGCTGCTGTGTTTGGTGTTTTTTTTCATCCCGGGTTTTTCCCCAATTTTTAGCTGAAAGTAGTTACTGGTATGCTGTAAAATTGCAGTCCCCTTCCCCCACACGTCACCCCCAAAGAGTTTCACCATCCACCCCTCCCCAACGGTCATCCCAATCCTTCTTATATTTCTTTAATGTGTAATGGTTTGTCTCGTTCGGAATGTCGAAATTCTTCTCCCCTTTTAGTGCTTCATGCATTGGATCATTCCCACTTTCCCCCCCCCCCTTTTCATTTTCTCTTCTTTTTTTTCCGCTTCCTTCTAGTAAGACTCCGAAACGTTTATCTTTGACTGCTGTTCGCCCTCTGCGCTTCACATCTAGGTATCATTTTCTTGTGCGAACCCATCCTCCCACCTCGTGCTCATTGCCCCCGGTTGAACATGAGTACATAAAGAGGTTCAGTGAGCAAATCGATTTTCCTTCCAGTACCCTCCCTTTTTTTCCATCCGCGTATCGTCGGTTTAGAACATCGTGCCTTTAGTCCAACGTCTCCCCCCATATTCGTTTGAACGTGTTTCAAGCCTCGGCCCCCTTATATCAGTTCTATAGAACAGAGATATCCGGACCCCCCCCAAAGATCCCCCCCTTTTTTCGTACTCCCTCCTTTGCCCTCCCGTCTTTCTCGAGCCCCTATTTCGTTCTCCCTTTCTCTGTTGTATGTCCTCGTCCGAAATTGTCAGGAATGAAGTACTCTTCTTTCGCATTAAGTTATTTGCCAGGTGTTCACTCCGTCGCCATTTCGCTGGATTCATGATTTCTCGTCGAATTCCTCTCCGCCGCTCTTTGTTGCCTTGTTGGATACGGGCCAAATGAATTCCCCCACACACGATCTCCTCGACTTTCTCCAATGCGTGCCGTCCAACAATGCTCAGCGAGCGCTCCCTTTTTTCCCCCCCCTCGTTTCCCTCTAACCATATTCCATAAGCGCTTCCCTGGTATAGGGTCGGCATTTCATTTTGACTTCTTCCGATCATTTTTCCGTTGAGCGATGGTTTCGTTGACCCGCCCCCGATATCCTCTCTCTTCCCTCCTCCTCCCTGTTTTGAGCTATTCGTTCTTTGCTGCTGCTTGGCCCGCCGACCCTTCTTCAGATTTTTTCTTTCCAGCCCTTTTTTTGACACCTTCTCCCTTATTCTCTTCGTTGCATAAATGCCGTTGAGCCGTGCAATTGATTTGCCTTCTGACCAACACGCTCCTTTTTCCCCCAAGTCTCTCTTTTCGTAGACTGCAGTTGGAACTTTGGACGACGAAAGTCATTCCACGGATCGCGCGGAATTCAGCACAAACTTTTCTTCATCCTCCAGCATCTTCACTTCGGGGCGACCTGCCCTGAACTTCAGTATACTTCCTCCCTGTCCCACCCACTCTTTGCTACTCAATCCATACTCCCCTCTAAGCGGTTTTTTCTGATCATCCGCGGTAATCTCTTTCCTTCCGGAAAATGCTTTGTTTGATGGAGATACTCTCCTCGCGCCCTTCTTCCTACTTTTCCGTTGCTCTCTTTGGAGAAGTTGGTAAATGGTCTCTTTAGTGATTTATGACCGTCAGGAGCCCCCTTTCTCTTAGCAAAGGTTCCTTCATGTCAATCGATTGCTTATGACCCAGGTAAAGAAGTTTCCTCGCAAAAATCTCCATGTCATTGGGTGAGCAACTCTCTTCTTTAATGAGGTTGTTTGCCTAGCTTAATAACGTACTTCCTGCTCCGACCTGGTTACCTTTCCCGGTCTCCCCCCTCATAGCAACGTTCTCGGGCTCCTGAACTCCATTCTGAATCTGCTTAGGATACTTTTTCTGATTATTGGAATAAGGCGATGATCAAGTACCTTCATCACGCAATCCAGATCCTATCGAAACGACTTATCCGATTCCCTTTTCAGCTGATCTTTTGTCTGCTCCGTTGTTTATTTTTTTTTCTGTGTGGTGATACGCTCTTTGTTGGGTTCCAAGGGGGAAAGCAGGATACCCTCCGCCGTCTAGACTGAGCGCAACCCTGTTGAGCCCCCCCCCCATTTGCACCTCCCCTTTCCTTCTCCCCCCTTTTCTTTAGGCGGTCCTAGTTGAGTGACCCCTGCTCGTGAGCACCGATCATTCCCAAGGGTCGTTCAATCTCTTCCTTTTGGCTTTTTTTCTTTTACCCTTCCCCTCTTCCCCACTCGTGCTTACGAGGAATTCCCCCTCTCCGTTCGTCCTCTTTCTTTCAAGCCTCTTTCCCTCACTTGTTTATCTCCACACCCAATGGGTGGTGTCGGTGGTTTTTCTTTTGTAGTGTGTGGGATTTTTGTTATGTGTTTGTTTTTGTGGTGGTGTGCTCCCTTGAGGCTCCCCCTTCTCCTCGATCCTTCCCTCTTCGGGTCCATATCCTTTGTTTTTTATGTTTTGAGCCAATTCTCTGTCAAGTTAAACTGGGGTTCCAAGATTTTTCCCTCGATTCTCGTCCCATGTTCCGCCGCAAAAAAAAAAAAACTCCCTACCACCACTCCCCACTCCGCTTTTTCCGATGCCGTCCCCCGCGGACATGGATATTTGTACCAGCTGATCAAAGGCCTGCCGCAATCTCTCTCGGGTTCCCTACCCTTGGATGTGGCTCAGCCATTGGCTCCTCCCCCCCCCCCCCCCCCACCCCCCCCCCCCTCCCCCCCCCCCCCCCCCCCCCCCCCCCCCCCCCCCCCCCCCCCCCCCCCCTTCGCGGCGACCAGCCATGTAGTCAATTTTCTTTCGCTGCAAACGAGCACCCGGACACTAACGAAGTCTCCTCCTGGCCATCATTGGGTGATCAACTGGCAAATTCTGCTCCGTGGTTTTTTTAGTCCGGCGTCCGTCATCTTTCCCCATGCAATTACATATTCCTCAAGCCCTTTTTGGTGCGATTTTCATCCGTGCATTAGGACGGCCTGTCCCACCCTCGGGGATTTGGACTTTCATCTGACAGGTCTACAGTAAATAGCGTCCTATCGGACTCACTTAACTTCCTCCCTGCTTCAAGAGTTTTTAAGGATCTGGTGGTCCCGTGTTTTTTGAAAAAATACTTGATTGTAAGGGCAGTGGCCTCTTTAGGTGCTGATTACCCTATCATGGTTCCCCCCCCCCCCAGATTCCTGGTAAGTTTTCCGCTCGGCCAGCCGCTTATTTATCCATCATCTTATTCTTCTTCCACGCCCGAGCTGCCAGCCCGGTTTTTTGTACTGAAACGGTCTTCATTCTCGCAATTCTCTGTATCTTTGTTTTCCTTTTGTTTTGGCAACCCACTATCCTCAATTTTCAAGATTGAAAAGTACAGGTAAGCGCCTCTTTGTTGCGGTACCCGAAAGGCCCTTGTAAGCTTACCCCTTTTTTTCCACAGTGTGGATTCTCTCTTTTCGTGTTGGGAGAAGATACTTTCCCCTTTGTCCTCTCTTTTCATTGCGGCCTTTCTGTTCTAGGAAAAAAGAGAGGCGCTTCTTTATTCTCAGGCTTCACCTTTTCGGTTCCAGTTACTCGTTTTGCCCGCACCATTCAGATTACTGGCTTGCGCGCTGCCAGTGGTCAGTTCGATTTTTCCCGAGTTCAGCGGTCAGCTCGTCGTGTCTATTTTCCCGATTTGCTTCGTAACATGCAGCGCTCACCTCCTCATTTGCGCCCGCCGCGCGATTGCAATCTTTTTCCCTAGTCTGACCTACCACAAAATCACCGCTGCTGCCGTCTTTGCCTGTTCATGTTGTCTACACGCATCACTCCTTTCCCTTCCCCCCTTCCTTGACCTTTTCGGAGCGTTTAGTTGGTAACTGAGTCATTTCGCTATTTTTACTGGTGCGCTTTCCGAGGCTTTGAACTCCCGTTCCCTTCTGCGTTACCTTGCCTCCAATCACGTACCAGTTCGGCAAAGGGCGGACCTAGGGCCCTTTTTCCCAAACTCCTTTTTCGGATCGTCTGACGCACCCTGCGCCCTTTTCCCATTCGTCCACCCGTCGACCTGTCCAAATAGCCGGAATATTTTTAGGTTCCGTGATTGTGTGCCGGGTCTCTGTCAACCTGCTTGCAGCCAGTCTGGGTCCCATCTTTCTTCCGTACCAACAAATTTAAGCTGTGAATATATAACCCTGATCTCGATTGCCCTCCCATTGAAGGTACATTGATATCCCCCCCTGTGCCTTTCCCCCATGCTTCGTTCCCCGTCTCTTTTCGTTTGTTGCGGACCCTTTAAGAATATGTGATCGATGATATTAACCCCATTTGCTTTTCAGGTGTCTGCCTCCATAACCTTGCAAAATTTTGTGGGGCGTGGGGGGGGGGGGGGTTTTGTTTTGTTTTTGGGTGGTTTTTGGGTGGGGGTTTGGGGGGTTTTGTTTTTTTTTTTTTTTTTTTTGGGGGTGTTTTGGTTTTTTTGGTGGGTGGTTGTTGCTAATCTTGCCAAGGTGGTTGTCTCAGCTTTGCTGTCGATACCGTTGAAAACAAGCCTTTTCCCATCAAAGCATCACTTTTTAGGACCCCCGCTTACAGACCGTATAAAACCCTTTTGTAATACCGAGTGTGCTTAATTCTTCAGAGTCAGGCCGCGACTCATTGTGGAATTCCTCCTCTTCTCTCGAATTTATGCCTCTTTTTTGATTTTTTCTTACTATGAGAACAGCCCAGATAATGCACGAGATCCGACACGTTTGTATCTTGCGCCCCCCTTTTTTCGCACGAAACCTCATCATAAGGTCACTCTCTTCCACCGTGGTAAAGGATGACCTTGGCGTTGCCTTTTCTGGCCTTGTGTTGGTGGGTTCTTCTTACGGCTCATCTGATGCGGCTTGACTGGTTCTTGCTTCCCCTTACCCCGTCACCCCGGCGGTATCCCCCCCGAAAAAAAATAACCAATTTCGAACCCTCTTCCTCTCTCCCTCACGTGCTGTGAACTTTCGATTTGAGGAATCGTTTCTTTGTCATTAAGATTGCGAAATGTCATTCCAATCTCATTCCACATCGGGCTTATTTCCATTCTCCTTTCTCCTTTCACGCATACTCTTTAGAAACGCTTCCCCCTTTCCCGAGTGCTTGAGATTTTTTTCCCTTGCCCTTTCCTTTCATCAGTTCGTTCTTTTTTTTATCGGTTTAGCTTTTTCGCCAAAGCTTCCCGGTGCCTTTTGTTTTTTGCCCCCGGCGGTGCTCCCTAGTTTTTTTCTCGAGGCAAATAGATGACTGTTTAATTAAAGACATTCTCCTCGTCAGTTTCAGGCATCTTTCCTTCTTCTCACTCTTCAATCTTCCCTAGCCAACCTGTCGATCCATTGCTCCGGAAGATGATTCTCTCCACTCTTGTCCTATTTTTTCCAGACATGTTAGAGTTACCTACCACGGAGTTTGACTCATCGCCCCCTCTTATGCTTTTTCAGTTCTCAAGTCTCGCTTAGACGGTAGCCTCCCTCTGACCTGACTGACTTACTCGATTCGCCCCTTCGTCTTTGGGGGTTGGGGCAATTTCTGGCGGAACTAATTGTCTACCGTGTCGATGCTGTTTAGTCCCCTTACTCTCCTCCCCATTTTTCTTGAGTGTTACGACTTGCGTCTCTATCCTCTTTCCAACTGGAAGCTAAGACCCCAGAGAATTTGTTTTGCGTGGTTGCCCCTCCCATCTTGCCAACGGCATCCCTTTCTCTTCTCCCCTTTTCCAACAAGTCTGTTTCCCTTCGACCCGTCATCCCTCTCCATTACCGAATACTCGGTTCGGGCATGGATTCGACTTCTTCAGATTAATTGTTTCAGTTTTGAGAGATGGAATTTCTCAGGCCGCGCTCCAAACGACTGTCTCTCTGCTTTTCATGTTTTATTCGTTCTGTGCGCGCTGCTGTTCTGGGCAGCAATAGATCACCCTTACCAACTGAAGTGGAATTCCTTCTTTTTGTGCACACTTTCGCTCTTCTTTTTTCGGTTGGCAGAACCTTTCGCTCTTCCCCCTCCGTGGCAAATTTGCAGTCGGAACCCACGTCATTGGCCCAAGGTCGAGATGTTTTGGGTTTTTAGTTGTATCTTTTTTCTAACCCCCCTTAAAGCGATAGTCCTCGTATTCCTACAACTTGCTCTCCAGATCCCTTTTTCTCGGTTCCGCCCCGCAAAGAACTCCCCAAGTGTCAGGGCAGGGTCCACCTTGAGTGTGCTCTTGCCGGCTCTTGCAATTTCGAAAGGTGCAACCGTCAGTTTCTCCCCTACTGCTCTACGGGCCTCTCCATGTGCTTTGTTTTTTTTTTTTTTTGGGTTTTTGGGGGTGATCATTAGCCATAGCAGCTTGCTTTGACCCTTCTTCCGTCTCTTTCACTCTATGTGGATACGGTCCGGTCTCTGGCTTTCGTGCTTTCCTGCCTGTGCCGGGAGGAATTAGAGGTTCATTTAATTAAAAATCGATGCTAGAGCTGACCAGACGCGGGATTTCACGTAACCTGCCTCCTTGAAGACGGTGCCCCCAAATTCTCCCCCTTTTTCCAAACTTGCCAGAGTTATTTTCTCCGTTGCCGCTAGCGGACTACGACCCTGCATACTTTTGTAAAATGTTTTTGCCTTGATCGGTTTTTAACCCGCATCTACCCCCCATTGACGTTTTTCGGTTTCATCTGGGCTTCCCACGGAAGAAATGCGGACTTATGCGATAGCAGAATGTCAAATTGTGAGTCTCGATAATGCGGATTCGTATTCATTTCGCAATCGCACCCTCTTCGCATTCCGAACCCTCTTTCTTCCTTCCCCCCTTTTCCAGGGTCTGCGGTTTATTTGTATTCGTGGTCTTGTTTTGGGTGTACCGCTCTTTTTGGCCTTCAAATGGGAAAGCAATTTCCTACCCGTCTTTGCTCTCCGCGAGAAACCCGTATCTTCGACCCCAACAACCGTGTTTCTCCTCCTCGCCCCTCCAGTTAATTTGTTCGGTCCTTCGTCTACTGCTTTCGTTCTCCCCCCCTAGGCGCAACGGACAACGGGTTTGATCGCGCAGGATCGTCTTTGAAGTTCTGGGAAAAGGGCTTCATCCCAAAGAGTGCATCCCCTTACGCCGACCCCTTTGGATGGGTTGACTTAGCTGTGCGAATTCTGTTTCTCCGTTCACTCTGTTATTCTACACAGTTGGCGGAGGAGAGGAGTTTTCGTTTAATCTTTTGGTCTTTTTTTTTCCTTGAGGACACGGTATCGCACCACGATCTTCTTGCCCACGCGCTCGGGAATCTCCTGGTTGTCGAAGGTATGGCATGCCCTTGGCCCTCCAACTGGTACCGATCATGTTGCTTTATCAATGTCTTTTACGTTTCAACCGCCAACTATCTTTCCGATCTTTCATCTTCAGGGCCCATTGATATGCAGCTTATACCAGTTCCGCAACGCTTCTCTCGGTTTATAAAAGCGGCACTGGCTTTTTTTTCCGATCTAAGAACCTATCAAAGAAAGGATGTCTTTTAAGCACCCCTTTTGACCCCTCGCGCGGAACTCATCCCAACCACGCACCAACCGACGCAGGCTTTTTAATTTGGCCAGCCGCGACGTTGATCCGAACTTTCTGGAACTTAAGCGTTTTTTTTTATTGGCTTCTGTTTTCTCTCCTAAGCACCCCCCATTGTGCCAATATTACTCAATCATATGTTACGTTATTCTGACCCCGGCCGTTTTTTCAGATGGTTAACCTATGACCGGTTCGAGCAGTCCTTGGACCGGTGACCAGTCCCGCGATCTCCCTTTCCGTGTTTCCTCAACTCGACCTCCTTTCTAGCCAGGGGTAAGGCGTTTCTTGAGCAAATTACCGTCTTTTCCCTGCCTGTACTCGTTGTCTTTTTCTCAGATGTTCCAATATTAGGCCCTAGCTGCGGTCTGCTCGGCCCAGGAAGGAGCGTCATCTACAGCTCATGATGAGATTACCCAGTTTCATGAACGCTTTGCTCGTTTTGATGCTCAGCCTCGCCATTTCAGCGACTTTCTCATGATCGGGTCTTGTTTGGCAAAACTACGGCCCGAAGTTGGCGCCTCTGAAAAGAAAGGTATATCCGGCATTTTCTCCGTCTAATCGATCTCTTCCTCCCCGTTTTCCGGAC
>Ga0179591_1294348_pt1 | contig 11206 bp, 19 predicted proteins | sample CZOMad2_1_08_16f_FD_182891 | JGI IMG/M metagenome (GOLD analysis project Ga0179591, IMG submission 182891) | Vadose zone soil fungal communities from Angelo Coast Range Reserve, California, USA - CZOMad2_1_08_16fungal (PacBio error correction) | ecosystem: Environmental > Terrestrial > Soil >... | reverse complement strand
TTCTTTCCCTCCATCCCCCTTTTGGGTTAGTTGTGCAACCTTCCTTCCTTTGCCCCTCTTCCCCCCCCTTGCCCCCTTCGGGCAGCTTGTTCGGTACGATGCGGGCACCTTTCATTCCTCTTCTGTCATTTTCCGATTGGTTCGGTCTCTTCTTTCGGACATCCTCACCCCTGCGTTTTCGGTTTTCCACAGCCGCCCTCTGCCCCCCTTCCCACCTCCTTTCTTCTTTTTTGATGTGATTAAGGTCCCATTGTCTTTCTGCAATGCTCCCTATTTCGACAGATCCCCCCCCCCCCTTCGGCTTTTTCTTTTCTCGCACCATTATCCCTTGTGTTTCTCAGATTTCTGACATCGCCTCTTTTTTCTCCCTTTTCTTGACGCTTTATCTGGCTCAACGTTCCCTTCACTTTCCTTCTTTCCAATATTTCCCCCACCCAGACCGCCTCACCTCAACCCCCTTCTTGAACGTCCCTCCCCTTTGCCAAACGAAGGCTATTTTTCTTTTTCCTCCAACATTTAATTTGACCATCCGTTCTCCCCCTTTTTTTAAATCTTCCCCGACTTCGGCTCATTTCCGAATTTTCTTTCTGAATCCACCCCAACCCGTATCCGCAGGTATTTGACTAGTTTTCTTTCCATTGCCCCGTATCTGATTTTCCGTTTCAAGCGATACGTTTCTTCCTTCTACATTATAGCACTTTTTTTCCGGGTTTCGGTCCCTCCTTACCGTTTTTCTCTCTCTCATTGAACCTCGCTTTACGTTTTCAGTCGTCTGTCCCTTTTTTCTTTCGGATTTCCCCGTTTTCCCGTCACTTGCGAGTTCATACAAAGCTTCTGATTTTTCTTCTTCTCCTTACGTTTCTTGCTCCCCCCTTTATCTCTCCTTACTCCCTACTTCCCCATCAGTATTTCAATTCTTTACGACCGGCGCGGAGGGACTCCGCCTCCCTTCTTCTTTTGGAAGTTTTAGTTACCCCTTAACTGACAATGTTTGTGAATTTTTCTTTTTCCACTTATTCCTTCACTTCGACCTGGCCCTTCTCCTCCTTGGCCGTTGGCCAACATGTCTTCAAATGGTCAAAGCTGTTTTCCGTTGAAGCCTCTCTTGCTCCACTTCCCTATCTTACGTTCCCTATCTCACCGTTCACCTTTTGATTTTTTTTCTCTTAGTGCAGAACTCGTATTTTCTCTTCAACGTTCCTTCTCTCATCTACTTTTCTCCCCTCCCTTGGGCGCGCTTATACTTCCCCCTTCGCGTGCTACTTTTTGACGAACCCTTTCTCCTTTTCCCTTCTTCACGCTGCCCTTTTCCTGCCTGTTTTAAGTGAGCCCTCTGTCACTCCTCCGTTACCACCCCGGTGTCCCCTCTGTATGTGCTTCCTCTTGAAGCGATGCCCGATTATTTTTATCCCCCCCCTTTCTTCCACCAAACTTTTCAGCCGCGGGAAATCCAACGTTTCCTTTCAAGCACCCCATGGCCTTCGTTTTGACATAGGCATGATTTGGCATCACTCCCGTTACTTGTTCTTCCTTCTTTTCCTTTAATTTACCAAAGTTTGGTGCAATGTTTCCTCCCTCCTTTTCAGTCGACCACCCTCTCCTCATAGTGAAGACAACGAACTCGTCTCCTTTTTAAACGATGGCACTTCCACCCCTTTTTTTGCATTACCTTCAATCCCGCGGAGGGGGATTAGTGACCCTTCTCTTCAGTTCCCTTTTTCCTGTTTTTTTGAGGAGTCATCTCCTTCGGTCCCTATTCCAGTACGCCGTTTCAGTTTTTTTTTTTTCCTGTGCTTTCACTTTTTTTTTCACATTATAATCTTTAAACTCCCCCCCCTTCTTCTTTCGTTGCCCCTCTTTTTCTTTCTCCTTTCCACCCCGATTGTCATTTTGTCCCCTTGCCCCCCAAGTTTTTTCTTTTAATATCCCAGTCTCCCCTTAATTGTCGACCCAAATCGGTTCAAGTCCCACCCTTTCCCCCGCCACCTTCTGTTGCGTGAAATTCCCCTGTGTTATTTCCCCCACCCCGTTTTTGTTTTTTGGAGTCGTCCGCTAGCGTTCACTGCCCGTTCCGCTCTTTTCCCTTCATTTTGACCTGCACCTTCCTTCTTCTCACGTCCAGGCGTTACTATTTCTTCATCCCCCGTCGGCTCCACCACTTCCCCCCCTTCTGACTTTTTCGTCTGTTCCGGTTGTTCCCCTTTCTTTCCTTGTTCCGCTCCTTTCTTCCCTTTCCCTTTGCGTTCTTTTGTCCCTCCTTCGTTTTTCTCCTCTCGCCGTTTGAACGAAGGCCCTGCCCGGTTGGCCTTCCCTCACTTTCTCACCCCTCGCCCTCTCCACTTTCCCTTTTCCCGGACCCTTTTCTCACGAGGTTTGTCGTTATCCTCCTTGTGCTGTCTTTTTCAACCCCTATTTTTTTTTGAGAAAAAGTTACTCTTCTTATCTTGAACTTCCCCCTTTTTTGTTACTTATTTCTTAATCAATCAAGCGTTGTGTCCCAGCCCGCCCCAGTAGTTCCTTTTCCCCCTTTTACTTTTTTCCCACAACACTGGTACGGCTGTCCATGTGCTTTTCCTGCCTTCCCTTTCCTCCCTTTTTTGCCTCCTTGGTGTCGTACTGCCGCTCTTCGGATTGTTCTCCCCCCATAGTCGTCTTTGGACCTTCTTTTATCTATTGGACCGACTGATTGCCCCCTCGTTGAATTTTCTTTGAATCTCCTTCCCCCCCCCGCTTCCTCTTTTCCCCATCTCAACGAACTTTTTCTGCAGACCCATTCTTTTTTCCATGAGGACGGACCAACAATTTTCACTTTTTCTGCGGTTCCTTCCCCTTCCCCTTTGTTTTCTGAACGTGATTCTGATGCTTTCCATTCAAACTCCCTCATTCTGAAGCTATGTTGGTTCTTTTTCCTGGTCATTCTCCCTCCTCGTCCTTCCTCGTAACAAGAAGTAGGACCCCCTCGTTTACCAAAGACCTGTTCCCTTTTCTCCTTAAGGAAGTACCCGAGCGGGCCGAGCTTTTTTTCCCCCCCACATTTTTTCGCCCGGTTTTCTATTCAGTGGCATTTTTTCTTCCCCTCGGTCCCAATTTCTTTTGGGCTTTTCGTATCGAGAGTTCCACTCGTACCCCCCCCCCCCTCCCCTCTTCGCTTTTTTTTCTTCTCATTTTGCTCCAGTCTTTCTTTCCTCACCCACTTTTCGAATATTTTGTTGCAGTTTTTCTCCCCTTTTTCCCCACTCCCCTTTCTTTTCCTTCTTTTTTTTTCTTTCTCTCTAGTAGACCTTCTCGTAGAAATTTCTCTTTCTCCCTTTTGTACCAAAAACTTTTCTGCCAGTATTGGGATTGTGGGACCTCTTCTTGTTTCCCTCTGTCCCAACGGTGGTAAGTAAAGATCTTTTCTTTCCCCTGGTCCCTTGTTTTCCCTTTGTGACATCCGCGAGCTTTCTTTCCTTTTGCCTGTGCCTGCCTACTGTTTCACGGCTTTCCTGAAAAAGGAACTTCCTAACACCCCCTCCCCTCCACCTCTGGCTTTTCACCCAGGTCGATCGAAAACGGTATTTAGCTGCAGAACTTTTTTTCTCTTCCAGATTAGTCCCCTCTCCCAGTTTTTTCCTGGAATAATCTTTTCTGTGTTTGATTCCCCGTTTTTTCCTTTCAGTTTGCCAGTTGAGTTTCCTCTCCAATCCTCCCATCAACTGAGCTCCTCCCCTTTCTTCTCCGTAAAACTTTTTTGACCCCCGTTCCTTGGACTGTCGCCCATCGCTTTTTCTCCCTTTCCGAACTCTTTTCACAGGACAACCCATTTGCCTTTTTTCTTCTTTTAACCTCACTTTTTCCTTTCCTTGTTACCTTCCCGGCTCAGTCTTCGTCGTCTCCTTTCTTTCGTGACATTTTTTTGTATTTTTTGCACCCTCATTCCTCTTGTTCGAGAAAAAGCTTTCGGATCTATCTTCCTTTAATTTCCTTTTTTTTGTTCTTTTCTGACCTTCATTACCCGTGTTTTTTCCGTCCTTCCCTCCTAACACCTCTAAGACTCTAAGACTTCTCTTCGACTTTCACTTTTTCCCCCTCCGTGCAGGTGTTAAACTCCCTTCGACGATTCCTTTTCCCTTCCTTTTAATTGTTCGACTGGCATCCGAGGAGCTCCTTCTTTCCCCCTTTTCACACTTTCTATTTTTCCTTGCTCCCTCCCCTGGGGCTGGCAATAGATTTTTCCTTTTCTTTGGCGAGTAAATCCCACAACCACCTTCTTTGGATCCACCTTCTTAACTTTCCCGCAACCCAGACTACAACGGGCTCTGACGACTTCCTATTCCTCATCTTTCCCCTTTTATTTTCTCCTCTCCAAAGTTTGTTTTTTCGAGATCTCCTTTTTCAAATTACCTGTGGTATTATAGCCCCATTTTCCCCCTTTCCTTTGTCCCCTCTGGCCCGTCCCCGTTTCCCGCTCCTTTGCTTTTTCCCGGCCTGATTTTTTTGATGGCAATCCTCTTCCCTTTCTCTTTTCGTTTACAATCTTCCCCCTGTGTCGCTCTTTCTGGATTAAAAATTCTTGCTCTCTTTCTTTCCCCCCATGACCCCCCTGGAGCCATTTTTTTTTTCCTTTCTTTCACTTTTTTTACTTGTCTGACTTAGGGCGTTTCTTTTATTCACTACACCACAAGGTGTCCGCCCAACAATTTCTCAACCCTGATCTCCCCCTTTTTCTCCCCTCTTTTGTGTCTGATACTCCGTCTTTGGTTTGATTTTTCTTAAGTTCCCCGTTCCTTTCTTTATCTTGGGTATAAAGGTTCCTTGATGCGTTCCCCTCTCTCTCGTTCACCCCCACTCTCCTAATCTATCCACAATCCTGACCCTAATTTCCTCATTCTCACTAGCGAAGACTCGGCGTTATCTTTTTCCTTTCCCCCACCAGCCGCCTCTTTCAATAGCTCCCTGCACTTATTATAATTCGATCCTTGGCTCTCCCCCCCCCCCTCACCAACCTTATCTCCTGCTGCGACGCGTCTTCTATTTCGTCCACCTGGTGAAATTTCCTCAACTGTCCCCTTCTTCTCTTCCGTTCTTTCTTCCCTTCACGCTGGCCTCTTCCTTCTTGGACTAGTAATTCGCAGCCCTTTCTTCCCGTTTCTCTCCTTTCCCGTCTGTCCTTATTTCGTCCCCCAACTTCCTTCACGTCTGGTCCCTTTCCCGTTCATTCATCCAACTCCGTCTCTTTCCCCCCTTCTGTCCTTCTCCCCCTTTTCTCCGTCTCCCCTTCCTGGCTTTCAACAATCCTGTGTCTAACGTTTTCTCTTTCGCGATCCCTTGATTGAGGGTCCTCATCAACCTCCTTTTTACCTTGCCTCCCCCCTTCCTCTTCTTCGTGGGGCCCACCGTGCCCCTGATACTTCTACTAAATTTTATCAAGCGTCTGTCAGCATCCTTTTTGATCCCTCCTTTCTTGTGTTCTTCTCCTCTACGTGCCTTCGCCACGCACACCTCACTTTCCTTTACCTGTTTTTCTCTTCAAAGCTAACCTTGAACGTTATCTTTTTTTTTCTTCATTGTGCCTTCCCCTTCTGAGTCCCTTCCCTATCCCGGGCCGCTGCAGCCTTCGCTGATTTCAAATAACTGGTCTCGTTCCCCTGCCTTTTTTTATAATGAAGTTCCTGACCAGTCTTCATTGAGTGGCCTTACCTTCACCTCTGACTTTTGCCCTCTCTATCTCCTCTTACGAACTCCAAAGACCCGGAAGATGGATTACCACTTCAGTCTCGCTTAAAGGGTTCCGCGAGAAATTTCCTTCCCCACCTGTCCCCTCTCCACCCCTTGTTCAGCTTTTTTTTTTTTTACCCTTCCCCGTTTTCTCCGTCCACTATGGTTAGGAACTGGCCATCCTCCCGATTTGGTTTGCTCTCCTCTCCCCCCTTATCCATGAATCCCTGCACACCGCTTAGCCATCTCGTGACGAAATCTTTTCCCTTCTCCCCCCCAGAGTCCGACTTCCCCTCATTTGATTCTTTCCGCCTTTCTGTTGTCCCTTTTTTCATTGGGGATTACACGTTCCGACGTGGTCCGATTCTTTTTTTTTGCTTGTGTTTTTCACGCATTTATCTCTATCTTTTCCTTTGTTGTTTTGCCGTCGCTCTTCTCTTGAAACGAACTTTTTTTCGCAAGATCCCCACTTTGGGAACGGTCCGTTCGGATTTCCCCTTCCCATCGCTCTTCTCTTTTCCGTCACCTCGATTCTATTCATTCGTGTGATCTTGTCGGGGCCTTGCCTCGTTTTCTCACGTCTTTCTGTCAAACGAGTTAGATCTACTCCTTAGACGTTTTTTTAATTGTTATCGCTTCGGGTAATCTGGGCCACTTTCCACCCTTTCCACCGTCCCATTCTCCTTTTTGTGCCCTGTCTCTCGCTGACCCAACCCACTTTTTTTGTTTCCGAAGTGGTCTCAATTTACTCCTCTTTGTTACTTCATCACTTTCTCTTCTTTGTCGCACCTTTCGTTCAGGATCTCTCTCACGTCCGGTAAAAATCCGGTTTTCCCTCAGGACCGCTCCTGTCGTACTGACTTTTTTTTCCTGCGGCCCGTACGTTCTTTGGTGACGCAGTGACTCACTATTTTTTCGCTGAGCGAACGGTTACCTGGTAATCTATTGGCCTTTCTCGTCAGTCCGGTGTGATTGCCTAAACCCTTTTCGCATTTTCACCCAGGTGCGCTGACCACCGTTTCCCGTGCTTCACGTCATGTTTTCCTCGAGCTCTGCTGCCGGCGACAACACAGTCCCGTGCGGAGTTTCTTTCTCCTCTTCACAACTTGGACCATTTTCGCTTGACAAATGATTTCTTTAGCCCCCGTGGGCCCGTGACCTTCACAGACTCCCCGGCTGTCCCTTGTGTTTGATTAAGGTGTAGGACCAACCCCCTCACTTTCCGGTCTTTGCTCCCGCAATTTTGACTTTCCCACTCCCGTTGACACGCTTTCTTGAAAGCCAGTACGCTCCTGCTGACGGGGATTTCGACGCCCCCTCACGTGCGTTCTCTCTTTTTCCGCAGAGTGGGAACAAGTGCGATTATGATTTCTTATTTGGCGCAGAGCTGCACTGATTCGCATGCCATGGCGGCTTCCTTCCCCCTAAAGTGTCTCCGATGACCACCTCTTCAAACGGTTTTTTGAGAGCAGTTTCAGGCACTCACCTGTGCCTTTTTCTTTTTCCCTGTGCTGATGTTCTTAATTTCTAAAGGTCTTAGATTATGGTTCGTTTTTTGTCGTTGTCTTTTCCCGACTGATTTCCTTCCGCTTTGACCGAAGTCGGCAGTTGACCATGCGGAAGCATTGTTTTGTTGCCGTCCCTTTCGCGCGGCCTGATTGTTCACCCCACTATAGCTTCTTTTTCATATTGTTGTGATGCCAATTTGGAGTGGTCGTTCTAAATTCATATTTCTGATCCCCCCCTTACAATATTGGAGAGACCCTACTTTTACGCCGTTTTGTTAACACAACATTTTTGCACCAGGAGCAATCATCCTGTTGCTAATGTGCAGAGCACGTTGGCTTTTGAGTTTGTCTCCATAGTGTCTTTCGGCCGGGCTGGATAAGGCGCAATTTTTATATCATCACAAAACCCCAAAGGCGGTTTGGGGTTGAGCGTTGTTATGCGAATCGCCCCACGGTGTCTCCCAAATTCCGAGGGACCCCTTTCCTTTGAACTTTCACTTACCGCCTTTATGAAGTAGATCTTGTAATTCCCCGTGAAACTGCCACATATGTTGTTTTGGGAAGGTGTAATGACACGGTAACTCCCTGAACCAACTTAACGCCCCCCCCACTCTTTCTGAATTTCTCTCTGAAAGGATCTCGCGTACACATTTTCTTCCTCCTGACAGTGTCTGTGTTCGCCCTGATAAGCGGCTCTTTCTTTTCACACTTTCTTGGTTCGTCTGGTTGTTCATTGTTGTCTGCCCGCTCTATGTGGTTTGGCTCCGAATACCAGCGCGGACAGTTGAGGTCTCTTGCCTTTTTTACATTTCCTTTGCCCGCTTCCGGTTGAGCCAGTCGTTAACGACGTCAAGGAATTCCCCTCCTTTGTTTTGTCTGAAGTTTCAACCGCTTCAATTGAGTTGTCCCTGCCCGGCGCCGTTTGACCAGTTTCATTCAGAGTGAAAGGCTGTATGTAGGAAGAGTTCAACCCGTGATTGAGTGTCATTTTGTTCTCCTCATACGTGTGTGTTGAGATCCCTACCCGTCGCTGGTTGAGCGCCTGCCATTCACCACATTCCTCCTCGCGCCCGTTTCTCTGAAGCCGTGCCTTGTAACCCTCAATGAGTTTTCTCTGCAAAAAATCACAGGACGTCTCTTTTGCTACCAGTGGGTTGAGCCAATTGCGCCCGTTTCCTTCCAGTTCTTCACACGTGTTTGTGAAGTGCGATAAATTTGGGCCTCTTATTGGATTCCTCGGCCACCATCAAACACCACCTGAGGGCACCACTGGCAATCCTTCCCACCCCCGAAGCTTACTTTCACCCATTTTATGGCTCTCATTATGTTTATTTCGGTCTTTTTTCGAGAAAAATCCTGTTGTAAATTCCGATCAGCTCTCCTGAACCAAAACGAGTTTGTCTGATTGTTGACCTTACCCCCCTTTCACAAGAAGTACGAACCAACCGTGGAATTCGCCCAGTCCTCTCTTTCCTCCTTTTCCCCCTCCTTTCAGTGCCTGACTTGGATGAAACTTTTCTGGAGGCGCCTTTTCGGATCTCCCCCCAGTTGTTTATTTTCGAGGACCAACACTTTAAACCCGTCACCGACACTTTTATCGTCACTTTTGTTCGCCCATGCCTCTGCTCTTTCTACGATTAACACCCCTTCTTCGCGAGGGCCGTTTTTTCCCCTTGAAACCCCATCTCCTTGATTTTTTTACAACGTCGTTCCCACGGGCTCGGTCGGAACATTCTCCTGCACCTCGCGCACCTGGCGTTCCTCTACGTCTTTCCTCAGTTTCCCCTTCCCCTTTCCCCACTCAACCGAAGCCCTACATTGTGGTCCCCCGTTTGAAAATTCTTCCCCTCTAAGACCCTTCCTCATCGTTTTTGCATACTTTTTAAGTATTCGAGTGGGGACCCTATTTATCTACAGCCGTTAAGTTTTCTCTCCATTCCCCGTTGACGCTTTTAAAAATTACAATTAGAGCTTTCATGCCTCACCCAAGCCAACCACTTCCATAATGCTTTAAGACTCCGACTTGAAAGTCTCAGCTCAGTCCATCGTGAATTCCCTTCTCCCATTCTTTTCACCGGGGGACCTTGGTCCCTTCGTCCGCTCGAATAACCTTTTTTGCAGCACCTCTGTCACCCTTTGCCGTGGGAAGTATCCTTGTTCCGTCTCGATTCCACTTCCCAGCGAACGGCTTCAATTCGAAGTTTTCAAATCCCTCTCTAATACCAACCGCCATTTGCGTCTTCCCCCTTTCCGGATCCCTTTTTTCGACCGTCCTCTGATTACCCCGTGTCCTATGAACGTGCTTCCGTCCCTTTTTTCCTCGCGGTTCCCTCCTACATTGAGTTTTACCGTGTTCGTTTCATTTTCCACCGGTTTACAATGTTTCTTCGTGGGCGGCTGCGCTTTATTACTTCTAGGACATAGGCCTAGAATTATTGCGTTATTGGCAAAATGAAGTACTGAGGTCGCAACAAGCCGCCGGTCTTTTTTTGCGAAGAATCCCCGCGGGCACTTCACACACTCTCTTTCGCAGTTCCTTGCGATTGAACGTCACGCACTTTTTTCTCTGACATAAATGCTTTCAGCAAGGCTGCGCGGCGGACCTCTCTTGCTTTTAACTTCCTGAATAAGGGCACAGTTCGGTGTCAAATCCCTGTGATCCTCACGGGAAAAGAGAACTACTGCCGCAGTGTCACGTTATGTGAAGGAACCGGCTTGTTTTTCCTCGTGGTAGTACTTAAAGCGGACAGTGCGCCAAGTCTTTCCGAGATCATCAGTATTATCCTTTACTTTTTTCCGCACAGTCATTTTTTCCGGTTTTTATTGGATCAAAAGGGCTTTTTCTGTGTGACCAAAAACCTTTCCCGCCCCCCAAAAACGTGGTTTGTTTTTCAGAATTTTTCCCCTTACCACAGTTTTCCTCCTCCCCATTCGAGGGTTGGTTATCCTTTGGGACGTTTACTGGGCCAGATTTGGCACCGCCGAAACCCTTTTCGCGTGGCGTTCTCTTCTCTATCCCATACACCTCGGTTTTTGGTCAAGAAGTGATCCCCGTCTCTATTTTACTGCGCCTCCCCTCTCACCCCCTGAAGACGACTTTGGCCGACGTTTCCACTCCTACACTTCTCCTCTTCCTTCCCCTAGATGGCAGTTACCCTGGGTCGGATTACCGTTCCCTCCCTTGGATTAGCTTTCTTCTATTTATATTTCTTTTCCTGGTCTTCGTTTACGTGTCCTTCCTTCCATCTCTTTTTCTCCTCCCAATAAGTTGTTTTTGTTTCTCTCTCATCGATTAATTAGCGGAAAATTCCTTGTTAGCCATTCCTGGACGTCCTCCTTTCCTTACAACCCCATTGGTGAATGCCCCTCATTGAGTCTAATAGGCGTCCTTTCCTTTCTTTCTTCCGTCCTTCGTTCTTCCTTTTCTTGTCCTGATTTAGGTTGATCCTTCTTGTCGTCCCAAAGTTGGGATAAGATTAAGTCCCCTCCGCGCGTCCCTTTTCCTCGGATCTGCCAATCTTTCAGCCCCTTTCAAGCCCACCATTTTTCCCTAACTTTTTTTGTGGTCTTTGGAACATTCCGTGTTCTTGTCTCTTGTTACAACCACGTCGTTTGGACGGTTGATACAGGGCGATAGACCGTTCACGCCCGTTGCTTCATGAATGACCGACACCTGCGTCTTCACTTTTCGCAAGTTTTCTTATCGCGTTACTGATTTTTTGCACGTCTTGCGGGCACCGGCGTGAAGTATCCCATTCCGAGGGTCCGCGCCGTCTGCACTGCGGCTATCAGTGAGTGCCGTTTCCTGCGCCCAAGTGATGTGCCCGAACTGTTAGCGAGCCTGAGGTGAACGTCCTTTACGGTGTCAGCCTGGCGTTTTTCTGAAGGCATTCCCCGATCCACTCGCGTTCACGGCTGGTGACGTTATCGTTCCCCCTTGCTAAAGTCGTTGTGAAGTTAGCGCTGCGGATTCTTCGCACACCCATTGCGGCGTTTTTTAG
>Ga0179591_1140012_pt1 | contig 11206 bp, 12 predicted proteins | sample CZOMad2_1_08_16f_FD_182891 | JGI IMG/M metagenome (GOLD analysis project Ga0179591, IMG submission 182891) | Vadose zone soil fungal communities from Angelo Coast Range Reserve, California, USA - CZOMad2_1_08_16fungal (PacBio error correction) | ecosystem: Environmental > Terrestrial > Soil >... | reverse complement strand
TGCCCCTCTTTTTCAGTTTTAAACAGTGAACCGTCCCCAATGTGACAGAGACAATACTCTTGCATTTCCTCTCTTTCTACCTCAGATACGGTTCTAACGTTCCGGCAGGAACTGCTCTTCCTCATGGGCTACAACCTTGTTTGTCCCAGTAATTAACGGGTGTAACCTGTTACCCCTTCCCTTCTTTGACGCATACCTCTCCGGTTTCTTCCGTCAGGGTGGGTCACGGTCTTGGCAGAGGGCTTTATTATCGAACGCAAACCGCCCTTTTTCCCCCCCCCTCCGCACCCGCGCACTCCCCTCTGACAGCTGGCCGCACTTGGATAAGACCGATCATCTCTTTTTCTCCCTTCTTTTGCTGACAGTCTCCGGTATTTTGTCTTCGGAAGGTCCTGGTTTCGGAAACTCCTGTCTTTTCCGCGCTATGAGGTCTGTAGACCCCCCTTTTTTTGTCGACGCATGTGCATCTGAGGGTTATGTATGCTGGAAACTGGAAGACCGGCAATGCTTATTCTTTTTTTGGTGAGGGCAGTTCGGATCTTCTTGTTCCCCGCTTGGGAGTGTACACGGGGGAGGGGGGAGTTTCTTTCTCCCCACCGAGGACGGCAACTGAGACTAGTCAGTACCGTGATAATTGGGACAGTAGAACTTCCTTTCTCCCTCTCTCCCTCGCTCAGCTTAGTACTTGCCCGTGACTACGACAAGGGCCTGTTTTCTTTCCTTCAAGTCCCGGAGACACCCGTCGCTTCTAATCTTCCTCAGAGCTGTAGCGGCGTACGTGGGGAAGGGCTCCTCATTTTGGCGGTCTTCTGCTTCTCCCCTCCCCCGGAGGCGAAACGTCTACCGGAGTGGTTTTTCATGGTGTGTTTTTCGCCTGCTCGAAGGAGGAGGCGACCCTCCGGACCTCCTGTGTACCCGGCTACTGCGCCACCCCTTTTTTACACCATTAGAACTTTCCGCCCACAGCGGTTTGGTTAACGTGGGGCTGTTCTTGTCCTCTCCACGTACGAGTCCGAGTCTTGCTGCACATCTCCTTTTTCTTTTTCCGCGGTCGTCGGTTCGTTTTCAAGTTTCTTTCTCGAGAACTGAGCGCCGCTTTCTACCCTCAAAAAAGACGAGCTGAATTTTTTGCACTAGGTCATTTCCGGAGTTTTTCTTTGATTTTTTTCTTTCTTTCCTTTGTCTTTTCCATTTAACTCCTTTAGCGTAGTCTAAGTTTGTGATTCCCTTCAAGGACCCAAGTGTCTCCACTAGAATGAAATGGAAAGTACAAGCTCCATCTTCCCGTCTTATGCCAATGACAGCGTCCTGTTGTACACACCGACTCCTCTTTCCCCCTTCTGGCGCGCGGTTCCCACTCCTTGTCAACAGCCGCGGCCGAGAACCGTCCTTTTCACCCTGATCCTGACCGGCAGCTTTGCTTGGGATGAGTTGACCATCGCGATTTTTCCTCCCAACGGCACCACCTTCCCATCCAGTCCTACGGATCTTCCTCTGCATTTCCCTCCTCCAGAGAGGCCGGGTCACCGTCCTGGACGTCCCCTTTGTGCCGCGAGGGGTTTTACGGGCCCTAGGTCGCATTCCCCCTCCGACCCCCCTCCTTATGCTCGGTGAAACCCGCAATCAAGATGGCTTCAAGAGTCCTTTCTTTTGACTGTCGACCCGTCAAGGGAAAGCCATGATGGTCACGGTTCTAGAACCCGTCTCTCGTCTCTTTTGAAGTGAACCGTTCTTCCTTCAGTAGGGTTTGTTTTAAGGATCTACTGGTCAGACCTGTTTTTAACGTTCTTCCTCTCTCCCCTGGCCCCGTTTCTCCCCCCTAAAAGGGTCTGGGCCTCTTTTTTCTCCTCACCACACACCCGATTGGTGTTCACCTTTAGGCCGTCGACGTAGTCTTGTCGAGGTCCCTACCCCCTTTTCTCCCCCCGGCGTCCCTCCCCCCCTCTTTTATTTTTCTTTCCCCCGATGATTCTTCTCTATTCCCCACGCTTCTGCGCAGCAAACGATGACGATGCCTTTTGATTTGGGGGTACGTCAAGAATCCCGAGGTTACCCACTTTGTTTTCCTTTTTTCTTTTTGGGGTCTTGCAGACCTCTCTTACCTGTTTAGGGCCCCGATTTGGCTTCTTTTCTTCGGCTGAGTTTACCTCCCACTCGCCTTAACTTCTTCTTCAATCGTAAGCCGACGGTCGGTATTAGTGTCCTTTTTTGAGCGTAATCCCCGTTTTTCTCTCTTCCGGAATTCCATGCCGGTTTTCCTTGACGGTTCTACGATGGCCTTGTTGGAAAGAAATCCGGACCTTGAATGGACATCACGGTGTCCCCCATTCATCTTCTTTGTTTGTTGTCATGGTTGCTCTGGAAATTATTTTACCGGCCTCTGGCCAGGCTTTTTTACGTTGTCTGGTTCCCTTTTTTTTCCAAAGTCAGATAGCAGCCACCTCCCTCTTTGTCGCGCTGCGTCTCCCCTCGTCCGTGAGGGTTTTGTTCACTTTTCTTTGGCTTCGGACGTCCCGGGGAATTTCTCCTTCATTCTCTTGAAGCCTCGAGAGGCGGCCCCCGATCGTCTTCTTCAGAAAGGTAGTTTTTCCTTTCTGTTTTTTTCTTCGTTAACTGACTTTGTCTCTCTGGTCGCTGTTCTTTTTCTCTCTTTTTACCTGAACACTGAAGGGTCCTTGACAGTCCTCATTCCCGTAACACGCATGTTCTTTACTCTTCTTTCAGTACGGGTCATGTCGTGCTCCTCCCCCCCCGTAAGGGTGCGCTCTGTCCCTTTCGGGTGTCGTCTTCGGGTTGACTTCTTTGAGGGCGATTAGATCGGTTTATTCCGTCTCTTCTTTCTTTCCTAATACTTCGTTGTTGTTGTTTAGTTCTTCTCATTTCTCTTTCGTTCCTCCTTTCCCTTACAATTCCCTTACTCACACTCATCCCTTTCCGCAGCGAACGCGTCCGGTGGTGGTGAGTCTTGGGTTAGTACCAGGCCCTCTGCACCCTGTCCTTCCTAGATAGAACTACCTTCTTTGCTGGTCTTTTTTTTTTTTCCTTCCCGGTCTTCAGTTACACCTTAGAGCCATAATCCTGTCAACCCCGGACGAGGAGACAAGGCTTTTCCTCCTCCCCATGAATAAAACGCCCTCAAACGAATTTTTGCCTTCTTGAGGCGCCTCTCGCGGCTCCCACCACCTTTCTGTCATTCCCGCCGAACGGACGGCCCTTCTTCTTCTTCCCCCCTATGGGACAGATAGGGAACTCCCAGATCCTCCTTCGTGCTTTTTCCTTCCTGTCTCGAATGTTTCGCCTGTCCAATACCACGGTTCTTTTTGCCTGCCCTTGTCGGTCATAAGGTCGACATTCCACCCCCCCAAACAGGAAGTTTTTGAAGGTGGTCCCCAAAGCTAATTCTCTCGGTCCTGTCGCCTGTCAACGTTTTTTCATTTTCTAACCATTCCTCCCTCAATGTCCCGGTTCCTCGTATATACTGGAGAATCTTCCCGTCAGGGATGAAGCGCCACACGACCGCCTCTTTCTTCTTCGCGACGCTCTACCTGTAGGAGGCGGTGTATTTATCCTCTCTTCCGAACGACTATTCCATCTTAGCTTCCCCTTCCTAAGACCCCATACTTCTGTCTGCCTGAACAAATTATAACTCAATTGGTCCTCGGCAGATCTTTTTTCCGTAACAGCACCTTTGGATTTCTTTCTCTATTATGAGACGATAGTTGGCTCCTTAATGTACTTTTTAAAACACAAACCTAACGGATGCTGTGTAAGTTTTAGAAGATTTCAGTTCTTCGGACCTACCCCAGATGTTACGACGCCGGAGAAGTGCCACCCAACCCCCCCCCCCACTTCTGGTGTGGCTTTCCCTCCTTAGACAAAAGCTGGGAGGTTCCTTTTCTCCCACACGAGGAAGTTCAGCTGCTGGAACGTGAACAACGTCTGACCACTTTAGTCGCCACCTAGTTCTTCTTTTTATGACAGAGATCTGTGATCCTGTTTCTGCGATCAGGTACAAGCGGGCGGACTTCCTGTAGACATGAATCTGTTGTTCCTCCGACTTTCGGTGCGGTCCATACCCCTCGCAGTACGGCCTGGCTTCTCCCCTGGCCTCCTATGTAGCTAAAAATCCTAGAGCCCCCTTCCGTTGACTGTTCTCACGGAAGATCTTCTCTGGAGGTCTGGCGGGAGTCTCTACGTAGTGTCTCTTTTTCTGTTTCTGTCTTTCGGTTCCTTATCCTCTTTATAAGCCCCCCTTCTTTGTAGTAGGTCATTTTCAAGAGGACTTCCGCAGGCTTTTAAGAAGGGGTGTTTTTCCCCCCCCAACCGTACCTCTTCGGTGTTCTCTTTCTTTGTCCGGCTCCCCGTCTTTGAACGCTGATCTCGAAGTTGCATTCTTCTCGTCTCGTTGCCGTTCCTTCGCTTCCTCCGCTTCCTTCCCACATTTACTTCCTTTCAGTTCAGCACCCCCCTTCCCTTGATTAGACGTCCGAGCCGGTCGCTTCCATGTACCAGTTTCAAGGACATCTCCCACACCCCACCTTTCGCCTGCAGACGTCGTGAAACTGTCCTCCTTCAGTTTATTGTTCTTTCCGTGTATTTTTTCTTCTTTTTGTCTCCGCTCCCGAAAGACCCCGCCAGAACGACTTCGCGGTACTCCCGGTAGAGCTTTCGCTCAATATCATTTCTGTTAGCTCCCTGCCATTCATAAACCCTTCCTAAGCTGTGTTTTTTTTCCCCAGGTTTTTTGTATCAGTCTTGGTCACTTCTTTTTCCTGGTCGTCTCAATTTAAATCTTTTTCTTTCGCCCAGCCACAGCGGCCCGTCCCCTTCCTGTACGCTCTTTTGGCGGTAATTACAGTCGACCACCATGAGGATCCCGTCCGTTTTAGCTTTCCCTATCGGTCTGTACGGCCCTTTTCCGGCGCCCTTTTCCGTCGTCGTCCTGGACTGGTATCCCCTTTAATGGTTCGTTCTTTTCCGTCTTCCCTCATCTTAGGGCTTCGCGTTTTTTTACCAGCGGGACTGTAAGTTCCTCTCCCTGTATCTTCTCCCCCTTACCATGTTCGGCCTCGCTTTGTATTTACCCCATCCCCGGTTTTCCTTTCTTTTGGGTACCCACACTCAAGGCCTGACCTTGCATCCGTTTTTTCCTCCCTAATTCCCCTTTTCTTCAGGTTGTCCCTCATGCCGAACCATCCTTTTTTCCTGGCGCAGCCCCGTAATCAGCCCCCCTCCCGCCCGTCCTGGATTTTTCCCGCACCCCTCCTGACCTTACCCCGTACGACTTCCCCGTAAGCCCCTTTTTATTACAACCCGATGATCTCTAATTTTGTGCCGTCTTCGGGTGACGGTTGTGGGCGTGTCTCGAGAGGGTTATAATCTTTTGTGCTTCTCGTGCTAATTCCCTTCCTCCCCGACCCGTCCCCCCTCCACCCTTGCTTCTTTGAACTGGTCCTTTCGGTCATCTTTCCCGGCCGACGTTATTTCCCTGGCCCCAATTGGGCTCCCTGGGACAACCCCCGGTTGTCGCCCCATGAGGACTCTTTTTTCCGGGACCGATGATCTTGCCCGTCCCTTTTCCTCCGCCGCCAGCTCGTTAAGGGAGGCACTTCTTGGCTCTTTCCCGCTGTTTTTCCGTTCCCTTTGGTCCTGAAATTGTTTTCCCACTCTCCTCTTCCCCCCTAGTTGTTGTTTGAGATCTCTGACCAGTCGTTGTCCCACTGAAACTTCCCCCCCTCTGACTGTACCTGGCGACCCGGTCTCCGCTGGCGGCCGGGGAAATCAGTACGTTTTCAGCTCCCGTTTGAGGTTTGCTCTTCCCAATTGTATACAACTTGAGGTGTCACCGGAATAAATGGGAACTGGCCCTTTTTTTTTTTCTCAACGCTCTCAGTCTCCCTCCCTTTTCGTGGACATTTTTTGAAGCTGAGGACTTCCGGCAAGATATGCCCGCACCACAGATTCCGAAACCTCACCTCGCACCGCCCACTTGGAAAGCCTTTTGTACCTATCATATTGTGGGTCAAATCAACTGTTTTTTGTGAAAGAGGACGTCCCTTACGTAGGAGGAATGAGGGCTTCACTTCATGTTTTCATGCGTGTTCGGAGGCGTTCTTTGCTTTTTTCCTGCGCCGCAGTTCCTTGAGGTTTTCTTATGTGTATTTCCCTGATTCCTGATGCTGCCTTTTAAAAGCTGAGTGAAGGTGACGTTTCTTTCCTTTTAACCCCTTCGTGCTTCCATTTTCCTGTTTGAGGGTCTCCCATGAGGAAGCCGCCGCGCTTCCTTTTTGCGACCCTTCTTCAGGGAATTCGTTATGGACCTTGGTTCGCCCTCAGACAACGGAGTTTCCGGCCGTTTCCCCTCCTCAGTCCGATTTTGCCTACCTTTCCAGGACCCTCCCTCCCCCCCACGGGCCCGCTGGACCCTCCGTGCCATTTCCTGGCTGGCGCCGTATCCTTCTTTCACCGGTTTTTCTTCCTTTCTGTGGTACTTCGTTCCTTCTCGGACCGCCCACGGTCGGTCCGCCCGTTATACCGGAGTTCTGGGGGGCATGCTTTTCTTTTTCCTCGCCGGAACAGCGGTCTTTTGGTTATTTCTGCCCACCATTGGTTCCCCAATTTCCTCCACGTCCCCCTTGAGGGGAAAGTTGGTATGAGTGCTTGGACACTCAAAGTACGCGAAATATATCTTCTTTTTTACGGGTAGTCCCGGCCCCCCCCCTTTCGTCGGGAGTTCAATTCGTTTTGATCGCTGACCCGATCTCCGCTTCTACATCAAAATGACTACGCTTGCTTTTCTTCTTTGCTCTTGTTTGGATTTCGGTGCTTCCCCTTTTTGGTTTGACCTTCCCCTACCACCCGGCGTCTAGCACTCTAAGTGTGCGACCCAAAGGACCCCGTAACTGTGGTATTGTTTCACCCTCGCGGGGGGGGGGGGTTTTTACCTGACCCCTTCCTGGACGAGGTCCGCTCCTGCCAACTTCCACGACTTATGCTTTCCCGCCGAAGAACTTTCCCCCCTTTCTGCCCTGTTCTTTTCCCCAAACCCCCCAGAGCTTGTCCACAGAAGATTTTCTTCTTCCTGCCCAGGGTCACCCAGGCAGCTTATTGCTCGGCTGGTTTTTGATTTTCTGATCCTTTGAGCCTCACTACACAGGACATAGGCCTTTTACCTCCTGACCGTTGAGATTCTTCGCGCCTTCGGTCTCCCCTACTGGACGAAACTTTCCTCTTCCTGTTGCTTAGGGGGAGAGCCGGATTGTTCCTCTTTCCCGCCTTTCCACCCTCGCCGTTTCTCGTGACCTCTTTTTTTTCCCCGACACTCCCCTAGGTCCCCCAGAGCAACCCAAGGCAGAGTCCTTTTTTCGAACCGCTCAAGGCCTACGTTTTTTTCTCTTATTCCCTCACTCCTGCTGGCCCTGACTGATGGTTGAAGGCACCGCAGCCCTCGGCTTGGGTCAGTATAGACTTGCCCTCGGTTTTTTTACGGGCCCTCCCCCGGCCCGTCATGGTCGAAACACCCCCTCAACGGGCCTTTTCCTTGAGTCTTTAGACCTTCGCAAACACAGTTTTTTTCTTTCCTTCGTTCGACTTTGTTTGGTTCTCTTTTTAACGTCATAAATGAGACAGGTCTTTTCCCATCTTCTCGGCTTTTGTTTTCACTTCTTTTTCTCCTGACCCCTTCGCGCCTCAACGAGAAGTCCGCAAGCGTCCTGCTTTCCGTCCCCTCGTCTAGGGCTGAGCTTTTTTTTTTTTTATCCCCCTCTTTTGTCATAGTTGACGATCTTGCTTTCAGTTTGAGGATCTCCTGAGGAGCTTTTTACAGTGCCTTCGTTGTATAATACTTACGCCCCTTCGGAGCTTTTTTTCGTTTTCATCCGTCCGTTGGCGGGCCTGATTGAGATACTTGATTCCCTGTTTCATTTACGGGTTTTTCTTCGTTGTATTCCTAATGGTTCGTGTTTTCCCGGAAAAGACCTCCCTGCAACTTTCCACTTTTGGACCACTTCAAGCGTACTTTTGTTTGTTTCAGTTTTTCTCTGTTTACCTTATTTACCCCTTACCTGCCCCCCAGGCATGGACTTTATTGGTTTGCTAGTCGAGCTGACGACAAAAGCCCCTTGTGGCGTGCGTTTCTTCTAAGCTCTCCCTTATGGTCCGACCGGGTTTGGCTGCGCAGTTAGGATGTTTACTTCGCCTTTAAGTTTTAGAAGCGAGAGGTCGGCTGATTCTTTCGTCGTTGACCCGCCCTTTCTAAGTGCGGTTTGGATGTAGTTGGTAGGATGTTCCTTCCTTTTCTCCGCGTCAGGGGTTGACTAGGTGCGGCTCTCCGTGTTTATGAGTCCATTTTGAGGGCCCCCTTTGGGCCTCAGCTGCCCGTTAACCGAAGGCTTTTACTCCTTCCTTTATGTCTAGCGGGAAGGAGGCCTGTGCTTCCCCGATCACCAACACAAGGCAGCGGGCGCTTCCTTCTGGATGTGTAGTAAGTTATTATGGGAGGTTGATTCTTTATTTTTTTTTTTTTTTAATGGTTCCTCTCTCTCTTTTCCTCCTCAATCCTTTTTCGAGTCGTGCTCCCCCTGAGTCGGAATCGTCATACAAGTTAAAATTCCTTACTCACCGACTATTTTAGAGCCCGTTTTACTGGGGTGGGTGATTCGGGTCGTACATTTCATCTCCGGCACTTTTACTTTTGATCTCAATCCTCTTTGCGGGAAGTGAGGTCCCAATGCCCTCTGGTCTTCATCTCCCGCGCACCTTCACCGTCTGCCCCTTCCGGCTACCAGGAATGCCGTCCCCTTCCCCTTTTTTCTTAACCGACTGTGCTGCTTTTTGCTCCGAAGCCTCTCCGCGCTCACCAGGCCGTACTTATAGAGACCCCTGGCGTTCCCAACTGACTCAGACCCTGCCCTTTGTTGCGCTTCTTTTCCCTTTCTCCCAGCGCCACGCGCTGGGTGTCGCGCTCTGACTTTTTTCTACATGGCCAACTTTGACACTTTTTTCTTCTTGCCATTGTCGTTCCTCTTCCAGCTCACCCGTGTACCCCCACCAAATTCCCCGAGTGTCCACCAGGTCATCGGTTTCCATTGTCTTGTGCCTGGCCAACCGTTCTTTTTGTATTCCCATGATCCGTCCCGACACCGTCTCGTAGTCTGGAGAACTGCAGTTGAACTCGGCTCTTCTTCGACCAAACGTATTTCCCTTTTTTTGGTACGGATCGACCTTCCTCCTTTAGGAGTGGTGTCTTTCCTGTTTCATGCGATCTGAACTCCATCTCCTCTTCCCGTTTGCCCAGATCCTCCTTTGCAGACCCCCCCCCCTCTCAATCCTATGGTCCTCTTCGTTAGGAAGTCCCCTCTGTACGATGGGGCTTATGTTTTTTCCGTCGATCGTGGTAATGTTCTATCCCCAGTCTTTGGAACCCCTCCTGACTTGGCGGAGGTCACCTTCAAGGTAGGCCTGGACCCGCCCCCTCCCCTTCCCTCCCTTCTCAGGCCACCGAGCCCTTTGTGGGTTTTCTTGCCTACCTACGTCCCCCCTTGGATTTTTTTGTAAAATGTGCCTTGGCGCGCGTTCACGTGCAAAAAGATGACCAGGTCTCCCTCCTATGAGTCGTGCTGCAGCGGCTCGTCTCTCGTTCGGCTCTGGCAGATTGGCGGCCCTGGACCGGTGTCGCCGGCTCCTTTGATATTTGACCGCCTGTTTCGGTGTGGTCTTCACCGTAGCTTCGTCCGCCGGTGATTCTCCGTCTTTATACGCTGTCCCTGCTCCACCATCAAGAAGTCCAACACTGGCAGTCTTTCCCCAGACGCGTTCCGGGTAGCTTCTTCCCTCTCGTAGATGACGAGTTTGACTTTGTGGTTTCTTTCCCTCTCCAGTCACCTCCGCCCGCACTTTTTGTCTATGTTGGTCCCTCGGCTCGGCCCGCGTGCTTTGTGGACTCTGGGGGGTTTTCAAATCTTTCTCCCTCGGGGTGCACGCGGTTCCGTGTTCCCGCGCGCGCTGGCTCCAGTGGCCCGAATGAGCCTGTGCTTTACTCCTTTCGCTAGTGCCTTCCACATGATTCTTTTTACCGTTCCAGAAAACTGACCGCGGTTTTCTGACTTTCTCGTCCCCTTTTTACTGTCCCCGACCAATTCCGCTGGGACCCTCAAGACCCCCCTCTCCCTGGGACCTGATTTGTGCCCCCAATGCAGCTCGTAGTTCATTGGTTACTTTCTCCTCGTCGTCTACGGGTCTCGATCCGAACCTTGTCCCTCTTACGTTACGTCCTTCCGAGGACTTTGGTATAGTTTTCAGCATCCTATAGAGTCTTATGGTTTTTCCCCCTACCCCCCCCCACGTTCCAATCAGAATGTTCTGTAGTTTATCTTTTCCCTTTGGGCTCCCCCGCGGGATTTTTGTACCCGGCGTTGCTCATCCCTTCTCGAGGGAGACAGCAGCGGTCACAATTCGGTCTTCTTGTCTGTGTTCCCCAGGTCATCTCTTTTTTTTCTTCAACACAGCGTCTTACGTGATGCGTCCGCCTCATACTAGTCTGGATTGTTTTTCAGTCCTTTTTTTCCGTTCTGGCCCTTCCCCCCCTCGTTTTCTAGTGCCGGCCGTCGAGATGAAGGCGAGCCCTTTTTGTTCACCAGAGTGGCAAGTGCCGATGTCCCTGATCCCCGGTTTCCTCGTTTCTGCGAGCTTCTCGGTGATGACCTCCCCCCCGGTTTTTTTCGTTGTTTTGTTGAACACCACTTTGGCCCCCCTCCCCCCCTAGGTTAGAAGCCGTGCATCCCCAGCCTTTCCTGTCTCTTAAGCCCTCTCCTTCGCGGACCTGCGGCCTTCTACGCTCTGAACATCATCGACTTCAGGATGGAATTTCTTTTTGTTTTTTTACACCTCACCCCCTTCTCGCTACCTCTCGTGTAGAAACACCAGTGTTTAAACACCCCATTTACGCGTATCCTCTTCCTCTGTTTACGTGGTGCGTTTTGCGGTGTCGGAAGACGGTGTCGTCCCGGTCCTGGTTGTGCGGGCGATCGTGAGTTACCGTCCCCTCGTCCAGAACGTTGACCTCCCCACCTTGCCTTTGATGGAGGGGTCGTCCCGCTAAGCGGCATTCGGGTCCTTGACAAAAGCGCGGTTTCGCCCCTGAGGAAGAGCGGCTTTCTTGTATTCCTACGGAGGATCTCCTTCAGCCAGCGACCTCCTTCCTTGCTTC
>Ga0179591_1507534_pt1 | contig 11207 bp, 7 predicted proteins | sample CZOMad2_1_08_16f_FD_182891 | JGI IMG/M metagenome (GOLD analysis project Ga0179591, IMG submission 182891) | Vadose zone soil fungal communities from Angelo Coast Range Reserve, California, USA - CZOMad2_1_08_16fungal (PacBio error correction) | ecosystem: Environmental > Terrestrial > Soil >... | reverse complement strand
AGACTGTGATGGCGAGACTATCCGTTCAACGGAGCTGACCGGGTAATTAATAGACGGTAGCATGTAACAACGAATAAATATGTTTCGTTCAGAAATACAAATACGTTGGCCAAAACGGAACTGTATTTACTTTTATACAGGAGCCACAAACAATACAATTAAATACTGCAATTTGTTGAATCTGACGCACGGCACCCAACGGTGGGGGTGATCTTTTAGAGTGAATGCAGTACGTTGTAACTAGAATAACACGATAGCAAGTGCAATATAAATGCCACAGTAAACAGAATAGGGTAATATATGTATTAGCGGCAGGCACAGTTGGCAAGGAAAATTCACAAAACAAATTTCACATAATAATATTTAACAAGATCGCGATAGGGCTTTAGACATTACTGCTAGGTAGTAATGGCGGGCGTTCGGGAAACAGCTTTTATAACGGAGATATCGCAGGTTTATTTAATTAGCTCGGCCTCCGCATACCACGGGATCGAATCTTAGGGGGGCGGGAGACCTGGTCTCAAATAATGACATGGGAGGAAATACAGTTCAGCGGGTGGCACAAGCGCTGCCTACACTCCACAGTAGGTACGTTCATTCCAGGGATTTGCTGACCACATCTGGATGCGCCTGCTTCACATATAAAAAGGGAATACGATCGCAAAATTACGTGTCAATTGCTCCAAACGTAGCAGGACTCAATACTTTTAGCGGGATAGAAAACAACTGCTCGGAATCAAGATAGGAGGTACTTTAGCCGCAGAAGGTAATAGATTGGTTCAAATATTGCGAACAGCGCCCATAAATATTACCATACGACGGCAACCTCTACACTAACGACAACGATAAGGGGTATCCAGTTGCGGCAGCACAGGAGGTATTGTTATCGGCAACCAGGTAGGCGAGTGGATATTAAGAATATCGGGAAATGAATCCTGCACATTCAAACGTGTGTTGAATAAATATAGCGGTGCACAGCACCATCACAGGTAAATAATTAATATATTGGGCGCACAGGCGCCAGTGAAGCTTCCAATAGATTCGCGTTCTCTCTAATCACGCTACAAAAACAGCTAGACCGCGAATTGCTATGCTTCAACGGTGCTCGCTGTGAAAGTGGATGGAAATATAATTAAGATCTCAGTCACCTGAATCACGGTTACTACAATAAGGCAGGTGGGGCCTGATAGGTATTTCAATGCTTCAATCGGGGGGAGGCTTCGGCTGAAACATTTACAAACAACACAATTGACTCACTGCGTTCTCAATTATACAAACGGGGTATTTTACGGAAGATATAATTCGGAGCATGCTCTTCCATTTCATTAACACAAAATACCTCATTGGCAATACGACTGCATCTGCATTGGTGTTAACTATGCTATTATAATTGCCGGAGGAGTGTAAAGGCAATAAATATGTAATTAATAATAATATAGGAAATTCAAAAGGGGGCTTTCATTACTGACGCGAATTCGGGAGCACGCTTTTTATAATATGCGGCGGGACTGAAACAACGCTTTATCGATCAGTTAACAATAACTTCAGGGATATGTTTTCAGTTGGGGAGTGGCTCGAATACCTATAGTTCAAATAATATTGCACGCTCAACAGGCGATCAAATAGCAACACATTTACAGCACTGGGCATCAATACGACGGGAAGTACACATTCATTCCAATAGTGTTGTTGTTGCGGTCAACAGGAACACAAATATGTGAACCGCAATTCATCGTACTTCTTTTGAGCCAAAAGGAGCTGGCGTGAACGGTCACATTATTACAAATGCCAGCAAGTTTCATACAGTGGCAGTACAATTAAGAATAACGGAAACACCTTCAAATATTAATGTTACGGTACAACCATTATTGCCGGCGTGGGTTAATACCGATGCAGGAAGTTCTACAAAAAAAATTCAGGGTAAGACTTTCGTAATTGGGTGCAGGAAGGGCCAAGGAAACGGAATGAATGGAACGTACCGCACAACAATGCATATCACGGAAACTTCGTAAATAATATCGGGCAGGGAATATTACAGGAAATTACATCGGCAGTGGAAATAATAATATCTACTCAATAGACTATTAAATACGACTTGCTTACAACGGGGAAGCCGGGCTGTCACGGGCATTATGATAACTTCATGGCACCAAGAGAATATTTACAAAAATAAGATCTAATGGACTCATTGCAAACAATGCCGGGGGGAACCGCGTGATTGCATTCAATTTCCCGGCGCCGGTATTCCTGCGAATCTTTATAACAACAGGATTGGAGATTGCGTAAGTGACTATGCCAATATACACACGATGTTTTAAGAGGCATTAGGAACACAGCGGGAGTTAATTCTACCTTAAACGTGTATTATAATACGATCTATTTAATGCAAGCTCAACCGGAGCAACATTAGTACCACAGGTATATATCATACTACCAGCACGACCGAAACAAACGGCACCACTTAAATTTAAGGAAGAACAGCATACCCTACTTCTACTCCAAAAGGACGGGACTACAGTAGCCTACCGCATCTCAAGTACAGCCATCGACGACGCAGATACCGCGCGCCTGTCGGGCGCTTAGTTGAGCAACCGCTTGCCCTGGCGCGTCGTACCGAGGCCATCGTCCTCGGGAACGAGAAGCCTTTGCCGTGAGGATTGCGATCAGGAAATTTGCGGCCGCCCTGGAACGGGAACATGTGACGATGTCCGCTTCTGATCCAGATCGATGAACCCGCACCGGCTCGCCATGCCCGCGCCCGCCCGGGCAGCTTGGAGCCTCGACCGGTAGAAGCGCCCATTGGTGCCGAAAATAGGAATTCGAGGTCGTCTCGGCGAAGAAAGAGAGCTTGAGTTGTCGTCGGCTTGAAGCGATGTTGGAAAGTCCTCGACATGGCCGCGCAGCGCGCGCCACCCAGCCCTTGTCGAGAGCACGACCGTGATCGGCTAGCGCACCACCAAGGCTCTCGATCGCGGCTCGTCGTGCCGGGCGCTTCGGCGAAGGTGCTCGGGCGCTTGCCGAGCGGGGTCTTTGCCGAATTTCTCATTTCGGCTCGCCGATCTGACGGCGATATTGTCCACTGCTCTTCTCCGAGCCGACGAGCTCCTCCAGCCCTCTTCTCGGGCGCGCCGCGCATTGTCCTCCTAGCGGATCTACATCTCTCAAGACTTGCGCAAGTGCGCAGACGCATGTGAATGGCTTCCGCTCACCTCGCGTGAGGCTTGAAAGTCTTGATCAGGACGGGCTTGGGCTGTCTCGTGCGGATATGATACCGGATCACCTCATCGATGTGAGCTAGGCGCATCAGGTCGCCGTGGGAGCACCTCGAGGCGATGCGCGATCTGCTTGAGGCGATTGGTTCGAGGCGGCGCAGCAACACGTCGCGGCGGTGGTCGAGCCAGTAGCCAACACTCGGCGAGACCGACGACCTTCGGGATCTTGCCTGATCCGCACGTTCATGTTGAGCGGAATGCGGCTCTCAAGCTCGGGGCTGACAACAGGCCTTCCAATCATGATCGCGGGGTGACCTTGCGCGCGCGCGGCTCGATCCCCAGGCGATACCTCGGCGGATTCACGCGCAGTCGGCGCCAGCGGCTAGATTCTTCGTGATTCAATTCCGACGATGCGCTCGACCAGGCGCGACTTCTGAACCAGCAGGGGATCTCGGTAATCACCGCGATCCCAGGTGCCGCGATGGCCCTCCTCCTGGGTCAGAGCGCGCGCCCGCGGAACGGCCGCGCCGGTGGCGTAGTCCCGGCGAATATCGGAGCGCGGATCGACGATCACGCCGCCGCGTGGAAATCCGGACCGGCAAGTATTGAGCAAGCGACCGGCTTCGAGTCCGGGCCTTCTCGATCAGATGCAGCAGGCCGCATCGCAACAGATCGGCGACATTGTGCGGCGGGATAGAGTCCGCATGCCACCGCACTGCCTGTGCGCGTTCGCCAGCAGGTTGGGGAATGCCGCCGCAGCACAACCGATTCCGATGCCCGTCTGGTTGGGGAGGAAGTCGACGAGTCCTGTCCGATGCCATCGAGCAGAGACGCGCGACATAGTCATGCGCGTTCGGTGGTTGTAGCGATAGGCGGCGGTTATAGCCGTCGATAGCCGAAATTCACCGACCGTCGATCAGCGGATTAGCGCGAGGAGAAAATCCTGAGCGAGGCGCAACCAGGCGCTTCGTAGATCGCCTGGTCGCGTGGGATGAAATACCCATCACGTCGCCGACGATCTTGGCCGTTCTGAACGACGTACCGGATCGAGCCGCAACAGCGAAGAATGCCATAGAGGATGAGGCGTTGCACCGGCTTGAGCCCCGTCGCGCGCGTCCGGGAGCGCGCGCTGCATATGAGTCGACAGCGCATAGGCGCGGTCCGCTCTTCGAGCGCTCGCGCAGCGCGATCTTCTGAATGTCACCCAGTCGGGGGGAATCACTGCTGCCCATGACAACTTCGTACTGCCTGAAGCGCGATGAAAAGCGATGAACGACTTCGCCATGTTACTACGTAAATTCTTGTTCTTCGTTTTCTGGTATCGGATGGCGAACAATTACGCGGTGACTCTGCCGGTCAGAATACATTCTGGAGCGAAACAAAATCGTCGTGTCTGGAGTCGAAGCGGGCGTGAAGAAACAGCTGAAATCCGGCTTTCGCGGTAAGCGAGGGAAAACCGAACCTTGCGGGACACGCCGTGATTTCGTTGCGACGTGGAAACACACAAGAGAGGAGTCTCGAAACAGCGTGGAAACTCTGTTGGCGATCCTGGTCGCTGGCGGCATCGTCTTGCCGGTCCGCGGCCGTTTCCGCTGCGCCGTCATACAATGGCTCGGCCCTCGACCAATGCCGATACATGAGAACAGCCAGATCCACCACCGTACAGCATTGGCGAGGGGGTCGGGCGTTGGTGGCGGCACTGGCGTTGGGGCAGCCGTGGCGGTCACTGGCGATATGGCCAGCCGTGGCGGTAATGGCCGCTGGGGAGCCGCGGCCGTGGTAAGCAGCCTTTTAGGACTTTAAGTTGTGGGCGGGGCCGCGCAAGACGGCCGGCCTCATTTGCGGATGATCGCGATTTCCGCCGCCATCCTTGAACCATGGGGTGGGCGCGAGTTGAACGGAATTTGGCGACGCGTCGAATGCTCCAACGCAGCCGCAACATCTGGAGGATGGATAGCGAAAGCTGAATACTGACTGCCGCGGCCGTGCGCAACGGCGAGCTCCCTGCTCGTCGCCAAGGCTGATGCGATTGTCGGCTCGGCGCAAGCACGGAGTGAGCAAGCGCGCGGAAGACTCGGCATCGTCGAGAAGTCGCAGTTTTTCTACGGCGGTCGCAATACTGTGGTACCCCCGACGGCTGGCACGGCCCGGGCTTCTACTGGTGCGTTTACGCGTTCCGCCCGGCTTGGCTGGGGCGGGCCAATGGCTGGCGCGCTGGCATCATAGGTGTGGTTCCGCGCTTTGGTGCCGAGCTGGGCGGTCCGTCGTTTGGTGGCCCGCGAGTGGGCGGTCGCGCATGGGAGGTCCAGGCATGGGCAGGCGGTCCTCGAACTGATGGGGTCGCGCGTCGAGAGGTCCGGGCGGCCGTCCAGGCGGTGGCGGCGGCGAGGCATAACCGGTCGCAATGTGGACTAACACTGCGAGACCGCCGCCCATGCCGGGACCGCCATGCGCGGACCGCCACGCGGGCCACCAAAGCGAGAACGCCCACGAGAGGGCCACCAAAGCGCGGTACCACGACCATGATTGCCAGCCGCGCAGCCATTGCCGCCCCAGACCAAAGCCGGGCCGGAACGCTACCGCACAGTAGAAAGCCGGCGTGCCGCCGTCGGGGTCCCGCGTAATTGCGACCGCCGTTAGAAAAAACTGCGACTTCTCGACGAGCCGAGGGCGTCAGCGGCGCTGGCACGCCGTGCTTGCGCCGAGGCGACATCCATCAGCCTGGCGACGAGGCAGGGAGCTCGCCGTTAGGAAACGGCCGCGCCGTCAGTATAAGCTTTGCATATCCATCCTCCAGATGTGAGGCGGCGTTGAGAATTCGGACGCGCGCCAAAATCGTTTTCAACTCGCGCCCACCGCCATGGTCAAGATGGCGGCGGAATCGCGATCATCGCAAATGAAGGCCGGCCGCTGCCGCGGCCGGCCAGCAACTTCCTTACTTAAAGCCTAGAGTGCTTACAGCGGCCGGGCTCCAGCGCCACTGACCGCCACGGCTGCCATAGCGCCAGTTGACCGCCACGGTGCCACAACGCAGTGGCGCCCAGCACCGCCGAACCCCAGCGCCAATGCTGATACGGGTGGTGAGCGGGCTGGTTTTCAGTCGCGGCATTTGTCGAGGGCCCGAGCCATTGATGACGGGCGCAGCGGAAAACGGCCGCCGTCCCGGCCAAGACCGAGCGCCAGCGACCAGGATCGCCAACAGAGTCCACGCATCTTCGAGACTCTCCTCTTTTGTGTGTTTCCACGTCAACGAAATCACGGCGTGTCCCGCAAGTTCGTGCCGCTCGCCCTTACACGCGAAAGCCGGATTTCAGCGTCTTCGTCAGCGCCGCTATCAACTCAGACACGACGAAATTGTTGCGGCTCCAGAATGTATTTCGACCCGGACAGGAAGTCACGTAATTGTTCGCTCCATACAGAAGATAGACAAGAATTACGTAGGGAACATGGCGAAGTCGTTCATCGCTTGTTTATCGCCGCTTGCAGGCGGCGATGCGAAGTTGTCATGGGCAAGCAAGTGATTCCCCGCAGCGGGGTGACATTCAGGAAATCGCGCTGAGCGAGGCGCTCGAAGAGAAGCGGACCTCGCCTATGCGCGTTGTAGGGCATCAGTGCATCGCGCGCTCCCGGACGCGCGGCGACGGCTCAAGGCCGTGCACAGCAGCAATCCTTATGGCATGCGGCTGTTCGCTCGATCCCGGCCACGGCGTCAGGAAGTCGGCAGACTCGTCGGCGGACGTGATGGGTATTCCATCCGCCACGGCGACCAGGCGATTACGACGCGCTGGTGCGCTCGCGCAGGATTTCTCCCGCGCTATCCGCTGATCGACGGGCAGGGGAATCGGCAAAATCGACGCGATAACCGGCCCGCCTATCGACACCGAAAAGCGCGCATGACGAGGTCGCGCGGCTCCTGATCGATGGATCGACGATGGCGCGTCGACTTCCGCCCCAACACGACGGGCGTCGGAAGAGCCGTGTGCTGCCGGCGGCATTCCCCAACCTGTGGAGAACGGCGCAAAAGGCCTTGCGAGGTCGGCATGGCGACGTCTATCCCGCCGCACAATGTCGCCGAGCTGTGCGATGCGGCGCTGCATCTGATCGAGAAGCCGGACGCGGAAAAGCGGTCGCTGCTCAAATAAGTGCCGGGTCCGGACTGTCCGACGGCGGCCCGTGCTCGTCGGATCGCGCTCCGAGTCGAAGAGGCCTACGCCACCGGGCGCGGCTCGTTCGCGTGCGCGCGCGCTGGACCAGGAGGGGGCATCCGGTCACCTGGATCGCGGTGATTACCGAGATCCCTGGATGGGGAAGAAAAGTCCGCGCCTGTCGAGCGCATCGCGGAATTGATCAACGAGACGAAGCGGCCGCTGGTCGCCGACGTGCGCGATGAATCCGCCCGAGGATATCCGCCTGGTGCTCGCAGCCGCGCGCGGCACGGTTACGACCCCGCGATCATGATGTGAAGGCATGTTCAACTCACCGAGCTTGAGAGCCGAATTCCGCTCACCAGAAACGTGTTGATCAAGGGCAAGATCCCGAAGGTCTTCGGTTCTCGCGAAGTGTTGCGCGAATGTCGAACACCGCCGGCGGAGTGTTGCTGCGCCGTCGAACATCGCCTCAAGAGATGGCGCATCGCTCGAGGTGTGAAACGGCTCATTGATCGCCTATTCAAAACGATGAGGTAGATCCGGATCATCCGCGCACCGAAGACGAGCCAAGCCCGGCCTGATCAAGACGTCAACTCACCGAGGGCAGGCGGAAGCCAATTCTCAACATGCGGCTGAGCAACTTGGCAAGCTGGAAGAGATGGAGCTTCGAAGGAGGACAAGGCGTTGCGCGCGAGAAGAGAGGGCCTGGAGGAGATCATCGGCTCGGAGAAGAAGCAGTGGGACAGTCGCCGGGCAGATCGGCGAAGGCTGAAGGAGAAATTCGGCAAGAAGACCCCGATCGGCAAGCGCCGCAGGCAACTCGCCGAAGCGCCCGAGCACGACGAGCCCGCGATCGAGGGAAGCCATGGTTGTGCGCGAGACGATCACGGTCGTGCTCTCCGAAGGCGGGGTGCGCGCGCTGCCGCAATGTCGAGACCTTCCAACATAGTTTTCAAGCAGGGCGACAAGCTCAAGCTCCGCGTTCTTCGGCACGAGACGACCCGAAGTTCTGATGTCGGACACAATGGGCGCTTCACCACGGTCGAGGCCTCCAAGCTGCCGGGCGGGGCGGCGCGGGAATGGCGACCGGGGATGTTCATCGATTGGGAGAAGGAAGCGGACATCGTCACGATGTTCCGTTCCAGGGGGCCGCAAATTCCTGATCGCAAGGGCTCGAAGGCAAAGGCTGCATCGTCTCCGAGGGACGAGGTTCCTCGGTACGACGCCGCAAAGGGCAAAAAAAAAAAAAAAAAAAAAACAAGGGCAAGCGTGGGCTCAACGTGAAGGCGCCGACGAGGCGCGCGCGAATCTGCGTCGTCGAATGCTGTCCTTGAGATCGGTAGGTACGTAAGTCCGATTTTGGAGTAGAAGTATGGTGATGATGTGATTCCTTAATTAAGTGTGGCCGTGTGAGGTCGTGCTGTAGTCGATATTATACTGTGGTACTAATGTTGCTCCGGTGAGCTGGCATCAAATAGATCGATTATAATAAAGTTAAGGTTAGAATAACTCCCGCTGTGTTAAACTAATGCCTCTTAAAACATAGGTTGTAGTATTGGCGATCGGATTACGCAGATATCCAATCATGTGTTATAAATATTCGCATCATTATAACGGCGCCGGAAATGAAATGCCATACGATGTTCCCCGGCAGTTGCATGAGGTCATAGATTTATTTTGTAAATATTCTCATGGTGCATGAAGGTATCAGGAAGCCCGTGACAGCCAGGGCACAGTGGTAGAAAGCGTATTAATAGTATTTGAGTAGATATTATTTATTTCCAAACTCCGATGTAATTCTGTAATATCCCTGCACGGAAATTTAATTACGAAGTTCCAGTGATTAGCATTGTAGTGACCGGTAAGGTTTACATCATGCCGTTGACTTGGCCCGTTCCATGCCACCCAATTATGAAAGTATTACCATGAATGTTTTTGAGAACTTCGATCGGTATTACCCCACCCGAGCAATAATGGGGTACCGGAACATTAATATGTGAAAAGTTGTTTCCGTTATTATAATGGTATGCCACTGGTGAACTTGCTGGCATTTAAATAATGTGACCGTTCCGCCAAGCTCATGTTTGTAAAAGAAGTAACGCTGAATTGCGTTCACATTTTGTGTTTCCTGTTGACGCACAACAACACTATTGGAAAGAATGTGCTACTTCCCGTCGTTTATAGCCGTGCTGTAAATGTGTTTGCTATTGATCGCCTGTGAAAGAGTTTGCAATAGATTGAAAGCTTAGGTATTCGAGCCACTCCGGAAATGAATAAACAATACCCTGACAGTATTGTTACTGATCGATAAAGCCGGGGTTGCAGTCCCGCGCATTAATAAAAAGCGTGTGCTCCCGAATGACGCATTAAATTAAAAGCCCCCGTGTTGTCTCTTTGTTTTGTTAATTCAATATTATTTGAATTGATATATTGCATGTACAACTCCTCCGGCATTATAAATAGCATAGTAAACACAGATGCAGATGCAGTCGTATTGCCAATGATGGTATTTGTGTTTAATGGAATGGAAGAGCAGGCTCCCGATTATTATATTCCGTAAACTACCCCCGGTTGTATAAGTTGAGGAACGCAAGTGAGGCAATGGTGTTGTTGAATGGGTTATCAACCGAAGTCCCCGTTGAAGCATTGCTAATACTATCAGGCACAGACGTTAGTGTAGTAACCGTGCTAGGTGACTGAGATTCTTAATGATATTTCCATCACTTGCAAGCCGACGCAAACGTTGAAGCAATCGCAATTTCCGGTTATAGCTGTTTTTGTAGCAGTTGAGTAGAGAGAACGCGAAAGGCATTGGAAGCGCACTGCGCCTGTGCTCCAATAATATTATTATTTACTGTGAGGTGTGTTCCACCGCTGATTTATTACAAAACAAAACGTGGAAGGGAGGAGCAGTTCCGATATTCTTAATATCACTCCCCTACCTGGTGGCGATACCAATACCCTGGCTGCCGCAAACTGATACCCCATATGTTGTCGTTCCTAGTGTATCGAGGTTGCCGTAGTAGTGGTCATATGATTGAGCTGTCGCAATATTGAACCAATCATATTACCTTTGCGCTAAAGTACCTCCATATTGATTCCTGAGGCCAGTTGTTTCTATCCCGCTAAAAGCTATTGGAGCCTGGCAACGGGAGCAGATGACACGTAATATTTGCGATCGTAATTCCTTTATATTTGAAGCAGGCGAATCACCAGATGTGTTGTCAGGCAAAATGCCCTGAATGAAACGTTACCTAATGTGGAAAGTGTAGGCGAGATGTGCCACCCGCTTGAAAACTGTATTTCTCCAAATGTAATGATGGACCAGGTAGCCAGCCCCCTAAGATTCTGATCCCGGTGTAAGGCGGAGGCCGAGGCATAATTAATAGAACCTGCGATATCTCCGTGATAAAAAGCTGTTTCCCGAATCGCCAAGCCAGTACTACCCGTAGCAGTCTGTCTAAAAAAGCACTATCGCGATAAGTAAATTTATTATTGCATTGTATTGTTGAATTTTCCTTGCCAACGTGCTGCCGCATAATACATATATACCCGTATTGCATGTTACTGATGGATTTATATGGCATTGCTGATCGTGTTAATTGTGTTACCAACGAAGGCATTCGAAAGTACTGAAAAAGGATCACCCCGTTGGTTGCTTTGCTGTAAGATTCAACAATGCAGTATTTAATCGGATTGTTTGTGCTCCGTTTATAAAGTAAATACAGTTCCTGTTGTGCCCAACGTATTTGTATTTGAACGTAAAAATATTTATCGTTGTTCCATTGCTACGTCTATTATACCCTGTCAGGCTCCGTTGAAAACGGATAGTCCGCCAATCACCTCT
>Ga0179591_1343537_pt1 | contig 11207 bp, 13 predicted proteins | sample CZOMad2_1_08_16f_FD_182891 | JGI IMG/M metagenome (GOLD analysis project Ga0179591, IMG submission 182891) | Vadose zone soil fungal communities from Angelo Coast Range Reserve, California, USA - CZOMad2_1_08_16fungal (PacBio error correction) | ecosystem: Environmental > Terrestrial > Soil >... | reverse complement strand
TCCAGTATGAATCAACAAATAGAACGACTGGCCTTTCTGCCACTCACCCCGATCGACTATGGCTTGCACATGAGGCGCCGTTCGCCATCCTTCCTGGTTTAATCCTCAGGATGCGCGTTCGGCGATCGGACCGGCCCCTTTTGGTGCCATCCTCGGGGGAGTTGTGATGGGCGGACAAAGTCCCCAACAAAACTAAGGCCAGCGGCTCTGCACTTCCCAGTCTTTTTCCCTCGAGAGTTTCTATTTTCGAACAGCATCCGACTGGGCACCTTCTTTAGATTTTGATTTTAGAAAGGCAGGGCTTTATTCACAAATGAGAGATTTTACTTATAACCCGGGACAATCGCAATTAAGCCCAACACAATACCCCCTTGCCCGACAATTCGATAGTCCCTCCCTCCTGCATTTTGGCCACAATTCCCCCATGTCGAAGATTACCTCGAGGAAGGGAGAGGGGGCTGTCCGATCGGTGGGTACCCAGCTTGTCGACTGAGATTTGACTTTTCACATTGACAGACCTCGTTACTTTTGGGTCCGTTCAGAAATTATCCCTTAGTCAAGTATTGGAGTTGCCTTGAACAATATTCCCTGTCATTTGCAGCCATCATCCCTTTCCTTAGAGCGTCCGGAACTTGGGAACGATCCCCTGAAGAGGATGACCCCAGCCCCTTCCCCCTGACGTTTGCGCCTCCGCCCCTCAGAAAATAATTACGACCCTCCATTTAGCCTGGAACAACAAACGTTCTCCTTTTTTTTTTTGAATCGTCCCCTCTCAAGGACGGATTGGGCTTTTCCCAGATGATTTTCCTGCCTCACCCCAGGTCTGAGCGAGCGGCGCTCCCGTGGTCATGCAGATCCAATTGGTTGCTTGAGGCCTCTTCGCAGCAGTTTTGCCAAATCTACAAATCATTCCTTTCCGTCGAAAACGACTTCTCTGAGTTTTTTCCCCTATATCTTGCGCTATCACCATATTGACACAGTTGTACCATTCCGGACCACTGAGGGAACAGCTTGCCTCTCCTCCCTTCGTTTGAAGTAGCGACTTCTCTTTGTGGGGCTCTAAGGGGAGGACAGGGGGCAGGGGAGTTTATCATTGGGAAGACCGACCCCCTCGGCCTTTTTTTCTTATCCTTCTGGATCTTGTTGTGAAGCGCGTCCTATAGTCGCTGCGCGAGCGTTTTTGGTTAATAGACCATGACTTCCCAGTTATAGACCCCCCAAAAGGCGGCGCCCCCCCTTCCCCCTCCATCTGCGGCCAACCTTTTGTAAGTACAAACGAAATGCACGATCTTTGACCCGGCACACAGACAGGCTCTTTTTCACTTGACCTCGCCTCTATCCTTTTTCCGGCCTTGTCGGATCAGTGCCCCATCCCATGATTTAACTTGATCCAGAAAAATAGCACGCTAAGCCCCATAGAAAACAACGACATGCTTGCTTCTTAGCCCCCCGCGAGAATAGCGTTCTACTAGAAGAAGGCTAGTCCCGCCTGCTGTCTTCCCCCCCCTTAGGTTATTTCTGAATCCGCAACGAGCTGAGATTAGAGCTGTGTTCGCGATGTGAGCTCTTTGAACCATTCCCCGGGTGCCTTTGTGGGCCCTTTTTTTGCAGCTTGCCGGTTCTCAATTCTCAATGCTGAGTCGTTCTTATGAACTCCCGACAGCGATTGGGGTGCAATAACGCGATGAAGAGCTCTTTTTGAGTGATGGTCCTGCGCACCTCCCCCAAGATTGGTCTGCGTCTTCGGGGTCCGCTGAACCATTTTCCCGCCTTGGCTCCCCCGAATTCCCCATCGCTTCGAAGCCGGCCAATTCCCCCCTCCCGGTCCTCTGGTCGGCCCCCCATTTTTGCGCTGATGACAGGCAGGCTGGCGATGCGGGTTTTGTCCCGTATTCGGGCTTTTCCACGTCTGATGAAGGCAACGAGCCCTCTGTGATTGAACCCCTTGACTTTATCAGGCCCTGAGTTCTTTCCATCGATACCGTCTTACTTTCCCCCTTGTAGATGAACATCGGGTCGGAAACATAGTCCCGAATTCCTTCCTTCCCCCCTACGGCTCGCAAGCCTTCGACCCCCGTTTGAGAATTGACCGTTGTAATCAAAATGCCGACCATTTTACATTTTTTTCTTTTCCGGCGGCGCCATCACCGTTAACATCTTCCGATTGCCCGGCTTCTTCCATCGTCGGAGGCCGGCAAGATTCCGATAGGATTGAGTCTCGTGCGTAGCAATTTTCCCTCCTAGCCTCGTACAGTCCGCAGGCCTCCACTTGTAACCAGGCGTAGTCCCTAGTCTGACGATTCTCAGTTTCTTCATTTTTCTCCATTGGCCGACTTCAAATTCAGCCCGTGCCTCTCTCAGTTCACTGAATTGTCAGAGGAGAGTTCTTTCACGTGTTTTTAATAAGTTCAATTTCCCATTTGGCAGAAATCAGAAGGAGCCCATATTAAAGTGCAGATATATTTTATACGGTCTTTGTTGTTCGGATCATGGAACCCCACGACTTTTATAAATCACTTCCCCCTTCTGCCCCCTCTTCCATGTTGACGGACCCAACCCTTTTCGAAATCCTTCCTAGCACAGACTGAGAGTCGATACATGGCCCGGTTGTTCCTTTGATATGTCCAAAACCCTTGACATGAGACGCAATCCACTCTCTTCTCCTCTTGCTCTGAGGCACTTCTGTAACTTAACTGACCTCCCCTGCGTGGCTTCATTAACCCAGCTCAACGCATGAGAGAGGATGCGGTTTTTTTTCCCGCCTTTTCCCTTTCTGGTTCCACTAAGATTTTTCAAATCCGCAGTTCCAGGTGCTATGCTCCGAACTTTCGATGGCACCCCCATGTTTGAGTCCCCCAACTCCAGATTTCTTTTTTCTCCCTCAAAAGGCTAGCCGTGTACGATTCTTCTCCCAGCATGAGCTTAAATGCACATCGCGCCCCTGATCCTATACAGAACCGTTCCCTTATCTCTAGGTTTCGCGCTTCCAGCATTTGACTGGAGTAGGGTCTTGTTTCAGAACTCGAGTGGCGTGAATGAATGAGAAAGTTATCACCCAGCTTCCTTTCCCCGCCACGACCTCTCGCATAACCTACTCATGTCGCATTCAATCTTCTTTCCTCCAGAGGACTCATTCGTCCTTTATAAGAGAACATGTCTGCCGTCGCGCCACAGAGTCTTAATTAAAGCTATACCTTTCAGTCCCCACCCCATCGCCCCAGTCACCCCCGACCCCACCCTGTCGCTCCCGTCCATAAGACGCGAGATATAATAAAGTCGGAAAAGGCACGGTTTTTTTCCACGCACGTCCCTGCCTCCACGCCGCCCTCTGCTGAGGCGGTCCCCGGAAAACGACCCCCACAAGGTCAAGCTGTTTCCCCCCATAGCTTCGCGACCCCGAGCTAAGACATATCGCAGTAGCTGCCAGACGCCGAGGAAAAGAGGATTTCCGTTAACTGTATGGGCGGGCATTCCGACGGACCTGAGGTTTTCAATCTATTCTAGCCTGTCCCTCCCTAGTAGCAAAGCATCGGGTCTTGTTTTTTTTTTTCTGTTTTGGATCTCGTTATTTCGATTTGATGGATCAGTGACATCATTTTTGGGCAAGTCTTGATCCCGCACAACCCAGTTTGGCGATTTGCGTGACATTCGGAGTTTTCGGCCGTAGCCCTTCAAAGTACTTTTTTGGGCCCGGGGAAAGAAGATGTTGGCGGAAAGCGACCCGTCTGTTTTTTGGTGGTGGCACAAGCGTGCAGCGTCTTTTGGCGTGACCAAACCAACATCGTCATTCGAAACCATCACGCAGACCGCGAAGCGCGATAGTTTCCGGGGCTAATTCCAGCCTCCCGCGCTTGAGAACCCCGCGGTTTCCCTTCTTATCGAGTCCAAGTTCTCCCCTGCCACTGCGGGGCCGCTCAAATTGAGCCCCACACAGAGACCTAAAGTCATCCAATTCCTTCTATATTCATCTGCTCTTTCTCGGTTTTGCGGCCGGATTCCCCTATTTTCCATATGGGGACTACGAGACTCCTAAATTCTCCACGCAGGGTTAGTTGGAGACGGGGGCAAAACCCTCTTTGACCCATACAATTTCCCGTGCAGCGCACCAAAACCAAGGACTCGGCCTTCCAGGGAGAATCTCTCTCAGGCCGATGGCTGTTGTCTAGCCCCCTTTTTATGTTTGCCAAGTCCCAAATCTCCCCCTTAGAGCGTCATGGATAGCTGCAACCGGAAAGAATTTTCCTGTTCTCAGACTTTACTCGGTACCATTTCGGCGGGATAACTGAAACGACCAGGAGACGTCGACCTCCTCTTTCATTTTGGGCCCCGCTCTTTGACTTCTTCTGGACTAATTTCAGGATAGTGCCCCCCGGTTCCCAGAAAGATCCTTCCCTCGGCGGAGAGGGTTCGGACTCAGGCTCCTGGGACGAGGTCGTAAAGCCCCCACCCGAACCTCTCGTCCCCCAAGACGTTCGCCAAATCTCCTTACGTGAAGACCACTTCGCCACCTTTTTTTCCCGACGAATCTTCCGCTTCATCAGGCTTGACCGACTTTCTGCCTCGCGAAGGCGGGCACCTTGGTTTTTTTGATGCGGGTGGTTCGTAAGCGTTCATCGATCGGCCCCATCGCAGACAGTTAAGAAATTTTTCTTTCTGCGCCGGCCTGTTTTGCCGATAACAATCGCGTTCGGAAATGTAAGGACGCTCCCCCCCCCCTTACATGTATCGGATCGTACTTGTAAGTGCACCTCGTCTTTTCAATTCTTTTGGTGTAACCTTCCGTCAGCGCACCTTCTCAGGTTTCTTGGCAAAAACGTACAAGCAGATAGGACTCAGTCGTTTCAACCGCCACATGACTCTATGAAACATCCTTAGCCGTGTTTTGAAGATCTTTCCCCAATTCCACGGACGACCTGATCTACTTTGCTGAGTGGACACGCTGAACGACGAAGTGTATATGTTTTTTTCTCGTCTTTTCCTTTACAGCTGCTCTATTTGCTCTTCAGGGCCCATCTCCTGTAAACTGCGCCCATTTTCTTCTTAACCGATACGATGCCTAGTGACCTGATTAGGAAAGAGACGGTGACGCTTCCCCCCCCCCCCACATGTTGCCTTTTCTGTAGCACACTTCGCTCACTCGATCCTGGAGTCTTGCCTAAATACGGAGCCAGGGTGAGTGAACCGAAAGGTCGCCGCCCCCCCATGAAGTGAAATCATCTACATCTTTTTCCCCAACGCCAATGAAAGATTGTCAATATACCCGTTTAGTATTCCCGTTTCCCCACCGCAGGCGGCCCATTACCGAATACCCCTGGCGAGAGGTCCCCCCAGTGAGGAGTACATCCGAAGGAGCAGAAAAAAGAAGAGCCTCTCAGACTCCTTTCCTGTCCACACGCTAGGGTTCACATCGTAACCTATATTTTGTTCCTATCAACTTTGTCTTTCGGAGATTCTTGAAACTATTTCCTTTTTGTTGAACGATCTCTGCGTATTGCCAGAAAGTGCGTTTTGCGGGCTGCGCTCCCGATTTCAATCTTGACCTAGATGTTTGCTGTCGGAGTTAAGAGGAAGGTAATCTCTTTTACCTGACTGGGCGCCTCTTCACCTGGGGACGTTTGCCTTTGCGTTTGAAAGTTTCTTCTAGTTCACGATTGGACGGCGACGTTCTTCTATAGCTTCCTTCCTTAGCGGCTGTCTGCGGACTCCATTGATCCCACGTGAGAGAATGTATATTACTAGGCCACACTATTTTACGTCCTGCACCGTAGACTTACGCGGAAAGGGAATGAAGGTTTAAGGAGATTCTATTAGTGCCTATCTCCGCGCCTTGTCCTGACAGGAATTTTCTGCTAGCGGTTTAAGGCGCCAGCCCCCCCCCGTGAACTGAACATCTTCTCTTTATGTCCGCGGCGCACTCCTCAGTCTGCCTTCAGGCGTCGTACTGACTCCGTCTCGCATGTTCAAGAGGGATTTTCCTTCTCCGGTGTCCTTAGCTGGATCGCCTCTCCTCATTGTCCCAAAGATTCCACGAAGGCTGTTTGCAGGTGAAAACGTAACCCTTGGAAAGCGGCGTTTCCCACTTACATGATTTTTTTCGTACGAGCTCCTTTTCAATCATCTTAATGTGACTGATCCCTCGAGGGGTAGCTCACCGTAATCAACTTCCAACTCCACACATGCGCGATCCACCTAGATCGTTAAAGCGAACAACTAGACCCAGAAAAATAAACCAGGTGAAAAGAAATGAAGTTATCCTATGTCTCACCGACTTTACTATCTCTCCGATATCTTTTGGTCCGGTGGATCATTTAATTAGGGATGAGGGACGCACGTAAAGAACTCGAGTTTTCTACTTTGAGATTTCTTTTTGCGACCTTGCCGGCCATCTTTCCGTAGGGTCTCCCCGAAAAAGGAGGAGCCCGTCCTGACCGTTGTGCAAATCCACCCCATCTCCCCCTTAACTCGGCTTAGAGACGGCCGGAAAGCACAGACCCCTCGAAAGAGCAGAGGTCCGCAACCCTCTGTCTTTATAGCTCCTACATCTGAATCCTTCCTGCTGCGACTTCGAAGGTAACAATACGCCTCTTGGTCACGAACTCTTCTTGGGCTTGTGCAACCTCTTTTTCGCCGAAAAAAACGCCCCCCGGCCTTCTCGCTGAAGTCCCCCTTATGAGCCAGGGACTTCAAGCAGATTTCCTTTTTTTTCGGCGCGCCGTTGAACTTTTTATTCCCCTAAAGTAAGGTAAATGGCCCCCCCCCCCTCACCAAGCATTCTAGATTTCGCCCTCTTTTGAGTCCGCTATCCCCCCAGATTTCACCCGAGTCCCATCCGGCCCGCAAAACCTACGCGCTTTAAATCTCGGGCCCCTTGAGGAAGTAGTCTGATGGTTGCTCCAGGCCGTGGGCTAGCCTCCCTGCGCCCCTCCTCTGTCCTTGATCCGCTAAACAGCCTTACGAGCCTGTTGCTCGGCCCGAGTGAGGCGCTGTTTGTTCCGCCAGTATCTAGCTGCGGACACGGTTTTCCTAGCCCCACACATGCCCTTGCACGCTTTTATATCCACCCCACACTCCCTGCGCTCTTTGCAGTGGTCCCAATACTTTTTTGAGAAGTCCCACGTCCCATGCACGCTCCCAGTTTCCCCTCCGCAGCTCCCTTAAGTTCCCGTCCCTATTCTGACTTGTCGTTTGCCCCCTTTTATTTCATGATCCCCTCTCAGTATCGACGCCCCCAAAACATCGCCCTGCTGGTCTTTATTATGATGTCGCCCAACACTTCCGGTCATATTTTTTTGACCCAAACCCCGACGAATTCAGCCTTCTGGGAGTACAGTTTGATTACGCGCTGCACTAGTCCTCCGAGTTCAGTTTTTCGTGTTCCTTGAGTTTTGCGCTTCCCCAAAGCGTGCCGTTGCGGGTAGTGGAACGTGGAGCTTGCACCCCCAAGCAGAACAAGGTCTTATCGTCTCTTTTCCTGACTGTACGGGCGTCCCGACCCGCAATGTCCCCCATGTGCAATAAGGAGTAGATCGAGAGGTGTTCGGATTGCCTGCACGCTTTACTTAGCCCCTTTTTTTTCTGGTTTTTTAGATGTGGTGCGACTTATAGCCTTGAATGTACCCCCTTTTAGGAGAACCAACCCCTCGCTTAGCCCGACCCTTCCCCCTTGCCTCCCCCTACTGATGGTCGGCCGCACTCTTCTGTGAGGATTCTTGGCCGCGATGGACTTAGCGTTCTTCCATTTATTAGGGGCCAAGCGCTTCAGGACGCCAGACGCCGTTTTTCTAGGTCGTATGTAACCCATTACGAAGAATAAAGGCCCATTTTTCCAACGATTTTAAAAGACGATGACACGGTTTCGGATTGAGACCAGGAGCTTAGGTCCCGCGCCACCTTCCTGCCTGTGTTCTCGAAGCTCGCACCGACCCTTGTGCGAATTTTAGGCTTTTCAATACCACCCTGTCTTTTAAAGTCATTCATCCAGTTCGCAGTTATCCTCTTTTGGATGGCGGATTTTCTTCCTCAGATGAGGCCGGACCCGCCTTTAGAGCTCATATGTCTCTTTTTAGAGCGTCATCCAGACAGGTGTCTCACAGTTTAAGAGGGAGCACTCTTCAAAGTCAGCCTCTTCCGGGTGATATCCACAGCGTCATTTCCTTGGACCGATATGCACCTATCACGTTGACCTCGATCCCTTTCGAGACTGCAGGCTGCGTCTTTCGGAGACTTTTTGTGCATCAGTAACCTTTCAGTTCTTGGCAGACTGAAGATAGATTTCGCCAGCTCGGCCCACCGTGTTACCTCCTCTCTTTCCCCCCTTTCCGTTGAGAGAGATCCCATCACTTTCCGAGTTCCGAACCTATCGGCAGTTGTTTAACAACTGAGTGATCCCAAAATATGACCTTCCTTCCCTAAAATCCTGAAGGTCGCGGTTGTGATCGGAACGCTTGGAATCCCGTCTCTGGCCTTCATGTCAAGGACTAACGGAGATTATCAGAACTGGCGGCCGTTCTTCTTTGGCGGCCGTAAACGGTTCCCGATACCTGTTGAGTAGACGAGCTCCACGCATCTGCTCGTGACCTTTCTTTGACCGCGACGTCGGAAGATTCCATCCGTCCCAGATGGTCACTTTTTTTGCTGCCAGCCTGAATTGGATTCCAGTCTGGTGATTTTGTCAAGCCTCTCCCATTCTCACCTGAGAGAAGTTCCGTTCCTTGAGACCCAGGCTGCTTGGGCACTGGAATTCTCTCACGATCTCCGAACAGTTGAAATTCCCCTGGCTCCGATGTTGAACGCCAGCTTCCTGGAGTCTCTGGTTACTCACATTCAGGGATGGAGTGCATGCCCTCCCGACGTCAAAAGACCCTTTTAAATGGCAGCCTACGACCCCCCCTTTCATCGCCAGATCGACCCCCCATCGCCGATCTGGCCGACCACGGACCGTTGCCACTCCGGCCCCGACCCTTACCCGTGCTCGCCGACCGGGACGTAACCTTTTCAGGCGGACAACCCCCCCCTGACACCGTCCCCCAATGGCAGGAATCTCAAGGCAATCCTCCCCTGATCATCTCCGGATCACCTTAGAAGGCGGCGACCCCACCGTCAGGCGCAAAGGCCGGCCGACCTTGCTCCTTGAGGGCCCTCTTGCCAACCCGGGAAAAACCAACCCTCCCTTCACGATCGGTGAACGCTCCATACCTTTCCTCGCGGAACACTAGTTTTTCTACGACCTCTCCCGTTTTCATACGACGCGACCCAGATGAGGGAAGCCTCCTGGCGGGTCTGAATTCTTCGGGCATGCGGGCCCACTCTATTCTCGCCTTGTTCGCCAAGCTTGAGAGCACTCAGGCTTTGGCAGATTTTTGTTGCGCTGACGGCGTTGACTTGAGGGATCGGATGCCCCGACCCATTGGGGGGCACGTTTCCCTCCCGATACTCTTTTCGATTGCCGGGAAAATGTACTTGCCAGTTTTCCGAGAGCGTGTATTGAGTGTTTTGAATGAATTGTCCCTTTTTTGTTAAGGCATCGTTAATGGGTTTTCCGCTCCCCCTAGTGAAGGAATGTGTGAGGCGACTCCCAAAATCCGTATATTCTTTTACTTTGACCGCGATTCCCGTTTTGATTTACACAACAAGCAGCTCACCCCTTCAGGCGCGGAACCGGGTCCTTGGAATCTTATTTTAAGAGTTTCCCATGTTCCGGCATGAGTCTTGACGGCCGGATGAGCCCACCTACCCTCGCCCCATGCACGTCGTCTAGTCCGCTTTCCATCGCCGTTTGGGACCCTGGGGACGCTTGTGGATTCAAATGGTTCCGTAATCCAGACTACAGTTCGCCTTTAGAAGGCGTTGGATTTGGCCTAGGAACCGGAATTTGTCAACCCTACATTTTCAAACGGCCTCAGCCGCCCTCTCCAGCCCATGAATATTGACCTCTATTTCGCTCCAGGCCAGGCTTTGGAATGAGGAAGGAAATAACTTAAATAAGATTCCTGAGAGAGTAACGTGCACCAATGTTTCCGCCCAGAATTTTGTCCCAAGATCAAGGACCCCCCTCGGATTCCGATAAAGGAACTTCAATTCCCGGTTTCCTCTAGGTCTTCTATTTCTTTCACCAGCTTCAGTACTATCGAATCGAATTCTGAAGAAAATTAGGATATGACTGGCTTTTCCACGAAATCCTGTTAAGCGGCATCCAGTGTGCGGGAGCGTACAACCCTTCCCCGAGGTACTCAATTTCTAAACACTCCATAAGTCGCGAGATATGTAGACCGTCGCCCACCCTCATCCCCTTCATCCCCAGTTCCTCCCCCCTACTCCAGACCTCTGATCGAGCCTGGCATTCAGTCCGGGTCCGCTAGTGACTGAGACTGTTTCCCCCATTCGTTTTTTTTTGTCTTGTTTCGCAAGTGGCTCGGGTCCTGTTTTTTCCCCCTCGCTTCTCCCTTTGGACAATAAATTGATGAATGGTCTCTACCACGATCCAATTTTCCTTCTCGCATTTTAACCCCTTTTTTTTGATCTTTGAGTTTTTTTACAATGCTTGCTCGCTGGCTCCCACGGAAGTGCACCTCTTTGCTTTCCAAGGAGGGGTGCCCCTTGTGTCCCCGACCCCCTCCTCGACCCCCTCTTTTGGTGCTGGCACACACCCCTTGTTCATCGCAACTCCAGCGAAAAACCATGACTCCTATGCCATATGAACTCTCTTTTTCTTTCCTGAAATTCAGTGCGACCTAAGTCAGGCGACGGGGGGACTCTCTTCCTACGCCGTCGTTAATTTTGTAGTTTGTGCTGCGAATATAAGCGACCCTCCATATCATTGTCCTACTTCAGGGCCGCTATCTTCCTCTTTTTTTTTTCCCCCAATATTATTCCCCGGCTCGAGCCCGTAATGCGGCCGTCAAGGAGATCCAGTCATCACATATTTGGCCTTGAGCTTAAAATTAGAGAAACGGGGTCACTTTCGTCTCAGTCCCTCCTCTTTTAAATCCTTTCATCCTAGAGGTTCCTTTCCCATTACGCTCCACATCCGTACCTATGAAACTTTCAACGACCGGCTTCCCTCGCCTCCCAGTATACCCGCCGTCCCCCCGCAGGCCGTCGAGGACCCCTCAACAAGCTCTCGGTGATGGCCCCTTCCTCCATCTTTCCCACCCTCCAAAAACAAAAGCTACCTACCCTCCCTCGATCGGGCCAACTCTTCCTGCCCC
>Ga0179591_1333417_pt1 | contig 11207 bp, 12 predicted proteins | sample CZOMad2_1_08_16f_FD_182891 | JGI IMG/M metagenome (GOLD analysis project Ga0179591, IMG submission 182891) | Vadose zone soil fungal communities from Angelo Coast Range Reserve, California, USA - CZOMad2_1_08_16fungal (PacBio error correction) | ecosystem: Environmental > Terrestrial > Soil >... | reverse complement strand
CCCAAGGCACCCACTACCCCAAAAAGTTTAGACCAATGTTTCCCGCTGTGGGACCAATTCCCTTGGAGGTTTTGAGATACTGCCCGGCCCTCTGTGATCCGGTGCACAACCTTCCTTTCGGGAATTGGTCCATCCGTAAAAAAAACTTCCACAGCGAAGTTGACCTCCAGCTGCACTCGTCCCTTAAAACGGCCGGCGGGGTGTTACTCCTTTGTTCCCCCCGATTTTCCCTTAGAACCCCACCCGAAAAACCGGTCGGTTTCGGGCGGTATTTGGGTACTGTCGATTTCCGGGTTAAAATCCCCTCAAACCAAACTTTGCCCCCCTCCCGGAATAACAACTTTTGCCATTCCCCTGTTGCCCCACCACCCCCTGGTACATTCCCTTTCGTGGATTTTTTTTGTGGTTCTCGGCAACTGTGAGGGGTGGTTTCCCTGTTACCCTTCTTGGGAAGTATGATTTTATCAAGTGGGTGCCGGTTATTGAAATTTATCAACCTCAACATTTTTTGGGGACAAGGTGCCCGCACAATCAGCTTTCCATTCTTTCACCACGGACCGGCCCCCCCCCCCTCCTTGATTCTCCCAATGTTAAGTCCCCCCCCCCAAATCAATTCGCCCCCCACATCCAAGCTAATTTGAACTTCACTAAGGGAACGGGCGTCCCTCAAGGGCTTTGATTTTTTTTCTTCGCTTCTTTTGAGTACCCCTGCCTTATTTCTTGATCTTTTTTTAAAGTAGGTCGCCCACACCAAGTTTCAGTGTGTTTTTGACCACTGGCGGTTTTCCCTTTGCGATGAGTCCACATTTGACCACGGGTTTTCCTTGCGTTCTCCAAAACGGTCCGCGGGCAGGAGAGAACCCCCGTTCAACCCAAAAAGGTGCCGGGTAAAACGGGGCAAATTTCCCCTAAATTTTCGCCCGCCATTTGACCCAAGAAACCCCCCCCCGGCTTTTATTGATAAACGGTAAAGCTTGTGCCCCTAATTCCCCACTTTCTCAATCGTTTTCAATTTGTTTTTCCGCTCGGAAATGTCCCCCCGACTTTGCCGTGCATGTACCTTCTCATTTCTTTAAAGGGTACAGCCCCCAGTTTACACCTAGGGAAATCCCTTATATCCTCGCCACGTTTGTTGGTTAAGGGCATTTCTTTTCTCCGTGTGGGTTTTCTACATATTGTGGGTGTTACCAGGTAAGCCTTTCCACTTCTCTTTACGCCAAGGTGTTATACGGCCCCAAACAAAATGGCCACAGGCCTCTCCCTCACCTTTTCCCATGTCAATTTACCGCGACTTCGTCTTCAGGTTCCGATCGAAACTCTTCTTTCTTTCCTGTGATTTTTTTTCTCCGGATCCCCCAAACTTTGGGGGGACCAGTCCTCCTCACCCCGTTGCTTCACAGCTTCGACGTCCTTTAATGATAAGACGGCCTTTCCCCAACAACCACCCTCTTGTCGTGACACCCTCTCCCAAAGCAACGGGAATGGGCGCTATTTCGTTAAAGTCCCCGGTAACCACCTCCTCTCCTATTTCACTCACCTCTTCCCTCATCCTTCCCCAACTCCTCCTCTCCGCCACCCCTCTCCCCCTTCCTCTCTCCTTTTCACCCCCCCACGTTCGATGTCCAACACAGCCACACACCAGGTTTCTTCTGGATAGGCTTTAGTTTTCACCTTCATTCCAGGGGGATAGCCTTTTCACAAGCCCCCACCTATATTTCGCCCCCCCTTCACAAACAGCTCCCTTGACATTTTTGTTGCTTTTGCCCCCCAAATCGACGCCCCCCCGGGGACTAGGAGTTTTACTCACACAACCCGCTTCGGCTCGACCTCTTGGGTAGCACCCTCTCTTTTTTCCAAAAGTGGTCGCCCCCCGCCCCCTGATGGGTTTGTTCCCAAGAAAGTCCTCCGGGGATGTAGCGACAACCTTTAATTTGTAACCTACTCTACGTCCTATCTTTCCTATTTTTTCCTCCTCCTCTTTTTTTTGGTGTGTTTGTCTGGGTGGAGGATCTTTAGTACGGCAGGGAAGGTTCCCCTGCCCGTGCCGTGGGGAAAAAAGTCTGGAATGCTCTCAACAACCACTCCTGGCCCGGTGGTCTTTTGGCATGCCCCCCCTTTTTTGCTTTCCCCCCCTCGTTTTTTTTTCCCCGAGTGGGGGGACACACTTTGATGAGCACCTTACCAGCGGTAGTAAACAACCCCCACTGATCGTCCCATCAAGGCCATGTTAGTTCCATACAAATTCTGTGATTTGTCAATCCGGTCCCCCAAGATTCCCTAGGTCTTGTGTTGGGAGGAGTGTTGGAAAAACGTGGGTCTATCTGTTTTACTTTTCCATGGTTACCCACCCTTCTCCGCCTCCCCGGTGTTGTGGCCTGTCTCTCAAGGGGGTCCTTGAACTTCAATCTTCGCAAAACTTCCCCTGCTTGGAAAGTTTCCACCCCCACGGTAGTTTGTGTTTCCGGCACATTTTTTGCTTATCATTTCTTCGGATTTTGGGCGCCCCGTGATTTCCTTGACGGGTTTTCTCCCGTTTCTTTTTTTCGAGGGCAAACAACCTCTCCAAGTTTCAACGGTTTCTGCAGGGTTCTCTTTTTTTCCCCCCCCGGTAGCATTCTCACTTTCTTTGTCACTTTTATTTGCGGATTCCATGTGCCCGTTTTAGGTTTTCGTCATTTCCAACCCCCCCCCCCCACTTCATTTTACGCGTAAGTGGGTCTTGCGAAACCCACTCCCACCCCCTATGGGCTGCATTAATTCCCTGTCAACCTTCATTCTCCCAGAAACCCCAAAAACCTTTTTACGATAAAAAACGCTTCACTATTTTGGTCTGTTTTTGTTTTCTTCTAATAGGAGGGCCCCAACACTACTACCACGGCTCGCCATTAGGGCCCTTTTTACCTTCGCTCCCCCACACCAAACCCCCCATTTGGGCCCCCTCCGATTCGGTTACCTTCGTCTGCAGTTTATGTCGTTAGCCCTTCGCCCAATCCTTTTTTTGGATTTCCCCCTGCTTGACCGACCCCCAGAGGGGCACCCCCTGGTGGGGGGGGAACGAACCTTTTCCAATTTACGGGGACTTTTAGGGGCCAAGCAGACTGAGCCCTGGTCTCAACAAGAAAGGGAAAACCACTTTGCAACATTTGTTTGCTTACGTACTTTATTATTGTCCTTCATGTCAGGTAAGACCCCCTTTGTTTCGACCGGGTTCCGGGAACAGCAATACCCTAATTCTTTCAGTCGGACTCCGGAAGTTGAGATCCCCCTGGACCGCACCACCATCAATCCCCAGTGTAAGTTTTGGGGGACCGCTGTCTGCGTATTATCTGATTTGTGGTGCTGCCCCCATTTGCATTTCATTCCTTATTTCCCCCACCCCCGGCTTTCCGTGGTTACGCGAGATTCTGGATGCGGACCTGCCTTTTCAAACTTGGTTCTTTTGTTACCCGGGGGCTCAAAAATTGGTCCTCTTCGCGTTAGTTGCAAGGGACCACCGAAAGCCAGGCAACGCCCATCCCCCCAATAAAAGATGGGCTAAAAAGTTTTTATTTTTCTTTTTTTTGGGGTCCATCCCGTTTTTCTTTGCCCCTGTTCGCCTTGGGAATGTGTTTTTCGTTTGTGTTACACCGGGCAAAGCTTTCCTGGGGTTCCTGCCACCAAATTTTTTGGAACCACAAAATACGGTCTGGGTGTTAGTTCATTACCTACGACAAACCACCAGGAGGGTAAAAACTCACGTTTTCCGTGTTTCTTTTGAAGAGTTTTCGGAGGCTATTTTCCGCGCTTGTAAGGGGTTTTATTTTGCATGGGGCAGGCGCACCCATTTTGAATTTTTTGGGGCAAGGCCTCAACCACCCCAGAGGGTTTTTTTACCCCACCTTTAGTACTCACACCCATCCCAATGGAGGACCCACAAATAGGCTAAAGGGATTTTACTGGTGGGTTTTTGTCGGGCTGTTCGTCCTCTTGGGGTTCTGGAGTTGCCCCCTCTTTGGAGTCCCCCAGGGATTGGTGAATTTTGGCCCGGGTGCGCTCTTTTTTAGTTTTCAGGAAAGTTTCCGCCGTTAGAGGATTGAAGCGGTGTGTGTGGTCTTAATTCGGGCCTGGGAGTTATTCCTGGCGTATCATCAGGTTTGTTGGTATTTTTTTCCCTCTTTTTTGCGTCCCGATGAGGAAATAGGTATCCCCCAGATATTTGGTCCGGACAGTCTTTTCGCGGCTTGGGCACAAATTCCCCGACCTTCAACCCCCCCTCTTTGGGGACTTTTTTTGTGGCTTGGTTTGGGGTCCTTAGTTTCCCGAAACTGATGTGGGTTTTGGGTCCCTAATTGTTTAACCCTGTTTCTAGGATTTTTTTTTTGTTGCACACCCGAGTCTAGAAAAACACCACTTCCCCCGATCTTGATAGTGCATTTGCGGTGAACAGGCCGCATTCGGTGTCCAAGGGGCTTCACCTCTGTCGAGAGACGGGCGGACAAACAAAAAAGTTTCCTTCCCCTTTCATGTGTGGAGTTTTGAAATGTTCGCTCTAATAAACTTTCGGTGTTATGTTGAGGGCGCAGACTTTGCGTGAAACACTTTCCGTGTTTGGCGGTATTCATTTTCCCAGTTTGGCAATCGGGTGTCGAACTTGATTGAGTCAGCGGTCCCCGCCCACCCTGTCGGTCATCTTCGTCGGTTTGCGCAGATGGTGTATTCGATCGCGTACCGTATTGCGGTCTTCCTCCTTTTATTTGACGCCCTGCTGTACAGACGAGTCGTTTGGCTTTCCTTTCCTTTTCTTTCCCCTTCATTGTGGGTGTTTGTGAGAGACGCTTTCTCGTTGCAACTTTCTAGTTGAATTTTCCTTTGCGTCACTTCACCAAGGTGCACTTACCTCCTCGAGTTTACTATTCTACAGCGCATGTCTCTCCCGACGATTCTTACATTGACAGGGCACATCTCCCTCCACTATTAATTATTACAAATCTAGTGCCCGCGCCCCCATTCTGAGCCCGTAGTTTTTCCCCCCCTAAGTCCGGAGTCCCACCGTGCCTCAGTCCACTAAAGCGAGCCCACTTCCCCCCCCCATGCTGCGGCTTTAGAATTCTCCTCGAAGTGTAGCAGATCTGCCCAAAAGCACTCCCGTTTCACCACCATCGTCACTTAAGGGGACCCCCCTACCCCGAAACCACCCTTTTCCGCCCCTTTTAGTAGAGATCTTTTTCTTAATTACCTGAGAGATCTTAAGCTATCCTGCTATAGGAAAGCCCCCCAATCTGAGTTAGCGCCACCTCCTCCGTAGTTCCACCTCTCCGCTCTCTCAACTTTCTCACTCCGAAGTAAAAACATCTCCCTAGCGTGCACTCAAATCCCCTCCGACCTCAGCAACCCCACGTTCATACTTTTTGGATTTTTGTTTTTCTTTCCGCCCCCCCGGAAGACTTTCTCTTCGCACTCCGGTTTGCTTTCCTCCGCAAACCTTCACATTCCGCCCTCAGTCATGCGCTCCTCTCAGAACGAAGTTTTTTCCGTTAGTTAGGCTTCTCCCCAAATCCCCGGGCTTTTTGTCTTTTGATGTGATCTTAGGTCATCCGCGCCAAACTGTCGACCCCCTTTGACTTTCCACCGTGCCCCCCCCATTAATTTGCTTTTGTTTTTGTGGGCCGTCACCCACTTTTTTTTTACTTCGGCGTGTCCTTTCCTTTTGACCCCCCAAGCTGTCTTTTCCTTTTCCTGGACCAACCGTTTTATCTTCGTGCAGTTTTCTTCTTTCGCACTATTCATGGACGCCTCTGTGATAAGTTACTTCCCCTTTCCCCCACGTTCCGAAACCCCCGATACTTCATTTCCCCCACGCGTTTAGTAATGGGCTTCTTTTTTTTTTTCCCTACTCCTTCGTTTTAGCACAGACGCAGTTGATTGTCCGCCGTTTCTCAAAACGTACCGTCTCGGCCTGTGATTTCCACCTTGTCCCCTAGCAAATGTCCCGGTTCCTGTACCCCCGTTAGCTCTGAATCTTACAACACACACCAAAATCCTGAATAGTCACAACTTGTCATCGCCCCCCCGCCGCAGGATAAATCACCCCTCTTTATTGCTCCGGACAGTATTTTCCACGTAAGGCGAATCGTCTTAAGGGTTTTGATGCTGGTCCCGTTAGATGTATGCTCCTTCTTGAGCCCCTTCCCCCTGAGGAGATACTGCGTCTCACTTTGTTACTGCCTGAGGTCCCCCTGTTTAGTATATTGGGGTTTTCCAAGTACAACCTTTCTTTTTTTGTGATCCTCCACGGCCACCCCTGTTTTGACATCTTCAGACAATTTTGACACTCTTTTCATTGCTCTCCCTTTTGTTACTTTGTAGAGTTTCCTCGAAAGCAACTGCGGACTCGATCATCCCTTCTCGATGAATGATAAGTTTTCGTTTCCCCCCCACTTTGTCGAACAGCTCCACGCTTTACTCTCTTGGGAAAGTCCGTGCTTTAAGCCCCCCCCCCCCCTTACAGTGCGCGGACCGGTTATGCTTTCCCCTTTTAACGAGCTATGACCTTTCCAAACTCCTTGATTGCTGTGCAACAAACCGCTTAATTCAAGGGTTTTTTCAGCAGCAGGGTCCGCGCAGTGTTAATCAACGATCGCTCGAGTTTTTTACACTCTTTTCAACTGGTTCGCGCCAATCATCCCCTTGCTTTTTTTTTTCCCTCAGATGCCTGTTCTGTTACGTTTCCCTGTCGTTCCCCTCTTTGCCGACTATCCGTCTCCTCCTCTGTTGGGACTGAGATAGTCTTTCCTCTGCTTTCCCTCAAGGTATACAGCCCAGGCAGGGATGCCTTCTCCCCAGCTTTTTGGTTGAACCCGTTGAGATGATTATTCGCCCTCTTCGCGACGTCCGGTTTCTCCAACTTCTTTCCGGCGTCCATTGGCACTACGACCCTTTTAGCTTTTGCTCTAGGAGTTTGTGTGAAGTCTAGCTCGTATTCACTTCTGACTCCCACTTCCGCGCATTGTTGGGGGGCTTTTCGCTACATCCCTGAGCCTTTTCCCTCCCAATCGGCCATGGGGGTATGTTCTCCCCTCGTTTTTCTCGAACCTTCTCTCCCTTTCTCCTATCGATTTGTATTTAGTGACCTTATCGTTGCTTTCCCGAGCAATCCAAGGACCTTCTCGGTCTACTTCTGAACACCTATCCTGACCTTCTGCGCTCCCTTGTCAGGGTTTTTTTTTTAGTCACCCATTAAGTTATCCTGACGTGGAGCTTCGCCCCCACAGCTAACCCTCCCTCTCCCCTATGTACCCCCCCCCCCCCTTCCTTTATAGCTTCCTTTTTTTTTTCCCTCTGGTAACTTTAGTCAAGACCTTTTTTTACCACTCTCAAACCACCCATGCGACGTTTCTTTCCGGTCCGTGCACCCTTTTTCTATCCCCCCCCCCCCCCCGAAAAGTTATTTTTGATTTCTTCTTCCCCTTAGCTCCTCCATGATGACTTTCAGCCCTTTCTGTCGCCCTTTGAACCGTTGGTTACTCAGGAAAAGGGCCCATTTGTTTTCTTTTTTGCCAATGTCTCTCAGGTCCCAGCTAATCTTTGTGAGAATCAGGACTATCACGCGCTTAGTCTGGCTCACCGAGGTTAGTCCCAACAAAATCCTCCCTTAGGACCTCTTTTTTCCTGCGCTTCTTATTTCTTTGCGACTTTTTTCCTTACACGGAGGCTGCTTTCAGTTTCTCAGCCCGATGCCTTTTCAACTTTTTGATTGGATCCGGTCCTCCTCCCAAGATATCATTTTTTTTCCGCCGGCTTCCAACGCCCTAGGGACCCCCCAATTCCCCCCTTCTGCCTGTGTTTTCCACGGTGAAAATTTGTTCCTCTTTGCATTGTTGACCCCTTCAGACTGGAGACATGCCCCCGCCCAAGACCACCACCCCTCAACCCTTGGGGTTCTCCTTCCTCTAACGAGGTCCACCTCCGCCGGACGGTTTTCCCCCTCGACGATTATATCCCCTCCTGGTCTTTTTTAGTCTGCGGTCCCCCCTTCCTTGGAGTCAGTTTCCGTCGTCCTCCCCCCCTTTCCCCTGGCGAATTGGAAGGGATACTTTGTTTCTCTTGCGGTTATTGGATTTGTTTGCCTTTTATTTTTTCCTTGCCCGTCCTTGAGAACCTTTTTTCTCGCTTCAGCTTTGGATGAGGTCTCGTTAGCCCCTACTGGTAGGTGTTTGCCCGATTTGATACTTGAGACGAGATAGACGGTACCGGTATCTATCCCTCGGCCTCCCCGACAAGACTTTGTCAACCTGGTGTCGCACCATTCGTTGACCTTTCCTCGGAGGATGAATTGTGTTCCCCGCGAGCCCCCCTTCGCTTTCTGATCATGCCTCCCCCCCCCTCTAAGAATTCTGGGGCTCCTTTTATCATCCGCGAAAAGTTTTTCTTTCCTTGGATGTTCCTTTTTCTGCAGCTACCTGGGCCCGTCGGGCATTTTTGTACCTCTACTTTTGGAGCAGCTTTTTTGGCGGATGCTTTCGTTCTTATTCCCCTCACTTGGAGGAATAGTCTCAGCAAGTTATTTGTGGCTCGTCTATGCTCTTTTCTCGCTCCTCCTCGATGAGACTCTTCCCCCTTTTAAGGTGTGCCCTCTTTTTCTGGAGATTCCAGCGGATGGCCCCTATCGTTCCCTATTATTTCATTCTTCTTCCTGTTGTGGAGAGAGATGCTCTGCCATCCTCCCCCCTCCCCTTTTGTAGCCTTAGAAGAGCTGGCGTACCCTTAAAATGTGTAGTTATACCCCCGAGTGAATCTCAACATCCTTGATGCCAACGACGTCGCCGTTCCTGCCGACTGCCCCCCTCTTTCCCCTCACTACTGCTTTTTCGAAAAAGCTCCCTCTCCCCTCTCAAGTGTGACCCTCAAATAAGACCTGAGTCCCACCATTTATAGTCTCCCATGTTAAAATGATTCTTCTGTGGTTGATCGAATTCGCTTTTTTTTCCTAGTCTTGCCAAACGTATCCTCCGCCAGGTCCCCCACCATTTCTTTTAGAACTTTCCTCCCGCCCCCAACCCGCGTTAGCGCTGGGCTCCTCGACCGGCTTGCAGCTCCCCAGCGATGTTTCCCCCCTCTGGGCACACACATACGGTCCGACGCCCCTCGCCTCCCGACCCCGCCTTCTTCGGACTTGACGCCTCCTCCACAAGCAGCCACCTCCACAGCCCGCGCTGGCCAATTAAGAAAGACCCTACCACCATCCCCCTGGTCCTCCATTCTTTTTCTGAAAACCCCTCTGTTTGTCGGAGAAAAATCGGGGGCCGTCCCTTCCCTAACCCCCCCCCCTCCATTTTAGAGACCTTCGAGCTCTTCGCAACAGCCGTGGTTTTTAACGTCTCTTCCTTCTACCCGACCCACTGTCTTTTTGGTTTTTTGTTTCTGTGTAATCTGCTTTATACTCCAGCCCAAACATTCCCTGCTCTCACTTGGGTCCCCCCCCACCCTTTTCTCGTGATTGGCTGGGTCTCCCCCGAGAGGCTTGTCTTAAGGTTCCAGTGATAGGCTGGCCTTCACAATCTTTTCCCCTTGCGCACGCTAATATTAGCCCAGACTCCGTCCCGGCTTTTTTTGACGTCTTTCCCACTAAAGGACGCGCAGCCTCCTTCCTTAGAAGGTTGATTTGGTTCTATCCCCTCGCATCTTTTTCCTTTCCTGTTCTCTCTTCTGTACCACAAGTCCTCTGTAGGATGAGAGGCAATTGCATCCCCTTTCCCCGGTTCATTTCCACCGGTAGAGGCTCTGCCTCCCCTACCCATGTCCTCAATAACCAAGCTCACCTCCCACACCGAATTGCACGTTAAAGAACACTGCAGTTTTCCCGAGACCTCTTCGATTTTTGCGTGAAGCCTGATTCCTCCTTTTGCCCTCCTTCCCGCCGGAACCGCAGGAGCTGCTCCGACCGTTTTAAGGTTGTCCTTTTCTTGAGTAGCCGGGTTTTAGCTTAATTCTTTCTACTGAATGGGTATAAGAACTACCCCGCCCCACTGCTCGTCCAATTTTAATAGCGATCGTGAAGCCTACTTTACATGCCTTTTTTGTTTTTCGGTCCGCCCCAAACCGTATCGACATGCTATCGAGTTATAGTGCTGAAAACCCTATTTCGACCAGGCTCCTGGGATCTTCGATTAGTGCAAGGGTCGCGACCCTACATTTGTATTGGAGGTCTTTTCCCGAAGTCCTTAAACGCAAAATCTCGAAGCGTCCCGGGCAAACACCCGGGGTTTTTTGTTGCGGGGGGTGGGTGCGCTTGGGGGGTGGGGCTTCTGGGGGGTGGTGTGTGGCCCCAGTTGGGTGGTGGGTTGGGGGGGGGGTGGTTGGGTGCCACGTTGTTGGGTGTGGCCCGTGCCCCAAAATTTTGGCGGGTCCACCAACCAGTGTCCTATGGTGGGCGTTTTTTTTTTTGTTTCCGCGGTTGGCGGCTTTTTTTTTGGGGGGTGTTTTTTTTTGTTGGTTGGCGTGGGACCGTGCGGACCGTTTTTTTTTTGTGTGGGGGTTTTTTTTGGTTTGTTTTTTTTGGGTGGGTGCCCCCTGGTGGTTGTTTTTTCAGGCAACAAATCCCCTGGCCTTCCCAATGACTGGGGTTGAGGGGAAGACCGCTCGTTCTCCCGTATCTTTTCTGCCCTCGCTCTCACCAAGTTGTGAGAAACATTCACTTTGGGGTGAGGCAGCCTGCCTGGCGTCCTTCTGTTCGTCTCCTTTTCTCCTTCCTCCCTCTCTTTCCTATCTGTTGTGTTTTTTTCTCGTGATATCCTGAGAGCTTTCCCCGACGTTTAGGATTCACGGCTGCTCGCACCACCTCGTGCAGGTATATTGGGCGAGTCCCCCTTTTTGATCAGGAGGTTAGAGATAGAGACCTCTCCTTTTTTTTTTCTCACCCACTGCTTGGAACCGGCTTCTGGTCCGACGGACCAGCCTTAGTTGTTTCCCGTCCCCCTCTTCCTGCGTTTCAGGGAAGTCTATCTAGTAGACTTCTTCCCCAGCCCCCTCTCCGCTCCATTGTTGCGGTGCTTCGCGACCCTACCTGTGATTCACTCAAAATAAGATCCCCGGATGGAGTATTTCAGCCCTCTTTGTTCTCCTCCCGCTTCTTCTAATGCCCCTCTTTCATGGGAGTCCTTTGATTGAGACGGTTTGTCTGCGCTCCACACTCTAATAAACCTTTTCCCTTTCGATTCTTGGTTCCCCCC
>Ga0179591_1338707_pt1 | contig 11208 bp, 8 predicted proteins | sample CZOMad2_1_08_16f_FD_182891 | JGI IMG/M metagenome (GOLD analysis project Ga0179591, IMG submission 182891) | Vadose zone soil fungal communities from Angelo Coast Range Reserve, California, USA - CZOMad2_1_08_16fungal (PacBio error correction) | ecosystem: Environmental > Terrestrial > Soil >... | reverse complement strand
GTGATAGTACTTGATCTGAGTTTTTGGTGTTGACCTTCTCTTTGATACTGTGTGTGGCTTCGCCCCTCTCCTTCACTTGGCTTTCAGGGACGGGTTACTTTTTTGTCGAGCAGTCCCAGATGCTTTTTTCTTGGTGGTCTTTTGAAAATACGGCCCGTGTGTGTCGCGGATTTCCTGGCCTACTTCTCAACCTTCTCGAGGTCCGCAGAAACGTGGGTCCTTGAGATTTTGTCCGCTACTCCCCGTAACCGTGTTATGCCAGAACCGGTCCTACCGGACCATTTTACTCTGGGCCGAGGTCCAAGTGCTTTTTTGGTGAGTTGTCGCCTGCTATAAAGAGGATCCTGTCTCCTAGATTCTAATCCGCTTGTGACTCAGCCTGCCCCCCCTGGTTCTTGCAGTCTTCGATTTAAGACACTCTACGACTGTTACCTGACGACCCTGGGGTCCTCGCGTCACAGATCTGTAGAATAAGGTTTCTGACCCCCTTCGTCACCCCCCCTTTACGAAATAATTCCCCCTTCTTTCAGCCACAAATCTTCCCAAAGGTCCGTCCATTTACAGACCACCAATTCTGCTCAAATGGTAACGGACGCTCGACTTTACAGCTCCAACCGAAAGGTCACTCTTGAAAACTTTTTTTCCCCCTCCCCCGTCCTGAAGTTTCCTAGTCTTCCATTCTTGAAGACGCGGCTTCCTCTGCGAGATGAAGATCTCCACCCGTCCCCCGGCTCGACAAGTTCCGGAACCGGACGCTCCTCGTTCCGTGTATCTCTCGGCTTGAGGTTTTCTACGACTTTTGTCGCATCAGCTTTTCGCAGTTTTGACCCGTTGGTGCAGTGCTAGCTTACCACTAATGGTATCCCGTGAGTCCCAGTTCCGCACGATCCTCGCTTCGCCCCAGGTTTTTCTGCCTCCAAAGCGTAGTTGTTTCCCAGCCCAAGAATTGAGTTCCTTTCAAACTTCCCCATAACAACCCGACGCCTTTTTACCGGGGCCGCGCCTTCCGTCCGGAAGTGCACCTGTCGTTGGCCTGAGATATTGGTCCCTAGTAGGGTTCGCGTGCAGCAGGGTCAGACCACCTACCGAGAAATGAAGGCGGCTTGCGCCGTCCTGGCGTTGTAGGTTCTGGTTCCGAAGGCGATGTCAAAGTGTCGTACCCACCCCCCTTCCGTGCTCGGAGTTTACGGAAGACACCTTGATCTGAAATTCCCCCAAGGAATGCCCGTCGTACCACCCCCCTGTTGTTTTCTTTTTTTCTCTGTGTGTGTAGTAGTTGTAAAGTCTGGCGGAGTTTACCCCTTTTTTTAGAGCTTTGCCCAGGACTGACACACTCGGACACGTCGCAGAGATGTTTTTGACGGCCAGATTCGTCGCTCTCTGGTGAGCAATGGACTAACCCTCGGCCTAAACCACAGCTCTGAGATCAGAAACAGTCTTCGTCCCCGTTTTTTTGTCCGGATGCAGACTAGTACGGAGTCCTTCCTCTCTCCTTAAGGAGATGTGGACCCCCTGCTCCACTTGGCGAACAAAAGCTACTCTGCCCTGACTTTACCCCCCTCGCCCTAATCCCCATCCTTTGCCCCGTCCTGTTTTACATCTCTCTCCGTAATCGTGGCTTCTTTAACCTCTGACAAAGTAGTCTATATAGGCGGTTCTTGTTTCCCAGGAGTCCCGCTCGTTTATAGTAACCGCTGCTGCGGGCCTTAAAGGACCAGTCCGCCAGGCGTTGACTCCTTGATGCTGCCGGCGAACCCCAACGTCTCTCTAGCGGGATTCTGTGTAACGCAACCGGGCGTTCCTCTGATCTATCTTTTTGGGCTCATTGGGGCATGTTACCTTTTCTGCTTGGTTAAAATTCATTTTTGGACACACCAGAGCTAACTTGTTTCACACGAAAGGCCTGGGTACGTAACCCCTTTTTACACAACGCCCCCGTACAGCGGCTCGCCGCTACTAGTCCCCCCTACGGCACCCCTTTTGACTTACTTCAGGGGATTCCCACGTTTTTTTTTTTTTTTCCCGGCGGGAGAATTGTCTGCCCTTTTGATCCAACGGGACTCCTTTGACAAGACCCTCCGGTACTCCCACCACTGTTCGCGTTGCCCGTTCCATGCAGAGATTTGGTTCAGAGTCCCTCCATACACGGTTTTTTCTCTTAACCCGGGCGCCGCGGAATCGGTCTAATCGGATAAGACAGACCTCGCGAAGCTCTTTTTGTTCTGCCTTCGACTCCCAAACCGTCACAGAACGTTCCTCGACTAGCGGTTCTTGAGGTCCGCTCGGGCGGATTCTGTTTTTTCTCTCCCCCAGATTCCCATCTTCTCCGGGGGACACCTTTCCTCCTTTACAGCATAGGGCCTGAGTTACCAATGGAGTTCTACTCCCCGTCGTTGCCTAAGTTACTCTGGGTCTGGTGCTCCCATGAAGGGCTCGTGAATTTTACCACCCCTTGCGGTCCTTTTTCCGTTCCCCACTTTCAGGCTGCCTTTTTTCATCGTAGCAGTGGGCCAGAATCGGGGCCTTTTTGGGAAGTCTCCCCCACCCCGCCCCCCCCCTTCGAGCATAAGGGCCCATTATATCCCCCTATACCCCCTTTTGTTGTTTGTGATCAGAGACCCTTAAGTCATCCATTAGTGTAATCGATTTTTGAGAGAGGCTCCCCCCCACAAATTTGATTTTATTGTTGATGGTGGGAATCCGTATCCTTTTTTAGTGTGTGACGAGTCCCGTTTTCCCTTGTGAAGAAAATGGCGCGTTTTCATAGTGACCTTTCATTTCACCAATGTACGGATAGGTTTTTTGAACCGTTTTATAACTAGTCTGGTTTAGTGCTCCATATTTCTGGGTGGCTCATCCAGCGGCCTTTCCAACGTCGCTGTTCTAGGGAATAGTTTACCAACAGACCCCTTACCTTCGGCTCTTCCCGCCGTGCCTTTCAGTTCAACTGTCTCTTTGAGAGGAGACCCCGTTTCCTTTGGGTAGGAAGGCCGGGAAACCGCTCGTGGTGCTTGGGACTACGTGTCCCCACGTTGACCTCGTCGCCAGCATAAGATTGCCTCCCCTTTTAGAGTAAAATAACGTTAAGGACCCGTTCTTCTTGTGACGATAGACGATGCTGCAATCCTCAGGGTGTCGGGCAACTATCCAGGTCCGTGTCGCCGGCATGACGGTGCACCTTTTGTCCGTTTTAGAAAACGGCACTTCTCAGGGAACCTTTGTGAGCCCTTGGTGCGTTTTTCCTTTTTCCATGGTTCAGCTGTTTTTCAGAAGGCTTGGGACTTGTTCGCAGAGTGGGCGTTTCCCTCGTTTTCCCGGTCTTAACACCCAGGCTTCTTCCTAATAACCCAGTTCGTCCCGGTTATTTTCAATAGAAGTGACTCTTCCCACGGACCGTTAAGGGACACAATAATAATTTTTCAACCCTCCAACGAGCACCCCCGTTCTATTTCGAGTTGATTATTGTTTTCGGTCCGATTGCCGCTCGACGAAGTTGTCTGAGAGAAGTTCCCCAGCATGCAGGGTGGCGGAGCTTGTCGGTTTTCCCCGCGCGATGTTCAAACCCTCCTAACCACGTCCGACTGCGTTCAGCCCCACGCCTAGAGTTTTTCAGGGGTCATCCTCAGGCCCGTCTGCGTTGAACTTGACCCTCACCTGTTCCAGGAAAAAACGATATTTTCTGAATTGGGTCACTTTCTTGGTCGGAGTGAGTGTTTCTTTTACGTTTTCCCGCAGAGCTGTTTCTGCGCTTGGATGTCTCCCCATTCCGCCCCCTTTGACCTTGTTAAGCTCGCCTTTTTCAAGAACGTCCCTTTCACAGATTTCGGGAAACGGCGTCAAGTAGTTTGGGGAGGATCCGTTTTATGATTTGGGTGATCTTGGTTGATGTGTGGAGGGCTTTTCTGTGTTACCGTTTGTTAACTGGAATTATGCCCTACACTCCCGGAATTCACTGGCTAGTAACCTCCCTCTATATGGCTCTGGGAGTTGGTCTTTTTTGGTTTCTGAGCCTCTGTACCAGTAATCTTTTCCTAAATGTCCCCCACCCCCACACCGTCCACGATCTCGAAAAGCCTGTCTATTTGCGTTCTTACCCCCCCGATGTCCCCTTCTGCAGCCCCTCATAGCCGTATGCTGCCTTACGGCCGTTGGACATGTAGAGTTTCCTAGATTCCTCCCCCCAGTGCGATGGGCTAGCTGATTATATCTTTATATGTATTACGACGGTTCCCGCTGTCCTTTGATCCAGTTTTACCCCCCCCCTGTTTAATTCGGCCCATTCTGGTCTAGGAAACAAGACTCTTTTTTTGGGCTTTATTTTTGTATAAATGCTCCCCTAGCAAGGTTTTGTACTTGTCCATTGATGTCCCCCTTTTTGCGAGGAAACGCACCATCCCTGATAGTTTTCTAGGTTTCCGCTTCAGGTCAGCTGGGAGATTTATTTGACGGGCCTCGTTTGGCTACTTGTTTGTATAGGAGCCCCCCTCGTCTGTTTTTTTTTGATTTTTATTCGTCATTTGCTCACAGGATATGGATTCCTTATGTTTGTCCAAATATCATGCCTGGCGGGACTTGTTAGTCCTTGATTGTCCACGTCCCGGAACTGGTCTTAGACTTTACGTCTTAGGTTGAATATGCTTTTAGATTCTCTCAAGATGGTGCCCCGCTTTCATTGAGTTCTGAAGTTATTTTTCTCCCCTTAGTGTTAGGTTTTCCGTTAGACTTTTCTTTCTCGTCCATTTTTCCTCTGCAATTCTTGTTTTTTTTTTGATAGGCTGGACGACGACAGAGAGTTAGGTCATCCTTCTCGTTTCTTCCTAAACGGTTGTTGAACTTTCTTGTTAAGCGTTACCGTACGCTAGGATGAGAGCCCTCTTCCTGTTAAGGTCCCCCGCTTCGTATTTGAGTTTTTGTTCTTACTTTCACGACGCGCCATGTTCCGTGATCTCCAGCGGTCAGTTGATCTTTCATTCCTTTTTGGAAGAAGGCGCGTTGGATTTTTTCTGGCTCAGAAGGCCCTCGACTGGGGCTTAACGGCGTTTTTAAGCCGTCCCTTATGATCGTATGAATTGTTTTTTGATCCTTCCCTACTTGGCTTTCCATGATTCCCCCCCTATAACGTCCCCGTGTGAACGCCCCCCTGGTTATGTGGCGGGACCCTCTTTTAGGTCGTTTTTTTTTTGCGTAGCTCTGCTGTCCATTTCGCAAAACCGTTCCACGATGGACCACCCCCAACTCAATTTTCTTTGGACTTGTCTGACGCTGACTCGCCGACCCCGACGTGCCTCATCTCGCCTAGTTTTCTGGCGAAGGCACCAAGCAGCGCCGCAAGACTCAGGGTCTTTTTAACGGTGCGCAATGCTTTCAACTCATCTGTCCTTGAGTTACTCAATTTCTCAAGGACCGACCTTACGTCTTCTCAATTATTCCGAGGGTTGTTCCGTCCCGTGACAAGGAATCCCTATTTGTGTACTTATGGCAGACATTTGCGTGGTATAAACCTCGTGGTCTGATGGCCTTTGACCGCCTGCTTGCGTTTTCCCAACCCCTTCATTTGCAAAGTTTAAACCTGAGGGCCTCGCACCTTTGCACTCCGCTCGCCCCTCTAGTGTAAAGGCCCCGGCCCAGGGCCGGCTGTCTGTTTCCCCCACTTGTTAAGGGATTTCCCCTTTGGTCCGTGTAGAAGGGGAACCCCCCAGCTCCCCGCCGTTTTTACCCCCGCGCATGAAGCTTGCCGAGGTACTGTTCGGGCCCTGTCAGAAGGATTGGGCATTTGCTGTGGACCCACAAAGCCTGACCTTTATACCTTCTTTACTCAGTAACGTATCCGCGGGACTTTCAACTTCTTTTTCCTCTCACCCACCTTTTTGTTCTTTGTTGTTTCTTAGGAGGATTCCATCCGAGGATAATTCCTTCTCCGGCACGGGTATAGTTCGCCTGTTTGGGCATTTTTTTTTTGCGGCCCCCCACCATGCCTTTGCGCACCGCTTGGGGAATAGCTGCTTTTTTTTTCCCTGGTGAGGCCCCGGCCAAGGCCGGTTGGCACCCGACACCGCAACCCTTGCCATGCCCTTCATAAGCGTGCCTTGTTGTCACTTTACAAATTCCTTTAGTTTGAGATCAAGAGGGCGGGCGATGAGAGCCTCGGTCGACAAGTTCTGTCGTTCGGCGTTTGATTTCTTAGATAGTTCCCACCCCAAATCTTCAGGCCCCCCGACCTCCCTGTCTCTTTTCATCTTTTTTTGAAGGTTCTTTTAGTGCTGTTTACCCTCCTTGAAGAGACTTTACCTTCTAGATCGTCTTTTGGAGGAATTGGTTTTTGTTGTCCCCCTTGTGCCCCCCCTCTCTTCGTTGAGGCGGCTGCTCCTACTTTTTTCTACCATGTCCCTCTTCCTGTCCGTTCCGTCAGGGGTGGGGGGGTCTCGGTCAACGTAGCTGCTAGGTGGGCGCTGAAAATCTTAATGATTAGTTCTTTGCGTTTGTTGGGCGCACCCTCGCAAGGTGGACTCGTATTATAGGCTTCGGAATTGGTTTTACCCCAACCCCCCCCCATCAACGAATTTTTCCCCCCCCCCTCCCTTTGTTCAAGGACTTTGCCTTTTCCCTTTGATCTTCTCCCCCAGGATCTTCATGTTGAAGGTAACTTAATAAGATCAAATCTTGGTTTTTTTTCCCCCACACGACCCTTCAAAGCGAGTTCGTTTTTAGTGTTTTCCAATTGGAGAACCAACCACGGGATTAGTTCGTGCTTTTTACCTACCCCTGTTCTCCCCTCCAAGTGGTGAACGTAGCTGCAATTGGTATGCCTCGGAGCCATCCACTCTACGAGAGTGCCCTGACTTTTTTGAGCCCGGGGTGAGGCCCTCTTTACATCGGTACCCGCTAGTTTTGCCCCTTGAGGTAACAACCCTTTTTTTTGAGCCTGCATGCCCTGGTGTAAGGGGCACTTTTTTCCCCCCCACCGTTCGCAAGGTATTCTCACACACCAGTTTTTTTTTTCCCCAAAGTGGCCTAGTTGAGGCAATCGCCGTCTTCCCATTTGTCCCACCTGACTGCCTTTCGGTTGCACTTACACCCCCTTTTTCTTCAGTCAAGTACATGGAATAGCGGAAATCGTGACCCAGTCAAGTTAGAGTTCTTGAGATGCCCCATGACCTCAGCTATCTCCAAGTCCATCGTTCCCCTATAGCCCACGCATGAAAGCCTTGTTTGCCCTTTTGTTGTCAACCTCGTCATTCGGCTTTTTGTGCGTTGCGCCTGATAATGGGCACCATCACAGAGCTGCCAGTTTCTCAGCATATCGGTTGTAGATTTTCCGTAAAATTATCGTACAGCATAGAATCACGAGCTTTGTTGTGTACTCCCAAGGGTTCTCTTTCGACGTACAAGAAGTCGTCAAAAGTTGACCCTTTAACACCTGGAAGCCTTGAGGCATCCGGTTTTTTTTTTTTTGCTTTTTCCTCTGCTAAAACAGGCTTGGTTGTTTTAAGGCTTTGAGAAGTCTTTCTTCCTTCCTCAGGGCCTGTCGCCAACAGTCCTTCCCCCTACCCCTTGAGCCTCGTACGTTGTTTCCGTGTGAGCTTAGGAGGCGCTGTCCTTTAGTACGTCAATGTCTCACCTTTTTTTTTGTTTATTTTTGGCGACGCACTCTGCCATCTTCATTCGACCCTGCGCTCTCTTTTTTGTGTTTATTCAGAATGGCCTCCTCTTAATGGAAACGGCCCCCGTGCCCCATCGATCCGCGCTCCTCATGCTTGTGACTCCCCCACTTTGATCGTTCGGTATCCTTTAGAATTTACCCCAGTTCCCCCACTTGAAGCCCCCCCCCCCCCCCCCCCCCATCCACAAACAAGCTCGACCCTCGCTTGAAAACTTTTCTTGGGGGTTCGAGTGCGGGCTTCTTTCCGGTTACGGGGGGGGGTATTCCCCACGTCGAGACTGAGGGAGGCTTTGGCCCGTTTTTTCAAACGGCTTAACCGCTCGCTTTTCCCCTCCTTCTTCAGCTCTAAGAAATCCCTGAAGCCCCGGCTTTTGGACATCATCGGTCGACAATTCCCTTGATTTTGTCACTTCTCCGGCTCTACACGAGCAGAAAAGCCAGGTCGGGTCGGGGTTTCTTTTTTTTTTGCGCTGCTTGGCGTTGGAGGAGGTATTGCGTTAGGAATTAGGCCCCGGCCCTTTTGCCCTTTTTCATTAGATGCGGTTTCCCCCATTAGAGCGGTGGCGTTATCCCATGCCCCCCCCATTAAATTGCACGTGTGCTATGGCTGTTTTTACTGGTCTAGGGGGTCATTTATGTTCTTTTTTTGTGTAATGGGATGTATGTATAAACCCTGATATTTTACCCATCAGGGTTAGCTACTTGTCCCTTTTTAATAGAGGTACTTTACCCCTGTCAACAAAGCTCCCTCTGACTTTCTTTGATCCTTAGTAACCAACATCTTCCCTTGTCTTTTCACCATTTTCTCACTTGGGGCCTGGATCAAGTGAACCGACAGTTGGCTCTCCTTGAAAACGGCCCCCCCCCTGCGGGGCACCGACCTGGGGTAGACCGTTTGTAAACCCTGGCTTTTTTGGTTCAATCCGACACTGTTTGCAGCCTTGCTTCTCTGTCTGCATGATCTCCAGGAGACCACCAAAGGTTTTCCATTTTTAGCTGACCCCGTTTGCGTCAGATCGGCGACCTCTTCAGATCCTCTCGCGCAGTTTTTCTTCCCCTTTCTGCTTCTTTACTGAAAAGGCAAGCCGTTCATTTTTTAGATCCCTTGGAGTTTACTGACTGCTCGTCTGGCGGATGCTGTTGATTTACGAGAAAACCCATTTTTTGTTTTTCTCCGACCCTTTGCTGTGAAAGGGATTGCCCCCGCGATTCCTTACCCATTTGGCGTTCTTTGAGTTGTTTTTCCTCTAATTTCCAGGCGGTATGTTTTGCGACCGACTTTCTTTCGGGTAACCAGACCAAGGTTCTTTTGGATTCGGTTACCTCGTACAAAAAATAGGCTGGATTTAACGGTTTCACGGCCCGTGACTCCTTTGTATAGCCGTCAGTCACTCAGCTTCCCTCTTTTTTTGACCATATGGCTATCTCTCTTTTTCTCCCCTAACTAAGTTGTGTTTTTTTTTTTTTTTTTTTTTTTTTTATTGGAGAGCCTTTTCCCCCCGGTCTTCCGCCCTTCCTTTCTCCGTGGCACTCTTTTTCAGCCACCAACAGGGATAGTTGGCACCGTCAATCCTCTTTTCTTCTTTGTTTTCCTCGTCGAGAAAGTTGACTTACCTTGGTTTTCCAGCCTGGACCTTTGCATTGTGGAACAACAGCCCCGCCCTTTTTTTTTTTTTGCGCGACCCCCAAGTATCAACCTGCCGTTGGAAGTACATCGGCGGTTTTCCAGGTTGAGGAAGCTTGTAATGGTGAGTATCCGTGCTATGATGAGATAGTCCCACATCCCCCAGCCGCGAGTCTCCCGTCGACCTCCCGTCCCTGAAGGTTGCCAGTTCAGTTTGGTTCCCGTGGTTGTTTGTCCTGTCATGGTGGAACAGAGAGCTGTTTTTCGTTCCTTCTTGCCCGTGAGTGTCTTACTATTTTTTGTATGGGGGGAAAGGTATATCTCCAGTCGATCCGTGGGGCTGGAATTATTTTTTCGCGGCAGGCCCCATCGATGAATCTTTTGAGTGCCACCTATCTGACTTTGCCGTCCCCCCTTCTTTATTCCCTAGTCCGTTTTTCGGAGACAATTCTTCAATATCCCCATTTGGGCAATTGGGATCAAAATAGGTGCCGTTTTACCTTCGTTGTTGACGAAGGTCTTCTTCCCGTAGCTCTAAGTTGCTTCTTTGGTCTTGTTTTTTCCATTTAGTCAACGTATTAGTTCGATTGTCCATTTTAATCTAAATTCCTTCCCCTAGTCCCCCAGTTTTTAAATGCGAAACCTTTTCTTCTCACCAAGAAATGGATCTTTACAAACCCCTGTACGATTTTCACATCCGCGGATTGCCCCTTCTTAGGCTTCGCGTTTTTTTTTTCTTGTTTACCTTCTCCTTCTCATACTGGACCTTTGGTTGCCGCCCGAAGAAGCCTTGCTTCACCTCTTCAGAGAAGGAGTTTGGTGGTTACCCGGCCTACAAGACTGAGTCCCACTCTTGCAGCCCTCCCCTCCCCCCCCTTACTCTGACGGCTCGGGGATAGTGCCAGTTAATTGTTGACCCATACACGGCTTCAGGTGAACGAGTATTTTACGACTTTAGACTTCCTGTGGTAGAGGCTCTGATGTTTCTGTCGTAAGAGTTCTCTTTTTTTTTCCAGGACTTTGAGTAGACCATTGAAAGGCACCCAGTTTTTTTCTTTCTACCTACGATCTAATGTCCTTCCTTACATAGTCAGTGGACGCAGTCAGAATTTCTTCCCCCTGCTTGTGTGTGTGGTTAAATACCTGGAGTTGCGTCGTATTTTTGATTTATTTTCGTCGGTGCCGTTGTGTAGATGTAGTTTATCTGTTTTTTTAATGGAATTCTAACCCTCGTACAGGCTCACCTTTAAAATGCATAGATTTTTCTCGTGTCCCCCCTTTTGGTGTAGGGTTTCTTCCTCCCCCACTGAGCTTTTCCTTTTTTAATCTTAATTTCAGACTTCTTATCCACACAACTGCGGGATCTTTTTTTTTTTTTTTTTCAGGTGGAGATAGATTTGTTTTTTTCGCACTGCCTACCGACGGTAAGGTTTCCTTACTGACTTGTGAATCAATAGAAGCTCCTTCCACCATGTAGTTGTTTAGGATTCCCATCATTTTAATTTGTGCATTGTTTCTCAGGTCTTGTAGAGGGCCCTTCCCGCGTAGTTCCAATTTCGATTGGAGTTTTTTCCACCAATGCGTCTGCTCTTCCAAACTGTTCTGACCTATTCGGAAACTTCCTCGTGGATTCCCGGGCATGAGACAGGAGGGCGTTTAATTTTTTCCCCTGCTTCCCCCATAATTAGTTTCTGACCCAAGACTCGGCCCTTTGAGCCATTATGATAGGAGTACTTTGATGTTGACGGACGCTTATGATGGTGGACCCCTATTCTCGGTCACAATCTGCCTCAAGGCCCTTCTTTGACTCTTCGGTGGTTGTGCGGATGTCTTTTCTTCACCCTCTTCGTTGTCCCCCCAACGACCCTTCGAGTTTTTCCTTTCTAGAGGCCCTAATTTTCTTTGTTGACTTGCTTTTTCATGT
>Ga0179591_1314873_pt1 | contig 11208 bp, 7 predicted proteins | sample CZOMad2_1_08_16f_FD_182891 | JGI IMG/M metagenome (GOLD analysis project Ga0179591, IMG submission 182891) | Vadose zone soil fungal communities from Angelo Coast Range Reserve, California, USA - CZOMad2_1_08_16fungal (PacBio error correction) | ecosystem: Environmental > Terrestrial > Soil >... | reverse complement strand
ATCCGACTCTTTCGACAAAACCCTCTCTTTCATTCTTCATCCCACCAAGGGACCACTTCTACCCGTTTTTCTTACCCTGCGACAATTTATTTTTAAGGTTTCCTGTTCGATTTCCTGAACAACAGTCTCTCTCCTCCCTCTTTGGTTAAGGCAACTTTCCAGAATTTCAGACTGTTTCTCTTCCCTTCTTCCCCCCCCTGTCCTACTCCAAACCAACTTCACCCCTAGCGGTTTCCTTTGGAAATCAAAACTTAAGTCTCTAAGTCCTCAGTTATCATTCAGTTCGCCCCCCCCACCCAACCCTGACCAGAAGTACTCTCCCCGCTGCCCACCCCTCGTCCTTTTCTTCCTGACTACAATACTAATAAATTCGAGGAAAGTTAAAACAGATTAACCCTCTCCCCCCAGTCACAAAATCACCGATCTTTTTTCAATTTGTTTTAAATCCTTCTTTGTTCTACATAAATTTGTGTCCACACTTCTTCTCATTTCTTCCTCTGTCAAGGTGAGAGGAGATAACCCTTTAGATTAGGGACTACTGAATCGTGTTTTTCTGTCCTTCTCTATGGATGTAGGCTTATTTCTAGAGAATTCCCTCCTGCGATTTGATTCTTTTATGCTTCTCTAGGAATGGATGTATTTTCATCTCGTGGAATTTTACCATCTCTGCGTCTTGGAGTAGATTTTTTTTTAATTTCGCTTCTAGACTCGCGTAGCCCTTCTTATAAGGACTACTCGATAATTATTTACCTTTCCTTTTTGTTGTTGATGCTACTATATTCCTCCCTCTAGATTAGAAGTTATCCTTAGCCTCTTTTATTTCCTCATAGCAGACGATCCAAATGTTTCGAGAAGACCTAGTCTTTTCCTGATGAAGAGCCTTTCAACTCATCCCGCCTCCCTTCTCTAGCAAGCCGATCCTAATATCGACTCATCGGATCTCCATCGATAGTGAGAGCCAGCTAGCCCCCCTCCGGCCATATAATCATTTTCTAAATCGAAAGATGAAGGGGACTCAACGGACGCACATCAGTTTCCTCTTTAGCTCTTTCCTGGTCCGAAGTGAGAATTTGCACCCCTGTTTCTTTTCCCCACCTCGCTCTCCCCCCACCCTGCACAGCTCACAAAAGTTTCTTTGGGGTAATTTGTATCTCCCTTTGGTGAGATTCTTCTTTTTTCTCCCTCTAATTTATTTTTAGTAGTTCCGTTTCTCCTTTATTTCCTTTCTACTCTGTTAGTGTGTTACCTAACTACGCGGTTATTTTGTTTTTTTCTCCTCTCCTCTTTTTCTCCCTCTCATCGGAGCCGTCAGGTTTCTTTTTTCCATGATAGGACGGCTAGTGCCTTGTGGCTTCCCAGGAACTGGTAGACCCCCAGTTTTAATTGATAATTGACGCCTTCTTTCAAGCCCTCTTTTTCTATTCTCAAAGTTACCGTGAACACCGAACTTTCTTTCTTACCCTTTTCATCTATTTTTGACTTCTTCGTAGGTCGATAGAGCAGTCGGAGATCCTCCTTTTAATCTTGAGTTCCAGTATTCCTTACCCTTCTAGTGTCTCTCTTCATATTGGCGTATTTTTTGTTTTTCCCTAAGTGTCTTTCTTGTCTCTTTTTTTTTCTCATCTCAGGCTGTTACCTTCTTATCCCCCTTCTCTCTTTCTTCTCCAGGAGTCATTGTGGTCTTTAGGTAGACTTTTTTTGATTTAGAAAAGCCTCCTCTTCATCTCCTTCCCCCCCGCCTACTGGAAGGCCAATTGTGCTCTATCGATTTATATTTTCATTCCTCCGGCGACCCTTTTTTCTTCACTACGAATTTATCACCATCTATCTAGTTTTTACTGCGCCCTCGTTTCTTCCTCATAGCCTCCCTTGCCCCTTTCCCTCTCCCCCGATTCCCTGATGCGAACCCCCCCCTTTTTTCGATATCTCTTTATCTTTGGAAGGTAAGACATATCTACCCCTTTCGCTCCTTCTATGTCTCCTCTCTAGAATAGGATCCCCCCCTTTCTCTTGTAGGCAATCTGAGTAAAGTAAGTTGCGACGGGTCCCCCATTCTGTCTCACTTCTTGTTGTTCTAGGGACTCTCTTGGCTGTTTTAGTAATTAGGATATGAGAACTCAAGTTATCCTTTTCATCCTATCCCGGAAGTTTGTAGGCGTTTCTCCGTTTCGTACCTATATTCTTGGATTGACCCCCACAGTGTATACCCTAGTAGTCCTATTTCGACAAACCAGATTACTGAGATGGTCTCGCTGGACTGATTCCGTTTGACGGTTCCAAATACGCAGGTAGAAGGGTGATGTTGTCCTAGTATTTTTCGGGTCCCGATTGGTGCTAGGTTTTTCTTATAGTTAGAGATGCCATCTTCCCCGTTCGTGGTGATGACTTCCTTCCTATCCCCCGCGTTCGCTCTATAGGACGTCCATTCAGAACGCGGAGATGATCCGTTACTTGAGGCTGCTGTCGTATCCTCCCCCTCCCTTGGGCTTTTTTTCCTCTTTTCGGGAAGGTGTCTCCATTTTTCTTATTCCATTTTGACTCTAGTCTTTTTCTCTTTCTTGAGTTTCGAACACTTTTGTTGAATATTCCCGTGTTCCTGACCTCTCGGTCAGCGTTTTCCCGGGAGAGAGATTTCTCTATTCTCTCAATGCCGGTTTCAAGCTCCGAGTCCGGGAATGTCCTCCCTATTTCCAGTAGTTTTAAAATCTACCTTCATATTATATTCATTTTGCTGAAGAGAGTGTTACTTGATTGTTACAATATCATGTGCTCCTTTTCTATTTTCTACATTTCATTGACCCCTCCTGTGGGATTGCTCTCTCTCTTAGCGTATAGCTGGTAAAGCTGAGCTCCTTAGGAGCGTTGTAGAGATGGTCTTCGTTTAGTACTCACTCTTTGTATAATATTATGAAGAATGTTGAGCTTCTACTTCCTAAGAGATAGAGTCTTTAGAAACGGGCGAGCCTCCCCTTTCTCCGAAAACAGGTGGCATAATAGCAGTCTCGTACTTCCCAGCCATTTTGGCGTTTTCCTCTTCTGGTTTTGGGGGTTCTGTTGTGCCGTGGTCCTCTCTTGGGTGCTTCTTTTGTTTTTTTTTGTTTGTGTTTTGGTTTGTGGGTTTTTGTTGGTTTTTTTTTTTTTTTTTTTCTCTTGTTTTTTGTTTTTGGGGGTGGTTTCTTTTTAGGTTTTTGTGGGGGTGTGGGTTGTGTTAATTTGTCCGGGCAAAGTCAGCATCTTCAGTTTCCTTTTCCCCCCCCCTATCTCATCCCCTGAGAAAACCTTCTCCTTTCCCTTCACCACTTCAGAGGGATTAATGTCACGTATGGTATAAGTTCTTTAGATGGTAGGGGTGCTCGTACGGTAGAATGCCTCTCCTTCTCTTTCTTCCCTCCTTTTTGTCTCTCTCTCAGTCTTTTGACACTATCTCCCCACTTTTAAACCTCCCTCCCCGAACATGCCCCCTTGACTTTTAACGCCCGTTTTCCGAGTTCATCTTTTTATTTGGGTATTTTTATAATCTTTCTTCTTACACCTTTTCTTCTTTTCTCGGTTTATTTCCCCCGGTCCCTTCTTCTAATTTCCTCCTGCGCGAATTCCTTTTTTCGGAGAGAAGTTTTTCTAATAATGGACTTCTTTCCTAATCATTTTCTCTTCGTTCAAAACACGAAAGTTAAATTTTCCTTACCAACGGGACGCGCGACCACCTCGCTGCCTCGAATTATACATTGCTAAAGAAATCTCCGCCCCTTCTTCCCTCCTTGCAGCAGTCCCAACATATCCACAAAAGAAAGAGATGGGCTGAACTTAGATCCAATTCTTACCTTTTTGCCCAAACGGTTTCCTCTACTCCCCTCTATTAGGAAAGTTTTCCCCTGGTCCCCCTCCTAAATCTCTGTCTGCAAGATTTCCAAGGCGGTAGATGCTATACCTGTGACCAAGCTCATCTCCTTTTCCTTACTATCCCCTCTCTGCTACGATCTCGAAAGGCGACCAACCTCCTTTCCCGATGTCGTTACGTAAGATTTTTCCCCAAAAGGTCGGAGTTTGAATCATCTCGCAACCCCGCTTTCTTCTTTCGAACGGTACAATTCCCTAAAACCTCTTTTCCCCCCCTTCCCACCATACTTCCCGCAAAACCTGTTCTTTCCGTTAGCCAAAAGGCTCCTCAATCCTGCTTCGCCTTTTCCTTGTTCCTTTATAAGATAGAAGCTAAGCCCGCTCCTTCTCGAAGGAAGAACACGACGAGACTTGACCCTCTATTACACCGAACGTAAGACCCTCTACAACGAAATCCTCCTTCGAGCACCATGCAAGAGGATTTTGCCCCCCTCACACGGCCTCCTCTTATTCAAATTCCCAAAAAGAACCTTCCGCCAGTCTCTGTTTTCTCATCCTGGGCATCAGAGCGTTGCGATCACGTTAATGTGCCCCGTCCCCCGATTCTCTAGTTAGCCCGTCTCCCCTCCTTAAACCTCAGATTCTTAGCGCAGTTACTCTTACTCTCCTCCCTCTACTTCCAACTCAAAATTGCTACCACTCCCGAAAACCGACCCCTTCACGTTTTCTAAGTTTAGTCTAGTCTACGCGACGTTCGCAGTCCTTTTTCCATAACACGATCCAAGTATAATTCTATGTTTCTTCATCTAACATTCCTCCTCCAAGGAGAAATCTGCATCAGTCCTCTTACGCCCCTGCCCCTCGCTTTAGAGAAAAAGTCGCTTCGTCATCTAGGTACGCCACCTTTTGCACTGGCTGAAGTTATTCTGGCCCCGTTCCCCTCTTCTCAAGTAGTGAGTTCTGTGGCTGAAAAGTTGATTACTCTTACAATTCCTTCTCAGATCTCTTCAATCAGATTTCCTCTTTCTCCATCCCTTGACCACTGAGGCGGATGCCATGGGTACCCCTTATTCTTTCTGGTAGACCATTTTTCAAGCATCCCCAATCCGACCAAGGGGCTGCCAGTACGAACTTCTGCGTCCCCCGGAGAAGAAAATGTAAACTACTGCAGTTTCCACTCAGCACGAACAATCTGAGTGACAGTCCCCCCCCCCCCCCGCCACGACGAGCGCTCTCTTTTCTCAGTTTAAGCATCCTTACTTCTCTCGTTTTCCCCCCCGTCTTATCGCCGACCGCTTCGACCAATCTTTCCGCTCGCAAAAGGATACCAGGATACGTGGTTTCGACCCCTTTTTACAGGAAAGTTAGTTTTCACTTTTCCCCCACGACTACACAGTTCTCCCCTACTCGTTCGGCCAAGGACCCTCCCCTCCCAGTCTCAGAATGGGTTTACGGCCTGTTACCTCGCCGCCCCCACCACCCCAAATGTCACTACAGTGTCCTCTCCCTTTGACAAAAGACACCCATGTCTGATCATGCTCAGTCTTCATTCTTGTCGACAAACCCCCCACCGCCCTCGCGTAAGAGACCCTTCTTAAACCAACAATCTCGAACTGCAATTCGGACGCCCAATTTTCTCACTTCTAGTAACGCCAAAAGATTCCCAACTTTCGACACCCCTCCCTGACCAACAGGGCTTCTTTTTCAGTGTTTGGGACTATCTGTGGTTGAGATTTGCACATTCTCACGATTTTTCCCAGCTCCCCTTCTGTTCCGACCTTCGAGCCCGACCCCTATGAGTTTTCTCAGTCCTCTTATTGGAGAAGGATAGTGTTTTGCCAGTACTTTATGCTATCCCTTTTCCCTACGGACTTTCGATCCGATTCCCCCTGAGATATTCTTTACCCTTCTCTAATGCTCTTTGCACCCCACCCCCCCCCCCAACCCCCCCCCCCCCCCACCCCCCCCATAGTCTTTATAGTTTGAACATCTGCGTAGCTATAATGTTTAATTGACCTTAGATCGTCCTCAAGCTTCGCTTCGTTTTGCCCCGCGTTCTTAATCTGACCTTCTTTTAGAGTCTACTATTTTCTCCCTAAGTTTCTTTTGATTACATATAGAAGCTACCTCTCTTCCTGAAGGTTCCGCCTCTTTCACCTTCCATTGCCTTCCGATTGAAAATTGTAGTCCAAGGGAATTCCTGCTTTTTTTTATGTCCCGCGTGTACCCTCCCGAGAGACATTCTCTAAGTGCCTCAGAAGAAACTCCCCTTTGTTTGCCTCCCGCGATCAGTCCGTCTTGATCTTCTCCTCGACAGTGCTGAAGTCCAAGCCTCTAGTATAATCATCACGCTGGCTTTCAATCTCCATCGCTTGGCGCGCTTCGACCGTTCACTTGCCGCAGTGACTTTCTGGTTCATTAAAACCTCTTCCTACCCGGCACCAAGAACAAGGTTTTTTTTTCTATTTTAATTTTATCCACCTGACTTTTCGTATGTTTACGTATTGAAGGCGAGCCTATTGTGTTGCTGGTATTTTGAATGGGCGATTTTTTCTTCCCCCGACCCCCCGTACTAATGAGAACCGTCGGTGAATGCTTTCCGAAGGTTGTGCTTGAGCTGGAAGGCTGTCCTTTTTTTTTTTATTCTCTTATTACGGACGACTGAACCCCTTTCTTGAACGTAACTGACTCTTGTGTTCTCTGAACCTTTCCTCTCTACTTTTGAACTTTGAAACCAAGCAAATTATTGGACGTTTTTCTAACGCCATTTGTCGCCTGTTAGTAGCCTTTTCTCGTTTCGTACTATAGTTCGCAGTAGAGGGGTTCCTAGCGCTCCTCTTAAGGCCTGAATTGAGGCGATCTTTTTTGAGTACGGGCTTTCTTTATGCAGCTGGTCGTTGGAGAGTGCTCTTGATTTCTTGTCGACCTCTTCTGATACGGTTCCGAATTTACCCTGGCCCCAGGCAAATTTTTGCGTTTTTTTTGTAGTCCATTGCCTACATTGCCAGGGTCTCTTCAAATTCTCTGAAGCGGCCTTGAATGAGAGATTCGAGCTCTTTGAACCTAGAACAATGGCTAGTCATAATACTACCCCTACGAATTCTTACTTTTCAGTTGGTAGAATCAGTGGCCCCTTCCCAGTGCTATTCGATGCTCACCCCTTGTGTGAGCCGGTTAAGGTTTCTATTTTGACGTACAGGATAACCGTGTCCCTCCTTTCGCTATCGGGTGGCATGCAATGCATGAACATCGACCAGAGAAAGCGTATATTTTCCTTCCCCTGCGCGCACGCTAGCGTTTTTCACGTCAAGGACGCATTTGTGCTGGATCTCGTTTCTTCTAACATCTCTCGCGACATGCCCATGCGGTACGATGCTAGATTGTTATTATAGAAGGTTCTGACCTTTCATCTCCCCTTGCTATTCCCCCCATTGCTAAGATTAACCCCTCTCTCTCCTCTCTCTTAGTTCTCAACAACAATCGCAGGCTAGGTTGTAATGACACGTTTCTCCCGGACGTGGACCCCCTCCACTTCTGCGTTCGCAGTTTAGAGCTCTCTTGTTGGGGTCCTGGTTTTTGCTGACTTTTTGTATGACCCTTGTCGTTTACTGAGGTCGAGGACGACTTCTCCTTCTTCCTCCCCCCCCCCCTCCCCCTACGCAAGGCGAGAGGCCTTAAATTGTCAGATGGTGATTCTACGCCACCTTCTTATTGAGGATGTATAACTCATTGAATAGGTCACCCTTTCAGAGCGATAGTGTTCTGACGTTCATGGTTGAACTTGACTACGTCTTTTTTTCTCTTGCTCACTAGCTTCGAGAGGGCTGATCTTCGAGGGGTACGTTATTCGCCCTTGAAATACTTTTCCTCATCGGTTTTTTCCATGACCAAGGGTCGAGACCGTGTTGTCATAAATTTATGTAACCCAGCGATGTCGTTGTAGATGACCTTGGGAAAAGTACTTCTTCCTTTGTTTTTTCGTATTTTTTGTAAGCTTCTCCCCCCCCATGCGTCTCTTTGAGTTATTATTGAGGACATGATCCCCTTCGTTTTAGTTCATGTTTTACTTTCTTACCCGATAGCTCGTCCAGGGCCAGATTTTAGCGGGTCGAGACGAAAATTCCTCCGGCCCATCCGCCTAGAACTCCGTCGAGAAACCAGAAGAGTTCCGGCAGCCCGAAGGATGGCCATATCCCCCCCTCCCCTCCATTTCCCAAGGTTGAGAGTTGCGAATGGCAGACTCAGGTCATGTCAGTTGTGATATTGGTAATTTTCAGCCCCTCATTTTTTTTTTTTTCTGATATGTTCTCATTCTCCTCCCCGAGCAACCCTTTACCAGATATATTCCCTGCACCATGTCCCTGACAGGCTACGGAAAACGCACTTTTTACCCGAGAGGGTGATTTCGCGGCCCTCCTGCTTTTGAATTCTGGTCCTCCTTCGTCTCCCTGTCTATCGCATCCCACGCGCCGTGCAGGAAGTTTCGTCGTTCCCCCAGTCGACGGACTCACTGAAGCCATTCCCCCTGTTTCACTCTTCTCCCCACCTTCTATACTTACTCAACGGAAGACAGGACGAAAAGAGCCTATTCCTTCCCACCACTTAGATCGCCGAAGCCGCGTTTATCCCCTCATCCCATGTCGACAACCCGACAGCCTCTTTCTTTTTTCCCCTCTCTTTTTTGAACAACACGCAGCCGCATCTGTTTTGGCCACCCACCCCCTCCGTGCGGGCACGATTCCCGGGCGCTTTCTTCCCCGCCCCCCCCCCAAAACACCCGAACTTCCCAAAACTCTCTTAAACCTGCTCCTCGTTTTTTTCGTCAACGCCTCGATGACTTTGTCATATTCACCCAGGGTCGAGTTCTGCCTCCAAACAGAATATTAGCAAGGCCATCTTTCGACTACTGCCTCTAACTTCTGAGTTGCGCGTCAAAGTCTTTTCCTCGGACGTTTCGGAGCATGGAGAAGATAGCTCCCGGAAAGTGCGCGACCCGACCCCCCCCCCCCGCGCTCTACTTTATCACCGCACACGACTCCCACCTCTCCCGAAGATCGCTCGCAAAAAGCCTGAAGGGAGTGGACCAGTCACTTCTGCCCTCTTTCCAAAAACCTTTCCAGCCCTGTGTTTTTTAGCCTCTCTTCGCGCTACGATGGGCGAATGTCACCGCTATTTCTTTGTATTACTCCGTCGCACGCTATCTCGTAGTCTGAAGCCCTGCGGCCGTTCAGAGGGAAGTAACCACGACCCTAGAACCACTCAAGTGCATCGGCGTCCCCAGAGCTCCGTACTTGAGGCCCCAAAAACATCATTTTTTGACGCTCATCTTCATCCTCCCCGCGTACGGACTGTACGATATTAACAGAGAACGCGGAACTGGTACTGCTCATTTATGGCGCTTCGTTCCTTCGGCCCTTGGCACCGTGGCGTCATGTATGGCGCAGGACGGAAAATTATGTTCTCGCCAAATGGGTCCCCCTCTCCTGAAATCGAAGCGATGTCTCAGAGGAGGCTAATGGGCAGAGATTACTCTTCCTTTTTCGACCCATCAGGCTCCCTTTCACCGCACCGCCTTTTTAAACTGGAATGAGCCCTGGGTTCCAGAAATCAACGCCGCTCAACGCCCTTTTTCCTCCCCTCACAACCCTTTTTCCCCTCCCCCCTCATCCGACGCGCATCTATAGCCTTTCGACCGTGCCTAATCAACGATCCCCCTTTTCCCCTACCTTTCTTCCTAAAGACTCTACGGAAAACTTTTCCGGCGAAGGTACAACGGTCCTCGTCTATTGTTCCTTTTTTAACTTTCTTTTAGACCCACTTTCCTCCCCTTTCCAGAGACGCGGTTCCATTTCCCCCAATCAAAATAAACGACGACCGCGTTCATCTGTCCTTTTACCCAACACCCACCTCCACTAGCCGGTCCTAGCTTGTCTGAACAGTTCCCCCCCTTTCGTAGAAGAAGGCTCATCTCTCGTCTTAGCCCAACCCTTCCCGGCGCCTGTCTCATCCCCCGCTAACAACCCCCCATATTTCGCAAGACCACCCGTTTCAGAAAACGCCAAGAACCGGCGATTAACGCAAAAACACCCATTCCCCCCATCTCCCCCCCGGACAACAACTGAAATTTGCTCTTTTTTACCTGTTGGTGTCACCGAAAGAAATATTTTGTTGAAACCTTTGCCTTTTTCCTCTTCCCCGATTTCAGATTTTTCCTACTTTTCAGATACCACTTAGCCCCGATTAACCCCTTCCAAATATTGATGTGAATGAGTTTTCTCTTTTATCGGTGTTCTCGTTTCCCGGGAGCGCCCCCCCCTACTGAATGACTCTTCGCGAGGGAATTTCGTACTCCCCTTTCTCTCTCTCGTCGTGTCTTTGTCATAGAGAGGTTGCGACCTGTTCCGTTCTCTCCGTTCTTCCTTAGGCGTAAGAGATTCTCCCGGAGATCTGATCTATGATACTTCGTAGATACTATATCTTTTCCCCTTTTCCTCGTCTTTTTTTTTAATCCTCTAGCCAGTATTTCAAGCGCTCTAACTATGATTTTAGTTCAGATAGACGATATGTAACATCCTCAGCCAATCCAGACCTCTCTTTTCCATATGGAAGAGCGCTTTACACATCATTGCAATTTTTCTCCTAGGCTCCTCAGACAGATAGACCTCCGGCGATTCGCCAAGTCCGGATAGTGATCTCCTCCTGTATAAAATTCCTGCCAAGGATCCCCCACAGTCCTCTTTTGCTGGACTACCGAAGCCGATTTTCTTTCCGTCCCGACCCCTTTCATCGGGAAAGCCCCCAATTAGTGAAGCTCAAAGGTATTCAACAAAGAGGCTTCACCACCCCACTTCCCCAAAAGACAAAAGGGTTGTTTTTTTCTTTGTCCTTTGCGCTTTTGAATGTTTTTTTTTCGTACTCGACTATTAGTTTGTAGTTCTGCGGATGTTGTTGATTTTTGTGTCGCTCAAGGAGATGTCGTGTTCTGCGACCCTCTTCGATGAGAAGTCGCATTGGCTGACAGTCTGTGATTTAAGAATGCTTCCCCGGATCGTGCTTGGTTTTGTATTCTCTCTTTACTCTTTCTGACCCTTCGTTGAACTTTTATGGAAGTTCTCGCTTCGCAGAAATTTTTATACTATCCCTTTTACCTGGTCTTCCAGAAATTTCCCTTCTGAACCGTTTTCTTTCCCGCATTGGTTCGATTTTTCGTGAGCGTTTCCCTTCGAAATGGTGATCTGCACTTGTTTCCTCTCTCCCTCTTCCCCCCCTTAGGGGCTGGTTGGAAGGCGGATCGTTTTAGTGGATTTTTCTTTCTGGGGTTAGCCGCGTTTCGCTTATTGATTGTAAGAAGAGCCCTCTTACATATCAAGG
>Ga0179591_1251496_pt1 | contig 11208 bp, 9 predicted proteins | sample CZOMad2_1_08_16f_FD_182891 | JGI IMG/M metagenome (GOLD analysis project Ga0179591, IMG submission 182891) | Vadose zone soil fungal communities from Angelo Coast Range Reserve, California, USA - CZOMad2_1_08_16fungal (PacBio error correction) | ecosystem: Environmental > Terrestrial > Soil >... | reverse complement strand
TCTTTCCTGTTCTATACTCCCCCTTTCTTTGCTCTCTTCCCGTAGTCCCTTGAGCTCGAGGTTCGAGTAGGAGACGCGGCCCCCTAGGGCTGGCTTACTTTCTAGGCCCAACTCTAATTGGATTCCTTTTTTGTCGGACTGCTACGGTGAGTTGGGGTTCGTTGTCATCCCTTTTTTCTTTGTTCTCTTTTATTGGTGACCTGGGTCCTGGTTTCCACTTTGTTTGAACATCCGTCTGAATAGTTTTGGGTTCTCTTCAGCACCATCCTTTTCCCCCGCTGCACGGGAATGATTCCGGAATGATTTTGTTGCCTGATCTTTCTACTTCATTATGCAGGTTGACGCCGTTCCTTTAGCCAATGAAGTGCCGTTTTCAAGGACCTCTGAACTGCGCCGATGGCCTTTTGGTGTCCCGCCAGCTTCTGTTCTCCCAGCCCCTTTGACATGAACTCTGTCGGTTCCAATGGCAACCTTTTTACAGAGTGCGATTTGGCTTGGCTTGAGTCGGTCTGTGCTCCTATGGACCCCAGAGCGCGTAATTCCTTTCGATCATGATCCCCACCCCCTCGCATTTTCCTTCTTTTACGGGACCTTGAAACTTAGAATCCGTTGATTGTGATTATTTTTTGTTTTGCTTCACCACGTATGAATCATTCTCCGGGCCTTAATTTTCTTTATTCAGACCGGGTTTCTTTTTTTCTTCTCCCCCTTGACGTCATGTGGTGAACTCTGGGTCTCTTTCCATTTGCGAGTGATGCAGCGTTTTTTCCCCGTTAAATCCTTGAGCAACTTTCTGCACCGTGGACCCTCTCCCTGTTCGCTGCCGCTTCTCTCCTCGCTTCTCTCTTTTTCTTGCCCGGCCAGGCGTCGCGGCGTGCGTAGATTACAATACTCCGTTTCTACGGAAAGCAGGACCCAGGTTGTGAGCGTTTTTTTCCGCGTGTCAGTACCTTTTTGCCGGCCTGACCCGCATTACCCCCTCCGCACTTTTCCGACTACTTTCGGAGCAGGAGTCGGTTACAAGAGATTGCCACGATTCCACCAGGAGCAGTCTCAGTTTGAGCCTCCCGTTTTTTTGATCCGTCAGAGCTGCGCCCGCTACCACGCCCTTCTTTTGTCCATCTTCGGGCTTGTTGGGTGTTCCCCCCCCAACTTTCACACTCGGTTCGACATCATGAACTATCCTCCCCCTTTTCTTTTAACCCTTATGATCTCAGCGCTGCTCCTCTTATGTCGCCCTCTCCCCCCTGTCGGTATCGGCGCAACGAGGTCACAGCAAATTGAGTTTCCTTTCCACACGGGCCCCCAAGCTCACGGTGCGATTTTTCCTTCGATGTTTTCACTTCATGATCCGGTTCCCCCTTACCTTAGACTTGCAGCTTAAGGGGAATCTCGAGCTTTTCGACGGTCCTGTTTCCCGGGTTGTAGGTTTTTGCTCCGTTGCAATTCTTCCCAGCAGGATGACGCCATCAGGGTTACCATCGCGAAGTCGATTTTTCCGAATGAAGACATGAAATTCCGCTTTTCCAGGAAAGGCGCACCTTTCGTTCTACTTTGGATCTGCTGCCCTCTGACGACTGCTTGAGGACCATCTTTTCCCGCCGTCCAGTGGCTCTTCCTTTATTCGTATTCGATGTGTTATAGCTGTGGGACCCTCCTTTTTATGTCCCTTGCCCCCTTTTACAAAATCCAAGTTAGGTCAGTGTACCGGTCGTTTTGGATGTTGGACAAATAGGCCCCTGCCTGCAACATGTGCCTTGTCGGCCCACCCCCCCCCACTCTCCTTTTTGGGATCGTTTCTTCTAGGTCCTTTTCTTTTTTACACCGCTATCTTGACCCTCACGGTGTGCTCGTATTTTTCTCACCTTCTTAACTTCGGGACCGCTTTACGTGATACTTTTTCGTTCCAGTTGTCGAGTACCCCTGCTGTGACTACTGCTTCCAGTCTCCCCACAGAAGAAGTGTAACCGCTCCGCTGTCATTCAAAGTGCAATTTTTCGTTGAAGCGATTTCTTTCGGCCCTTCACCTTCCTCCGGCCACCTCTTTTTGATTTTGGCCCATTTCTTAACGGATCCCGGCATCGATTCTTCTTTTTTGAATAAGTTGTCTTTGGCCTCCCCGAGAGCTTTACTACTTCCTTTCTCTGCGTCGCCCGCTAGCTCCCACACTGTCTCTTCTCCCCCCTATCTCTAGTTCAAAGGTTGACTGTTTGCTACCAAGCATGGTTTCTCCTTATTTGAGATCCCCCTAAATGTTCTCTTCTCCTCTCCTCATCCTCCGTTTGCTGCGCGAGCGCTGGTGATCTCATCTTTGCGCCCCCCCCTCCACTGCTTTTTTTTGAGTAGATTTAAACTGTGACAATATCTAGTTTTGGATCCCTCCATTTGTCTTACGTGGCATCTAGTCTCTTTTGTTACGCGGCGACCCCATACATATTGTAATCGATTCTCCCTTGATCTGTCCAGCATTTTATTTAGTTATTTCCCATTTACCCCTCCTTGATGCGTTGGATTTTCTCTTCCCTTTCCCGCGTCCACCCCTCATGTTTCCTTTTTCGGTGAGGGCTTTTTCTGGCCGAAAACCTTCCAATTTTTTTTACAAGTATCGGCGGGTTTGAGCGCACTTCTTCTTCTTTTTATGCAACATCCCCTATTCGTAAACCCTTTCTCCCCGAACTGCTGAGGCTCTCACGGTTACACGCTTGCGTTGGGAGTAATCATTATACCCTCCGATCCCGCCCACGTGCTCTGTCGGCCATTTCGCGGCTACATGGGCCTGCCCTTCCATAAAACCGCCCACCGCAGTTTTTACGCCCATGCTGCTTTTGCTGTTTCTTCCACATTATAGGACTGACCCTTCTTCTGTTTTTGTCTTGGAAAGGCCGTCCCCCCAGCCGTGGGCTTCGCTTTTCCCTTCCCGCTCTTTTGTCCCTAGGCTAACCGAAGACCTTTTCGATAGCCGGACCGTTTTCCGTCATTGCTTGCTTAGCCTCTTCCAACGTTCCGGGTCGAACTTCTGCTTTTCCGGCCTTCTCGCTGAATTTCATGTTGGTTTGATCCGACTTAGCGGTGTCCATGTTCTCCTCTTGAACTCTCATTGGGCGTGAACATTGCCGCACCGATCTCCATCGTCCAGTCCCAGTTTCTTTCGATCCCTTCCTTCTTTCCTATTCCGTCGTCCTACCCCAGTTCCCCTTTCTCTCCCTGATTCAGAGATGCCCGTTAGAATACCTTGGATCTTTTTTCTAAAGTTGCTTGACTATCGACCTTTGTTTTTTTTTCGTCAGAGGATCGTCGCCCATAGCTTGCTCCTTATTCATGTTCACCCGTCCTTAATTGTGTCAGATAGTTCATTTTTTTCCTTCTCCGTCCCCCACCCATCCTTCAGATTTGAATCTCTTGGTGTATGCTCTATTTCTGCCCCCAAACACGCCTTTCTGATCTTTTTTCGTCCCATGGCTCCTCCGTGTTTTTTTTTGGTCTTGGCACGTAGACGCTCCGAAAGTAGGTCGGAACCCGGTGTCGGCTTGTTACTTCTTTTCCCTTCTCGACTTGACTTTTTTTCCTGACCCCGCTTCCCGCCCTCCCCACCGTGGACTACGCTTGCACGTTGTTTCGTCTTTTGCCCGCCTCCGAGCGAGCTGTGCTTCCCTGGCTTCCTTCCCGTTGATGTATGACTGGGCCGCGAACTTTCGAGTTCCACTTTGCAGAAGTGCCCTGTTCTTACCCATTTCTCGTTCCACACTCATGACTCTCCAAAGCTCTCCGCTTCTTCGCATTGTGTTTTAAGGTTTCGGCAACATCCCCTTTTACCTACAGGACCGCTACTTAACTTACTGATATGATTTTTATGCCGACGCCCCTGCGTCCGAAACGATCCCTTTCTAATCCGCGAACCACATATATTTCATTCCCCCGGAATCATGACCTCATAATGTGCGATCTTTCTCTATAGGCCTTCCGCGTTTTCTTTGTTTGTTCCCCCCCTTTTTCCCTTACTCCTCCCGTCACCCGGAGGCAATTTTTACAAGTTCCATGCGACCAGATGGTTCATTCCCCTTTGTCTTTGATGAAGCAGTCTTTCGGTCCAGATCCCTGCTTTTCCTTGGGCCCGTTCTTTGACCTTCAACTTACGAATGGGAAAGGTTTCAATCCTGCTTTTTTTTTCCGTATTTCCCTTCTATTTCCCCCTTTTTCATCTTTTGAGGATTTCCTCACGTGAAGGGTTCCTGGTTCTTCCCCGTCCTCCTTCGCCCTTTCTCCTGAACCCTGGACGTTTTATGACTGAAAACGTTTTCCCTTTCGTTAGCACTGATCTCTTTTCTTCCCTCCGTAAACCCAATCCTGCCGTTGGAGAAGTTCACCCCCTGATCTCCGTGTTTCCTTCCTCCCCCCTAACCAAGTGTCATCACACAATTCTCCCCCGTTCCGCTTTATAAGGGCCGCTTTCCGCGCCTGGTGTTTCCTACGATTGTAGTAAGTAGGGCCCCCGTTCGGTTTTGCTTATTTATTTTCCTCTATCTTTCCTCCCTGTTTTTTTTTCTTCTTCTTTCTTCTGAAACTCACACAACGGACTTTTGTTCCGAATGTCCATCGCTGTTAATACTCTTCCGAGTGATTAGTTCTTTTGTCCCCCACGCGCATTTTGTTGGTTATTTAAGGCCCAACCGGTTGTTAATGGGACTCTTACCTCCTTCTCCTTTTTTTTGTGTCGTTCCTGACAGTCGCCCTTCCCACGACGGTCATTTTTCCATCAGACGGGGAGTTTTAATTATGTTACGGTTCAGGTCTCCTCCCCGCCGTAGTTGTTCTGCGGTTTCCTCTTCTCACCCTCTTGCCACCCTTTGGATCGATCCTCGGAATGTCCTTTTTTCTTTGTATCGAGAATGGCAACTTCCCTTATCCTCTTGCTTGTCTTCTGACTTAGTCTTTTTGTTTCCATTACTCGAACCAGTCCCTAGATGTTTTAGACCTTTCTCTGTAGATTTATGTCTCCTTTTCCGGTAATGCAGCCACGGATCGGTTCTTAAATTCGTTTCATTCTTGCATCCGGTTTTTCCTCGTATTGGGACGCCGAACCTTCATGGCCCAGTCGCGCGGCCGGATTCTCTTCCCCCTTCTTGCCGCTTTTTTGTTGGTACCTGAACTAGAAGGTATCGTATGGAGAAGCGCGGTTTGCTCCCGGTGAGGACATATCAGGGAATTTTTTCTCTCTGGATGAAGCCCCACTTCTCTATTTTTTCTCCTTTTTCTCCCCGCCTTCCTTTTCACCTCTATGGCGAGCTCGCAATAGAGCTGTATGCTTGTCCATTGACCCTTTCCTCAGACTGTTCTGCAAATTCTGCAACGTGGTCTCCCCTCCCTCTGTTCGATGCCGCTTTCTATCTTTCCTCCTTTTTTGAGCGCCTGTGTTGCGGCCGTCAAAATTTCGCTCTTTTGTCTTTACAATGCCTGTCAGTTCCAGATTTTTGAGTCGGTTCCTCTTTTTTTAGCACCAACCCCTTTACTGGACATTCCTCATTTCCCCCCGCATCCCACCGTGTTCTCCTTCAGAATATTTCTTAGCAGTTCTGACCGATTCCTGCACCCCCTCCCCAGTCCGACAGCTTCAGCATTGGACGTTCCTGATCATATTTTGCTTGTTGCTTTCTTCTCTGCGCAATTCCCCCTTCTTGCATTGCATTGTGCGGATTGTGTCTCGTGTTTTTTCCCACCTATATGCCTTCGGTCTTTCTTTATTCTCCTTCAATACGCGCTTGCGGAGGCGTTCCCAGTTCGTCTCGGAACGGTTTTTTGCTTGTTGATTTCACCCCTTAGTCAAGCCGACCTATCTAACTTTCCGACTTATTTTGCTGCTGGTTGCCCTGGATCCTGTCCAAGCTCGTACCACTTTAAAGACGCCTCTTCAATCTTAAAGGGGAACTCTCAGTCAAAAGCCCGTTCGCTTCTCTTGTTTCATGCGTTTCTCGCAATCCCCCCCTATTGAGGAGCAGAAGTCGGACCTCGCTCTGCCTACGCCCTCTGCCTTAGGGAAAGGCTTCCTTATGTGGCCTTTTTTTTCTTCTGATCCTCTTTCTCTTTCTGCTTGGACTGCCCATCGTGTGGCGATCGCACGCTTCTTGAGAGACACTGGCAGCCATCGCTCCGGTTCTTCTCTCGGTTTTTAGTCCTTTTCAAGTCTCCCCCCCTAACGCAGAGTGTAATGTCTCACGTCTTCTTTTTTCCACCTTGAGCATCTCAGCCAGGTCTGCATTGTTCGGCTTCACCCTGGTCTTCCTTCTCTGATTTCGGACCTATACTTAACCTTCCTCAACCCCCTCACTCTTTTGATAGTTTAGGTGAATTCTTCCCTTCTCTTCTTTTCACCGTTTCTCCCTTTTGATCTCCTCAGTGGTCTGTCAGCTGAGAATGCGGTTTGCGTCCCGACCCGGCCTGAGGTACTTTCCCAACACCCAGCTTTCCGTTTGCTTATTTTTTTTTGCTTCTTCACCTCAACTCCGCCCTTTTTGCCCCGTCTGTATTCTCCAAGTTTTTCACCAACGCATTGCTCGGTTTTAATTCCCCTCAACTCTTTCTCAACCGTTGACTAGGAAGTTCGTTTTCTTCGTCGCCCACCCTTCTCTGCCACCGTCCAATGTATTCCCAACAGCTCCCTGTCTTCTCTTTTCTTTTACACCCGGCCTATGGTCGTGTGTCCACGCTTCTCTCCATAAGTCCTCCCTCTCTCCCCTTTTTTTTCTTTTTTGGTTTTTCTGCTTACTGATTTCCCTCCGCCACAGCCATATGCGTGGTTTTCTCCGGAAGGAGTCGGTCCCCTTCTGTTTTTCAACTCGCCTGTTTTGAGATTAATTTACTTTTCCTCCTTTTTTGTCTCCGCGAGCCTTCCACATCCTCGTAATCTTATTCTTCGGCCCTCTTTCGACTAGTTATACCATCTTTTTCCCGCGTTTGACTCGAGTTATTACTCCCTTATTGTCCCCACGTTTTTTTTTCCACCCCTTCCTCTTTTTCTTCTTTTTACTTTTTGAAAACTCCCTCGCTCCCTTAAATGCTTTTCTAGTACCTTCTTTTTCATCCTTTTCTCTTTTTTTTCTGACCTTAACTCATTCGCTCATGTACTCGAGCTTGAGGTATCACGGTTATCCACTGGAGAGAGCTTTTCCTTAGATTCCCGTCACGATCTCCAGTGAGGTTGTCCCTTGTTGATTTATGTTTTCTCTTTCCTCCTCCAATTTCCCCCCTCCCTTTTCCCCTCGTGTGACAATCAAGGAGATTGTGTCGAAGGTTTTCTGTCCCAAATCCGGTTTCTTTTCGTTGTTTTTTTCTTTGGTTCAGCTTTTGGAATGGACGACCATCATCCGTTGGCTTGTCCCCTTTACTCTTGGCTTTCATTGTTCTGTTAAAGTTAAGACAGAGGTTTGCTCATCGGTTTTTTCTTCGCTCTCCAGTGATGTACTCGTGTCGAGTCCTTTTTTCCCCCCAGCGTTCCCTGGTACATCCTGGCCGGGCCCTCCCTCACTGTATCGCTTCCTTTTCATCTGGTCTGAGGATCTTCGTGATTGTACACTGTGATCCTGACTGAGTACTCAATGTTTTAAGCACCTCTCGGAAGTACCTTCTTGACTCGAGTCACCTTTTTTTGCGATTAGTGTAGTTCTTCGGGACTTCCTTTTTTTCGCTCCGATATCCCCAATATCTCAGTTCCGTTTTTTTCTCAATTTTCTGTTTTACTCCTTCGCAGTCATTTTTTTGCCCTCCCGTCTCCTCTCCGAAGAGATCGAGAACTTTCGCGCTTGATAGCCGCAAGTTCCCAACGAGAATTTGGCAAGAATAGGGTCAGGCCTCTTTTAACGGTGAAGGGAACCCCCGCCCCCTCTATTTCTGCTTCTGTTGTTCTTGCTCATCGGCGCACGCCCTGATCTGCGTCCCCATTTGCTGCAGGAAGGCTTTCTTGCTTTTTTTCTGGGGCAGGCAATTGTTACCTCATGCTGACCCTTAGTCGTCAAGGATGTTTTTCCGTCTGGTAAGTAAGCGTTCATTTGCCTTCATTTTTTGTTGGACGACCTTGACCCCCCTTTTTGTCTCCTGTCTCTGCCGTATCTTGTAGCCTGTTCCGAAGGAGCACGCTGTTTCCTCATCGATTTCTTTTTAGCTGAGGACGCCGCATCCTGAGTCCCTGCTCGCCCCTTCTTTTCCCGAGTGTCCCTTTTTGCCCCTTTATCCCACAAGAATTAGACCTTTTCTCTGCTCGCCATTGTTCACAATCTTTTCCTTATCTTCAACACCACATCCCGTTTCTTATCCGGACGCTGAAAATCTTTTTTCACTTCAGCCGGCGCTCCCACGACACCCCCGCATGCTTCCTCCGCTCACGAGACTTCTATGTCTTTACCTTTTTTCCCGTCCTTCTCGATGGTCGTTCTCTTCCCCCTCCGCTTTTTTTTCCCTCTTGAAGGCCGAGTGCAGGTACCGCTTTCGTGCAACAACATTCCTTTCCACCCATGGCGTCTTGGTTTGGCTGAAGATTAAGATTTTTTTCCTTTCGACTTCCTCTGATGTTGATCCATTGACGGCAATTCTTTCCTTGGCGCGTTAAGCTTGTCCCGCCTTCCTGATCACCGTATGCCAACCAACATTCATTAGGAGTGACTTATTCCTTTTGCCTGAGGTTTTTGAATCTTGGGTTGAACTTACCCGATAACCCCTCTCACTTCGCCCTTGTTAGACTCCGAACAGGTCGCGTTCCTTCCTTCCCGTTCGTGAGCTCCTGATCTATGTATCACCCCTTTCTGACAACGGACCCCCCTCAGTTTTCTGGGCAGTCGATTTTTTTTTACCTCTATCCCATACCCTGCCTTTTTTCCTATCCCCCCTGATCCCATGCCGATAATATTTTGTGTCTTTCTACGAGGAAGAAGTTTGCAAGTCCTTGGTTGTGATTTCTTGCCGGTAGCTCTCTCTTTTCCTCCGCATCGTGGTTTTTTGCTTTCTCTTCTGCGGTCCCTTCACCTGACTTTGGCCGACTTCTTCATCTCTGTCCATGCCGTTCCGCGGCTTCTTTCGCGCCCCTACGTTTTCGTTGGCTTTGGTATTCAACCGGGTTCCTGGGATCTCGTGGAAATTCGGACTGTTCCCTCTTCTCTTGGGTTCCCTTTTTTCCGCCGTTTCCCTGGCAAGCTGGGCTCTTTGAACTCGATGCCGTGGTCCCCGTGGCTCTTTGAACTTTTTTTTTCTCGCAGACCCAGTAGTTTCCGGGTTCGATTTCCCGCCACATCTTGTTTTCCAACCCTCGTCCCGGTCAGAGATCCTCCCTTAATCTTTGGTCTCCTCGACCTTGCGAAACGAATTCTTCGTCTCTTTCCGGATTGAACGTTGTCCAGTTTTTTCTCATGGGTAATCGAACATGTCCCGGACTGTAAGTTTTGATTCCGTCAGCTTACTTCCTTTCCTCTTCCTTCCTTACCATCCCTTCTCGGTTCACCTACTTTTCGAAGTGTATTTGCCTTGTTTGCGGTAACTGTGTCACCTTCCATCCTGGAATTTTTTTCGTTCGGTCCTTGCACGATCGTCCCTTGATCCATGACGCTTTGTTGCAATCCCTCTTCTCTAAGTGACATTTCCTCAAGTAAGGTTCGTGAGGGCGATCTGCTTTCCGGCTCCTGTTTTTTCACTCTCGCCCCCAGCCTTATATTTTGACCTGGATGAAGAACCGGTCTGTTGTTCTCCGATAAGATCCTCCCTTTTCTGTTTTCCCCCTTCTTTTCTCTTTCGTTTGTTTTTTTCGGAGCTTTCGCATGTGGACGTTGAATGTCCATCATTTCCTGTTCACCTCTTCTCTGGTCCGAATTTTCCTCTCCCGCGTCTCTAGCTGTGACGTAGAGGTGCCGGTGTTTATTTCTCGTCGATTTTTGCTCTCCTACCAATTAGCAGCCCTTCCGTTTCCATCCCCTCCTCCGGTGTTCAGTTCAGGTCCTCCATAGGTTTTCTTGAATTAACCCGCGCCCCCACGTGCCCTACGAGCACGTAACTCTCTGCCCTTCCCGCTCCTCCCTTTCTCCTCCCTGGGTGATCCGACTCAGGCGTGTGTTGCTCCTCTCTGAGCTGCGCAAGCACCTACTGTGCTCTGTCTATTTGGTTTTGTTTGCATAAATTGCACCCGATTTGTCCAATTTTCTCTTGAGTTTCTCTCTACTCTTCCTCTTCTTTTTCCCTAGGCCCTTAGGATCGGCGAACTTTCGTCGCAATGTCTCTCCTAACGGCGTTAGCCTCGCCGAATTTTACTGCCCGCTCTTTTCAGTGGTTTCGGCTTGATCCCTCTGTCTCCCATGGAACTCGCGCCCTCTAACCATTTTTCGTCCCCAGCCTTAACGGTGATTAGGTGCATCCGTTACGTTCGGAGCTCTTGTGCGTCAGGAGCTTATCCCATTTTTCAAGCTTCGTCTCCCTGGACAATCCGCTTCCTCCCTATCTCCGCTACGATGTTTTTTTTCACTTGATGCCCCTTATTTCCCTTTCGGACTCTCCTTTGACACCTGTGAATATGCTGATTAGTACGCTGTTCTGGCTCCCCCCACGCGGAGTCTGCAGATTCTGCAACGTTTCTTATCGAACACTGTCCTACCTTCTTTTTCAGGGTGACCCTCCCTCCAAAAGTGTGATGTGTTCTCTACACCGCTGACACCACTACCCCAGCGTTGTCATTTTCCTGCACTTCCTTCTTTTGGACCCAAAGAGAAACATAATGTCACCTCTCTTTTTGGGATTTAGTTCCATTATTGGGTTGTTCTATACACTTCCCCAATTTCGATTTCGCCCCCAAGGTGTGATGTATCTTTCTTCTCTCCTTCCCTTTTGCTCCACCTGTTTTCCGGTTTATGTCACAGTTGCTCGTTACAGGTGTTGTGCCTTTATGTTCTTTTCCCCCACACGAAGCCAGTCTCCCCGTCGAGGTTTTTACAAAAAGCAATTTTTGGTTCTGATTTCTTCGTCCCCTTTACCCGGAAGCCTTCTGGGTGCCGTTTTTCCCTTTCTGTTCAACCGGAAATAACGTCTCTTCGTGTTTTCTTTCTTCTGCGTCATTTTTCTGCAATTTTCGATTACGAGGATTTGTCTTAGAGCACGCTGTACATCCCCCCCTGTCGATTTAATGCCCTCTATTCGGCCCAAGAAGATTTTCCGGTCGATTGGGATCACCCCCTTTCCTCCCTT
>Ga0179591_1156268_pt1 | contig 11208 bp, 13 predicted proteins | sample CZOMad2_1_08_16f_FD_182891 | JGI IMG/M metagenome (GOLD analysis project Ga0179591, IMG submission 182891) | Vadose zone soil fungal communities from Angelo Coast Range Reserve, California, USA - CZOMad2_1_08_16fungal (PacBio error correction) | ecosystem: Environmental > Terrestrial > Soil >... | reverse complement strand
CACCTCCAGAAGTGGATCTGTTCTCTCGCTCCCTCGCATTTGGGTAGGATCCCCCGATGTTGCTTTGGACATTCCTGTACTTTTGGTGTCTTCCCTTCCATCTTGAACATGCTTTCGGTCAATAGTTACCCTCCTGCTCGCCCCTCCACCTGGCCTGTGTGTTCGGTCTCTCTTCCGCGATGTCTCTTCACAATCGAGGGTTCCCCCCCTAGGATCGACAGTCCGGTGCTTTCCTCTCTTTGGGCCTTCTTACCTGTCTTACGGAAGATTTTACCAACCACATCTTTTTTAGACCCATTGGACCTCTTTCCTCTTAGCTCTCCTCTGAAAGTTCTTCAATGAAGCGTCTCCCCGCATCTGCTTTGGTCCTCCAAAGTTCGGCTGCGCTACGCCGTATTGTTTATACGTCCTTTCGCTGGGCTCAGTAAATGGTCTCTTTTCCCCATGCCCCTTAAACAGAGAGTTCCCAATTCTTGTTTTTCTCTTCGCGATTTTTTCTTCGATGGTCGTATGTAGTCGCAACCTTTAGGAGTCTTTCCCCGGAGCATCTACCACACTTTCCCAACCCCACCACGATTCTTGAAGTCCTCCTTTCTTTTGCTTCGCAGAACTTCCTTAGGACAGCCCCTCCAATCTTGTTAACACCCTTCTGGAATCTCCGAAATTGCAGATAACGCTGAACTCTGGTTGTTTGAATCATTCCATCATTTCTTTCTTTGTGTTCTATGTTTGCACAGGGTTCTGGCATCTGCCAGATTATCCCCGATGTGAAGGTTTTCTACACTGGTCTTAGTCCCCTGCAATTGATCCCCTCTTCCGTTCTAATCGGTAATGCCCACCCCTCCTTTCACTTTTTCCCCCAAGTCGGTTGCCTCCTCCAACAACTCCCGCGCACTTGATAGTCGTCTCACGGATTTGAAAGTCTTACGAAATAGAATGTTTTCCTTACATTTCCCAGAGTTACCCCTTTTCCCTCCCCTTTTTCCCCCACTCACAATATCCACCCTTCCACTCATTGATGCGGTGTTAGGTGCCCGCCAACTCCGAATGCTCACCCCCCCTCTACTCTGTTACTCCTCAGTCTGAGATTTTTAATCCTTTCCATTGGAGGGCACCCACACAGTCTCACCTTTCTTTGGACCTTTTTTGGTCTTATGTGATTTTGGACAGTTGGCAGGACTTTTTGCTACTAGAGACTTCCCCTCCACAGGGATAGTTTCGTTCAGTCATTTCCAGTCCCTCGTAATTTCTTTGAGAATTATTTTTATCGGTTAACTGTCTTGACGTTAGTCAACGACTCTTGTCAACCTTCACCTCGTTCTTAAAACCAGTTCCTATGATTCTTACTTCCCCCCTGCCCCTTATTCAATGTTCAAAAAACCCTTCCCTTCTTCTTCTTGCCCGCTTCCCCGAAAGGAGCTCTCCCCCCCCCCTTTTTGCAACCTTAACCACATCCCACCCTCAAACAGTTCATGTCAGTTTGCCCCACAGTTGCTTTTCCCGGATCATTCCCCAAATTTCGACCACTTTCTCACTGAGTTTTTCGTTCCACCCATCTTCCCGTTTCACTAGTGCCCTCTTCCGAATGGCAAGTACGGCCCCGTTGCCTTTTTCTGGGTTTGCTGTTTTTGTTTCCTTCCCTCATCTCTCCTCAGGTTTTTCTACAACCGACCACGTCTTTCACAACGTTTTTTTTCAAAAAGAATTCTGACTTTTTTTTCTCCCTTGGAATCTTTTCTTTATTACCCTTTCGATATCGATCCCCCCTACTTACGCCATTCACACCCCCCTCCCTGGTACAATCTTTTATCGCCCCCAGCAATTGCGGTTTCCCTGAATTGATGGTAATGGAAACGTTCTTTCACATTTCATATCGAGGTCCCTCCTCACTCGTCCTTTTTCCCCTGTCCCCCCTCTTGGTGTTTCCCCCTTCTTGCCCCCCTTCACTAGTCCCCTTCCTTCGCCATCCGACTCTCTATCAGTTCCCCCTCCTTCTTTTTTCCCATCTACATCGTTTATATATACTCACCCACAACGCCTGTATTCTCTTTCTCATCCTTTGCGTAACTTGATTCCCTGGAAAGTTTTCCTTCAGGGCCAAGACTACCTGTCACACCCCCTCCACAATTCCACCCTCACAGTTCATACTCTCTTCCTGCTAGCACAGAATCACTTCGTGGGGTCCCCCATTGATCGGACTCGGACTTTGTTCACGGTGTCCCAACCCTCCCATTTCCTTTTACGTAGACCCCATCTTGTCTTACCAGCAAGAAGACCTAACCGCCCCACCTCTGTCAATACCATCGGACATTTTGTGCCAGTGATCTCCTTGCGGCCCGAAATGCGTAATTCCTTTGTGTTCCCTGATCCTTCGTTTTCGCGGGACACCTCTTACGTGGTGCACTTCCTTTGTTTTTCCCCAAAGGCTTCCTGAGCATTGCACAGTTGTGCAACCACGGACTAAAGCCCCGCATTCTTAACATTCAGGGTTGTGATCACGTTTCCTTTACTCCGCGCCTCAATTTTCCTCTTTTTTTTAAATCCCCTTTTTGTTTCCTTTCTGTCTCTTTTCCCTCTTTTTTCAGTTGCAGTCTCCTAACCAAATCACCGATAATATGACAAGTCGTCTTTGATCGGTTATGCCCCTTTGATCCCATTTCTTCTTTTTTCCCCCCTCCCCCTGTATACCTTTTTCTTTCATATGGCAAATCCCAGTCCAGTATAGCTTCCTCCGGCCCTCCAGCAGTTCCCACTGCTCTTCATAATGGAATTGATGCGTCCTTGTATCAATACCTTTTTTTTCTTTCTGTTTCCCCCATGACTTCTGAACACCCCGTCCCTCTCCCATCCTCACTCTCGCGTGCGCCCCATTAGCCCTCCTTTACTTATATGCTTTTCTTTAGCTAGATGTTCTTAGGTAGTCCCAATTTGAAATTTTCATCCGCCCCTCTAATGCTGTTTTCTTCCGGCCTCCTTTTTTCGCGCTCTTTTGAGCCCCCGATATAAAATCCGTGGTTTTTTAACCCGCCCTCAATTTGCGATAAGACTCTATGAATTTCCTCCCTTGCGTGGTTGTACCTTTTTCCCTTGGCGTATGAGAACACGGTAATGCGACGAGACACACAATGCAGAGAAAATTCCACCCCCTTGCACTTTGCGCTCTATGCTTTTTCCGCCCGAACCTCCCCCGTCTTTGTGCAACTCCCCCAACTCCTGAGATCACTTCCCAATTCCCAAATCACAGTTGCCCCCCTTGACCCTCGCGGCATCCCCAAAATTTGCCCATAACTTGGGGGTGCCCTTAAAAGCATTCCCCCAGTGAATAACCCCATTTGGCCTTTTTTCTTTCCCACCCCCTGCCCTTCCGCAGCCCGCCCCCCACCCACAGTTTTACTGCTGGCCTGGGATGATACCTCCTTGAAGACGGCTCTCTCCGTACAGATCTGCTCTCTTGTTTCCGTTTACTGAATTTACTTTGGACTGACGTTTCCACCCTTTTTTCTGTGTCCTTTAACAGCCCCCCCGAATAAGCCTTTTTCTATTCTGCACAATATGTTATTGCGACGCCAACAGATCTCACCTTCCTTCTACTGACCGTACATAGACAGTTGTCGCGACCCCCCGCGTTCCCCAAGGCCTCGTTCTCTCGCGCCCCAACTAGTTCCCTTAATCTGCCGCGTGCTACCAAGACTTCTCACTTCAGCCCTCTCACTCTTTCCTCTCTTCAAGATTACCCCGAGGTCCTTCCGAGCTGATTTATGTACCCACCCCCAGGGCGGACGTTCCCCTAATGTTTGTATACGATCTTTCTGGCCCACTTCACCCCCGAATTGCAGTGCCGTAAGCGTGTTCTTTTCTTTTTTGCATGGAAGTTTCCATATCCCTCCAACGGTGCTTCGGTGATGACTACCCCTCATAGCTATCGACTCCCATCTGTTTCGACTGCGAGGCAATCAGTGAGAATGATTCTCCAATTGACTTGAAGACTCTCCTCTCCCTGTATTCATACTCTGGACAGGATCCTCCTGTCTTGGACTGTGAACCCCCCTGTCTGCCTAGTTTCTCCATCATCCTGTCTTTCTGAGTCCCCCTCCTGCGCAGAACTACCAATTTCTGTCACTTTAGATACATGCACTCCGTTTTTGACTGATGTGCCCCCTCTTCTATCTCAACACCTGCTCTATTTGACACCATTCTACCATCGGCACTGGGACCACCGGCGAGCTTTTTCTCCCCCCCCCGTTTTCCCCGTACCATCCTTTTGTTTTTATCAGGAGTACCCTTTTTCACGGGCAATTCCTTGCTCAAGGCCCACTGCCAGTGCCGGGTTGCCGCGGTAAATGATTCATCGGAGTTTTTCGATGCCCCACTCTTCTTCGCCCTCAAACGTCTTTCCTTCTACTGCGCCCCTGAAATACCTTCCTCGTAGTTTCCACATATTTTCTCACCCCTCCCTCCATAGCTTACCTTTACACTTTTTTTCTTCACGTTTTCCCCCCCCTTACCCAGTGCCTTCTCCTTAGAGCCGTCCGACATTCGATTTAACCCCCGCTTTAATTTTTGCCGTTCCAATCCTGCCTCGCTTTTCCAGTTCGTGGACAACAACACATGGGCAATTTGCTGGATCGTACTTTCGGCCCAAGTCTTAGAATCTTTCTTTCCTGTTAATTAGGCGGTGGTACTTTGCCCAAAGACCATTAATGAAAAGAATTTCCTTCCCGATGTGTTTTTTTTTTTGTTTTCTGCTTACCCAGACGCCAGGGAAAATCCGTTCCTCCCGCATCCTAAATCCACGTTATGTGGTTACTGGCAATGGTCACCGTCAGCCACTCCAACTTTCCAAAATTTGTACACCTCCCAGCGACCCTATAGCCCGTCAGAGGAGATATAAGACATGTTGAAGTGATTCTTAACACTTTACTTTTGCCCCTTTGGCTTTCATTCCATGCTTAGCTAAGCCCTGTCGCGAGACCAGTCCTCCCCCCTCCCTTTTTCCGTGTGATGGTAAGCATTTTACCTATGACCCTCCAGTCGAGTGATCCCCTTTTCGCACCTCCCCTTTTAATTTTTTCCGACCCCTTTTTTCATTCCTTTTTTTTTTTTTTTTTTTTTTTTTTTTTTTTTTTATAGGTTTTTGGTCATTAGATAGATTGAAGTTCCTCCACCCCCCCCATTTTATTTTCCTTGCGGGATGCTTGGTCGCCTTTCCTGTCCTTGACCGTGCCCTTGGTCCTTTCTAACATAAGACGAGTCCCTTTCTTGTCAACCCTCTGACCCCAGGTAACTTATTCGCGTGTCTTTTTTTTTTTGCCCATTTTGGAGTGTATTTGGCCGGGTCCCATGAACTAACCCTGTTTGCAATCTGTCAGGTTTGCTTGATTTTTGCTGCGTTTTTTACCCCCCCGTCCCCAAACACCCAAATTCACGTAGAAGTCCGAATCTTCCGTTGCTTTTTCCCCTCCCCACAAAAACCCTGCCGCGCGTCTTTCCCCTTTGTGCCCCTTTTTTTTTCCGCTATCTATCGCCGATAATGTACCCTGCTTTGCTTGTTTGTTCTTCTTTGTTCCCTACTTTTTCTTCTTGTACTTCTACGCCCCCGCTACTATTGCTGGTTGACTCTCGAAGGTCTTAGCGGCTCGCACAGGTCATCTATTGTAGTTTACTTCGATTACCCCCTTGTACCTTTTAATCTTCTTTCTTGCTTTCTTTTCTCACAGAATTGTTTTGACAGAAGTCCCCCTTGTCGTACCGCGTAATTTTTAGGACCCGAGACTTGATGTAAAGACCGGACCCCCCCCCCCCAATAGTCCTTTGCTTCTCACACCTCTTTCCCTCTTTGCTACATTCAACCCTCGTTCCGTGAGTGCTTCAGGAATTGAGGAACGTCCCTGCGTCCACACGCCCCCCCATTCGATGGAAGGTTGCATTTGCCCAAACCGTACTTCCCGGTTTCTTCTTTTGGTCACTCCGATGAATGTCTGTGCCCCGGCGGGTGTTTCCCCGATAGCATCTTTTCAGGCATCAGTCCACCCCCTTTTCCTATTTCTTTATCCTTCCGTATTTGAAGCCTCATTGTCCCCGTTTCTGTTTTCCGTCCTTTATGTTTCCCCTCAGCCCCCCCCTTTGTTACCATTTGCCTCTAGACCCCCACACTTTATGATCCATTCGTTCCGCGCCTTCCCGTAGGGCCATCGGTATTCCTTTTCTTGGCCCGTTCACCTATCCAGCTTTTTCAGTTTTTCTGCTTTGCTCGGCTTCTTACCGTTTTTGAGGCTTATCGTTGTAATTTCCTAGCATCGTAAATCAAGTTCCACTCTTATAGGGGTCCTGGCCCCCCTTCAACTACACGCGGATGCCCGGTTTTGTCATCCTGTCGTATCATCCCTGCTCAGAGTATTTACCATGGGGACCATCCGTCTTGCTTTTTTGCCGAGCCGGACTCTTAGTTTACCCTCTTGAGTCAGCCATTGCGATTGCTGCTCGCGTATCCTTTTATCTTTGCACGCCCGGCCCCCCTGCGGCCAGATTACTCCAGTTTTCTGTTTGCACCGCTCGCCCGCCGTGAGCCACGTTGTTTGCGAGTCTTTCTCTTTACAGCCTGGGTGGCCGTTTCCGATTAGAGCTTCTCTCGCACCACATATTTATGTGGAGTGGAATAACTTTTCCTATCACACTCCACAGGTCCCCTGGTGGATCCTTTCTGTGTCCAAGAAGTCCAATGAGTCATATCGCCTTCTTTTTTTTCCTGCCCTCTAATTTTTTTTCTGCCTCTATTATCGGTTTTTCACTGATACAGACCAAGTTGTTGGGCTTTATCCCTTTTGTGTGTTTTCGAACCCGCCCCCTCCCCCCCCCCCCAATTTGTGGTCCTGTTGTAAAGACACTGGTTTGCATAACAGGTCTCTGCCCGTTTCTGTTTGTGGCCCCCGGGATCTCTTTTCGAGTGTTCCACTGTATGGTATGGTTCCCCGGTAGAGCTCTGTGTGCCAACTCGTTCCCAGCGACGTGTCCCCATTTTCTCCTGCAACCCCAGCGAGCTTATTCGAACGTCCTGTGTTTACTTTTCCTGCCTTTTTTTTTTCTTCTTCAGTTCAACTGGGTTGGTAAGTAGACCCCATTCCCGCCACACCACCACATATTTTACACCCCCCCCGCCTTTAGTGATTCTGGACTTAGTATTAAGCCGGTTGGGTTGCGCCACCCCCACCGATGGGGCTACCCGGAATCTCGTCGGTGCCTGTGTCCCGCCTCTCTTTTGTGTTCTATCTTTAAGGGTCCCGGTTTCCCAGACTCTACTGTCCTCTTTTTGTGTCGTTCTTTTTTTTCCCGCACTCGATGGTCTGCTCTTTTCGGACTTGGAAGTGGTATGGCCGATTGTCTTGTACAAGCCGAACCACACCTTATTTGATAATCCCCCCTTTACGAATAAATCCATATTGACATACCCCCCTGGACTGGTTTTTTTCGTGCGTTCCCGAGTGAAGCCACGGATTCGGTTGCCTTCTCCCTTGTACCAGGTATGCTGTTTATTTGCGGAACCTTGAGTCACTTTGCCGAGCGACCACTCTTGGCCCTCTCCCCCCCCTCAATTGTGCATTGGTTAAGCTCTCCCCGGTCGTTTGCGAAACCCCTTTGGCTAATCCTACACCTGTTCGACCATCGATTGACCCAGTAGATCTCCCTGTCTTCACGTTTGACCTTCCTTCCACGATGTTCCGTATGTGTGAATAAGTTTGGCGTGGCCTCGGAAGTCACCTTGTGCATTTTTTGTTTCATCCCTGTTGGGACCCCACCGACTTGACTTTTTTGCCCCCCCCCACACGTGACGTTCTAACGTTCGGGTACCGACGATATTGTTCTGGTGTCCGGGTTTGTGTTGGAGATAGCCGAGCCAGAACATCCCATTACCTTTTTTTTTTTTTTTGATTTTTTTTTTTGTTTCTTTTTGTTTTTCCTCAGTAGCTCCTGTCACCGCAGAAAGATGTCTTCCAGAGACTTTTGTGTTGCTTTTCTTCGAGGTTTATCGTTCAAGTTTTCACATCCTTGTTGGTGTAGAGTCAAGCGCCCCTTATGTTTATTGCAAGAATAGTAGAGAGCTGCCCAGTTTTATGGATCCCCGCCCTCCTGGCTTATGTTCGACTTCGAGATGGAAAATGTTCTGGGTAGTTTTAGGGGTTGCTTGTTCTGCAGTTCCCCGGGTCCTGGGTGTCAGCCTGACACTTTGACAGGCTTTCATTTAATAAAGGTTACCTCGGTTGGATTACGATATAGGTGCCTTTTTTTTTTTTTTTTTTTTTTTTCTTTTTTTTTTTTTTTTTTTTTTTTTTTTTTCTTTTTTTTTTTCGTGGAGTATCGATACGGGCCGTTCCCGATTGACCATTTACTGGCGTGTTTCCCGAGGCTCGACATGCTATGGGCAGTCTAGTGTCTGAGGTTTTACGGGCTGCCGTTCAGTCCGTGGACAACCCCAAGATGGTCCCGACCCCCTTTTACCCAATGACTTTCGTCTTCCCCTTCTCGATCTTGACCCTTTTAAAGGAAGCGTGCCCACTTTCCCGCCTCTGCGAGGGCCCCTCCCCAAAGTGTTGCTGGGCTCCATGCACTGGCGGTTCTTTTGGGTCTAAGGAATGGCCCGATGTGCATAGATATGTTCCAATTTGGCAAGAACAACGATTCCCGGCACCCACCGCTCGAATTCTGTGGTTGCGCCCTGGCACGTGAGCGATAGACTCAGCTTCGGACCCGTCGGGACGGTCGAACCCCAACGGACGGTCCAATTGGAACTAGGAGGGAACGCTCGAAGCCCCCAATGCAACAACCCCCTACTCACAGAGTGGAAACGCGAACTGAGGCGCAGCCATGCCGAGTGGAGGAAACCCCTCTGAAGGTCCAGCCAAACAAGAGCACCAGCTCTGGGTTCCCGAGTAAAAGCAGCGGATTGCCTTTTTCCTGTAGAATCGAAGCTCCCTGAAATAACCCGATAATATGTCGGCGTTCCGGCAGTCTGTCCCCACTTAACTGTTGCCATTTACCCGTCCCCCGAGTTTTTTCCTTGGTGTGGCAACCTGGGGTTGCTCCTCTCCTTGTAGGGTCTTGAGCGGCACTTATCTCCCCGCTTCCGGTTTGGTTGCTTTCTCTTCTCGGACATCTCTTCTTGAATCCTCTTGGCCGGTGAATTCGTTTTTCCAACAGAAGGGAAAGCTTGTTGAAAATGCTTTTTGCAGACCGCAAGAAATAGGAAAAGATCCATCTTCGTCTGACGACCAAAGTTTTGAGGGTGAACGGGAGTCCCTGGCACTAACAGTCTGTTTTTTCCCCCCCCTTCCCGGTAATAGCCGGGACAAAGGCTACATGCAAAAGGAAAATCACTATCAAAAGACTTTAACTAAGGATTGCTCAGGTTATGTCGGACACTCAACTCCTGAAAGACGTTAACACAATCTTATTATTTGCATCTTAAGCTTTTTTGTCGGTGTTATACCTCGGTCTTTGGTATTGGTAATTTTTTGTTTTTTTGTTTTATTTGCTCCCCTCTTTTTTTTTTTTTTTTTTTTTTTTTTTGTTCTTCTTTCTCCGGTTGCGGGTTTGTTTAACATAACCGGTTTTACACCCCCATGGTCAATCTTTGTCTATTTTGCTTTGGCCTTAGGCAATCGGCAGAGAGGCAATTCCTGAAATAAAGGCTTGTTGGAAGCTGGGACAGACATGGAAGTCCTGTACTGGGAGGAGGAAGACCCCCCTTACTTATTTGCCAGTACTACCTGAGGGCCCCCCGGAATTCCCTGTTCAACGTCCACGGCTGTTTTGTCCCAAAGCCTCCCGGTCCCTCTGCTTCGGTACTGTCTCATTTGCCAGATCTCTGATAAATTTCCACCACAAATCCCCATAGTGGTCTCTCATCCTCTTCCCCTACAAAGGATTGCGATCGGCCGCCAACCGCTACACCTCCAACACAAAGAAAAAAGTCCAGTCCCCCCGGACAGGGAACCACCCTTTCATGTTAATCTCCGCCCGGCACACCCCCCCATCGTGACACTTGTATCTTGGAAATGTCGACAGAGAGCCGTTCCGAAAGGCGTTTGCATAGAACATGACTTTCCGTTCGGGAGTCCACGAACCTCTGTGCCATTCGAAGCATCCAAAGTTGACCGGGCCAGATGGCTTAGGTTTTGTTGTTTGATTTCCTGCCCATCACCTGGCAGAACCTTTGTTGCTCCTTACCCGAAACCCAATGATTGATTTTTTTCCCCGCTCCTACCACAGCCTTTACCGTAAGGTGAAACACAAGCTTGTCTTAAAACTGTGACTCGTGGCCGACCAGATCCAGCCATATTAAGGAGAAATCCGACAGTTCCCAACTTCTGGATCAGCTAAAGGTCTTGAACCCCCCCTGCATCTTCGTAGTTTTAATGGAAAAGTTTATTCTTGATTTCAGCGGCAGCGACCTCGTTTTGTTCGGTCCACTGTCTCCCCTCTGGTTCCCCCTTTCTTCCGTCTTTTCTAGTCCCCAATCTTAACTTGCCCGTCCGGACGATTTACTTTGTTAAGTGCACCCTTGTAACTCCATCTTTCTTCTCCCCTCCCCCCCCCCCGCCCGTATGATTCTTCCTCATGAGTAATCCTTTTTCCTCTCCTTTCGTCTAGGCCTGTTTTTTTTTATCCCCCCTTCGTATTTGTGGCATCCCCACCCCCCCTCTCTCCCTTTTCCCACACACCCCCCCCCCAGATCAGGGCGCGTGACCTGTGTTGTTTTTTTGTTTAGGGTTTGTGCCCCGGTCCTCACCCCTCTTTGTTGTCTTGTGTGCGTTCCCCTTCCCTCTTTTGCCACCTCTTGATATTGAGCTTCGGTTTTTTTTTTTTTTTTTGTTGCCCTGTTCACTTTCCTTTTGGTTATTATTACTTTTTCCCCCCATGTAGCCCTTCTATCATCCCTCTCTGACCCTCCCACAAAGTGTCTCGTCCCCAGGTTACTTGAAATGATTATCCATTGCTTCCAATCCATGAATTTGGTAAAGCCCCCTTTTTCTTGTATTCCCTATCCACAGCCGTTTTTTTCTCTTTTTCTCATTTAGAAAGTGCGGCCCCATTCCCTTCTTTGTCACCACACGGCTTACTGCGTTTCACATTGAATGTCAATCCCAGTCCACTGACTGCCCCCTTTCCCATGCTCTGGAACCCGGTGTTTTCCCAACAAGTTACGTCGGCCTA
>Ga0179591_1263874_pt1 | contig 11209 bp, 12 predicted proteins | sample CZOMad2_1_08_16f_FD_182891 | JGI IMG/M metagenome (GOLD analysis project Ga0179591, IMG submission 182891) | Vadose zone soil fungal communities from Angelo Coast Range Reserve, California, USA - CZOMad2_1_08_16fungal (PacBio error correction) | ecosystem: Environmental > Terrestrial > Soil >... | reverse complement strand
CCGGCTTTGCCCCTTGTCCTATAATCCTCACAGCTGCGAGGCAGCCACTCCTTCCCCCCTCCCTACAGCATTCCCTCTCCCAAATCCTGACTGATGTCCCTTGATGATCCTTTTCGTCCCCGGGCCGACTTTATGTTTGAACACCCCCCATCGACGATGGAACTGTCCATTTCGTTTGTGCGTTCTGCCACACGAAAGACAGCCCTTTCCCCCTGACACTGAAGCCTCCTCCCCCCCAAGTGGCACAACACACAACAACCTATGATTTTTTCTCTCCGACGTCTTGAGCTTTCCAAAGAATAAGAATGTAGGCGATAGCGGTGGTGTTGTCCTATCAACAAGTTCCGCCCCACAATAATCGAACCCCCTACCTCCATGTAACCGATCATCACTCCGTTTCGGCACCCCGATTTTTATTCGTTCAACCCAAGACTGTTGCTGTTAGTTCATGGGCCTCTCCCGGAGACGATTGAGCCTTAATGCGAAGAGATTCTAGGCCTTGTTTTTTTTTTTCCTCTCCTCCCCCTTCATCCTTCCATAATCTTCCCCCTCCGGTTTTTTCCTTCCTGCCTGGATACTTGTGACAGTTGGCTTCAACCCCTTTCCCTCTCTAACGCCCCCTCCCCCCCAGTCCCCCCCTGGTAGTGAGTCCCCCTCAGAACTTGAAACTGCTGACCTCTTCTTTAACACCCCCAGACTCCAGCAGGTAATGCCGGGTGTTGAACCAGGACCCCCGCCCCTACGAATGCATTCTCACCAAGTCCCCCCAGTGTCTGGATTTCACCCATGCGCCCCACCCCCCCCCCCCCTTCAACGACTTCTCCCCCCACAATTTCATAACGTCCCTACTCAACTGACTGAAGGGCCTGCTTTTATACTCCGTTGCAACCATTTCCCCTTCGACACTTATGAAAGCGATAGGTATGCGACCCCCGCCCAATTCGTTTTTATCTCAAATCTATAAATCGTCGTTCTCTTCCGGACCCTTTCTTTTTTAGACCTCCCTGTTCTGCTGCCTTTTTCAGTATAGTATGCGGTAAATTCCCATCCCCCCCACCACCGATGGCTCTTATGCCAAGCCTTCGCCAAGACGGTTTCTCTGCGATCCAAAGAGGCCACCTTTCTTACCGGGTCTTTTCCTTTCTCAATGCTAATTTCTCCGCTTTGTCCTTCAAATCCTTAGAAGCTTCTCCATCGCCTTATTTCCTCTGGGCAGGGTGAACAGACAAACGTATGCTCGGTCCCACCTCCCCTCTCTCTGCCCGTCACTGATGCGAGGCACTTTTATTGTCCCTGGGCTCATCTGCCGGAGAGGGCACGGTCCCGACTCTCTGCTTCTCACAACCCCCCCCCCGGAACCGTCTATCTTTCCTCGATAGTCGCCCACACCGAGAAGTGGGTTCACCAGGTCACCCGAGTTCGACTACCGTGACTGTATGTGATGCGTGACTTTTCCCTGTCGAGGCCCCGTGACTCTATCGGCGGTCGAGGGCTCTCTTTTTCCCCGTGCAATCGCGCTCCTATTTTTTCCATGACGCCGGAAATTCATTAAGACGTTCTTGATGATCTGCAAACCTTTCTCTTGAGACCCTATTAATGTTTTAGCTCGGATACTTTTAGAAAGCCACTTCGCAGAGAACAAGTGCACTCCCCCCACTCCCCCGAATAAAAACATGACTGAGCTTACCGGCCAACGAGCACCCTGAACTTCTTCTCTGCCTCCCCCCCCAGCGGGCAATCGGCCAATCGATCCCCTCTTTCCTCAACTGGATAGACTTGAGGATCTCCTGAACTTTTGCGCTATGCATCCTCTTTAAAGAGCTTCCTCTTAGAGATTTAGAGATTAGTCGAGTTCTCTCGCCTTTTTCCCGGCATTCAACACCGAGGAGTTTTCGATCTGTATCAGACGGCGTAGTGAGTTAAACTCCAGTTCTTTGTCTCCACCTTGGTTCCTTTGGGACGTTTCCGTCTTCCGAGAAATCAATTTTCACTCATTCCTTTCCCCCTTCATCCCGGTATATGCCTTTGAGAGAGCAGGGCTAACATTCTCTCGGCCTAATCTGGACTAGCCTGCACAAATCGAGAATTGTGAGGCTCTTCTTTCACATTTATAGAGTAATCTGCGGTCCATCTCTTCATCTCGGAAGATTTCCAGCCAGTCTTTGATAGTGAAGGGCGTCAATAGGATGGCCCGGCCCAATGGTTGCCCCCCGACTCTTCGATTTTTTTCCTTCTCGGTCTCTTGGCGTTCGCTTTCGGGGTAGAGAACCGACCTTAGAGTTTGCCCCGACAAGAACGGGCTATTTTGGGTTCCTTTTCGTGTTGGAGTTTCCTCCTTTCCTCCGCCAGCCGTAGTAAGGGAAACTGGCTTTGCCCAAAAGTATCCCATATGACTTGTAAAGCCAAGCGTTGCTCAGGATGATCCCAGTTTGACTTCCTTCCCTTCACCCCTTCTTTTTCCTGCGCCACAGAGCCTAAGCGGCCTGGGTTCGTGCCTTGCCCCTCTCATCGCGTCTCCGATGTGCACTTTCTCCCTCCCCCTAGGATTCCCCCCCCCCCGCTTTCTCCATCCTACCTACCGGGTAGTCCTTCCATGCGGTTTTTTTGATTATTTCCCTTTTTGAAATACTCCACTCCACAGTCCCCCTTGTCGGTGACCCCCGGAGATCCACGACTTTTTTCGCCTCAGCCTCCTCAAGCTCCAGGCACTTCGACCGCTAGTCTATTTCCTCCGAGCTGGCTCTGAAGATCTTTCGATCTCTTCCTTTTTTGTTGTTTTTCTCGAGATATCGAAGCTTCAGCACGCTCAGCGATTTACCCCCCATCTGGCTCCTCATCTTTTTTTCTCTTGGCATTCCCTTTCTCGCAGCGGAGCTGATGTTCACCTTCCGCCTTTGTGTTCGTCGGTTCCCTGCTTCTTTAAAGGCTTACTTTCCAGGACCGGCACGTAACGTCGTATTTCGGGTGTGATAATTCTGGCTCGAGACCAGTCTTGTTTCCTTCTTTGGGCCAATTTCTTCTTCCGAGGTACTCGATCCCCCTCGGGCGCGTGCTTGATCGGTTGTCTCGGATTCGCCAGTCCTTTTTTTCACTCCGATCATTCCCGGCGTGAACTCTCGTTCTTTCCCCCCAGGCATATTCCTCCTTTTTTGAACCTTCGGTCCGTACTCGGCCTCATCTCTCACTTCTTTCTGCCGCCAAAGAAATTTGCAACCTCAGAGCGTTGGGTATCCCTCCTTGTCGTTACCCAATGTCGTCCCAGCCCTTCACCTCCCTCTCTCTCCTTCTCCGAGTATACCTTCCCCCCCTTCCCTCGTATCAGAAGGTTGATCAATTTCCACCCATGGGCCCCCCATAGTCGTTAAAGAAATCCATTTGATCACACACTGCAGACTTATAGATTCCGCTGCCTTCTTGAAATTTTCTAACTTCATCTCCCCTCCCTACCCTTTCTCCCCACGTTGTGAAGGCATCGCCTTTTGCCATATTATGAAGTCCCCCTTGCCCATTTGTTTTGGTTTTTTTGCCCTCGTACTCAGCCCTCTCTTGTGACTAGCTTCCTTTAACCCCCTTGTCAGGACTTCAGATCTCCGATACGTCTTCTCCCCCGTCATTCCCCCAAAGACACCCGAGAGACCCCCCTCCCACTTGTCTGATGCCGGAAGTCCTGGCTGAACCGGTCGACGAGGGTTGCTGGACTTTGACTCCCTTCCACACGTCGACGATTTTCTTCTTCTTTCCCCCTCTCTCGCGCGACAGCGAGGTAACATTGATTGCAGAGCGCCAAGTACCGTAGAGATAAGGACAGGTTACTTCACTGTTATTTTTACTTTCCCTGCTCCCATTTGGCGATGGCCGTCTAGTTCTTTCCTTCGGTGGCCTCCTTTCTTTTCTTAGGCGTGGGGTAGTTTTAGTCGGGTTGGACAGGTTTTGCGCGTGGGACTACTCCCAATGTTCGACAGATTCCGCAGCCTCCCTCAACGGACAGAAGTCCTTACCGGTTTCCTTTTCCCGTCCCCCAATACCTTTCTTCGCGGACGGGGCCCGTCGTCGATTGCCAAGGAGAGATGTCCGACCGGGGACAGTAAGTTCGAATAACCTTCTTTACGTTTTCCTACTCCATGCCTTGTCAACCCCCTTCCGTCCTCAAAAATACCTCCCCTAGGTGTACGAACATTCTAAGTTTGACCCCTGTTAAAGAAAGTACGGTTATGTACAGATCCGTCGTCACTCCGCGATTTTTTATGTTCCGTCGTCTCTCCCTTGTCCCCCCCTTTACCTTCGACGGAGATTCTTTTACAGCGGCCTAGCAGCGGTCTGTATGTCTGTCCTTGGCTGATCACCCCCTTCTCCCCCGAAGGTTTGTTGGCCGCTGTTGTTTCCCGCGCTTAAGTCTCGGTAGTCCTCTTTTCACTGATGTAAGGCAGAGTGAGGTATTAAAGTGCTCAGATCAGCCACTTACTCCCCCCGTCCCTCCTGACCTGAATCTGCACTCGACACCTTTGCGAATCTGGCCTCAGATCTCTCAGCTTGGGTTAAGGAGTTTAGACGATTAATTCCGTTGCTCCATACTTCTTTGTTTGGTTGGGGGGCACTCCCAACTTTGCGCATTCAGAGAAAGACTCTTTTGGTCGGAGATCTTTTACCCCTTCCAAACTCCTTAGTCCCTTTTTCCCCGTATCAGTTTCGCTTATCCTTTTCGAAGGCAATCCGGTTGAAAACTTGCTGTATCTACCGTTTGAGTGCCAAACCTTTATGTTCCTTGGACTTTTTTTCTTTTACCTAGTGTGGTCTCATCCTTCTCTTGACAGACACTTTGAGTAGATTTTCAATTCTACATGGTGTGGTTGACTCTTTGGGTGCTTCCCTAGGGGTACACCGGCACCTTATTTTCTTCCCTTTTTTTCCTTCACGTCAGCGATGCGGCACAGTTTGCTTTTTTTTTTTCGAAGTGTTTCTATACGGATACCGATTTTGGTGGTGATCGATCGCGCGTGTTATCTTCCAAGTTTTTTTTGAAACCCCTGGGCAGAAGGTTAAGTCCTTTTTTTCCTTTTTCTCGTTTCCCCCACAGGTATTCTACTTTTTTCGCCCGTTTCTGGCAGGGATCTCGATTCATTGGAAAGTGACGACCTCCTCTTCCTGGTTTGCTACCTTCAAGCGTGGTCCCTTTCACGTTTCGTGGATGCAGTTTTCCTCTGTTGGGAGTCCTTCGGCTTCCAACTTTTCTGGGTTTCCAGGACCACCCCGCATATTTCGCTTCAATCGTCTCCTTTTGGTGACAGCGTCAAGCCTTCGTGCTTAGAAAACTCAAGTGATGGTGCCCGTCCTGTGTTTCTTGTGATGATTGTTTAATCCCTCCAACTCTCTTGAATGGCCATCGTCGAGGTGGTTTTTCCAAAACCCCAGCCTCTTAGGAACCAGCAAGATATCCAATTACATCGTCCCCTTTTTTTCGGCCTCCTGTCGTTATGGTTTTTTTCTTCTGTGGATGCCATCAAGTATCCCAGAAAGGAGGCTTCGTCTTCCTTTCGGCACTGTCAGTTTCTTATTTCTTTTCCCTCCAACGTTTGTTGTCCGCCTGTCTCTTCTCCTCCCAGTTACGTTTTTTTTTCCAATCCCGGCCGATGTCCTTTTGTTTGCCTCCCACGCATACCCCTCCCCGACTTGAGCGAGCACACTTATGTCCTGAGGCCTCCTGAGGATTGCCGATAACTCTATTGGATTTTTTGCCCCACCACACCTCGACGCTGGCCCCTTCTCTGATCGTGTGGTTTCCACCCCCTTAGCTCAGCTTCCGCAAACCCACCCCTTTGTTTTCGTGGTGTGAAAACGCAGCCCTCTTTTTCTCGGAACTTGTCTCTCTTCCCACGCTCCTCCCTATTTTAGGTCGACGATGGCCGTTGTGTTATGCCCCACCCCCCCCCCTGGATCTCCCTACGGAAGCAGATACTCCGCCTCAGGCACCCTCTCCCATACAAGAAGTCGGACCCCTAGTCTCCTTCATGTAGTCTATCCACCCACGTTTTTCTGTCGTCGTCAAACGGGCGAATATGTCTTTTGATATGAGCTAGGAACGACTCGTCTAAAGGCCTGTTTTCGAATCCCCCCCCAGTCCCCTCCTCCCTGCAACCTATTGCCCCGCAGGTGTTTTCCTGAAGGCTGTTGGACCTCTATAATTTGCCACAGACCCCTCTAACTCGGTCCACCCTCATCTCAACTGCACCGACCACAAGCCATTCCTACAACCCTTATATTTTTAACCCAGTCGACGATGTGAACTCAGCGCTTGAGCCCCCTTTTTGCCCTTTCCCCAAGCCGATGCCTTTTGACTACCCCACTCCTCTTTCTTTCTTAAGGAAAAAACGAATGATCGTTAGCCCGCGAAACACTTCGCCCTCCCATCACCCCTCCTGACCTCTTGAAAGAGCATACGTCCTTCCCTAAAGAGAGTTTATTTCCGTCCCCTTCCCCGTGTTCTGTCCTTTCTTTCAAGTCAAATCTGTCTTTCTGCTATCGTTAGACCCCTCTCGTCCTTATTTTGATCCCCTTATTCTCTCGCAACTCTTTTTTCGAGTCGTTGCAAGATTCCAATGATCGTGCCGACGCCTTTCGGACTCTAGATACTGTCCCGTCTCCACTTCCCCTTTACACTTTATCGCTCCTCCTCTCTTCCAGCGTAGCAACGAAGTGTCTCTCCCCTGATCCCGCCATTCGTTTTGGTGAGTTCTTCCTTGGCTAAATCGACCTCCCCCGCGGCTTTCTTCCCCATCTTATCGCCTTGAGAAATCTCATGAGCCCCAGCGCGTGTTTACCCACTAGCCCTTTTACAATTGCTGGGTTCTTTTTCCAAGCCCCTCCTCCTCGTCGAACGTCAATCTCCTCGATCGAAATGTTTGCGCCCCCTCCCCCGTCTCTCATCGCGACTTGTTCCACTTGACAGACGCGATATGAGGATCACTTTCCCCTCCCCTTCCTTCTCCTTTCGCCTCCCCCTTTAGACCCCTTCCCCCACGAAGTTGTTCACCTTTTTCCTTTTAATGCTGAGCATGTAGTACCCGATGGTCGTCATGGGTGATGCGCCCATGTTGACCCCGATGCGAGTGCCTAGAGAGTTTCTCCCTGTGTCCCTCATCCTGACAACCTTCGTAAATACCTTCCCTACCCAACACCTTACTCCATTCCCTTACCCGCCAGAATCTGAATGGACACCAACTGGTACTATGGCCTTTCTGTAGATGCGGATCCTTAGAACTCTTTTTTCGAAGGCCGAGCGACTGCTCAACTCGTCGACACCCCTTGTCAGTCTTTTAACCCCTTCCCCGAGGCCTTCCCTGCAGGTTCTCGACGCGACCCACCATTTCTGTGCATCTTTCCACCTCCCTAGAGCCCCCGCTTGTCAGACCCTTGGTAGTCGCCGATTTGAGAAAGGGATTTTTCCTCTTCCCATAGCTTCCAAGATTTTCTCTGCCGCTCGGTCGATCGATAGGCTAACCTCTTCTAGATGTTGGAGGTTATACCCTTCCAATCCAACGAGGGGGATTCGGTTCATTCTCGGCGGCCCAGATATTGTTTCCTTTTCTTTTTTTGGGTCTTTTTTTACAAGTCTCTCGATCGAAGTCCTTACCTTGTCAGTCTTTCCTCTCACTTCCTTGTCCGATAGGGATCCTTATTTTCTTTAGTCGCAGGGAGAAAAATCGAGCTTCATTCTTTCGTTTGACAGATAGATCTCTCGATAGTTTTTGGACTTCTATCTTTTGCAGATCTGCGAAGCGAATAGTTTCGGTGAGAGGGCGGTACTGTTATGGGGGGTTAAGTGAATCGCCATCACTCCGAACAGATTTTTTTTATGCTTTTCGGCCGACTCTTCGCTATTGGCTTCTCTTCTTTTTTACTATTGCAGACATTGAAGGGTTCCCCCTTGAGACCCAGCCCACGTCCGGATTCTTGGGTTGCAATTTTTGGTGTTCAATGAGCCCACCCTTTACCTAGGCTTTGCTTCTCAAATATCCTTGTTCCCGCCGACGAGTGGTCTTGCTTCTCCGTTCCAGTGAATGCTTTTTCCTGACGAAGGGACGTTATCCTAGTCACGCAAGAGCAGCTCTTCGCGTTTTCCTTATACTGAGTTTTTTTCCATCGATTTCAACGAACGCGGTCTCCTCTCTCCCCTCAACCTTCATGAGACCCCCCCGCTACGTTACTTGGTAGCATGACTTCTCTTTCCGGCCATTTAACAGGAGAAGTGAACTCTTTCCCGCCAACGGCTGGAAGTCCCCTCCTTTAGCTTTCTCCGCAAGAGCCGGATCGTCTCAGCATCCCGATTACGTACTTACTTATTAGAAATAGTTTCTCTTTCTTTCCCCCGATCAGGAATCTCTACGATCTATTTCCCTTCTACTTCGTTTTGTTGTGATCTACTCTGACTTTCTCCCCCCTTCTCTCTTTTGACATCGACGCTAGAGTATTCCTTCTTTATACGTATCGGTCTCGGCGACGAATCTGCCCATCTTTTGCTCGCCGCTCCCGTTCTTTTCACTCAAGCCGTTGGCTGGGAAGCTATAACTGCTTCTTTCACTGCATTCCCCCCCCCCTTCCTTCCCCCTTATACGTTACAACCCTAAGCGGGTTTTATTCCTCTTTTTTTCTCTCTTCTCCCCGTCGGGCTTCTTCTCTGGTAACCCCCAGACTCCTGCTCGTGAGGTATCTCCCTCCCTCTTTCCGCTCTGGTTCGTTGTGAACGGACGCAGCCCGTAGGGTTCCTTCCATCTCAGGAACTGAGGACCGTGATTACGACCCTAGGTGCGGGAAAGGTAATAGGCAGCTGGGGGCCCAACCCCCCACCACAACCCCACCCCCCCCCCCCCAAACCACCCAACCCCCCCCCCCCACCACCACCCCCCCCCCCACCCTCCCCCCCCCTCCCACAAACCCCCCCCTCTCGGTCCCGTACTGTTGGCTCGTCCTTCCCCCTGACCCTCCACCCAGACTTCTGGTTGGATTCCCAGTAGGTTAATCTACCCCGAGACTCCTCTCCCTCGAAGTCGTGAGCATCTACAAGGCATCGCTTTTCTTTCTGAACGAAAGGTAGGATTCAGTACCCTACGCCCGATTTTTTCCGCCCCGTCAATCACCCATGCCGACGTGCTTCACTTGTCTCTTTTCCCCCGCGATCTCCCCTGGTCCTATGACACTCGAACGTCTACAAGTTTTTCTCCCCCCGTTTGGCAGCCTCTTCGTCAGAAATCTTATTCTCTCTGATTGTTCTCCTGCGAGTCAGCGATCCCTTCTATTGGACGCAGGGTGTGTGGTTTGGTGGTTTTGTTTTTGTTCTTCTTTCTCTCTTTGGTGGGGTGTTTTTTTTTTTGTTTTTCTTTTGGGGGGGTTTTGCCGTTGGTGTGTTTTTTTAACAATTTAAAGTATTTCGATCGATACGTAGCCTTGCCCCCAAAGACTTTTTTCGAAGACTTTACACCCGTTCATTAGCACTCGCCTGCACGAGCCGGACCTCCTGTGCTTCCTCCTGCCGCCCAGTCGACCCTGGATATCTGGACCGAGCGGCTAGCTCCCTCTCTTTCCCGATATGCAGATCCAATCAAGGTATAGCTCATCGCATAAAGTCTTCCGTCCTCCTCCCTCTCCCTGCCTCCTTTTGTTCGCGTCAATAGCATTCTCTTGGCCGATTTTTCCGGTTCTCTCTTTCGGAGTGTTTGTATTCATGGTCTTCTACCGACGTATACCAGTCTCAACGCACTAAGGAAATTGGGTCGACCCACTCTCAAAGGTGTTCTTCATCAAGGTACGCTTCTGACTTGCAGGAGCTGCTTGTGACAGTCTTGAGTTCGATTTGTGTCCAAGGGTCCTCACTTTTCCTCTTCCGTTAACGGTCGGACAGCTTCTTGTCAAATGTCGCTATCACACTTAATGCCATCGGTTTCTTCTCAGTTTTTCCCTTGCCTTCACTTCTGCGTGATTTCTCCCTCTCAGGTCTGGCAATTCGATAGAAGAGTTTCCGCGTCTCTTCCCCTGACGTATCTTTTTCCTCAGCTTTAGCCGCCATCGGCGCCCACCTTTCCCTGAGCCTAGGTCTGACTTTCGACGATTTGGGGCCCTTGTTCCTCCCTCCACCCGACACAGGTCTCTGAGGAGTTTACGATTTTTTCCTTCCTCTTCATCTTCTTTGAAGCCTGCGCGGAGATAGGGTCTTCACTCCATCCTCAGAACTACCCCCGCAGAAAGGGGACGTTCTTGATCGAACCTCCCCCCCTCTTCGGGAAGGCGGGTAACAGAAGCCGTTTGTTTTGTTCTGTATCCCTGGACTTCGAATTCCTCCCCTCCCCCTTGCGGTTAAACCCGGTTTCCGCTTCGTCCCTCCTCTTGTGAGTATTAAGCGTGAGATCCTTCCACCCACAGGCGATAGTTGCGCCGAGCGACAGTCATCCTCGTCATACGGGATGGTGCCAATCCTAATTTGGTTTCTTTCCCCGTCTCCTTCTCGTATGATGCTCTTGCTCCATCCCTTTCTATTGTGGAGTGGGAGCGTCTTCTGAGTGGTCGGTTACTGCCTCCCAAGACGGTTGGTATCCTTCTAGGGTTTGCTTCCAAGCGGTCCAACAGTCAGCGAGTCCTCCCCCCCGTTTCGTTCGGACTGGTTGCCCACATACCGGTAGTCCCTGTGGTCGGTGCTTTCCCGATTACCCTGGTTCGCGTACCTTTCCCCCTAAAACAGTTACCACGCGTGCCCTGTTAAGGTTTCCCGGATTAAGTAGGCTGCTCGACCCCAACGTCCCGTTTATACTCGGCTGGCCGGGATCTAGTCTAACAGGGACGAACCTCTTTTTTTTTTTGTGGAGAGATTCCTGCGATAGGGCTTCTCCCCCTTTCGTGATTTCCTCGTTCCTGGCTTCTGGATTCCTCTCTTCGGCGTTCAGGGCCCGCTGAGATCCAACACAAAATGCAGCGTCGTCACTACCTAGGAGCGGTGGGACATCAGATCCAGATTTCGTTCCGACATCATGAAACCTGTGATCGAGTATCTTTCGCTTATAAGATTCGGGCCCGAACGCCAAGACCCGTCATTCCAAATCTCGAGGTGGTGTGGCAAATCCAGTTAGTAGCCCGAGGTCATACTCTCCTTCTGTGCTATGTCTTCTGAATTGGGATGGAGTTGTAACATCACATGCTCCATATCTCGACGGAGTTCGAGTTCAAT
>Ga0179591_1227262_pt1 | contig 11209 bp, 13 predicted proteins | sample CZOMad2_1_08_16f_FD_182891 | JGI IMG/M metagenome (GOLD analysis project Ga0179591, IMG submission 182891) | Vadose zone soil fungal communities from Angelo Coast Range Reserve, California, USA - CZOMad2_1_08_16fungal (PacBio error correction) | ecosystem: Environmental > Terrestrial > Soil >... | reverse complement strand
TCTATTTTTTTAGCGCGACCTGCGCTCCAGTCTCGTACCGCCTCTGCCCTCTTGCCATGGAAACCCTCTGAGGCTCTGTTTCTCCGCGTACTGGATGACGTATGTGTACTCGCCAAGCATGCCTGAGTTGGCTGTTGGAGTGATGCCGGCCCCGGTCCGGACTCGTTTTTGCGGTGGAAGAGCATTGCTCTTTCCGGGCGTTATCCGGTCCGCCGCTGTTGTGTGGTTTCGGATCAGATCATTGGTTGCCCCAACCCCACCCGATCTCCCCTTGCGTGTCCGCGAGGGCCCCGACTATACGGTAGATCCTTTTCAGTTTTGAAACCTCGTAATGGTGGAGCACCTCCGTTCGACCTTTCCTTCTCTCCGCGAATTCGCCAATTGTGTCCGACTCATTTGCTGGTCTGACCTTTTGTGCTTCCTTCTGGACTTATATCGTTTCCTTCCTCCTCTGCTTTCCGACTGAAAAAATGCCGCTGTTGTGTTAACGCGTGCGGCTGATTACAGTCCCCTTCCCATTTGTCGTCACCCTTATTTTGTTTTTAGCTTCATGTTCCTCCCCTACATGCTGACCCCTTTCTTGGGCGTCACGTCCGGTAATTGTTCTCGCCCTGCCCATGTCTTCGCTTTCATGGCCTGCTTAACCTCGAAGGGCGGCATTTTATTTTTCAGGCCTTATTTACTTCGTGCTTACTTTTTTTTTTGCCCAGATGTGGCCATTGTCCATTTGCAGCACTCTTCCCATTCGGTCCTTCAGAATGGTCCGGCCGTGCTCTCTGCAGCTGATTTGTGCCCTGGGGCTTGCGATTCACAATTTCTTGTAACTATACCCTTTCCCAGCCCCCCGTACGTTTCTTCCTGTCCAATCCTGAACAAGACGAGCCCATCGCTGCTCGCACTGTCTGTGAAGTGGGACTACTTTTCTGGATGGGGCTCTTTTCCGTCTTCTGACCCAACACTCAAGTTTTATTCTGCCCCTTCGCCTGCTCGCCGGATCTCCTCCCTTTCGGCCTCTTTCCTGTCAATGCCTTCCACCACAGAGAGTGCCCCATCTCTTGGGAAGGTTCGTCCGAAATTTCCTCCGACTCCCCCCACTTTTTTTTCAAGCTCTCCCCATGGAGATCATACCGGCGTTTCCAGGCGTGTCTGCCCCCCATTGCTTGGAACCCTCCCGTTCTTTAACCTGGGCGAGCGTCTCCACATCGCCTATTGGTTATTATCGGCCTTTTTCGCTTTTCTTGCGACCCCAACCTCGCGGCGTGCTCTCAATTAATTTATTCGGACTCTCCGGTGATTCCCTCGGGTTTCAGGGATTGCTGTCTCCCTTAGAAATTCCCGTTTCTCTTCTGACCGCCTTTTATGCCCCCGGCCCACCTGCACTCTTCTCAAAACCAGCTTTGCCATTATTGACCGACCGCCCTCGTTTAGTGAGAGCGCGGCGGCCCTGGCTTTGCTGGGTCCCTCGCTTGAGCTGCCTCGTCTTCTTCTTGGAACACTCGTATACTTACGAGGAGCTCTTCTCTTTCAATTTTACAGGTCTTCTATGCAGGGTTTTTTTATTCTTTTCCAAAGTCTTTTCTTTTTTTTTTGGCTGAGGGCATGGTGATCGGTTCTGACGCGGCTCCTCAGTCGTCCCCTAGCTTGGTCCTTTTGCCTAGGTTGAACCCATCGTTTTTGATGCATTTTCATCTCGTCTTTTTTTGCGGGCCACCCGGGGCATTGGTCGAACCAAATCGGTAATTATCCACCCCCCCTCTCCCTAATTTCTTCTTTAGACCTTGGCCTGCTTAGCCCTAATTCGCGTGCCTTCTCGGCTCTTCCTAATCTTCACCCTCTGTTTAACTGTACCGTTTCGGACCGGGCTTTCGTTTTTCTATGGCTTGCCTGTCGCGAGCCTTTTTTCGTTTCTTGCAATTCGCCCTCCATCCTTTTCTCAGCCCATATTTCACGTTTCACGCGCCTTTGAAGTTTTGCACGTCGCCGGGTTCCTGTTTCCCGCAAAATCCGTTCTTTTCCATTTGAATTTTGTATTGCCTTTAGCCCATTTCCGTCGACTTTTCCCCAAGCTTGGGGCCCCCTTTTCTCGCCCCCCAACCACGACGTAAACTTTACCGCCGGATAAACTTCGTGGCAACCTTCCCTGCTTTGCGCCCTTCTCTCTGATGACTTGCCACCAGTTATCAATCCTTCCCGCTACAATCTGATTTTCCTGGCTTCGCTTCGGCCGTGTGATTGTAGGTCTGCGGATTTTTCTACTTGGCGGACCCTTTGGCTGCGGTTTTATCGGGTCATTGCAACCGTCCACCTTCTTCCCCCCCTTATCTCGTTGGTTTTTAGATGCCCCCAGCTTGAAGCGTGCTCTTCGCGGCCCGAAGATTTTACACGCGCCTTCCCCCCGTGGTCCGCTCATATCAAGAATTGCAGACATTCTTCCGTTCCTTCCCCCCTCGTGTGTTTTTCTTTTCTTTTTTCTGGCATTTTGATCCCTCTCGGGCGAAACAGGTTGATTCCTCTCTTTCTGAAGCTGCGGGATCTAAAGCCGGATTAATAGGCCGCCCTTTTTAAACCCCCCCCCCTCGACGCCTTGTCGGCAGATTGTTTCTTGATATATGAACCGAGCCCCGCACCTTTTCTCAACCTTACCGTCAAGGATCTTTTTCCATACACCCGAAACTGCCTTTTTTCCAAAGCCGAGCCATGTCGACTGCCAGAGTGCCAGTGGTGCCTTTGACCTTTTGCACTTTTTTGATCGAGAGTTTTATCCCCGCCGAAGGTTTCATCGACTTTCCTTCGCAATGGATTTGTCTTTGTTTGTTCGCGGACAGGATTTTGCCCCCCGAGTGCAGTCTCGTTCTTTTCCGTTGATTCTTTGAATATAAAACTTCTTCCCCCCGATACCGATGTTTTGTGCAACGAGGACCCCCCTTCTCCGTTCCCATTCAGGGCCCGCTTTTCTTTTTTAGTGGGGAGGCTGGGAAAGTGGGGGTAATACCTCTTTTCTCTGAGCCAGAAAATTCGGCGCGACCTTCCTAGCGCTCGCTCTCCCCTTACCGCCCTTTTTCCCTAAGCGTCGCCATTGAAAGCAAATCGGGATAGTGTGTGGCGAATATATTTTTGCGATTCCGGCCCCGAATTTTATTGGCGTCCGCGCAGAGGTCCCTGCTTGAAGGAGATAAAAGAATGATCGGATGGCGCTTTTATAACACTCTGGGTTTTTAGCCCCCCTTTTTCCTTCAGGGGTGGCCCCAGTTTAGCAACACCGCTAGTAAACTGGTTGACATCACCCCTTGTGGTCACCTTCTGTCATGCTTTTTTTTCCGTCTTTGGTGAGCCCCCGTGTCGTTCCCTTTTGAAAAACCTAGCCACAGCCTGCGAAAGCCTTCCCCTGACGTGTTACACTTTCCCTAGAGTAGTAGTACAATTGGCAAGAGTTCCCGTTGTTTTTTTTGTTTTTGGTTTTCACTTCTTGTTTGAATTCTCCTCTTTCCAGTTTTCCCCTCTCCAAGCCCGTCGCTTCCTGGTGACTGATAACCTCCCCCGTCCTCCGGGCCGTCCATCTTTGGTTTTTCCGTGACCTTACGGTCTTTTAAATCCTCCCTTCGGGTTTTTTTTCTGCTTTATACCGAGTTTTATTTTTGAGAAAAGGCATTACGGCTTTTCCCCTGAGGACTTCTTCTTCTAATGCTCTACCGTGCTCGATGATCACCGGAGTGGAGTGGCTCTCCCGATGGATCTTCTTTCTGACCTGCCTTTCCATCACGTTGCGCACGGATGACTTCCTATGCCACTTTACCTTTTCATTTTAACTTCAGTTTTTAAGATTGACCTCGGTTTCTTTTTTCAATCCTTGCGGCCTTCACGCTTATATGCTACCGTCCCCTCCTGGACGCCTTCAGGAGAATTTTTTATTTCTTGAGAATTGGGTTCACCCCGGCTTTTTTTTTCTCTTTGCCTGGCACGTGCCCCCCACGTAAGTGATTCAGCACTTTTTCTTCTTCGACTTTTAGGCAGGGTTGGTATGGAGATGAGTTGTGTGTGGGGTGCCTCCGTCCCTTGATCACCCCCCGCATAGCATATCCACTTGACACGACCGATCGAGCGCGATTTGCGGTTTTCGCTTCTTGCGGACGTATCCCCCCCTGTGACGGCGTTCTTCATTTGTCTTGTTTACTGTGCCCTGGGCGTGATACTTGTTTTCCTGGCCCCCATGCCACCATAACCTGATTCAGTCGGGAGCCACGGCAGGCTCCATTAGCGGAAACTCTGGCTCGTGCTGTTTCCTTTGTCCCCTGTTCCCCACATCACCGTTAGTTCCCCAGTTTTGTCCTTACGTGACTTCCCTTGTCCTGCCGTTATCGTTTTAGCTACGCCGTTGTTATCGTAGGTTTGATCACGCTCTTGCCCCCATGAAGATCGCAGCCCTTCCTTTCGATGACGAAGTATTTTTCCTTGAAGCCCCCCCCAAGATTTGGCGTTTCCCCCATTCAGCGAATTTTTTTCTTTGATTTGAAACCCCTCGACCCCCACCCCAAAGAAGCTGATTCCTTCCTTTGCCTGTCATGATCGCCGTTTTCTGTTGCACCGCGTTTTTTTTGCAGCGGTTTGACGTTGTGGTGAGATGCTTCATCCGCCCCTTTTTTTTCCAGAACAATGTCCTGCCATCATGATGCCAATTTTTGCCCACAGGGGCGCCCCAGTTTTGAGTGATCCTTGGAGCCGTTGCCCATGACCTTCTCCCCTTTCACTTAACTTGGATCAAAAATGTCTACCGATAGTCTGGCTCGCGTGACTTGCCACGCCGCCTACTTTTCTCTGACTCCGCCCCCTTGCTCGCCCCAGTTTTTACCCATCCAGGAGAAAAACCGAAATAGGCCCTACCTGATTTCCTTTCCGGAAGACCCCCAGTTAAGTAAACAATCTGCGGCTATGGTCTACCCATAAAGTCCATCTCCTCTTCCTCCCCCATCTTTTCGTCCTTAGTTTGGCGGTTCCTTTCCTCCACTCCCGAGCTTGGATCATTTCTGACTTTGATCGCCCGCCCCGTTCTCGCCGCTAACTCATATACCTTCCCTCCTCCTCCTTTGCGTTTTGAGGCGGTGCGGCGCTCAGCTCTTCGTGGCACCGCCACTCGGCTCCTAGTCTCTTGAACCCTCCGACTTTTCCCTTGGATCGCTCGCTATGGCTTCTTTTTTCTGTCCTCGACAAGACGCATCTTTTTGTTTAGTTGTCGGTTTTGTCATTTGATCTAGTTGGCCTTTTTCGTGTAATCGTGGTGCTGCGTGCTCTTTTTTTTTTTTTCTTTTTTTTCTCTTTTTTGGTGGTCGGAGTTCAGCTTACCCGTGATTTGCGTGTACGCTCTTGAACTCCTCCAGGTAGATCGTTGCTTTTTCCACTATCTACATGTGTTTTTCTTTTTCCTCTTTCGCTGAGACATGGACGGCATCTGAATGGGGTCCCCCTCTTTTTCTCGGAACTCATTTTTTTTCCCCTGTTTTTGCAGGCAATTTTTCTTAGGCCGAGGATATATTTTTCCCCCAAAGCCTCTAATAAGGATTCGTTACCCCTCTTTTTCATGCAGGTTTCTTCTTGATTCATTCCATGTTAAGTCATTTATTTTGGTTTCTACTTTTTTTTACTCAAATAAACCCCTTTTCTCCCTTCGCCCCATGTCTTCGTTCCAGGTCCGTTACTCTCCTCTCATGAAAAGTTTTAGCTATCTTTTTTAATGCTGATTCCCCTCATTTCCCCTTGAGTTCTTCCCCCTGGTTTTTTCCCTAGATAAGGCTCCAATGATTTTTTCTTCCGCTTGTTCCAGGCTGCCTTATTTTTGTTGCAACCTCTTCTTTCCCCGCACTAACTTCATTTACTCAGCATTAAGGAAATGGTAATGCTCTTCTCCCGCTCCTCATGAATGTTGGCCTTTTTGCGTACAAACCTCCAAAAGTTTAGCCACGCCATTCACGACCTTTCTACATCTAAATACCCTTAATAGTCCTTGAGTACTCCATAGCTCCCCCCAAACTCCTCTCATCCGCCTCTCGATCTTTTCCTTGTGCACGTGGCCCCGTTCCCGGCTGGTGACCCCCTTCTTCCCTTGCTACGCCCACCCTAAATTTCAACGCACTATTACCCTTCTGCCTTCTCGTTGCGCCGACGTCCCTTTCCCTGCCTCTTTCTTTTTCCTCCCTGCCCCCCCTTCGAACGGGAAACTTGTGGAACTTTTTTCGATTAGCGCCACCCACCTATTTTAATTCTTCCCTAGTTATCCATCTTGCTGTACTGCGTAGGTCCCCTAATTTCTGGTGTCCCTCCACTTTCTTTTCTCTTTCCCTTCGGGGCAGGTCCCCCAGGTTGCTTAATATTGTTTCTCTCGTCCTTTTTCTCAATTTTTTCTACCCCACCTGGCTGCAGTGCCTTTCAGACCTGCTCCTTCCTTTCCCTCTCCCGCAATTCGTTTCTCTCTTTGGGAAGGGATGGAGGCTTACCCCTCCTTGCCTCGCTTCGACGTCCCTGCCTTCTTATAACCTTTTACCCCAATTTGCCCCCGAACCTCCCCCCCACCGAACGGGGATATAACCTGACCATTCGGGCTGGTCGTGGAGGTTTTTCTTTTTTTTTTCTATAGCGTCTCCCTTTTCCTTGGCTTGGACCATCCCTTTGCCCCGTTTACGCGGCGTCCTCAGATGCGGGGACTCGATTACTTAAAGGAGGTCTCCGGCGCTTTCCCACTTTTCTGCTCTCTGGCTGGTTTTAGTGTCCCCCGTCTGGAGTTGAGGATCGTGAATTTTTCGTTCTTCGGGCTGGTGCCACCTCCCCCCTTTTTTCTGACGAGTTTGGAGACTAAGTCTCTGCCCCGCCCTTTCTTCCCCTTTTCCCGTTAGAAGTTGTTGCCCCAACTGTTCTTTATGCTCCACGAGCTTTGTTGACCTTCCTTGGGCCGGCACCCCCAATTTCTAATCACTTTTTGAAACCCCCATGCGTTAAGTTTAACCACAGTCCCCCTCATGATTCATTCTCCGAGTACCCATCAATCCCAGTTTCTCTTCCCCTCTTTCCGGTGCTTTGCAGTCTCTTTTTTTTTTTTTTTTTCTAGCAAAAGAAATCGAACCCCGATTTACTCGTTCGCTTACCCTTTTCCCGGGTCCGCTGCTTCTTTGCTTATTTTTATGTTCTCTCCCCTCCATCTTTTCGCTTTGCCCCCGCTTTCAGTCAAAGTTTTTTCCTCCCCCCACTCTTCTTTTTTTTTTTTTTCTTTCTATGCCTCAAGTTTCACGGCAAGGTTGAGTGGCAAGTAGACGGTTCCTCGTTTTTCCTTTTCCCCCTCGGTATTGCTTGACATTTTGCTGACTTACATTTTTTTCTCCCGCCCATTCACGGGCCTGTCACTAAATTTTTTTTCTTCGGCATCCAATTCTTCCGCGCCCAACCCCCCTACGTCGGACTCCTGTTCGGATAATTTTGAAATCCTTCTTTTGCGGACCCTTATCTCTTTCCTCCCGTTTTGCCACGGACTCCCCCACGATTACATTGCGACTGCACGAGGTTCATTTTCTTTCGGCAGTTTTTGTTTTGTAGGTGCCGGCCTCCTCTCCGTCCAATTGGCGAACTTGGACGCGGGATAGGGTCTTTTACATTCTTCTCCTCCGCCCCAATCTTCCTTAACGCCCCTCGCCATGGGTGGTGGCTTACGAGGACATCTTTTTCAAGCGTGGCTTTCTCTGCCGCCCTTCCTCTCTTTATACCGCTGTCTGCATACAGGGTTCCTTTCTCTCCAACCAGGAGATACTCCCACTAAATCTCTCCTTTTCCCTCAATCCTCCGTTTTTTTTTTTCTCTCTGATTTTTTCTATACTTAGAACTCTGTGCTACACCCTTTTTTCTCGTCTCGGTAGGACACTTTCTGAGTGACGGATCCTTTCGCCATCTTTCTTCCATTCCCGGCTCGGTACTAGACTCATTTCGTTCATTCCCCGAATTGGTTCTTTGTTGGTGTGGGTTTTTTGGAGAATTTCACTCTTAATCTTCTCAGCCGCAAAAGGTTGTTTTCGTACACCCTCAGTTGATGCACGTCCCCCCATCCCTCCACTTCCGTCCGCCGATCCCTGAGACCGCAAGTGCGGCGTCCGGTAATCGTCTCCTTTTTTTTTTTCCCTTTCTTTCCCCTCTCGAGATTTCGCCCTCCTCCTTTGGCCTTCGACTCCGCATTCCCTCCCCCGTCTTGTTGTTTTTTTCCTCGGCTTGAAATGGCTGAAGCAGTTAGTATCAGCGGAAAGGGCGCCGTATGGAATGTGAAGTATCAACCCCCTTCCCGTCCCTGATACCCTCTCCCGTTGCACCTTCTTCACAAGTATCTTTGCCATCACGTTCTCGTGAAACGTGAGTCAGAGTTGGGAGCGAGTTAAAGGGGAAAAGCTTCCTCTCTTTCACGAGTCTCCTCCCTGGCCGGCGCTACATGCTTCGCCTTTCGCTCGAACGCTACTGCCCGGTCAGCCGGGTACAGAATTAGTGCGAAAATTCGGTTCTTTTTGTGCCGCTACTTTCCGCTGCAACTTCACACGACCCATCTTTTGACTCTCTACGAGGGCCAAAGGCGAATTCGAAATGACTTTCGGGCGTTATCCTCCCCAATTTTTCGCCCTTTGTATATTGCCCTGGGTGTGCCTTCCCCCAGGGCCCGGCCAACAATGCGATCGTGTAAGTTAGCAAGTTTATGTGGTACCCCCCCTAGTGTCCGTTTTTCAAAGTTGACCAAGATATTTTTCCCTTTCCCTGCGTGTCCGCGTTCAATCCCTGGGGTAACCATTCCCTCCCTCCCTCGGCTAATAGAGCCTGTCCCGTGGTCACTACTGCGACGCAGCGCAGAATTTTCATTGCCCGCGCCTTGTATCGCCGCCGGTGCCTCTTATAAGAGCCACCGTCATGCGCCTTTCTCCCGCCGTACGGTCACGGCTAAAGCTCTTCCCTCCAAGACCAGTTTCTGACCTCTTCGTCGACCTTCCTCCCGAAGGTTTTCGGCTTTTAATCATCAGGGGTTTCCTCTTTGCGTTTTTTTCTTATATACTGAATTACGGCTTCGACAGTTTTTTTCTTTTTTCATGCTCCCTCACTCCCCTTTCTCCGATGTCTCAACGTTTGTGATTCGCGTTGAAGTAGTTTTCTCCCTTTCTGAAAGAGCACTGTTGTTTTGTCGCAGCCGTTTTGACAAGGCCGATCCTCCCCAAAAGAGGAGCCTGTGACTCCTCCCCTCCGGTACTCGAATCGGTCCGGGCCCAAGCATTGACGTCCCTCCTAAGTCAAGCTACCGTTCAACTCTACCTTTTTGCGCCAGATCTTTTTTCGCTGCATTCCTGCGTTAGCCTTCACCCGGCTGGTGCTTTTTTCCTTTTTCTTCCCTAGTGCAACTGAAATCGTCGCAATGCCTTTCGGCTATGCCTTTTACAGGGCAATCGATGCGTTGCTTGACTGCGTTTTGGTGATTCCGTGAAAAGGGCCCCAGCCCTTGTCATATTCCACTTCCCCTCCTACGAGCAGGATGTTAGGTTTGTTTTTCTGGCGAAGTTCCCACGAAAAGATTCGCGGGCGACTTGTGAGTTTCTGGGACCGTTCGTTCTTTCTCGTTTTGCCCCCTGCGAACCTTTTCCTTTTTGGCAGGTTCGGGAGCCCGGCCGGACATTTCAATTAGGGCCCTCATGGACTCTTTATGCCACATGTACCCTTCAAAATAGCACCCCCCTCTTCCACGGGTGACTCCCGACCCCCCCATTTGAGCGGTAATCGCGACCCCACTTGCCTGCAGCGCGCGTTCCTTCGTGAGGTTGATCTTCTCTTCCATGAAGCGCAATGTGAGTTCCGATTTTTTGCCCCCCACAGTCATTTGGGCGAAGCGACGGTGTTTCTTTTGTCTTTTCACCAAAATCAGATCGCCCCAACCAAAATAGACTGAGGCTTCACCTCCTTCCTTCTTTTCTCACTCGGCTTTTTCCGTTGCAGTTTTGCATTTTGGTCCGAGTGTTGGGAGCCGCTTAAGTCCGGGCCCTCCTCCCCTTTCCTATCCCTTGATGCAAGAGTTATTCCAAGAGGCGCGACCAATTCGCGGTTCCTTTTCCCCTTTCCTCCCTCTTTTAATCATGGCTTGCTCCCCACTCCTCCTCGTTATCCATGATATTTGTCCCCCCTAGGAACGCCACCGCCGCTATTACGCTCTCCCCCCTACACCACGATTGTCCTTTTATAACGCCCCCCGTCCCCCTCTCTCCTTTCTTTCCACCTCACCTTTCTCTTGAAGCGGTCCGGCCCTTCAACTCCCCCACGGCTTAAACCAATTGTTCTTCTTCCTTGTAACACATCCTCATCATCGCTCTCCTCCGATGCGCCGTGAGGTTCCTTTGCTCTCTTTCTTTTTCAAGATTTTTTTCTTCCCCCTCTTTTTTCGCCTCACTTCCTCTCTACTCACCTCTCCCTCGTTGTTTTTTCGTTTTTTGAGGTCGGTTAAGTAGTCTTTTTCTCCCAGCCCCTATGCTTATCTTTTTCCCCTTCGTCCTGGGAGACTCTCGCTATGTTGGACGGTACTTGTCCCCCCCCCTCCCCCCCCCAGGTCCGAAGTTTTTTCGTTTTTCTTTCCTTTCCCTTCGGCTCCTTTCTCGTTGTCCCCCCTTTGAAGAGCCATTTCCGATCGTGTTTTTTTTTTTTCGTTGGGTGGCGTGTATCTTCCTTCTTTTGTGGTCGGAGTCCGCGGGCTTTTGGCTTCCCGTTCCCGCGTCGATTGTTGTTTTACTTTTCTTCCATGGTTTCTCATCCCCGCCTGTCTCCCTTTTTATTCCTTCTTCCGCGAAGGGGCGTTTTTGCCGGCCCTTCATTGGCCTCTTAAGGAATTGGCTTAGTTTCCCTTTTCTTAGATTCCAACTTCCTCCGATAGTCCGCCTGCAAAACCTGGCTGGGGCAAAGCGTGATTGTTGGCCGATTCCCTTTTTTCCTTCCTCTCTTTTTTCCCCCATCTTATTTTTTCCTCCCCCCCCCCTCCACCTTTCGTCTCTTGCGGTCGTTAAGCGTTAACCTTAGTAATATCCCTGACAAGGCGCGCTCCTCTCTGTTTGTTAACCTAGAATTACTTTTTGCTCGGAGTGTATTTCTTCTGATACCTTTCAATTCCTTTTTTTGGTTTTGGTTGGTTACGTCTGTTCCTCGTTTGAAGCGCTCTGCAGTTGGTCCC
>Ga0179591_1394093_pt1 | contig 11210 bp, 15 predicted proteins | sample CZOMad2_1_08_16f_FD_182891 | JGI IMG/M metagenome (GOLD analysis project Ga0179591, IMG submission 182891) | Vadose zone soil fungal communities from Angelo Coast Range Reserve, California, USA - CZOMad2_1_08_16fungal (PacBio error correction) | ecosystem: Environmental > Terrestrial > Soil >... | reverse complement strand
TTTCTGGTGCTCTTTTTCGGGCCTGCGAGATATCGACTTCTCCCGGCAGAAGTTAGGTTTTCTTTTTTCGTCCATAATCAGGGCTGTTTTCTTTTTTTTCCCGTAACAGCCTGGCTTTTTTTCCTCTTTATTGTGGTCAGGGCTTTATACGCCGTTTTATTGCCCCCTTTTTTCCGACGTGGAGGTCCCTTTTTTTTTTTTTTTAAGATTGCGGGGACCGTTTTTCCTGATCAAAAACCCCTTTCTCTGGGAAGGCAGTTTTTTTTCCTTCTTTTCCTTGGTCGAGAAGGGCTTGGCCTTTTTTATTACAAGTGATTTGATTTCTCAGCGGGAAACGTCCGCCCCTTTCTTTGAGGGAAGATGTTCGACTTTTTTTTTTTCGGTGACGGACGTTGGGTTTTTCGTTCCCTCCGTTGCCCAGAATCCCCCAAACCATTCAGGGCTGTCACGCCCTTCTTCCCTTACGTGTTGGTCAACCGTCCTGGGGGGGGAGTGTACCTTTTTTTCGTTTGCGTTAGATATAGTTTCCTCCTTCAAATGTCGCCTCTTTCTAGTTCCCCGAGGCAGACGTTAAGCGTTGTTAGCCGGTTTCCCCTTGGCCCGCGCCGTCTTTTTTCATGGGAATTGGCCCCCCCTCCCCTTGAGATATCCTTTTAGAGAGATTGTACTGGTCCTTCCCCTTTTCTCAAGGGATCTCTCAGGAAGCCCTTGTCCCGAAGTCTCTCTTTTTTCCGATGGGAATTTGGTGATCTCAAAGGGCCTCCTCAAAAGGACACACATGCCTGCTGGCCCCCCCCCTATGGGCGGCCATGGGGTCTCTTTTCTGGGTTGGCGTATTGCATAGCGGTCTCCCCTTCTTTTTTGACTTAGCAGTACGACGTTTTTTTCCCTTTTCTTTTCAAGAAAATGGGGGAGTTTTCCACTTGCTGATCTTTTCTTTGGGAAACCTCTTTCCCGGCAGTTTAGAGGTGCTGACATTTTCCCTCCTTTTACGCCGCCCTTTACAAAGTGGCCGTATGTTGACCCTGAAGTGTTGATATCTTCTTGTCGGCGAATCGTTGTTTTCCTTTCCTTGAGTCACGGCAAGGCCTTTTTTTTTTCCTTCCTTTCAGTCAGAGCACTTATTTTTTGCTGGGCCATCTCGCTCCCTCCTGAAAAACCAGGCACTCTCTCCCCCCCACAACGAGTTCTCTCTTTCCTTGATGCATCGGCCTTTTTCTTCCTTTGCCGGTTCTGTTGTGTAGCGCCCCCCCCTCCTCAGGGTGGAGGTGCCTTCTTTCCCTCCCAAAAATATTTTCCCCACCCCAACGTACGATGTTTCTTCCGGAAAGATCCCTCTGTTCGTCGTTGGAATTTCTGTGGAGGTCCCCAGAACCATGATCTTTTTTTTTGTCGTGCCCCCTTTCCCCCTTTTCGTGGATAACAGCCTTTTGTCCCTTCTGATGGTCGATTGATTTTTTCTTTCCCTGCAGGCAGGCCCCCCCCTTTTCCGTTCTTCCCCCAGATTTCCATGAAGCGAAGCCCCCCCGACGAAGACAAAACCTCCTCCCCCCCTACCAATGCCGAATTCACCTTTTCCTTTCAGGCACGCTGTCAGCTTCCTTTTCTGCCCCCCTTCCCCCCAAAAAGTACCAAAGAGGCCCCGTCCCTTTTTTTTCTCTTCGGGACTCTTTCATTGGCATAAGGTCTTCCGGGTTGCGGGCCCATTTTCCGTACCCTTTTCTTTTTTTCCGTGGTCCTTTGCTGCGAAACCGGAATAACGGGAGGGCCCCCCTCTCTTGGGATGGTTAAACGCTCGTTTTCTTTTTTCTTTTTTTGATGGGGTGTCCCCCTTACACTACGAGGTTCGCTGCACGGTGCGTGTTTTTTTTTTTCATCCAGTGCTTATTCTTTCCCCTTTTCCCCCCCCCTTCAGCGTGAACGACCAGCTTGGCCCCCTGTCTCTAATGCCGGCAACATTCTCTCAGGCTTTGAAATGGTACTTCCGGGAACTTTTTTCTCTTCTTTTTTCTTCCGATAGAGACAGGCTTTCTTCCCCCTTCCCAGAAGCGTTGCCCCACAACCTCCGGCTTTTTTTTTTCCTTTTCTTTTCTGAGCAGCGTTTCTGGTCCTGCGGCCAAGGAAATTCCCCGTCCTTCCCAGTGAGAAACCACTCTTCCCCTATTCATCAACGATCTCATTTTCCCCCCTTGATGAAATCAGTCCAACCTTCCCCCCCCTTTTGCAGGGACTTTTCGTTTTGTTTTCTGTCCAAAGATTCCCTCCCATCAACAAAGGACGGCCTTTCCTGTCCCGGCCGCTGGCTATTATTCGTGCCCCCCCCCCCCTGGCCGGCAGTTTGAGGTATGAGGCTGGGTTTGAGAGAGACATACTTTTTTTTCTTTTTTTTTAAGGATCGCCTTTCTCCTTCCCCGCCGCCAAAAATGCCTTCCCGCCAGGGCCTGATCGCTCCCCCCCCAAAAAGGATCCTTCCGGGACGCAGCCCTGTCTCTTTTCCCAGTGATCCCGGCCCCCTTTCGTGACCCCCGAAGAAGGCCAGTCTTTCATGGGACAGGACTTCCTGAACTGCTTCCCCAGTTTTTCTGGGCCCTGACTCATCGGGTCTCCCCCAGGCAACTCTTTACGAGAGTTTTTTCCCCTTCAAAGCAAAAACTCCTTCCCTCGAAAGTTCACCTGTACCCCCCCTTCTCGGATCGCCGCCCCCGTCGTGCAACCCCCTTTTCGTTTCGGCTAACGCACTTGACTCTCCCCTTCCTCCTCCGTTGTTGTTGTTTCCTGCCTCGTAAGCCCTCTTTCCCTTTTTTTTCCCCCTACGGTTGCCCCCTTTTCCGAACTTTTTCCTTTTTTGGAAAATTTCTTTCCTTCAGAAGATTTTTTTTTTCACTGAAGATGTCTTTCCCCCTGCGCGTTAGATGGTTGTTGGATTATATTCCCCCTTCCGGCAGGCGCCCCAAGTAGGGATCCCTTCCTCCATGGGAATTGTTCTTTCCCCCCTTTCCCTCTGGAATTGTTTTTTAAAGTTTGTGTTTTGTTGTGTAATTCGCATAAACCCCCCCTTCAGTATGGTTTTCCCCTCTTCGGGGATTCCCCAATTTAATTTTGATGGCTGTTCCCAGGTAAATGAGCCCAATGGCGGTATCGACAGTTTGTTCCCATAATGGAAGGAAGCCTCTTTTCTAAAAAGAATCCTATTCGCCCCCCCCCTTCGATGAAGGAGGTCTTCCGCCTCGGATTTTTTTGTGAGGTGAGCTATATGTTCTTTATGTTCTCTTTTATATTATTTTTTCCTTTTTCAGAGGATCCCCTGCTAGGATTCGGGCACCCTTCCTTTTTCTCCCCGTCCCCCCCAGTCTTCGATTTGATTAGACTTGTTCCCGTTTTTTCACATTGGAGGCGTCTTTTTTTTTCCGATGGCAATCCCTTGCCTTTTTTGGTGCCTCCACCCGATAGTTGAATGTTTTTTTTTCTTTCTTTCTGAGACACCGACTCCTTTCCCCTGCGGAAACGCCGAACCACTTTCCCTTTTTCCTTATCGCAGGTTTTTTCCCTCTAAGAATTTACGTCCCCCCCTCGTGCGGGGCTTTTCTTGTCCGACTCTCCTCGGCTTGCCGGAGGACACTCTGTTGAGAATCCCTGCATAAACCCTGTTGTTTTTTTTCCTTCGTCAAGCCAGTGCCTTTTCGTGACCCTTTCGAATGAGGAATCTCCTCCCTTGGCCTTGTCCAGATCTTCCCTTCTTCCTGCTATATTTCTCCGGGTTACTGTCGGTCCCCATGCTTAAAAAAATCCCCCCCCCCCCCCCCCAAGGACGAACACGGCCTTTTCAAAAAACCCCCACAAATCGCGGGTCTCAGAGCCCTCTTCCTTTTAGGATTGAACTTTGCCCCCCCCTTTTCCTAGCGTTAACCCCCCCCTCTCCCTCCCTTTTTTTTTTTCAGTTTAGTCCTCACGCTTTCTCCCTCGACACGGACACTTTTTTTCAATTTTGGGGTTTTCCTTTTTGTTTTATTCGGGACTAACAGTTTTTTCCCACCCCCCGGAACCGTTTTCCCCAGCAAGGTACCCGACCTTTCTTTCCCGGATGGTGAACTTCTGGCCCTGGGCTAACACGAGTCCTTAATTGTAAACGTTTTTTTCCCGAGGGGGCCCTTTGGTTAAGCTGCTTTCTTTGGGGACAAAGGTTTTTCCCTCGGCATTTAAGTGTCGCTCTCTTTCTTCTTAGTCAGGTTCTTTTCGTAGTGTCTTGCTTCATGGCCCCCCCCTCTCCCCCCCCACGCCGCCCCCCTTCCCTTCCCAGGGTTTTGACAAAATTTTTTTCTTTCCTGCGACCATTTCCTCTTCCCTCCGTACAGAGCGCTTGGTCCCTTTCCCCCCGGGATTTCACGGCACGCCCCGATAAATGGGGCGGTTTGCACTACCCTCGAAATTCACAATTCCTCCCATCACCATTTTTCTGTTTATTTTCACAAAGCGTTCAAGGGGGGTGTCCCCCTATAAGCAGATACCTTTTCTTCCCGTGCACCACACCCTTTTTTCCCCTTTAAAAATTCCTTGTCCTTCCCACAGGGGAACCTTGTTTCACGCGAGGCCAAAGGCTCCTCCCTCTGGTTTTTTTCTGCTCAGAGGTTCTGGCGTGCTGTTTTCTTCTTGCATTCCGACCCCTTCCCCCCCCCGTAGAATATGAAAGGATTCCCAGAACCGCCTTCTTTTTTTTTTTACCGCAAAATCCTCACCCCCGAGAGGCCTCTCCCCCCGATATAACAAGATTTTTTTTTTCCCCACAACCCTTTTCCCCCTCGGGCCCAGCTACTATTTTGTCCCCAAAAAAGGAGACTCTTCCTTTTCTCCGCGAAGGGTCTGCTTCTTTTTCCGTCAAAGTCCTTTTTTCCCCCAAGTGACCTGGGATCCTTCTTGGCAACGGCAACGGATCCCTCTCCCCTTCCCAAAAAGTAACCCTCCCCAAAAACAAAAGTTGCTTTTTCTCCCCCCCGAGTTAATGCATATCCCCCCCAAAAAATCCCCCCCCCTGTCGGTTGAAACCCTTGCCAGCAATTAATTGTCTTGAAAGATTTCTTTCCTTCAATTTGAGTTGTCCTCTTCTTCGACCTGCCATTCTCCAAATAAGAACCCTCCCCCCCCGGCGCTTCTTGAAGGGCTGTCGCCCCTTTCTAGCGGACCCATTCGCCGGCCCGGGTTTTCCCCACACTTCCTTTGCCAAATTCAATGACCCCGGAGGTTTTTTTCTTTGAGTACAGACGTCTTTCCGGGAGGGAACCCCCCAAATTTTTCTTGATGTACAGAAACGGGGCGTTCCTTCCCGAAGACGGTCCGTCCCCCTTCACCCCCGTTATTTTTTGATCTTTTTCCCAAAAATAGTGCACCTATGCGGCTTCTCCTTCTTTCAAAAAAGATTTTTTGTTTTTAGGGCTTTCCCGAGAACGCGACCCCCCCCTTCCCCCCGCAACCACGGTCCTTCTAAAAAGGCAAATGTTCCACCCAAAGGTTTCTCACCAGTTTCCCCCCTCCCCCCTTTGGGGGGACTGTGTCCTACGATGTAAACACTGTCCCCCCCCTCCTCAAGGACAAGGGTCCCCCCCCCAAGTTCCCCCAGGACTGCTTTCACGTCTTCCTCCAAAAGGCTTCCCCCCTGACAAAGGTTTATCCCTGTTTTGAAAGTTTTCCCTTTTTCCAATTTTTGGCCCAGCTTCTTCGTTTTCCACGTCGGCCCCCCTTCTTCCGCTTTTCCCTCCCTGGCGTAGAATCTTCGGACATCCCCCTCCCCAATATTTCGCTCTTTCGAGAAACAAACTCCAATCAACCTGTTGCCCCCCCCCCGGCCATGAAGGGCAAGCCTTCCTTCTTATGGAATCACCCTTCCCCTTACCTTATGACGCTGTTTTTTTTCCCCTCCTTTCCGAAGGCGAACACTTTCCTCCCCAAGGGGCACACCAGTCCCCCTCACGTTGTTGTTTTGAGATCTTCCTCCCCCCCTTGGCGGCCGCGTAGTTCGCCTGCTTTCCCTCCTTTTTTTAAACAGCGGCAAGGCCTTTTCCCCCCCTTTTCGGCGTGATTGTACTAACATCTGTTCGGAATTGCCCCCTTTTTTGTTTCGAAAGCGGGATTAGTTCTTCTCTTTTCCTTTTTGGATTTTCCGAAGAGGATACGCCTTTCCCTCTGCTATACCGTTTCCGACCTTTTCCTTCAGCGAGAAGGGTCCTTTTTCCTGGGAAAACTTCCCCCCTGGAATCTTTTTCCTGGCCAGTTGGATGGTCATTTCCCGTCCGGGCTTTGCCCATGTCTCCAGTGAATTGACATCGTAGTTCTTCCCCCCCCCGTCCCGAATTCTATATTTTTCTCCAGTGCTGTCGATTCCCTTACCCGCTTTGAGGAAGCCTTCTGTTTCGAGTTCGCTTTTCTTTTCCCTCGTTAAGAAAACCCCTTTTTCCTTTCCTTTTTGGCATGTGCTTTTTAACGTCCTCTCACTGTTGACGGTGTTTTTTTTTCCAGGAATGGGGCTCTCTTTTTTGGAAGAGTCGATTCCCCCCTTTCCCCTGGAGCCGTTGCTGTCTACCTTTTTCCCTCCAGGACGAGTTGTAGCAGGTCCTCTGGGAAAGAGCCCTCCCTTGGCACCAGGGATCTACCGGTGTAGCGAGACTTTTCCCTGAAAGCCAATTTCCCCGGGAGGCTTTTTCCTTTCCAGAGTCTTTTTGAGCTCTTTGGTTTTTTATTGGGAACACGGCTTTCATCCAAGGAAAAGGCCCCTTTTTCCCACCGAAGATGGCCCCCACTTTCCCCTCTTTTCTTCCCTGGGGGATTAATAGTTTCCACTTTATTTCTTTCCCTAAGCGTATACTATTATTTCCTTGTGAATACGAAAGTTTACGATTTTCCTTTCTTCTTTTTTTTCCTCCCATGGGAGTTATACAGCCACTTTCTTTCCCCCCCTTCCCCCCCCCGGGGTCCCACTTTACCCTCCTGCAGTACGAGGTGTCTTCCTGCGAAGTTTCCCTTCTTCCCCCATTTTGCGTTAGCCTGGCCCTCCCCCTTTTCAATTGGATTTTTCTTTTCACGGGCGGCGACTTTTTTCCCCCGTGATGGAGGTACGGCACTTTCCTTCGGTCCTCAAGAGTATCTTTCTCCCGCGGAGGCCATTTCCTTGATCTCCGGAAAAAACCCACTTTCACCCAGCACCGCGCGCCCCCCTTTTTTCTCTTGGCATCGCCGTGTTCCCCCTTTTTCTGGAACCTTGCCGGTTCTGGTGGTAAGCCGACAATTCCCCTGGTGTGTGCACAGATTCTCAAAAAGGTATCCTTTCGGACATTTCGCTTTTGTGTACGGTCTTCCCGATAAAGGTTCCCGTCGTTGGACTTTCTCTTTTTTTCGCATAGGCAACCCTCCCCCCCTTGATATGGAACGTTTGTACCTTGGAATTTCTTTCTCTTTCCCTTCGCCAGTCTTTGTGTTTTCGATTATTTTTCTCTTTCTAATGGCCCCCCCCCCTTTCAGCAACTCGTTTGGCCTGGGGGGCTGTCCCCTTTTTTGCCCCGCTTCTCACTTTTTCGAAGACCCCAAAGTTTAAATGGGCCCCCCCTCCCCTTCTCCACCTTTGTTTCTTTCCCCCGAGACTTTTTCTTTAAGCATTTTTCCTTCTCAAGGAAGCCAACCTTTTAAACATGAGGAAGGTGGGGCGCCCCTTAGGAATCTTTCATCCCCTTTCTGCCCTCACGTCCTGTTTCCCGTGGTGAGGTTACCATTACGTCCTTTTCGATGGGTTTGTTTATTGCGAAAACCCCGTTCTCTTTGAAATCTAGTTAGTTTTCCCGCTTAGGGCACATGATTTTTGCAAGAGTCACCCTTCCCTTTTTTGCCTGAGTTGTGGGTGTTTTTAATCCGTCCTTTTCGTACTTGGCCAATTTTCTTCGGACTCAGTGCTCCCCCTTTTCCCTTTTCTTCGGGAAAACCTATTCCTTTCAGAAATGGTATTTGCCTTTTTATGGAGGCGCTCGCACATTCTTTAGGCCGTTACTCCGGCCTCCTTTTTTTTTTTTTTTTTTCTTTCTCCAACAACTCGTCATTCCGGTTATGCGGAGTCTTTTTAGAAGGGGCGGCCACCTTTCCCCTTGGACTCTTGCTCTTTTTTCCCCCGACGTCCCCGTCCCCTCGGTGGTCCTCCTTTCATCACAACTCTATGGTCACCGGCATCCCCTTTCTTGCCATCAGTCCCAAGGACTTTTTCCCTTTTTTGCGGAAAAAAGGTCTTTTTTGTGACGCAAAGACAACGACTTTTTTTTTGTCGCGATGGCGTATATCGGCCTCCCCTTCCGTTCCGGGCCGCTTGATCGCCTCTCAATACCGGGAGGTCCCTCTCGCTTATTTTCGTTCGTGCCTCCGGCAAAATGCCCTTTTTTCCTCCCCCTGGGTCCTTTCTTCGATCCCATTCGTTTGGCCTGGAAAAAAATTTTTATAAGACGCCGCCCGCCCTGGGAAGTGACGGTCGTTCCCCCCCCCCGTTGACCACCTTCCCCCCCTTATTTTTTGAGGCAAAGTGCCCCCATGACCGGAGCTGCTGCGCCCGAAGTTCGCTTTTTTTTTATCTAATCAACCCTTTCATTCCCAGCGCTTTCTCAGTCCAAAGCCAAAAAGCACGAGAATCCACCCTTTGATCCAGTTCCTTTGACCCCCCGTAGTGACAAACCCTTGGGCGAAGGAGTAGATTCTCCCCTCCTCCCGTTGTTGTTTGTTGCTTTTTCCCCTTTTCGCTCAATCGACCTTAGTATTCCAAAACAATCCGGGTGTTTTTTGTTTTTCCGTAATGGATCAATTTTCCCCTTCTAGTAGGACGAACGATTTTTGTCCGCGAAAGGCGCGTTTTTCCTTACCTATCTTTTTTTTTTTCTTGGGAGGGAGGGTTCCCCCAACAGATGAGCGCCCCTTGACACCCTCAGAAGTTAAGGGGGGGCCCTTTTCAAGTGGGCCTCAGGTTCTCTTTTCTGTTTTTTCACGAGGGTTTGTAATTGCCGCGTCCTTTTAAAGAGGGCGGCGTTTATAGCCAATTTTCCTTTCTTTCCCGGCCCTTTTCCATTCACTGCCCTGGTCTAGAAGGGCCTTTCATATGGACGAAGAAAATCTTCCCCTCTTCCTTCGATAAAGGTTTGATTTTTTTGCTACGAGGCCCTGTTTCCCGGGGTCGTTTTCTATATATCATCTTTGGTGCTCGGACGGGGACCCTTTTTCTTGCGTCACCCAGAGGCACTTTTTCCCGCAAGAATTTCCCTGGGAGGTCTGGGCCCTCCCCCTTTTGATTGCCTTTCCCCCCATGAGAATAGTTCTCCCAAAGAGGTTTTTTTCCTTTCTTCAAGAATCCACCCTTGGAAGGACTTATAGCCTCCCCTCCCCGTCCAAAAGCTTTTAATTTTTGGAGACGAACGCCCCCTTCCGGAGGAAACGGCTACAGTCCCTTCCTCCGCCATAAACAGAAAGCTCCCTTTGGAAAGTACCTTTTCGGCCTTAGGGGGCTCGCTTTTTCGAGAATGGTGCGCCTAACTTTCATAGCGTAAAGATACTCCTTTTCACTCTGGAAATTGGCCAAGGCTAAGGCACGGATGAAAAACCCCTCCCCGGCGACGGGTCTTCCCCCCCCCCTCCCGCGGATTTCTTTACTTCCTTTTATGCATAGCGTAAACATCCCCCCTTTCCCCCCCTCAAGTTAGTCCTCTTCTAGAACACTTCCTTTCGCAACCCCTTTGGACGCAAAGACCATCCTGTCACGCCAGTTCAGGAAAGGTTACCTCCCCCTCTGGACCCGTTCCGGCGCTTGGACTTCTGTGGTAAAGTTTTGGGTGAAGAGGGGTCCCCTTTCTTTTCATCTTTCCTTTTCAAGGAGATCGGTTGGATGATTGGAACTTTTCCTTTTTTTATTTTTGCTTGCCTCCCCTTTTCGGAAAAGTGGCTAATGGGCCACCCCTCAACCGCCGCCTCCGGCTTTTACCCCCTTTTCAATCGACCGACTTTGTCGAAGTCGCGCTTTGGTAGCCCGTTTGACAAACGACCAACTCAAAATTTCCTTGTTTGCCAGATTTTTGAAAATCCAATCCCAGTGATCGTTTTGTCACCCATTTTTTTCCTCTCCGTTCCTTTCCCCCTTTTTCCAATTGGCCGGCACCTCCTCAAATGCGCTACCACCGTCGGGCAACCTCCCAACCCCGTCAAATAAATCCTTTGATCTCCTTTTTGGGTGGAGCGTGCTGTTTTATTGCCGCGCTGTTCTCTTTGCTCTGGTCAAGGAGAACTCTTCCTCCCGCACTTCCCCCCCCTTTTCCCCCCAACCCGCCGTTGCACCCCCCCCCTCTCAGTCCCCCCACAATATCTCAGGCCCTCCCCCTCTCGTTAAACTCTTTCGTCGCGGTCTTCCCCGCGACGGTCTTTTTTTCCAATAATCCGTTCTTTTATTTTCCCCCCCCCATGGCTCCTTTCCCGGCACCGGATATAGAAATCTTCCCCCGGTCGTAATTCTTTTTTACAATTTGACCTTTCTCCTTCTGACACTCCCCCCCCGAAAACGACCCTTTTTTTTTTCCCTTGATTATCCACCATGGCCCCTTTCTTTCGGATTTTTTCCCATCGCTTTATGGATCCCTTCCCCTTGTCCTTCCTTTTTGCAAAAAACTTTTTTTTTTTTTTTCTGGCCGTTTGCTCCCCCTCTGTTCCGGCCTCCTTTCTCGTCCCCCCCCCTTCCGCCCGCGTCCGGCCAAATTCAATGCCTGGTGATTCTCTCTCACTAAGGCTACCCCCTTCGGGGGGAACGCGGAGCTCGGAGACCACCCTTTTTTTCCTTTCTCGGACGCTTTCCCCTTAAAACGAATTGTTTAAAAAACAAAACAAACCCCCTGCGTTCTTCCTTTTTCCCCAACCATCCACTCCCCTTTTTGGAAAGTATTCATGGGACCCCCCCTGCTGAACCCTCTCTACCCCCTTTTTTTCCCTGAAACGGATTCCTCTCCACCGGGCCAGAGCGCCCATCCCCCCATGTCTTGTTCTTTGTGGACGTTGCAGACTCCCCCCTCTCCCCCCAATAACTGTGACTCCCTTCCCTCCTGGCAAAACTCCCTTGCCCTTACAGTTGGGTACGACGCCCCTATTCACCGAGACCCTCGATTCCCCCTTTCACTTTTCCCTACTCTAAGCTAATTTGACTTTCCTGGCCCAAAGAA
>Ga0179591_1281412_pt1 | contig 11210 bp, 22 predicted proteins | sample CZOMad2_1_08_16f_FD_182891 | JGI IMG/M metagenome (GOLD analysis project Ga0179591, IMG submission 182891) | Vadose zone soil fungal communities from Angelo Coast Range Reserve, California, USA - CZOMad2_1_08_16fungal (PacBio error correction) | ecosystem: Environmental > Terrestrial > Soil >... | reverse complement strand
TCTGTCTGGCCCCCTTTTTTCCCTATTCATACACATTTCCAACTTTCAGATTCATTCCCATGCCTTGGAGTTTCTTTTCTCTGCTGCTCCCCCCTTTTTATGAGGGGAGTTGGGGCGGTTCCACGTTGAACCATTTTCACCCTCCATTTAGGTTTTTGACAGAGAATGGGTGGTGTACCTCTGCCAATTTTTTCTTTTTTTCATTCCTGTTGATGGGCCTTTCTTCTCTCCCTTTTTAAGGGTTCCCTGGTTTTTTCCCCCCCACCGGCTACCGTTGCCCCTGAGCGTTGTCGCTGGTTCCCCAACCCCACCTCACCAAGCCCCTGGACCCTGTAGCCCGTACAATTTAAGAGCTCCCTTCACCCTTGACTGATCCCCCCGATTTCCGTTTGTGCCTAGCCCCTCAAAGTTGGTCCTTCTTATCTTTCGGACCCACCTTTTTTTGCGTTTTGCACCCTACTCCCCGGCACCTGGATCACGTTTTCCCCGTTTGCGTCAGTTTCCTTTTTCCCCAGGGTTTTGTTTGTGGTTCTGGGTTTTTTTGGTTAGTTTCGCTGGCTTCAGGGCCCTTCTTTTTTTTAGGATTTTCCTAAGTTTCTGAACTGGACCGCGTTAATTTTCCTGTCAGGCGGTGTGCGCCGGCGGTGTGCGCCCGATTTCCAGCGACCTTTGTTAACTTTGGCTTTTTCTTTTTTTTTTTATTGTTTATGTTGACTGAATCTCCCTCCAGAGTTTGTTCTCCTTGGCCGCTTTTTCCCGCCCCGTTTTGTGCACAGATCCTTTTTTGGGTTTCTTTTTGATTGCTGCACCGAGTTACTTTCTCCCCGGTGTTTGCTTGCCCTCTTTGGCCGTTGCTGGGGTTGTAGGCGGATGGCCTTCCCTTTCCTTTTTTTTTACACCTGAGATCGGGTTTTTTTGAACGACTTGCCTGCCCGTCATTCAGTGTTTCGGTTTTTTTTGTTCCACCCAATTTTTTTTTTGCTTGTGAAACTTCTGACGATCGGTTTTCCTCCCCCTGGTTCCGCTACCTGTTGTCCCCTCGACGCGTTTCGGTTCTACGTCTTTTGACCATTTTTGCCACCACCTTGGGGTTTTTTAACCCGGCGCTGTCTGCTTTCGTTGACTTTCAAATTTTTTTTTGTTGAACGTTCCCAATTTCCCTTATGACTGTTTCACCTGGTGAGAACCGTGTTGTCAACCCCCCCTCGCCGGGTCCGCGAGCTCAATGGGTTTTTTCCCCTGGATTTTTAACCCCATTCTAATCACCCCGGAACTCCCGTTCTTCCACCCTTTGGCGGGTTATTTTTTTTATCCCAAGAATTGACCTCTATGATTTTCCAAGTTTCTTTTTTTTGAATCCTTCTTTGGGTTCATTTTCTTTCACTTTTTTTTCCCTTGTGTCAGGGCCTTTTCTCAACCACTTTTTCGCCTTTTTTCCCCTTGGCCGTCCTTTTCTCGTCGTTCCGTTCATGCTTTTTCTATCTTTTTTTCCCTTGGGGATTTGACCCCCGACTTCGCCCTGCATGCCACGTTCCCCAGGTCCCCTTTTTCTGGTTTGTCCCAATGTGGTAAACCCCTTTTTTCCCTTTTGATAGGTTTTTTTTTTTTTGGTTTGTTTGGGGTTGCGTGTCCCCATTTGGAGGCTCGCCTTTATCCCCACCCCCCGACGTACTGACACGGAATTGTCTTCTCCCCCTCCTTTTCGAGACGCCGTCGTTCTTTGGGGACCTTTTGTACCCGTTTTGACTTCTTTTTTTTTCGAACCCCCGGGACCAAACACCCTTCTGGGTACTTTAGGTTCTGATTGGACTGTCCTTTCCTCTAAGGTTCTTTACAGTGTGGTTCCCCCCCCTTTTTTTCAGATTTACTTTTTTTCCGATCAGGCCGCGTCCGTTCCGTTTTTTCCCTGTTTCTGCTCTAGTCATGTTTTCTTTTGGGTTTTGGTCCCCTCCCCGAAATGCACCTGACCCCTTATTTTTTCCTCCCCTTGCAGCCGCTGCGTCGGGACCCACCTCACCCCACCCTTTCCCCCGATTTCCTTTTTGCGAATTTGTTTTTGCCTTTGGTTAGTTCCCGGGGGTTCCCCTCTTTTTTTTTTTTCCTTCCCCTCTTTTTTTTGGCTTCCCGCCTGGCTCCTGCTCTCCAAACCCCCTTTTTCCCCTTTCTTTTGGACGTATCCCTTTCTCCCCCCCCTGTGCCTGGGCTTTCCCCCCCCGTTTGCTTGGGAGGACGTCCTCGTGCTTATTCCTCCTCCTCTTTTTGTTGTTTGTTTCTCTCTGTTTAGGTTCCTCGGTCCCGTAAGTCGGCACATCTTTTTCCCTCCCGCTGGACACTCCAGTGTCTCGGGTCGTCACGAACTTGCACTTTTGTGTTAGACTTTTTGTGCGTGCGGCCCCGCCGTTCCCCCCGTTTTTTTGAACCCCTTTTCCCCAATTTCCCCCACCACCTCGCCCATAGTTTCCTTTTCTTCAGGGAGTTTCGTGCGTCTTGCCTAGTCGGTTTTTTTGCATTTTTTTTTTTTTGTTTGAGACCAGCCGGCCATACCCGTCGGCAGCATTACGGTTTGTTTTTTTCTTCGTCTGGTGCAGGCGCGCTGGCCCTTTCCCCTTACCCCTGGCCTCCTCTCCATGCTTTTCCCCTTTGAAGTCCCCAGCTTTTTGTTTTCTCCTTTCTTACGGGGCTGCGCCCGGTCCAGTCCGTCCATTTCCCCGCTTTTTTCCCCTCCGTTGTTTTTTACGGCTGCGGGAGAAGTCGTGGTTGAAGTAGTCATTGTTTTCCCCTTTTCCTTTGATGACGGGCGCGGCCCTCCTGGTGCCTCTTTTCCCCTCCCCGTTTGGTTTTTTAACCCAAGTAGGCCGCCGTCTGTCCCCTTTTGTCTTTTTTTTTGTTTCTGTCCCCTTGGTTCTTCCCATGATTTACACCCTGGCATGTTGGTACGTCAGCCGTTTAGGACTTGCTGGGGTTTGTGGTTTTCGAACCCTTCTGTTCCGTACGTTTCCCTTTTTCCCCTTCTGAACCCGAACTGTGTTCGCCCCTTTTCCCAGTAGTTCTCCCCCCGGGTGACTTTTTGTTTTACGGCGGCCCGTCGTGTGGTTCCTTTTTCCGGGTTTGTTCCTTTTCTTTTTCTTGACTGACTCGGATATTTTTTTACTTTCCTGAGCCTCACATGTACTCTTTCGCCATTTCCCTTATTTTCACGTTTCGGTCCCCCTGCAATGGCCCCTTTGCTTTGGTTTAGAACGTTTTTTTCGTCGCGGGACCTCCGGTGGTGGGCTTTCGCCTGCTTTTAAGGTTTTTCCCGGCCCCAGGTTCCGCTCTAATGGTTTAGTTTCTGCCACTTCGGTCCTTTTCCCCCTACACAGCAGCTTTTGATTGGTCGTCAAGGACGCGGGCGGCGGCCCTGCCTTTCCCCTTTTTGTCCCTCAATCCTTCGTTGTTTTTTGACTGTTTTTTCTTCAGGTGCAGGCTAACTCCTTTCCGTCTGCCAGCATGACCCCCCTTCTCCCCTCGCCCCCTGGTTTCCCCCCTTTTTCTGTTTTAGTGACATACCAGTGTGGCACTCTGTGAAACCTTTTGGAGGCGGGTTCCCCCCTACCCCCCTTTTTTCTTGCCCGTCCTGAGTAAGGATCTCCCCATCCCCCTTTCACCTGCTTCCCTGGGCCACTTGGGCCGGCGTTTTTTTTACCCTGCGCAGCTTGGCGCCCTTGCTTCGGACTTTCCTTTTTTTTTTTCACCTTGCGAGTCGGTCTGGAGGCTCGCCCTGGAAGGCCTGTTTCCTCGCAGGGCCTCCCTCTTGCCCAGATTTTTTTTTTTTTTTCCACTTGTCGTTTTTCCCTTGAGTTTCACCCCCCGTTGCCTGATCAGTGCTGTGTTTTTCCCTTAAAGTGCGGTTGGCCGGTGCATTGGCAGTTTGCAACCCTCTCAGGGGGCGCAGGGTTTTTTTCCCTTTGTCATGCGCATCTCTGAAGCGGTCGCTGTCTTTTTCCTTATGGAATCCTGACGGGATTTTTTTTAATTTTTTTCCGTTGCGTCCTTGCGCCCCTCTTTCCACCCGCGCTTTTTACATTTTCGCAGGCCCGGACCCCCGTCCCTCCCTCCGAGGCTAATTTTTCAGTAGCCTTTCAGTTTAAACCCCGATTCGTTTACCCCCAGCTTTTATGTGCTGTTTTTTTCTTTTTTTGTTTCCTTTCTTTGTTGTAACCCCCAACGCCCCTTCATCTAAATTCCCCCTCAGACTTTACCGGTTCTCCCAAAGTTGGCAGTTCTTAATTCTTTTCTTGTTTTGGGCCCTTTTTTTTCACCTAGTCTCATCTTTTACTCTCCTGTTGTTTTTTTCTGAGCTTTCCGACTTGCTGTCCTTTTTTTCTACCCCTCGTGCAAATAATCAGATCCTGCTTTTTTGGTCTTTCCCGTGGCCCTTGTTCTTTCAATTACGTTCCTTCTATGCTGGGGGATTTTTTTTTTTCTTTCAACCGCGGCCCCCCCCCTTTCCACACAGGCCCTACGTTGGTGGACGATTCCCCGGTTTTTTTTTCTTTCGCCCTTTTTCCCTCCTTAAGTCAACTCTGATAAATCTTCGCCTTCAAGTTGTGTTTTTTCTTTCTTTACCACCGGAACTGTTTTTTTTTTGAGATTGGTCCCTCCCAGCAGTGAAAGCACCGCCTGCTGCTTGCCATTTTTTCCCTCTCAATCTTCAACCCGTGAATAACTGCCCCTTCCCTACAATCTTAGTGAAATAATTTCTTGACGGGCCTTTAAACTACAGGGATGATTTTAGGCAACCCCCTGGCCGGTTTCTCATGAACGTACCCCTCCCTGATACGGCTCGGTTTTCCTGCTCCGGACTTGGTTTTTTTTATCATCTGCGCTTGGCCTTTCCACTTTTTTTTATGCATGCTTCCTTTTTTCCTGGTTCGTGGGTTCCTCCCCCCCCAAGAGCCCTTCCCGCTCTTTTCTACTTTTCCCTAGGTTTTTTTTTTTTTCTCCGCGAATAGTACCATTTTGGTACCGTCCTTCGGTCTGGAAGTTTTTTTTGTTTTTCAGGTTTAGATGTTGACGGTCCCTGCTTCGCCGTTTTTCTTTTTTTTTTTTTTTCCCTCTGGCCTTTACCAAGTTTTTTTAGAGTCCCCCCCTGTCTTGTTTTTTTCGGTTCACGGATTTTATTTGTCTGCGGGTTTTGGTTCGGTGCTTTTTTTTTCCCCGTAGGCTTGCCTCTTGTCACCCTTCTTTTCATTCCTGTCATCTTCCTTGCACCTTAAAGGCATTTTTCCGCTCCTCATCTAGGGTGATGTTTTTCCCCGAATCGCCGCCCTCTTTTCAATAAATGTTCCTCCCTTTTTTTTTGAATGGTGATGGTCTGGACTTCTTCCCGTCTCACGGTTTCCCCTGATTACTGTTCGCTCTTTTTTTTTTTTTGTCCCCTTTGCAGTCGCCTTCCGGATACCATGCCCCCCCCACCCTTTCCGTGGAGTCCTGGCGCTCTGTCCTGCTTTCCACTTCCCCAGCCCCCCTTTCTGGCGACTGTCCTTTTCCGACCTCTTTGGGAATTGGCTTGCGTTTGAAACCTGGTGGGGGAATTTTTTGGTAACACCTCAGCCTTTTCCCCCCCTCTAGGCTCCCCGGGGGGCAACATTTTTCCCCCATCCCACCCGTGACCGAAGGTTTTGTATTTGCCCACCTGCGGGGCTGGTTTTTTTTCGTTTGGGCTTCATCAAAAGTTACTTAGTTTTTTTCTTTTTTTCTTCTGTGGGACCCTTTTGTGGTATCGGGGTTCCCGGGTTTCCCCGGGGTCGACCGCAGCTTTTTTTTTGTTTATTTTTGTTGTCTGATGGGGCTTTTCAAGTCTTTCTTTGACCCCCCCTCTGGTCAAAGTTGCAAGTTTTTTTACCCCCCTAAAAAACCCCCTGTCACCGGTTGTTTTGTTTTACTTTCTTTTGGTGTACCGTGGTCCTTAACGTTGACTTTTCGGTTTGTATTTCTCACACTTCTTCGTTGCGCCTCTCTTTCTTCTCACCTCCCGTTTTCCGACCCCAGTATGGTTTCCTTGGCTCTGCGTTCCCGGCCGACGTGGCTGGTTGGTAAATTTTTGGTTTCCTTACCCGTTTTCCCGGTGACCCCGAACACAAGAAGACCCCCCCCCCCTGTTAGACCCCCACCGCTGGTGAAACTTTGGGAAGTTCCTTTTCCTTTGTTTCGTTGTTTTCTTTTTCTTTTCGCGTTTGTTCCTGGTCCCCACCCTTGCTGCGCATTCCCCGGCCCTTACTCTCCTGCCCTCGGTCGTTCACCCGTTGTACACTTAGGTTTTTTGGTTTTTTTTGAGTTCTTGACACATTTCCCGTGACCCTGCAAAGTGGTGGGGTTCCTTGCCGCGCCGGGCTTTGCGTCACCCGGTCCACGAGGTTTGTTTTCTTGTTTTGCCCCCCCTGGGTTTGAGGGTGGTTGTTTTTCTCCTTGGGGTTCGACCCCTTGCTTTTTTTTTGTTTGTCTGGTCCTTCGCTCAGTTGCTCCCCCCCCCCTCCAGTCTGCACTTGTCATCGTATACCAATGTGCCCGGGCGTTCTTTAACCGGATTGACGCCATTCGGCACGCCGCTCAGTAACTGACTTTCTTCTTCTTTTTTCCTCTCTTTTTTGTTTCTTGGGCGAAGTGGTCATACCTAGCCTCCTTCTTCTTTTTTCCCCCAGAAGGAATGTTCCTTTTCAACAGGTCTCCTCGTCGCGGTTTTTTTAAACTTCATTTTTTTCTTTTTTGTCCCCCCCGACGCTGCCAGGCGGCGACCTCCCTTTTTTTCCCCTCTTTCAACACCCTTGGCACCCCCTCACCCAGGTCAACCTTTTCCCCAAAGCACTTATTTTCCCCCTTTTGATGTGTTTACCTCCGCTTCGGAGGTTCCAGGTTTCTTTCCCCTCGGGATTGCATTTTTTTTTGTTCAGACCGGTTTTTTTTTTGTACCCTGACAGTTTTCCCCTTTTCCCCCCGTTCCGTCGTTTGGTTTGTTTTTTTTGCATTTCATGTTTTTGGCCTGTACCCGGACCCCGTCCTCTGTACCCCCTTTTGACCGTCCTACCTTTTTCTTTTACTTTACCCCCCCGCGTTTACGGTTTTTCCCCGGGTGCTGCCGGTCAGTTCCCTCTTGACCAGCGTTTTCTTCTTTTTTCCTCGGTCGTTCCCCCCCTTCGAAGGTCGTTTCGCTCTTTCCACAACCCTATTCTTTGTTCACTTTTTTTTTGCTTTCTCTCTTCGTTTTCCGGTTTTTTGTTTTTTAACAGAGTCCACTCTTTTAGGTGACAACTTTAGGTCCGCCTTTCCATTTTCTTTCTGGTGGAGTTGTCTTTTGGCCTGGCAGTTCGGTGTCCTTTTGTTGGAACGAGCCTTTTGACTTTGCCCTTTGAATGTTGTCTGGTTCAGGCGTTTCTGGTTGCCTTAAACTGTTCCCCTGTGACCACGTGTCTCTTTCCCCTCCTTTCCCCCGTTTTTTTTAACTTTTCATCTTTTTTTTGTCCTTTCCCTGAGCGGCCCCTCCCCAGTGGCTTGTTCCAGCCCTGCGTGTTTTTTTTTTTTATGTTTTGATTTGTTTTGAACCCATTGCTCGCGGCCCGGGCTTCGGGTTTTTCCCCCCCTTTTTTTCCCCCCCCTGCCAGTTCCCGGCTTGGTCTCGGTACCTCTTTCCTTCCCCCTCCCTGGTTCTCGTGGTGTTGCAGCCTTCCATTCATTTTTTTTCCCCTTCCTTTCCCTTTTTTCTGGTTCCTGACCAGCGCTCCCCTTTTTTTTTGAGGGCCCCAGAGTCCGGCGTTTGACTACTGCCCCCCAAGGCGTCAGCTCCCCTTCGTCCCCCTTTCTGCCCTTCTTTTTTTTCTTTTTCTCCAAACTTTCATTTCCCTGGAGGGCGGATATTGTGAGCCCCCATGCTATCTCTTGTTTTTTTGTTTTAAACCTTGTCCCCTTCGGTGCTCTTTCTCCCCTTTTGTCCGTTCGGTTTTTTTTTTTTTTCACCACTGCTCCTTCCCTCCTTGTTGCCCCCCGCAGCGCTCCGTGCCCCTTTTTTCAGTTGCGAACCTATTGTTTAACCCTTGTGTTCTTCTGCTCTTGTTCAGGCCTGCCCCTGGCTTCGTTTTACTGATTATCCCCCCACTTGCCCAAGCGCCCGCTTCCTGCCCCTCCCCTCCCCCGTAGGAATGTCCCCCCGGTCGTTCCGTTTTTGTTGGTTTTTTTTTGGTGGCACAACTTTCGCCTAGGGACGTCTCCCTCCTTTCCCAGGTTTCGCTCTTCTGCGAGCCTTTTGTGTTGAATCGGTTTGATTCCAGCGCCCTTTCGTGCGCTCGCCCATGTTTTTTCCCGACGTCCTTCCCCACCACCTGTTCCGTTGATTCCCTCTCCGCCCGGCGTGCTGGCCGGGAGTTTTGGAACTTGGTTTTATGTTGCAGGTCGTGCCCCTTTTTTTTTCCTTTGTTTTTTACCGGGAACTCTATTTCTTCCTGGGGTCCCCCCTGGTCGTGGTTTGCGTTTTTCACCTCATTCTGCTGTTCTGTTCCGTTTCTTAAGTGTTCTTTTTGACGTGAGGCAGGCCCGTGTTTTTCTGGCCTTCGGGTTCCTTCGCAAGGTTTTTCCCCCAGGCCCGTTCCTTGTCGCAGTTGGCGTGGATTGTTTGTGTTTGTTCTTACCAAAGTTTCCCTCGTCCCCCCAGTCTTTTATTTGGTTGCTTGTCCCCGTGTGGTCCCTTCCCCCCCTCCCCATTTTCCTTAATTGACGTTTTCTCCCTTTCCCATAAATGAAGGTCTTCTTCCTTCATTTTCGGCTGGTAGGACCTGTGCTGCCAGCATTTCCTCTCTTTTTTTCCCTTGTTTTTTTTCTATGCTGACATCCCTCTTTAGTTTAGTTTTTTTCCCCCACGCGTTTATTAATTAGCCTCTGTTTTTCCCTTACGGATTTGTGTTTTTCTATTGGGCGTTTTTTTTTGGTTCTTCCCGACATTCAACCCTTCCTGCCTTCGTGTACCCCCCGAGATTTTCTTTTTTTCCGTAGTCCACTTTGTTTTTTGGGGGGGGGGGGTTGGGGGTGGGGCCTTTTTTTTTTTTTTCTTTACCTATTTCCGCCCGCTTGTTTACTTTTTTTTAATCACCGCCTGTTGTCTCCTTTCTTTTGGTTTGCCGAATGTGCACGCAACGTTCTCCTTTTTGCCGTTTCTTTTCCCTACTTACTTGCTTTCATACTCTTCCAGACTTTGGACTCTCACTCTTTTGTGTTGACTCCCCCTCATTCTGGGCAACTTTTTTTTTCCGTACACGGGTCCTCGGTTTTTTAGAAACCACCCCCCCGGGCCTTCCATTTTTCTCCCTAATCCCCTCCCATTTCTCAGTGGCCACGCTGTGACGCCCCCCGGGTTATCTTGTGGCCCTTTTGACGTTTTTGTCCCTGGTTTTTGGGTTCTGCGATTTGCTCTTTTTCTGACCTGACGGCGACCGATCTTCTTTTATCTAGAAACTTTACTTTCTTGGTCTTTTTTTGACCTCCCTGTTGTTGCGTGGGAGTCCCCTCAGCTTTTGCCCCCCCTTGCACCTTTTTCGTTACGCCCATACGGCTTTCCTTTTAGGTTGTTTTTTAGGTTCTTTCCGTCTGACTTCCTTTCTCCCTCACTTTTTCTTTTTTTCCTTTCTCGTTGGCCGCTCCCCCCCTGCCGTTTTTTTTTTGTCCCACAGAGTCATGATGTGTGGTCCCACTCTCCTCTTTTATTTTTTTGTTTTTTTTTGTGCTGATTAGTGGGGTTTTTCCTTTTCGTTTTGTTTGCCCAGTTTTTCCCATTCTTTCAGAGAGCTACCTTTCCCTGTCCGGTTCCCCTCCCTCCCGATGTTTTTGGGCTTTTGGCGTTTCAGCCCCTGCCCCGCTTTTGTTTCGACCCGGGGGCCCGGTCTCTTTGCGGTTTTTCCGGAATCTTCCCCTAATTTTTTTTAGACAATTTCGTTAAATGGGTGCACTACGGTTCCTTCCCCCCTGAACCTCCAGGGACCAAATTTCCCCCCCTTGAGATTCCGCTGGCTTTTTTCTTCCCGAGTCCGCCATTTGTTCCTCGGAGTTTTCCGTTGACCAACATCCCCCCCCTTGACCCAAACCTTGTCTGCCTAGTGGGCCCCTTTGTGCAAAACCCCCAGGTCTCCTTTTTTTTCCCCCAACATCGCTTTAGGGCCGTCCCGTTAGCACTTCCCCTTGTTGGTGGGTCCAATTCCCTCCCACCCCGTCACTTGGTACCGTCCCACTCCCTCGCTTGCGGTTGGCTTTGAGCGGGCCGGCTGATCCAGTTTTCGTTCACCCCTTTTGTGTCGGTTTTTCTCTCTTGATGACTTTTTTTCCCGGCCTTTACGTGTGATTTTGGTCGACACACTTGCCCCCCGATCCCTGCGCGGGCTCGTTTCTTCCTTTGGTTTCGGTAATTTATTTTATGACATCACACCTTTTGCTTCCCCCTGCCCCGCATGCCCACAGTTCCGGGCCGTTTTTCTCACGTTTTTTTTCGGAAGCCCTGGTGGTATTTTTTTTGCCAACCCCCATTTTTTTTTCCCCCCTTGTGCCAGGAGGACTGTTTTTCCTGTATTCATTCGAAACCCGTCATTTCCCCTTTTTTTCACGTCCTTTTTTTTTTTTTGGCGCCAGTCCCTAACCCGGAGGTTTCACGCTGTTTTCCTTTCGGGGACTTACCGGGGGCCGTTTTTTGCAGGAACCCCCTTTTTTGTTGTCCCCCCCCCGGTTCGGTTTTAATTTTCCTTTTCCCCATTATTGCGTGCTTGCATTTTTTCTGTCGGCATGGTTTTTCTGGTCCGGCCCCGTTCGGCCGTCCCCTGACGACTTTTTCTCGTCCGCTTTCCTTTTTTTGTTTACCAACTGCTGTTCTCACGGGCATTTCTGCGGATTTATTCCTCCTCACCCGCCCCCCGTTTTTTCCGAGCTTTTCTTTAGCCCCCCGTCCTTCAAGATTCCGCGGTTCCGCCCATCACGAGTTTCCCTTTCGGGGCTTTATTGGGGGTCCCCTTTCTTTTTTGAGTTTCCGGTGGTTTCGCGAGTGCGAAATTCTTTGCCTCCCCCTTTTCCTTTTTTTGCCCTCAAGCTCTAGTTTCACCCCCCACCTGAAAGTCTTTTGCCCTGCCCCTTTTTTTCCCGTCGTAACCTTTCCTTTCTTTCCCACTTTAGATGGGCAGCCCTTTCTGTCTCTTCTCCCGAGT
>Ga0179591_1266991_pt1 | contig 11210 bp, 8 predicted proteins | sample CZOMad2_1_08_16f_FD_182891 | JGI IMG/M metagenome (GOLD analysis project Ga0179591, IMG submission 182891) | Vadose zone soil fungal communities from Angelo Coast Range Reserve, California, USA - CZOMad2_1_08_16fungal (PacBio error correction) | ecosystem: Environmental > Terrestrial > Soil >... | reverse complement strand
TGTCTTAGTCCTTCCTACTCCTTTTTCTTCCGAGTTATTTCCCCTCCTTCCTGAAATAGAGCGGATAACGTTCGCTACCCTCTCTTCCATCAAAGAACCGGATATTTAGTGCTTACTCTATGGGAAATATCTTTGCACGCCTTCCCTATTTTCCTCAGGAGAAATCACGGCCTTTTTCCCTTTCACAGTCATCCGGAGATGTCCACGAGGAGACACCTGTTTGGCCCTATACCCTTCGACTTTCTGGCAACGCCAGCTTCTCCCCCCCCCCGCTTTCGTCTCGTTTATGAGAAGAATCTATTACCTTCCCTCGCGAGTCTTCGGACGAAGCAGATTGTTCTCTCAACCCTTTTTTTTTCGACTCCTCGCTTCTCGGTGTTTGATGAAGCAAATACCCGATCCTGCCCTTCCCTTATCTCTATTCAGTAATCAAGGCGAGGGTTTTCGAATTAACCCCCGTAGCACTTTCCGTTCGCGGATTCCCCTTCCCCCTCCGCTAGAGTGAATAGTGAAATCGTCCGTCCGGATGGTTGTTGGACGCCAACCTAACTACTCCCCTCTTTAGAGTCGGCTTTTCGGTCCTGACATTGGCAAGCGTCTCAAAGAGGAGAGTCCTGACTTCTTTGCGTCCGTTTTTTTCAATACGCGTTTGATTTCTTCTGCACTCTTTTTCCTTCCCAGATCATTTTCTAATGACTCGTGATATTCTAGAAAGAATCAGAAACGCCATCACCACCCCTCCTTCTCTAGGCCTCTATCGTGTTTCAATTTAACTTTCCAATCACCCTCTCCTTGCTTTGGTTCATTTGTGAAGACAGCGACAAATGGGTGCGCTAAGCTTTTTTTTGTGATGCGGAATTTCTACACTTTGCCTGACCGCATAAGACTGATACCTTTTGTCAGCCTACCCCCCCGCTTCGGTGTGTTCCCCTTCCTTGTCTCTGAAGAAGAAGCTTACTTTAACGGACCGAACTCCTCTCGGAAGGAGATGCTGAACAGGAGAGAGGATGATCCCTTATATCTTTACGTGTTGTCTCTTTTTTCGTCGCTACTCCTATCGAGCAGATGACATCTTATTAGCTAGTTAGTGTCAGAAGTTTATTTTTTCTCCCCTAAGGTCCGCCCCTTGCTATTTTTTATTTATGTTTACAAAGGGAAGGTTATTGTGGGCGCGTAGTAGTACGTCCCCCTTGCGTTCCTTTTTTCATTTGCCGGGCCGAAAACCCCTCGTCCCTTCCTGAAATTTTTTTATGTGCTTCCTCTGTGCCGTGACCAATTAAAGACAGCAAGGATCGGAGCGGCTCTTCCGTGATTTGCCGTGATCATTCGTTTTTTGATTTCTTTTCTTTTCGCTTGATCCGCTTTTGGTTCTCTCAGATCTTGCGAAGATTTGTACTAGTTTGCAAACCTTCTCTCAGCCGTTGCCCGCCGACTTCCCGTAGAAGACGTTTTTTCTTTTCATCGCTTACCCTTCCCTTTAGAAACTGAAAATTTGCAATATCCCTCTCTTCTTCATCTCTGCGTGCGGCTCTGGCGACACCCTCACTTGCTTTCCCGACTTTACCCCGATTCCACCAGCCGATGCAATTTGTCCTTTTTTTTGGTTCCCGCCTCTATTTGGCCGACTAGAGTTGTTCTTTTCCTCTCCAAGTCGGGCCGTGTTTCCCAATTGCTTCATCTATGACGATCGAGTTGATTGTCTGGTGTTTTCGCAAAACAACAGTTCGCCCCCCCTCATTTACGGGCTTTCTGTCTCCAACGAACGCTAATGTCCCCTTTCGTTCCCCGGGGCCCTTTCTAGGAATCGACCATAGGCTGTTGTCGCGTCCAAACTGTCCGGAGAGGGCATTCGCTGTCCCTTTTTTTTTGGGCTATGGATTGTCTTGCGCGCTCGCCCCCCAACCCCCGTTTCTCCTCGGACATTCTCTGACCAAATAGTGTCCTCCTAGTTTCTCGTGTCTGTCTAGACCCTTCCTTGGAGGGTCCCCTTCTTGTTTGACGTTATGAGTTTTTACCCCATATAGTCCCGGCCTCTTGTCTCTGTCCTGCTTTCCCTTTTTTTTTTTGATAGTTGATGAGAACTGTTCTGGGTCCACGTGGTATTGGTTTTTGTTGATTTCCCCCCCCCCCCTCTTGAGATTTATCCTCGCGGAATCAGTTGCCCTAATCCTAGGTCTCCCTTTCCGTAAGTAGACCGTTACCCACCCTTTCTTTATATGTTTCTTTCTGACGTTCTTGAGATTCCTTTTAGCAGGAACTGATAGTTTCCTTTCTCGGGCTTTAGCCATCCCCCTTTGACTGTTCAGGTCTAGAAAGTCATGAGTACCCCCCTTTTTTTCTCTTTGTCAAGACCCCGGCATATTCAATTTCCCCCGGTTCTTTCCCTCCCCGACTTTCCTTTCTCCACCTAGATTTAACATCCCCCGACCGATAAGAAACGTAAGGAGATTCAACCCCCCTTCGCCGAGTCCCCCCTGCCGAGACTCCCAGAGACAAGACCTTTTCTTATTGCTCATGACATACAACCCTGGTGACAGCTTTTCCCTTAGATGCTCCCCCTTCCCCCAGTTGGACGTCTTATAGAATCACTGCTGTATTTCCCTTGGCTGAATTTTTGAAACGAATTTCGTGTGACTTCCTGTCCGTCACTTTCTCTTTATTGGGAGTCCTCCCCGCGTCAGAAAGTAGTGATGTTAAGCCCCCCCCCACCCCAAACAGTAACGGGAGACGGCCCCACTTTCTCGTTTTTCCCGCGCCTTTTTTCTTTTTACAGACTCCTCTATGACGTCGGTACGATGTCATCATTTTGCGTCCGTTCTTATGATGAAATCCTGGGATTCCTTGTCGATAGTCCCCCGTTTTTCTGTCTTCCTTTTTTCGACTCTACTCCCCATGGATCCTTTAATGGTTGGGTACATAGCTCAGAAGATCGCCCACCTCCCTGTCCTCGTCGTCAGTTATCAGAAAGGGAACTTTCCCCCTTTCCCCTTTGAATGATCTTATTGAAGGTCCTTTTCCTTCCTATATGGCTTAAGATTGAGACGCGGCACCGTTCCCCCCCTGGATCGGCTTCGTCATTGTTGGTAGAAGATCTATTTTCCCCCTCCTCCCCCTCGTTTGTGTTGTTGAAGATCGTCTTTTCCCAAATAAATTCCCTCTCCTTCTCTTTATGCAGTCGGCTCTAGAGTGACCCCGCATCCCTTTTTTCTCCGGCCCGGTGGCGGTCTTTTTTGACGCAGATAGTTTTATTCGCGACTCCTCCCTACTTGTCGCGTAGCTTGTTCACCTTTTTTCTTTGCTTCCGGAACTCCCATTGGTACCAAATCGGCCCTTGGTCTGAGACGAGTCTTCCTCACGCCGCAGATTCATTCTTTCCCCTTTCCGCGATCGTAGCCATACAACCCCCGTCTCGGGTATTCTGCCGATGCGCTGATACGCATTATTTGTCGGCTCGATGGCTTTACGCTTCTCTTTTTTTCCCTTGGTTTTGTTTTTTTCTTAACCGATCTTTCCTCCTTCGTAGGGCTGTAGGAAGAAAGAAGGAGCAGTATTCATGATCCGTTCCGTCGCTCCTCGCTTCAGGGACTTAGCACGCATCATAAGACACAGCTCTCGAGACTCTCGCTTTTCCAAAGCCTTTTTCACGGAGAGGCCCCCCCCCTCAAGTCACTGTGGTTTGAGAATTTAGGGAGTGTTGCTCGTTACGGTTCGGGGGCGCTAGTTGCCTGAGTTGAGCTCTTTCTGATCCGTTTTATCTTTATCGGTAATCCCTCTTCCTCCCCTAACGAAAACTGAAAGAACAATTCGCGGTAGTGAGTAGGTCACTCATCCGTCTCCCTCGAGACTAAAGAAAGTGAACTCCCCTTCCTAAGGAATCTTCCTCCTTAAGGGGGACGATTCCTCCCCCCTTACCCTTTTGTACCTTCAGTTAGACAAGGAAATATCAGGTTAGATTCCCATGGGGCCCCTTCCCACTTTTGCCATTTTGAAAGTCTTTGACTTTTCATTCCTGACTGGGGAGGGCTGTCGCCTCACGATCCTTTCGCTGTTTGACGGGTGAGGCTCCTCCTTGACACCACAGTCCGCTAAGTCCGTTCATGAGCACCCCCTTTCAGAGGCGTTTCCTTCAGCAAGACTTATATTAAGGGGCTATCCTAGGGGTTTAAAATATAGTATACTCCACTCCCCCCCTCCTCCTCTCTTTCAGGCTTCCTTTCAGACTCCCTCTATGAGGCAGGGAGGTAAACCTTTTTTCGGGCTGTTTTTTTTTCCTTGCTATTTGTGTGGGGGGTTTTTTTTTTTTTTTTTTTTTTGTGGATGTTCTTTTTTTCTACACACAGGCTTAGGAATTTATCGGGGCCAAACCCAATGTTTCCTTTTTTGTGATCTCTCCCCCACCCCTATTCTACTTATCAGACAAGGAAGTTCGGTGTGGACCTCCGGGTCTGCGCTGGCGGGAAGAACCATGCCCGCGGGATCTCTTATTCCCCTTTCGTGGGTGAGTCGCCCCCCCCCCCCCAACTCGTGAAGGTAGTTCTTCGTCCTTTTCAAGGTGAGGAACCTGGTTTCTGATGGAAATCACCCCTAGCTGCCAGCCTTCTTTCTTCCCGCCACTGACAAATTGCTCTGGTGGAATCCCTCCTAGTACTTTTTTTCTGGCCCTTCCCCCCTCCCCCCCTCTCACGAATGAGAAGAAGTGTGAGATTCCATTTTCCGTCCTCGGAAGGAATCTCTTTGTCCTTTATTCTTTCTTCTACGTGAAGGACCCCTCTTTTTTCCCCCCCTTGGCGAGAAGATTGAGAAAGCTCGCTTTTTTGTTTTTTTTGCATCATCGCACTGCAGAGACAAGCACTTTCAAGGAGAATTCCACTAAATCTCCCTTCGACCTGCCGATTCATCTACGGGCTTCAGTTCACTACTCCACCATTTCACCGGGCTTTGTTAATCGTCTCAAAATGAACTGGGTTGTGCGCGGCCGCTTACGTCCTTTCCTTTCGCTTATCCCGAAGCGACTAAGAGCGGACCTTTTTTTCCTTTCCAATTCCGGTATGGCATTTTGGATCAGCACGTTTCTCTTTTATGATCTTTAATTCGGAACCGCCGACTTTTTCTCCTGATGAAGCTATTTCTGATAGGTTCCTTTCTATCCTCTCCCTACTAATTTGCTTCTTTTCTTTCTAGAGAGATACTTCCAGATAGGGTTTTTTTTATGCACTAGGTCCCTGCAGTGTATTCGCTCGAATTTTTCTTTCTCCCTGAAGCAATTTTGAAAAGAACTACTGCGCTGTGGGTAGAGACGACAAGTTTGCAGTCGATTAGTATGTTTTCTACTTCTTCAGTTTACCCCTGCTTTGATGCTTCAGAGACCCCTTTTAGAGGGTCGTCCTTCAAGCTTCTATGGTTGATGTAGATTCTGCTTCCAACGGTGAACCTTTCCCCTCAAACCCCTCGGCGACGATAAGTTGTTGTTCTCTTCTAGGCCCGTCATGATTCTGTTTCCCTTTTTTCTTTTGCGAACATTATGCCCTCGTCATTGAAGCTCTTTGAGATTTTCAGAAGACTCTTCTGCCCCCGAAAAACACTCGCTTACATCCTTTCGGCAGTAATCTTAGTTGCCTTCCCTTCAAGTAGTTTTCCCCAGATTCCTACTAGAAAAGGAAGCAATCCCCCCCCTTTATTCTTGGCAGAGAAGAGGAGAAACCGCCCTTTTTTTTTTTTTTTTCTTTTAACGACACCCCCAGGAGAGGATTGAAAATCAGTTTATTTTTAAACGCCGAAGCTGGAGAACAGTCCGAGTTTGAGTGCCCGATAATTTTTCTTGTTTTCCTACTTTGCCATAGACCGAAGTGATCTAATCGGTTTTGAGTCCTCAAAGACAACATGCTCGTCGCATTTTAGAGCTTTTTTCTTTTCGACAGGAGGCGTCCTCCCCGCGCGGCTCTCTTTTTTAGCATGGTTTCTTTGTTTTTTTCATTTCCGAGACGAGAGACACCCTGTTTTGTCCAGAAGGGTTTCCTTTCCGCGCCCCCAAAAACTGGTTTTCTTCTCCCTCGTGGCATCGCCGCGCTGAACGCTGCGCCCTCCCTATTTCCGGCCGTCTTACTCGCCCTTTGTTTTGGGCATCGTGGGCTTTCTTTCAGATCTTATTCCAGGCATCGTCGCGTAAGCTTAAGCGTCTGAGGCGCTAGGATGGTGGTCGAAAGGAAGGGTCCCCGATAGCTTTTTTTTGTTATACCTCGCGAAGCCCTTGATAACGATCCCTTCCTTTTAGAAGCGAGATCATGATACACTTCTTTCTCCCGTCCAGAGGGACGAATTTGGAGGCCCTGGCTTTCGAGACCCTACTTGACTGACTTTTCTCTTTGTGTGCCCCCCCTTTCGACGATGGTGGAAATTCCTTCTTCTCCCTTTGCGAATTGAATGACAACGTGGCTTTCGTCTAGTAAGCATGGATGCGTAGGCTCCCAACGGCCCTCCCTTTTTTTACTCCTCTGAGGTTCATCTTCTTATGTACACACTCGTAAAGAAAGACGTCCTTCCGGCCGTTCGCTCCACTCGCTATAGAGAAACTAGAAAAGACGTCTCACACCCTCCCTTTCCTCTGAGACACGATACCTCCCCGTTTTCCCCCCCTTTATCTTTCTTTTCTTTTTGAGCGACCCTCGAACGGATTCCACCTTTTTCAACTTTCCTCGCTATGGAATCGATAGTATCCCTGTTCCCCTCCTGGAACCTTTTTTTGTCCCTCCTTCCTTCGCCTACTCGAGAAGAAGACTCGCCTTATTTTAGCCCGGGACGCTTTCTTTTTTTGACTCAATACACACCACAAATTGTTTCTGAACGGGACACACTCTTTCATCCAGTTGACCCCTCCAATTTTTGCCCGGCTCCGGCTTCTTGAAGAAGCCATGATTGACAGAGAATCAGAGGCATAAGACTTGTAACTCCCTGGAAGTCTCTTATCATTTCCCCTACTTGATTGGAGAGTCGACGAGCTTAATCAAGGAGGCTTTCTGAACTGTTGGTAAAGCGTCCTTTTCCCCCCCCCCCACTGCTTAATTCTCCCCCTTCCCCTATCTGTATCCGCCCCAACCATCGCATGGCGAAACCGCTTCCTCTACGTTTATTCCCGAGTCTTGTTTCCCTCCTCTCTGCCCTCAGGACTCACTTTTTTGTCTTCACGCCTTCTTCTTCTGGAGGATGTTTTCGACTAATCTTTCTCCTCTAAGTGTTCGAGATTGAATCGACAACATCCTCCTTAGATAAGTTTGAGTGAAGGAGAGACTCTCCGTCCAACCCATCCTCGATTCACCCCCGATTTTCGGTGGCGTACTTTCTCTTTGTTTCTTCCCCTATAGTATTGCCCCACTCCCCGACGAGTTTTTTTTTTCTTGGGTGGCATATCTGCGGCCCGATTTTAACAACCCCAGCGGCTCTCTGTTTCTCCCGAGTCTTTCCTCCTCTTTCTGTCACTGGGTAAAGAGGTCCGGGTCCGACGTCTTTTATGCTCTTCCGTCTTCCCCTTAGGAAGCAGTCGGCTCGACTGGCGCTTATCGTTCTTTTGACGGTCTTGTGGTTGTGTAACCACCATTCCCCACGAACTTGTCGCTTCGGTCGTAAGAACTCCCGAATGTGTTGAGTTTCCTTTTTCTTACGTCGATTTTGTTCTTTTTTTCCTTTGAAATCCCCTCCTCTTTCACTACCAGAACACGAGAGCCTGGCACGGTGCATCGGGCTCCAGGCGCTGCAAAAAGACGGCAGACTTCCGTGAAAGTTTTTAGAGGTAATAGCTACGGCCCTTTTTTGTGTGGTAAGTTCGGCTTAGACGGGTAGTGAGCTCCGGGGGCTGTTGATTCTCATTTACCCAGAGACTTTCAGTTCTTCTCTTTGATCTACTTCCCCCCGCGGTATATCATGCAGTTTTCGCGAATCAAGGATACTCGCCCCCTACCGAACGTGAGATGGAGGTCCGGCGTCCCCTCAGACCGTTCCAGGGACGATGAATTCTTCGACCTTTTTGCAGTCTGCGCCCCCTTTCATCTCAAGAGGAACGTCCCTAGTTCTACAAGGAAGGTCCTCCCCGCTGCCCTTCGGAAGGGGAAGCATAGTGTAGCTTCTTCTTCCCTCCCCCTTGTCTGGGGGTTGAGGATTTCCCTTGCTTCCCCCCCTCAAGTACAAGTCTTTAAAGGCCCTCGCGCCCAACATCTTTTAGTTCGCCTCTAAGTCGGGATACGATTTCTGGGGAAACTCCGCCGGAAAGGAACGATGAATCTCGTGTCCCTTTCTTTTTTTTTTCGGACGTTATTCCCTTCCCATTCCCCCCATCCGTTGCATTGCACGAGACCAAATGGAGGGCGAGCGCTTTTTCATGACCCCCTCTGTTCCCCCACGAAGCGGATTGAAGCCGACGCTGACCCCGTCGACAACCCCTTTCCGTAGCCTTCCTCGTTTTGATGCCAGGGCTTTGAGCGGTAGGTAATACCGCTCTTGCTCCGGGGAAGTCGTGGTGCTGATTACCCCCCACAAGATCCCTTCCTTAGGAGTAATATTTTCAGTAAGAGTGTGGGGGCTCCCACACTGTTCCTGAATCGGTAGTTAGTTGCCCCCCCTTTTCCATTGCACCGCTCGGGTGGAGGCAATGTCTACCGCCGGAGCGTTTTTTGGGCTTTTTAGTCAGAAATCTAATGTCGTCCCCCTCTTGTTCGAGATCCTTTCCCGGCGACTTTCATTGACCCCCGAGAAGCGTTGAATAGTAGGATATTCCCCGAAGGTGGGTTACACGATTCACGACTTGCCCCTTTCTTTTGCGGCGGCTTTTCCTCGAACGCTCTCTTCCCCGCTTGGTCATCCGTCTATTTAGAGACGCCCTTTATCCCCTCATTCTGAACCCAAACGTCTTTCCCCCTCGTGCTCCTTTACTTTTTGTCGCAATTTACCTACTAAATCAAACTATCCTTTCTCTTTTTTTGACTCCAACGCACGGTGAGCCGGCGTCGGCTTTCTCTTTTCCTTTCTCCCCCGCTTTTACGCCCCTCCTTCCTGATACCCCCTGTGGGAGTCATAAGAACCGCGGGAAGGTCCCCCTTTTTTCGGGTCTCCTTAGAATCTCGGATTCCCTACCGAATTAGATTTCCTCCCTAGGGCGTAGAAGCTCTCTTTTCCCCCGTTTGTGTCTAGGAAATTAATATCTCGCCGGTAGAGCAGCATGTACGAACTTGGTCGGTTAGCATAGACAGCCGATGCAGTACCGAAAAATAGTTCCCCCCTTCCCCTTCAGGAGTTCCTTTTTTTTTGCTCCCCCTTTCTTTCCCCGTATTTTTGGCGTGAGAGGAGGTGTACTCTCCGCCCTCCCCCCCTATTTTTCGGATTGAGAAAAAAAGTTAGGGGTTCGTTCTTTTCACAAACTTCCCCTCTTGAGTCTTCTTGTTCAGAGTTTAGTGATGCCCGACGGTCACTTCTCTGTACCGAGGAGTCGACCTTGTATTTCCCACTTTTCTTCGCAGCAAGAGGGGTTGAAGAGCTTTTTCTTTTTGTGGTAAGATGATCATTTCAGTGACCCTTCTCTCCGATGATTCTTTTTCTTCACGACCCCCGATTGGTTCCACCGAATAGACGCGTGACTCTTCCCTTTCTTTCCCCTGCGACCAGATTAAGTCTAGGTTCCTTCCTTTCCTTCGAACCGGAAAATTGAACTTCCTTCTCTTTATTCTGGTTCCTTTTTTTACGCCTTTCCCTTTTGTTTACGATGGTTCCGCTTCCTACAATTTGTCCCCCGGTTCGCGGTACCGCCGCAGTGTACCTCACGCGCGATTGTTTTCCATCCTCCCTCCCTGCTGCCAGAAGAGAAACTACGCATGCCGTTTCGAGTGCTGGTTAGGATAACCCACCGCCTTCCCGTCTACAGAAAGATGCTTTTTTTATGACGTCCCTTTTCCCACCGGCGTCCCCTCCCCCTCTCTGAATGTCGCGACCTACTTGTGCTTTCCCCCCCGCGCCCGGCGATGGGCAATCCGAGGTTTCCTGCCTCGAGGTCCTCCCTCCCCCTAACCCCCTTTCGTCCGCAAGCTCGCCGAGCTGACTCGTGTACATGTCTGCTCCGCCTGGGCGAGATCTATCCGTACCTTTTTTCCCCATCGGTTATACTTTTTTCCCATATGCCCTCTGCGCAGAGTATCTTGGAGAAGAGCTTTTTTCCCCTCTGCACGACTTGAGTTGGTCACGTTTTTTCTGTTCGTCCTTCTAAACAAAACCCCCGTCCCCGCGATTATTTCTTAGATCAGCGCGGTCACCAGGTCCTTTTCCGAGTTCGTTTACGATTCGTTCCACATGCTTTTTTTGCTTATATGCCGGCCGTCTTGAAGATTTTAGCCGTCTGAACTTCCCCTTTTCCTCATCTGAGATGGCTACGTAGGCTAACGCCTTTTGCGTCTTTTTTCCGTTAGGCCCGTTTTTCTCCTTTGATTTCTTAGTACACTAACTGGCCGATCGTAACACGGCTTTTGACCGTGGTCTTGTATTTATATTTGCGCCTCTGATTGTATATGAACCTTTCCCCCCGTAAGAAATTTTACTATTCATCAGAAGCAAAAGAAGCCGATCCGTCCCCAAGAGCAAAGTACAAGAGACCAATTCCCATTCCCCCTAGACTTGAAGATAAACCCCCTTTGACCATCTTCTTTGAGATGTTTTTCCAAGGATTCTTTCAAGGATATAGTCTCTAGAGCTTTCGCTCTTCTCTTCCCTGTCCCCCATCAGGGAGTCCTTTCCTCAGGCCTTCCTTCATCGCCTTTTCCCTTCGAGACTCTGAAAGAGATTACTCCTCTTGTGAGTTCGGTGAACCAAAACAACAACGTTTTCCTGCTTAATACCCGCTTTTCCTAGCAGTTTTTCCCCATGCCTCCCCTATCCTTTCTCGCAGAGTAATGACGTGATCCAATAAGCCCTCACTGACTTGAAATCCTTTATGCTCGTAGAGAGTGTCACGCCGTGATGAGATGCTATTTTCGGTTCTCCACCCCAGCTCTCTTTTTTTGTTTACGCGCTGTGTAAAAACCCACTGTTTCCTTCTTTCGTATTCCATTTTACAAGGCTCGAAACCACCATCTCCCTTTTTTTTTTTTCTTTCCCCGAAGGAGCATTTTCCAGATTATTTTTTTTCCCCCCGTATTAGTCTTATGCACCCGCTGAAAAGACGGGGCTTAGCCTGTCGG
>Ga0179591_1379688_pt1 | contig 11211 bp, 18 predicted proteins | sample CZOMad2_1_08_16f_FD_182891 | JGI IMG/M metagenome (GOLD analysis project Ga0179591, IMG submission 182891) | Vadose zone soil fungal communities from Angelo Coast Range Reserve, California, USA - CZOMad2_1_08_16fungal (PacBio error correction) | ecosystem: Environmental > Terrestrial > Soil >... | reverse complement strand
CTCCCCTCTTTTTTATCGGTGACGATAGATTGAACCTTAGCTGAAACCCCATCTTCCTTCATTGCGTGACGAACAGTGTTCCCCTTCAGACCTCTTACCCCTTGAAAATTCCTGATTTTTCCCTTCCACTACCCAAGGAAAGAGGAATGACACCATTTTCGAGATTTCCCCCAACCCTCTTAGTGCACAGCCCGAAACCGTCATTTTTTCAAACCTCTTTCCAGTATCCCTAGGGACGCCTATTTCTCGCTATTCGTCAATTCTTTTTATTCCCCCCGCACAGCACGCTGCACTTTTTTTTGTTTTAACGTCAATCATATTACTCAAAATTCACCCCCCCCCCCCCCTTTTTTTTCTTGTTGGCGTATCTTATTTCTTTCGATTCATTTTTCGTCCTTTCCCTGCTTTCTCCCCTTGACTTCGTGGCGCCCACCAGGAACACCCTCCCCGTAGCGGTCTTTCCCCTTTTCCTCCTTCACAAAAGGAATTTCCAAACTTCCAACCGCCTTTTTTGAATCCCTCCTATTCTTACGGTTCTCCATACAGCCTTATTCCGCGCCCAGAGAGGCGATCCGAGTTTTTTTCAGTCTCCCTCAGTGTTTTGACCCGTCTCGATCCCTTCTTTCTATTCCGGCCCAACCTGGGACATCGGTCCCTCACAAGAATCCTTTTTGCTAATCGTTTTCTCTGAGTTGCTTTTTTTGGAAAAGGAGGAACACTCCCTTCTCATTTTCCCTCTTCCCTTCGACGAGGAACCCTAGATGCGGCCGAAAGGCCTTTTGCGCCTCCGTTCTGTCGATCCCTAACCGTCCGAAACGAATGGAACAGAGTCATACGTTTCCCCCTCTCTTTCCAAATGCTTCTTCCTCTCGCCCCTTCCCTCCCCGCATGTTGCTACCTATACGGGATGCCCTTTTTTCCCATCCTTTTTTGAATATCCGCTGATGTGCCTCGGAAAAGACCCCAGATTCCCCTTTTTTCAACCCCGTACGGAATGTCCCTTTTCCAGTGTTGTAATGGCCGTGCTCCCACGTTTTTCTCCCTGATTTTCGAGCAAATGCCTTTAAGACCTTTTTTTTGTCCTTTTCCGATTTTCCCTCCTCCCCCCTTTGGTGTTGTTGATTTCCGCTTGGTTCAACCCCCGCCCCTTCCCTGCCCCGGGCTTTTCCCTCCCAGGGCGAATCTTCTCCAACCGCTTTTTGACTTTGGCCCCCCCCGGAAACAGCAGCGGAGAAGACCTAACTGAGCTTGTTTCTCGCACCTTTTATGTCGCAATAATGCCCCCTTCTTAGCACGCCTTAGCCCAGTGCGTTCTAATTTCTTTCTGAACCCCCCCTTCTCGCATTTGCCGCGCAGTGGCGTATCTTACGTGACTTTTTTTTTTTCTGTCTTTCCCTCGGTTAGGGGCATCTCTGAAAGGAACTGACTTGAGTTCTCGGAAATTTCGCGCGCCCTCTCTTTTTCCTCTCTTCCTCTCAAGTACTGGTGAGAGCAGGGCCTCCTTTTTCCAGCCCGTTTTTTTCCGCCCCTTTCCAAAAGCCTCGTACCGAGCCCTGCCCCTATCGGCTTCCTTGGACCTGTGAAAGGAACGGGCTGGGCTCTTACCCGGGTGGGCTGCCGGTTAAGAGATGCGAACTTTCCCCCTTCGCCTTCAAGGGGACTCCTGGCATCTCCCTGATCGTTTCGCTTTTCTCCCTTTCTTCTAGGCCGTGATTCTTTGTCCTCTCCCTTCTTCATATTTTTGGCAAATTCGCTTGTGGATCTGCAGTTGAGAAACCGTTCTTTGATCTGAATACTATTCTTTCTTTGCCCCTGCTTCACCCCTGACCTCGCCCCTATTTTGCTCCGCCTTTCCCCTTTCTTAACCCAGACTTCCTCGAAAGAAAAGATGTGAGAAGGTAATTCCCACCGAATCGACAGCCCTTTATGATCTCCCCCCTTCCAAGGGCTGTTCCTCCCCACCAGTAAAGACGGGGCTCCACTTCGGCATCGTGCTTCCCCCTCCCAGGTTTCCCCTTCGTTTCTCGGTCCAAACCATTCACCCAAAGCGGCGATAACTTTGAGCTCTGCGGCGGTGAGGTCGCTTTTCTTGCAATAGGTGGCCCTCTCTTCACGACTCTCACAACACTCGTCTCCCTCTGTTATAGACCCTATGGTTTCAGCAGATCTAGTTTACCTGCCCCCAGGTTTCGGTCATCCCAAGAGTCATCCTCTCCTGTCCTGCGCAATTCCCACTTAGACTGGCCAACTGGGGCTGTTTGAACGCGTTGGCGGTTTTCAATTCGCCAGGTTTTCCCATGACGAGGTCTTTTTATTTTGGGAGACTTTCCAGCTTTTGCGCCTTTTGAGCTTAAGGGGTTCACCCCAAACCCCTCTGTTTCAAACCCCCCCCACCCCACCCCCCTCTCCAATCCACTCCTAACCCCCCCTCTACCAACCCCCCCCCCCCCCCCCAATACCCCAACAAACCCCCCACGCACATACCCACCCACCCCCCCCCTACAACAATCCATACCCCCCCCCAAACCCCCACAAGCCCCCCATAAACAACCCCCACCACACCACCCCCCCCCAACCCCCCCCCCCAACCCCCCCCCCCACCTCCGAGTTCTGCCACAAATGTTTAACCTCTTGGCCCCTTCCCCCCCCCTGCTTCTTTGGATTGTGTTTCCTTTTTAATTGCCTTTCTAGTACTTTTTTTCCCTCTCTTCCTCAACCCCGCCTTAGTTGAGATATATCCTCCCTTCTCACCGTTGTTGGTTTCCTTTTCCTTAACTTCCGGCGGCAGGTTTTCGAGATTTTCCGAGGTACTCGCCTCTTCCAACCCTCCACCCAGAAAAGAGGCATTGCTCGTGCCCCTACGCCCCGTGAAACCCGGCTCAAAACTTACTGGTTCCCGTCTCTCCTCTGATCTCACGTAATCAAGTCCAGAGGCATGACCTGTCCAAATCTAGTTTTCCTTCCCTGTTTCCTGCTTTATGGACCCTCTTCTCATACATTGCAGTTTACATTCCTCAACGCCCCTCTTCGTAAAGATTGAACCAAATGCTCCCAGAAATGGAGAACCCCCTTCTTTTTCTACTCTTCCCCACCTTCAGTCTACGCACATTCACAGTCTCTTGCTGGGATTCTTCGACTTTTTTACATATGGTTCCGTGTCCAATTTCTTGCCATTTTATCCGGCTATTTCTTTTCGCCCCCCCCTCACACACCTTCCCCCCAAATCATTCATTCATGCGGGTCGACCCACACCCTCAACTGCTCCAAACGCGAATTTTGCCCCCCTTCAACCCCCAGGTTTCTTTTTGGTCGTCATTCAATTTCTTTTTCCATACCTGCGCTTGATCCGAGCACGAGCAGGGCAAGATACTTGTTTTTTCCACTTACTTCCCCCCCCCGAAGTAGACCCGCCCGATCCGCGAATCAAATCCTTTCGCTATAGCCTGCTCCCTTTTTTTTAACTCTTTTCCCGCCCCCTTCCCCGGGCCGCCTCGCCGATAAGTTACCCTTTTACTCAGGGCCAACGCTTGAACACTCCATTTCGATTTTTCTTACTCCTTACTTTCATTCGGAACTAGCTTTGGCAATTCAGCTCTCCTAAGAATAATCCTTACTTCTTGAGTTTTCCCCTTCCCTACTCTTTTCCCAGACTTGACCTCGCTTGCTTCAGGAGTGTTCCTCCCCCCACTCGCGTATGATTATTGTTTTCTCAACACGGCCAGGCCAACGTCCCCTGCTTTGAGCCTTTTCCCTTCCTTCCTTGATTATTTGCGAACAACCTGGAATGTGAGCTTTTCAAGACCTTCTTTTCGTTCGAAATCTGACAAAGTACTGCATGCCCTATACCGTTTTCCCATTGCCTTCCAGCCAGAGAGGTTGGAGAAGATGCTTCTTTCGCCATTTTCCGTGCACCCTGGCCTTTCTTTTTCATTTGATCTATCTCTTAATAATAAGCAGTGTTTGAGACGAGCTCTTTTCCAACGCCAATGACAGCTGAATCGTCCACGGGGCAATCAATGGTGATTTTTCCCTAGTGCCTGTATAACTAGGTCAACCCTTTTAAAATAGATAGGATTTGTTTTAATGTTTTTCCCCTTTCCCTTGCGTTTCTTCGTTTTCATCGCACACATTACGAGTTTTTTTGTCCCTCTTTTAATCATGTACCTTTCTTTCTTTCGCTCCCTCCTGAACCCTTGGGGACGGAATTCATACATGAATCGCAATGGCCGCGAGTGGCTCCGAAGCTGATCTTCTGGGTCAGGCGTTTATCCGGTTCGGGCATATTTCTGCCGTAGTTTTGCTCCGGTCCCCTTCCTCTGAAGCTATGGGGTCCTATAGGCGGACTGGATGATCTTTTTCGTTTGAATCTTTTTGTTCGCGTGCCAAATCCCCTTTCCCGATAACCGCTTTAGACCTTACAGGCGGTCTGCCAGTTTAAGGGCGGCTGGTGTTGGTCCCATGGTTCCCTTTCGCTTAAAGGATTCGCCTGATAGAGGGTCAAGTCCCCCCCCCTTCACTTTTTGAATAGATCAGAACTAATGTTTTTTTCTCAGGTTCTCCCCTCGGCCGTGTGAATGGAAATGACTAGCTGCGTCCTCCCTTCTTTTTGCCTCTTTTTCAAATTGGCTTCGCATTTATTTTTCACCGGTTTTTTTTTTCTGCCCGCCTGAATATATTGGATTTGCTGCGGCTTTGTACACCACTGTCCCCAGCAGCCCTTCTTTTTCCCCCTGTTCTTGTCCAGCGGCAACGTAATCACATTCCCTCTTCCCATCCCCTAAAGGAAAAGAGACTTTCCAAGTTCTACCCACCGCCCCGCTTTCTTTTGATTTTTGAGTTAGCTGTCCCGGTCCAGGCACCTGTCTTGATTTTTGAATTGAAATAATCACAAGTGAGTTTCCGTGTGCTCTTTTAAGCGAAGGGTGATTCAGAGTTGCCTCCCTTTTTTTCCTTAACAATGATTGATCCTGGGATGAAAGTTCCTTCTTACAAACCGCACCTCTTGATCATACGCCAGAGGATTTGTTCCACCCTATCCTCCATGAAGAATGTCATATTTGCGTGTGTGTTGACTTTTGTTTCCGCAGGTATTGGAGGTCTGTAAAATGTTTCCGCATCGTCGATTTTTCCGGTTATTGGATTTGTGTTCATTTTCTTCCTTTCTCCTTTGATTAGTACCGGCTTCTCTCAATTCTTCCGCTTTAGTTCGATTCGCTCTCTCCTTTTCCTCTCTTGTTTTTTGAGCTATCCTCTATCACTGGCGTCGTTTGATGCTCGGGACCCGACTTTTTTACAGAATTAAAAGAAAAACCCCCATCCCACCCCGAGAGGTGGATTGCCTAGGTTTTTCCCGGTCTTGGGACACTTTGACCTACTTCTGCTCAAGTCTTCCCAAAGCTGGCAAAGCGCCTCAGTCTTCTTAATGAACCCTGGGGGAGAGTTACACCCCAATATCTTGCAGGGAAGTGCAAAAGACTCCCCCCCCCCATAATGTGGCCTCATCGGGTCTAAAACATCCCCGGTGATCTATGGAATCTAAACCCTTTTTTCATTTTTTCCAATCCCCCCTCAAACGCTTATCATGGGGACCCTGTAGGTTACCCTTACTGAAGCTTGACGAATCTGTTTTTCCCAAACATTAAAAGTTCTATTGGGCAAACTTTTAACCTTTTTACTGTAACCGTTGTTGATTGGTTTTCATAGTGGCCTCCCCCTTTTTCCCTTTCGATTTTTTTCAGTGTTACATCCACAGCACACATACCACTCCCTTAGTGCCGGCGATTCCACTCTTCACGTTCCCAACTGCCTCCAAACCTTTGACAAAACCTGCCCCTTTCTTCGTCTCATTTTCTTCCAGGACCTTCCTCCCCTTCTTCCTACCGATATGGTCTATGGGCCCCAATTTCCCCTCTTGTGATTTTTGACGCCGGCCATCCCGCGCTATTATGACGTTCGACCAACCTGTTCTTTTAGCGCCTTCCTGGACTCCTACCGAATGGTTTTGGCTGGTTTCGTCAGTATTTTTCCAGTTCCCAACTTTCGCCGCCACTGGGCCCTGTTTTTTCAACTACCTTCTAGAGGAATCCTGCTTTTTTTGCACTCTGAATATCGCAGCTCATGGTCACCGTTAATGGTTACTTCGCCCCACGAAAATGACTTGACCTAAGCTGCTTCGTAGCTACTCCTCCTTCCCTTGATTTCCAGTCATCCAAAATTACCCTTTCGCACTGTTTCTTCTTGGTCTCAGTGCTTTTATAATGGGCAATCTTATTCGAGACCCTTGTGTGAATGTTGTTTTTGTTGGTTGAAAGCATTCTCAAAGGAGGGAACACTGCGGACGGGACTCCTCATCTGAAATCTTTGTTACCCTTTTCCCCTCGCTCTCTTGGAGAAGATTGCGTCTCCCCTGGTCCACTTCAGATGTTTGCGTTGGAAACTCTCTTTTTTTCCCTTTTTTTTTTCTTTTGGCCCCCCCGCAATTCAAAAGATGAAATAGTCCGGGTCAACGGGCGTCCCCTTTCTACCCCATACTTCTTTACGTTTACAATTCCCCCGGCCATGAAAAGAGGGACCGGCCCTCTTTTCAACGTACGTTTCTCCTGTCGCCGTGAGAATTGATTTCCCCCCTACTTCTCTTTCATACCAAGAATCATTGTCCCCTGTAGTGAATCCCCCTTTAGAGCCTCTCCCCCTTTGTTTAGGAAGTTCATTTAACCACCTAGCACGACCGGTGTACTACAAGCATCTGATAACCGCCACTCTATTTATCTTTCCTCCCCGGACCTACCTATGTTTGTCCCGGTCTCCTCGAAGAAGATCTTTGGAGTACCTAATGGGGTGATCTCATGGAAAAGTGCGGTGACTTGCCCCCTGTGACAACACCTCCTTGAGACCGTCTCCCTTGCCCCCCTTTTAGTCTTGTCCTTAAGTAATGGGGATCTACCTGTCATGGGGGGTTTCCCTAAGAGTCTCCCGCACCCTATGTCACAGAACTTTCCCCCCCACACTATGGATTCGGTAATATCTAACTTTCTTTTTGCTTTACTTTCGTAGGGCCTTTCTTGCATGAATCATAGATTTTCCCCATCCCCACCTTATTTTTTGAAGATTCGTGTTCCATCTCCTTTTTTTCTAGGATTTTGATCCCCCGGTTTTTTGATTTTTGACTCCCTTAATATAGGCTTTCTTGTTGCTTTCCCCCTGTGACCTGGTACTCTCAGCGATTGGACCGGACGGCACATCCTCTTTTCTTTCCTCACTCTTTTTCGCTTCTCCTCCCCCAGCCAAGCAATACTTCATGTTAGCCCCTGTTCAGGCGGTGCCCTCACACCTTTCTTCTCCGCTGGGTTTCAGTTATCGGTTCCAAGTTCTGAGACTCTTGATTTATTCATGTGCATTAGTACCGTCCGTTACCCTTCTCTGAACTTTCCAGTCCGAGGACTCTCGCCTTTTTTCAATTTTCACTCTGTATTTTCTAGTGTAGATTTGCTTCTGGTTTGCTCTTCATTGCATCGGTGCTGACACCCCTTTCCCCTGCCTTCGTTTCCCCCCCAGGCGCCCCTTCTCTGATTTTCTCATTTTCCTTTTATCGATAGTCCCCCCCCTTCGCCCCCCGCTTCTTTTCTCCTCTCTCTTTTTTGTTGTTTTTCTCTCTCTACGATCAAGAGAGGCAGTTGGCCGTCTCGAACCTTCCCCTTAAAACCCCCCAATAAACAAAGAACACCTACTTCTTTTCCCCTCTTCCAGTGCTCCCACCCTTCCAAGTGAACCTCCAAGGTGCCATCCCCGCATGCCACCTCTCATCTCCAGCGGAATGTACCATCTTTCTCTGCAACCATCTTCTTCCCCCCGGCCTTCGACCCCTCTCGCGGTTTTCTTCTAGGACGCCTCCTCACCGTCCCTCCCTGTTGCCCCCAATAAAAAGTCGTCCCCCGAAGGTGCCCTTTCCGTAGGCTGATAAACTCTTTCACGTCATATTTCCAGACCCCCCCCGAAACGTCTCTTGCTTACCGTCTTAAGATCTTTTCTTCGCCTTTTCATTCCCTTTTCTTAACTTTTCCGAGGTCCTTTGTTCCTACAAAACTGTCCCCCCCAACCCCCCCCCAAATCACTTTTTTCAGGAGCACAACTATCACCGTTTTTTTACCATTCCGACAAATCCCTCCTTCCCTTCCCCCACCCCCCCCCCTGGTATTCTAGCATCTGATTAAGTAAAGCACTTCCCCCTCTGGATCCCTCGCGACTTTTTCTAGCAAACTCGGCAGGAGATATGATTCCTAAATAAGTTTCTTTGACTTCTTCGAATTATTCTTATCGGCAGCCAAAATTGTCCCCCAGGCCCTCGACTTTCCTCCTAGTCAGAAGCGCTAATACTATCCTTATTCCTCCTCTTTCCCTGTGCTGATCCCTTTTTTTTCTTCGCCGCAGGACATGCTCCTCCCCCCTCCCTCCTGGCCTCGCGCTTGGCTCTGCGCCATTCTGACGTCATAATTCCTTCTACAGATGCGAAACCTACTAAAGACTGACCGCCTGTGATGCATATTTTATCCTTTCCTATCCCCATCCTCGTTTTCCCTGCTTTAATGGTCCACTTCCCCCTCATTTTTGATAGTGACGCGGTTTCCCATTCGGCTATGGACCTCCCCTCCCGCGTCTTGAGAGTTCCCTAAATTCTCACAAGCGACCTAAAGGAGAGTCTTCACAGTCTCCTTTTTTCCCATGGAATCATTGCCGAGAGCGTTTGGATCCTTGCGTCTCTCCCTTTTTTCCAGATTACAGAGTTTGAGTGTTCCCCCTCCTCTCTCTTTCTCTCTCATTTTTTTTTTTCGTAGATCTTTTACAACCACCTCCAATGCCTATTGCCCCTTTTTCCAATTGCTTCGCCCCCCCTCTCTACCCCATCTAGCTGGCTTTCCCGGTTTTCCCATTTTTTTTTCAATGTAGCAAGATGAATGTTTCTTGTCGCTGTGAGATCCAATTCCTTTCTCTTCGCCCCTAATGGACTAGCCCGTCTTTGAATACCTGGAGTCCTGGGAATCATTTTTTTTCCTAAGTGGAGATACGTTCTCCTATTAGGTCCCACCTTTTTATATTTAGGTTATTCCTATTGAAAGACACGATTCTTGCATTCTCCCTCTGAAGAGATAGTTTTCCTCTAGGATACTCTCTTTGCGTTTGTGTCTTCCCTTTCCCATTTGTGCTTTCAGCCCCAACCCTCCCTAGGCGGCGGCAAGGTAGGTTTTTGGAGCTTGTTCCCCTGCTGAAGACCCAAGGATTCCCCTCTCATCGCTTTTTTAAAGACATTCCCACTTTCTTTTATCCGTGGCCCTATTATCTCCGGCCGGAATTACATAGAGTTCGAACCGTCTGGAATAGCCTCTCCTTTCGTCCCTTTCCCGGCTTTGGTGCAAATCCTCTTTTCTCGCCCCCCATTGGATCAAAGGGAGAGTTTGAATCCCCCTCCTTTCTGATTTCTTTTCCTTTGTGCTTCAAACCCCATGACGGGATGCGTCAGTTTTTTAACCCGTCCCTCCTTCCTTCTACCCCACGAGTTCCTTTTCCACCCAGAAGAATGTGAAGTTTGCGTCATTTTTGACGAGCCATCTCAGCGGAACTCCCCCTCTTTCTCCGTGATCTTTGTAGGGCCGGACGGTTATTTCAAGAAGGAGTTTTGGACTTTTTTCCCCCTTTCTTTCCTCCTGGCCCGCCCCCTTTTCCCCCCTTTTTTTAGCAGGGAAAATTCGCCTGCCGACCTCATCTTTGGCAATCTGATTCAGGTTTCTTCTCTGTGTAGCTGCAGAGTGAGTGCGCCGTGATTTCCTTGGGAAGGCCGTGTCCCACCCTCGTCAATTCTTCTTCCGTTGTTCTTTTTGTGTCATTGTACTTCTCATTCTCGATAGTCGCTCTCCACTTTTTTTTTTTTTTCGATATTCCTCCCCCCTCCGTTGTTGTTCTCTCTATCGACAATCTTCTTCCTTTGGCCGAGCCAAGGCAGAATTCCTCCCCCCCCCCCCACCCCAAATCCCCCGAAAAGCAGGCCCGAATTTTTCCTGGTGGACGAAGGCAGTTTTTTTCCTTTGACTTCAAGGTTACTGCTCAAGGCGCAACTCATCTGCAAATCTCACCGATTCACCTTCCCCTCTGAATCCCCTTTCGAGACCTCGGTTTCTCCTAAAAAGGACTGCGAATGAGGAACCGCGGGTAAGTCTCCTTAAGACTTTCTTTCCCCCTTCTCTTCTCCCCTCCTTTTCATAACAGTCCGGCCTAGCCTTGCCTGTTCGGTCTTTCCCTCCCTTCATGATCACATTCTTTCCTTGTTTACTTGAACGATCTTTGCTTTATACTTAGTCTGGGCGTACGTTCCTCTCTCCCCCCTGCTGTCCCTAGTGCAGGGGTAACCTCCCGGCCCCACCACAATTTTCCTCTTGGTTCATCCCCCCACTGTTTATTTAACTTCTCTCAACAACGCATTTGCCAAACCACCTCCCCCATTCTTCGTACGCCCGGCGTCATTTCCAGCCTGCCTTCAATACCCGTCTTTCGTCTCCTCTCTCTTCTGACATTGTCTTTCTCCTCCGCATCGCTATAATTCGCAGTCTTATTGCCTGTCTCCTGGGACTCGTCCTCCTCGCCTTCCGGGGCCGCCGACCGACTACATCGGTATCGGTTCTCTCAGGTTGGCTTCGCTGCCATTTCTCCCCCAGCAGGTTCTCATTCTCGGACCCCCCCAGATGCGTCGCCTGGCCGCCGCTGCACTCCCCTTCTCTTTATTTTTTGTGTAGTTTGGACTTGGGTGTATTTTATTTTTCTGTTTTTCGAGTTCCCTGTTGACCTTTGCCTTTCCTCGTTGTACGTGTGTATGTGTTTTTTTCCAATTCCTGTTGTTGACCATTAGCCTGGTTTATTGCCCTTACGTTTACTGCTCGCGCCCTTTTTTCAATAAATTTTCATGATTATTGTGCCCCTTTTTCTCTTGCGGAACTCGAGTCCCTGCTTTGTTTGTTTCCGCTTCTACCAAGGCGACATTCTCTTTTCCCGTATTATTTTGCTTTGCTCCTTCACTTTTTGTTTTTTATTTGGGTTTGCGTTTTGCTCCGTCTAGTCCAGCGCGCGGTTGGTTCTTTTACTGTTGTGTGTTTTGTTTTTGCGCCCTTTTTTTCTTTGTGTATGATTTTTTTTCCATTGATTGATGATTTTGTTTTTGCGTCCAAG
>Ga0179591_1269114_pt1 | contig 11211 bp, 16 predicted proteins | sample CZOMad2_1_08_16f_FD_182891 | JGI IMG/M metagenome (GOLD analysis project Ga0179591, IMG submission 182891) | Vadose zone soil fungal communities from Angelo Coast Range Reserve, California, USA - CZOMad2_1_08_16fungal (PacBio error correction) | ecosystem: Environmental > Terrestrial > Soil >... | reverse complement strand
TTCCGTGCTCATTCTGGATCCATTAGTTTTTTTTTTTCCTAAACACTCCCTTTTTTTGTGATGTGAGAAGATGGATCCTTTCTTTTCCACCTTGACGGAATACTCCTTTTTCACCCCGGAAGCCACAGGCCCCCCTTCTTGTTTTTTTTCAGGAATTCCCCTATTTAGACCACGGGGCTTATTTTTTCCTTTCCCCCGCAATCCGGTTGCCCGAGCGTCAGTTTATTTTTCCCCTCCCCTGGATGACAAACACGTCTTGTAGTCTTTTTTTTGTGGTCCTAATCCTTGAACCCCCTTCAATTCGGACTTCTTTGGTCATTTCGTCTTTCGCGTTTGACCTTTTTTCACGGGCTCCGGCGCGCGGCTTTTTTGGGGCGGACCTTGTTTTTCTAGCCCACAATTTTTTGGTTTTTGTGAGGGTACTTTCTTTGGTCCCCCACCTGTCCGTGTTGATCATGTTCCGTCGCGCGCCCTCCTTTTTTCCGTGTTGGGCCGGTCTTCTTTTCTTCCCAAGGATCAGTGCGCTCATTCCAAGTCCCCTGTCTGTTTCCTGTTAATTCGTACAGCTTTGTTCCCCCCTTTGTGTGATCATCCCTGTATATAGTGGTTTCCTTTTTTTTAGATCCCTTTTTTTTTGACGCCCTTTTTTTTTTGATTGGCAAAGGGTAGGCCCCCCTTTGGTCACATGTTTCTTTTTGAGCAGCCAAGCCCTTTCTCAAAGTCCTGTTTTTTTTTCCACCCCCCCTTCTTAAGTGTCGGGATGGCTTACCTTTTTTTCCATTTCTTTTTAGCGCTACATTTTTTTCCCTCAGCATCCCCCTGGTTTTTTCTTCTAGCCGTTATTCCCCCCTCGAAGCCCGGACCCTTTTGCGGACCCCACTTATGGTTTTTTGAGCCCCTCCCCCCATTTATAAGTCTTCTCCGGGAAAAAACGCTGCCCCCGTCCCCCCCGTGCATCCCCCCTTTTTTACCCCCTTTTTAGACCGTTTTGATCGTTGACTTTATTGGGATTTTTCCCTTGTAGAGTCACCCTCCCGCTTTTCTCTTTTTTCTTTTTTTTTTTTGTGTCCCCAATTCAAAAGAGTCACCCCTTGCCGGGAACGAGTGAACTTTTTTCCGTCCCGTAACTTTCTTCTGATGGGTGGGATTGGGGTCTATTTCGTTTTTTGCGTCGTTTTTGTTTGACCCAAACGCTTCCCTGTGGGGCCATTTTTTTTTTTTCCCCCTCTTCTTGTAATTTTTGGGAGTTTTTTTTTTTACCCCGACGAACCCTGCACCCCCTGTTTGCAATTGTTCTCTTTCACCTGTTTCCACTTTTTCCGGGGCTCGGTCTGCTTTCTTTTCACGTCATGGGAAGTAGGATTTGGGTGACGGGTTTTCGTTGCGTTTCCCTCCTCTTTTTAAGTGGGCCCAGGGCTTTGCTTGGTGCCGGTTTTTTCCCTTAATGCAAGGTGATCTTTTTGTTCCAATCTTGGTCGGACAAATTTCTTTGACCCTTTGGCACTCGTTACCTCCTCACCCCCCTCCCCCCTTCGCCCCTTTGACGAGCCGTGCCCTTCTTTTTCGTGGGAAACCTTCTTCACGGCACGAAAGCCCCCATTTTGATGATGATTTACCCTCTTTTATGTATACTCTCCACACCGCGTGGTGGTCCCCCAACAGTTGTTGGGGCGGGCTTTTTTCTGTTCCAAACCGCTCTTTTTTCTCCGGACTTACTCCGTTTTTGGCCTCTTCCGGCACGAAGCCCCCCCAACACCATTTTCGGAGCGACTTCTTTTTTTCGGGGCCAAACACATCCACCCGGAGCTTTTTATGGTTTTTTTGGGATCTTTTTATTTCTGCTCAAGAATTCAGCGTTTACTCCCTGCTTCTGCCGGTCCCCTTTTTTTTTTTAGGAGACAGCTTTCCCGTGTTCTTTTTCCGGTTGATACTAGTTTTTCCTCGTTTTTGTAATTTTTTTTCGTGCCGTGTAAACGCCCAACCCAACCTGACCTCATCCGCGCCCCATTGCATTTCTTGTCGCGGGTTCCCGTCCCCTGCGTTTTTTTCCTATTAAATTCGTCCTTGTGGATTGGCCGGACTTTTTTCCTTGATTTTTTGCCTAGACCCCTCCCCCAAAATCCCCTCTTCGTTTTCCCCCACCCCCATGAGCGGATCCCCCCAAGGTTCACGGGGAGGATTTTACTTCCGGCCGGCCGATTGTGTTCCCTTCACCCCCCAATAAGAGTTTTTGCTTCTTTTCCCCACACCCATCTGCCGTCCACTTTTTTTTGGGATTTTCATTTTTTTTTCTTAACTCTGTCTTTTTCACTCTCCCGGCTGCTTTCCTTCCTTTGAAACCACCTCGACCCACGGTTACCACCCTCACCTCTCCCCTGATTCTGTGAACCGCTCCCCCCGGGATCCTCTTTCACGCTCCTCCCCTTTGGCCTTTGTTTTTTAGCGCGTGGTTTTCTTGAGAGCCCTTGCCGGCGTTCTGTCCGAATGTCACTTTTTCCGGTGAACATTGGCCCCCTTTCCGTTCATTTTTTTTCTTTCCCGATTTTCCCCCTCCCCCCGTCCTTTTTTCATCTCGTCCGGCGCTTTTCTTTCTATCCGAGCCCACTCCGTCCCCGGTCGTTTAGCTTCCACCGCCCCTCCACCCCCCATGGCGTTTCTCTTTTTCCCCCAGACACCTGTTCCCGTTCCCCCACCCTTTTTTTTTCAAAATCTGGCGTTCTCCCTTCCCCCGCTTTTCAACTTAAGTCCATACTCTTTGTCACTCTTTTCTGTTGGGGTGAAGGGTTCATCTTTCAACCTCCAGGTTTTTTTTCTCCAAAATAGAGCGTCTTCTTCCTTTATTGTATTTTTTTCCCCCCCATTTTCCTCCCTTCACGGGCATTTTACCCTAACACCCTTACATCGTCCTCCCCCCCCCTATAAACTAGCAGCCACCAATTCCCACCAATTGCCTTTCGTTTTGACCGAGCCTTCCTTAGCAAAACTTGAAAGACCACTACTTTTTCTTCTTACCTTTCTGGTACAGTTCCTATGCGCCTTCCAAGCAGTGGTTTTTTCCCCCTTTTTCCTTTTTGTGACTTTGTCTTTCCGGTTTTTTCACCCATAAACCCCTCAGGTTTGACCCCCTTGTTGGAAAGTTGGGAAAGGCTTTTCTCCCTTTTTTTGCGTTTCCCTTAACCCCCTGTCCTTGATTCCTATTTTTTCCCTTAGTCAGGAACCTTTTCGATGTGTCCCCAACCCAAGGCACTGTTCCACGGCTTTTTTTTTCTTCTCCCCCTTTATCGTTTAGTTTTCTTAACCTGGAAAGACACCCTCCTCCGCAGGTGGACTTTTTTTTTAAATTTTGCTCCTTGTTGTGGGGCTCCATAGCACAAACCTCTTGTGCTGGGTGGTTTTGGGTTGTGTTTGCTGGGCCTCCACACATGGATTTTGTTTTTCCCCCCACCGGCGCATTGTCGTGCAGGGCAACAACACGACTTTTGTACTGTCCTGTAGCGTACCCCCCTTCTCTTTTGACCACTAAAGCTGTCCCACACTTTCTGACTGTGAGGGCGCCGTGTCCGTGCGCTGGAGGCCTTGTGTGGGGCACGCCACCCACACAACATAACCCTGTCACACAAATTGCCGTCCCTGGCTACTGGTTGCACCCAGTTCAGTCCACTACAAAGAAACTTGCGTAGGGGAATGGTCCACGGGAGTCTTGAACAATAAAGGAGGGTCTCAGTTTGATCAGTTTTCTTTTTTTTCAAGTAGTCTTGTGGTTTTTAACGGTCACCGTCCCCCCCTGGCCTAATCTACCCCAGAACACCCCAACAACCACCTACGTACGGAAGCCAGGGCTTTTTGTGGGCGCGCAGTCTGTCGCGAGTTTCTTGTTTTGCCCAGTGTGTCCCCCCACTCCCGTTTATTTTTTTATAACGCGTTTCCCCCTGGATGGTTTGTACCCACCCTCGAGCCTAGGTGATATCGAACTGTGTTCCCTGCCCACCCTTTTTGCTTTTTTTTTTTACTCAAGCTTCCCTCTGTTCGACACACCTTCAAGCCTTTTCGGGATTTCGCCTTCACTGATTTTTTGTTCAGAGTTTGTTCCCTATCCAGATCTTGCTGAGTCCCTTTTGATTGCCAACTGTTGACTAGTTTTGTTGGTGGCGTCTTTCTGTATCGTATTAGGGTTCGGTTACCTTATTGTTCCTTGAGTCCCGTTGTCTGTGGTTTTTCCTTAGTAAGTTCGTGCTTCTGTTTCAAATCAAAAGACTATCGCACCAGACTGGTTCCGATGTCACTTGAATGTCCGTTCTTTTTTTAACCTTACCCCCCCCGCGGTTCCGCACTTTATTTTTCCCCGTTGTCGATTTTTGAACAGCCCCGAGACTTCTTTTGTATTCGTTTTGTGTACTCTTTTTTGTAATGTGGTCTTTCTTTTTTTTTCTTTTTAACACTAACTCTCACCATGTTCTTTCTTTTGCTACGTGGCGTTTTTTTTGACACTCTCCCTTGTCAAGTCTGTCTTTTCTTTCTTTTCTCTTGTTGATGTCTTGCGTTTGCAATATTTCTGCCTCGACTCGAACACAACAGTCCCCCAGTCACATGGTCCAATTCCCTCTTTTTTTTTTGTGCTTGCCCGACCCCCCCACAACCCCCCCCCCCACACTTGTCATAGTTGACCTTTCCACCTTACTCTTCCGTTTTTCCTGGGCAAGCTGGCAAGTTTGTTGGCAGGGCCAACGACCCACCAGGCGGCTGGCTGATGCGGTTGGGGCTATTTCTATCTATGCATGTCTTCTTCCCCCGGTTGCCGTGACATTTTTTCCCATGTGGAAATACTGTTTTGACTTCCGTTTGGTTACGGTGAGGGTTTTGACCATCCAGTACCGGATATTGCCCTTCTTTTCTCCAAAGTAATCTTGCTCACTCCCAATTTCCAACATCGCTGGCTTATTTGTTTTTTCCTCCCTGGGCCATGTTTTTTACCTTCCCGGACCTGGCACTCGTACTTTTTTTTTGTGTTCTCAATCCATCTTTCCCATGTTTTGTGTTTTCCGCTCCTGTTGTGTTTGGGGGACCTCAAGAGGGGTTTGCGGTGATGTATCCTCTACCCTTTCGCCCATGCCCTTTCCTGCCACGTTGGTTGCCAACCCTCACCCAATGAAAACACTTTACCCAGTTTCACCCCCACAATTCTTTGCGCCCTGGCCCTTGCCCAGCTATCTCCGATTTCGGCTGTGTCTTGTAGCGAAGGTTTTCTGTTTTTCCTTTTTTGTTTTTCTCCTGCTGAATAATTTCCCCCCCCGTACCTTTTTGCTTTTTCTGCCGCGTCTACCCCCTGGTGAAGGCCCCCTCCCCAAACTTTTTGCGCCCACTCACCCTTCCCCGTGACAATTGGAAGGCACCACGCCACGCCCCTTTGTGGCATGTGTGCTTCATTCATTGGATCCCATGTCCTTTTCTTTTTTTATTTGATTTTTTTGATCCGAGTTTTCCAAACCAGCTAAAGACAATAACGCATACTATATCGACCACTTCGCTTTTGTCTGTTTTTTTGTTCCCACCTGGTTCTCCTCTCCACTCCCTCGGTTCAAGTCCTATCAAGGTTGAAATTTTTTTTGGTCCTTCTTTCGTTCGCATCTTTCGCTAACCCAAAACGTGTATCCGGAGTTCCCTTTTTCTGCCGTACCTTCCTCCACCTCGCTGTTTTTTTTTGTCACAATCCGACGATGGAAGGCCCGTCCCAACCAGTTGTTCACACCACGGGGGGTGTTTTGTGTCCGGCACTTCGCTTCAGGATTTTTCAACCCCCCCATTTCGTTATACCAACTCCCATCCTCCGTTTTTTTCTGGGCGATCGTTTCACCGAGTAACCCTTTCTAACGTTGGGGTTTTCCCTTACTTAATTTGTTTAGGCTCTGGTGTTGTTTCTACTATTGTTTGGGTCATGGCTATTTGCCCGCAGTGTTCGTTTTTTTGTCCGCCCGTTTTTCTCGTTTTTTGGACATGATATCCACTTGGCCCAGTTCTGTGGTTGCACCCCGTGTGTTGGACCTGCCATATTCGCCTCCCCTTCCGTGTCTGAACTTGGGTGCCTCTCTTTGGGCATCCTGATGAGTGTCGCCGGTTCGCTCCAAATCCTTTTCCGTCGCCCCCCCCTCCTTTACACTTGTATTAGAGCTTGAACACTTACTGGTGCGCGTGGTTCTCTTTCTTCATAACACCCCCCCCCAAAAGTTTGCCTGGCCGCACAAAGGAGTTTTTTTTTTCCCTTGGAACCCCACCTGAACTTCTCGTCCGATTATAACCCCCTGACGCATGTGTTCGCTAGATGACATCCCCTTACCCATTTTTCAGTTTTCCTGTGGTCACAGTCTTTTTCTTTACTCCCTTTTTGGAAAAATAAAAACACCCCCTTTATGAGATCAGGGCGGGAACCTTCGTGCGGTCGTTTTTTTTCACCTTCACCAGCTTCTTTCTGAGCTGCCCTTCAGCAAGTATTTGGTATGTTGGTCGGGTGTGTGTTATTGGTGTCAAAAACCTTTCTTCCAGTTTTGCGTGGTGCTGATCGTTGGGCCCTCACCCCAATATTTGTAGCTCGATAACGTGCATAATTTCTCATTTTTTTTTCCTCCATTGCCGGGTGTTACTTCGTCAGACGGCTCGCCTTGTACCCTTGGTTTTTGGGGTGATGCCCTCTGCCCCTCTGAGGTTTTTTCCCTCCGCTCCCTGTCGAACTGGACAACCAAACACATTTTCCGCAACACTTCCTCCACCGTGTTCCCCCCCACCTCATTTCTTCTGCTCTTTCTTTCTGCCCGGCCATGTGGTGATGCTTAACAGTGTTCCCCCTACTGCACTTTGGTCCACCTTTCTCGTCCTTCCCGTCGTTCCTCTTTAACACAAACCCCCACCTATCTTACCCACCTCTTCTCTTTCCTTTTGTTAGTTAATCGTGTCCGCCCCTGGGTGAGGGAAAATCTCAATAATTTTTGTGCCGTCATTGATTTTTTCTTTTATTCTGGACGGCCACCCCCACCTGATTGATTCCCTCTCGCCCTTTTTTTTCGTTTTCCACAGTTATTGTGCGGGGATTTTATTTAAAATGTTTTTTTAGAGTGGTCCTTCATTCTCCGTAAACAACATTAGGATCAGGCCATTGCGAACGCACCCCCATGATAGGCTGACTTGGCAAGTTTGTTGTCTGTGGTGATTGGTCCCTCCCCCCAAGATCCTGCTTTCTCTTGTTTCGAATTTCTTTTTCCCAGTCTTATCCTTCCCCCCCCACAGAAACAATAACGGTGTTGATTTTTCCCTCGCGTTGGGATTCACCCTGACTCTTTTCCTTCATTCGATGGGGCGTTGCTCCCCTAAGCCCCGTGGTTTAGCGGGTAGATTCTCTTTTTTCTTTTTCGACGTCCTATTATGGATTTTCGACTCCCTTGCAACCATTTTTTTTTTTTTTTCCTCTTGACTCGGATCTCTCTTTCATCCTCTCTTCCAGGTGTGTTTTTTGTTTTTTGTTTTTTTTTTTCTGCGCGATGATCCGAATTTTTTGCACCCCATTTTTTTTTTGCAGATAACCCGCCAATTGTGACAAGCCCCGGTCCTTGCCTTCTTTCCCCGTTGACTGAGGTGGCCCCGTGTATTTTCTTTTCGGCATCTAAGTGCCCTCGTTTACCTTTCTTGCGGTCAGACCGTTCTTTCCCAACAAACCATGTATTGTCTAGTTGTGATTGTTTATGGAATAATACTGTGACCCTCCTTTTTCGAGGAGGGAGTTCTTGCTGCGCGCCATCGACCAACTCTCCATGCTCTCTCCGTTTTTGGCCCTTGCCGATGTAGTCATTGGTTCGTGCGTTTAGAGGTTTTGACCCCATTTCCGCCTTCCCTCTTTACCGCCCAGGGGTACATGAGCATTTTCTCCATCCTTGTGTGGCAGGTCCCCCAGACTCCCCGTCCCCGTGCGAGCACTTCCCCCCCATCTTGATATTGGTTTTCTCATTTCTTCAGCGGTCCTCCCCGTGACTTCCCCGTATATATAGGGGTGTGTTTTCCTTTTTTTTCCGTCTAACAGTTCTGAACCGCCTTTATGAATGTTTTGCCATTGTCCCTTATCCACCTTGTTCCCCATGTGGTTAGGAGCCCTTTTTCCTCAACCCCGGTTTTTCTTACCATGGTTTTTTCAACACACTTGCGGAAGTGCCGTTTTTTTTTTCCCCTTCCGACACCCACCTTGGGCGTGCGTGCCCTTCCTCTTGCTTTTTGACGCAAAAACCACCAAAAAAACAAAACCCATCCGTTTACAAAGTTCCCCGGCCATTGGTTTCCAATATGTGGCGGGAGCCCCCCTCTGATTTCAATTTCCTCCCGGCGACTAGTGCTCACTTTTTTTCCACCCCCCACGGGTCACATCCCGTTTACAACGGGCCGTTGGTTAGGGCGGTCCCTTTTTTTTTCGGGCTGGAGTGCTCTTTTTCCCGTCTTCGTCCTTTTGTGATTTGTTGTTTCCACCGTGCCTTTAAACGAGTGTCTGGGATTTTCCGGTCCCCCTTCTCATTGCTGTTGGTCTTTTTTTTGGTTTAGTTTTATTCGTCAGGGTTCGTCGTTTTTTTTCTTTTCTTTACCCCTGCTTTTCTTTCTCCCACTTTTTTTACCGGTTATATTTTGCTTTTTTTTGTTGCGAACGCCCCAAGGGGCAATTGCCTTCTTTTTTTACCAGTGAATTTTTGCTCGCGTCGATGCTCTTTCCTTCATGTCGTGATAGCGGGTCCTATAATGATTGTTTGGGGATGGTTCGGGCCCCTTTTCAAGTGGTTTTTTCAACGGGAGTGGCCTTTTCTCCTTGCCCCAGGTTTCTTTGAGACACCTTTCCCCCAAAAACTTCCCTTCCCTTCAAACAAAACGTCTTTCGGCTTTGGCCCCAATTTCTAAGCAACAGCCCCCCTCTTCCTAACAGGGACTACTTTTCCGGGCCCCTGTTCACGATTTTTTGAACACCAGTTTACACGCGTTCACCATTCCCCAAAAAACGTTTTTTATGTCTTTCACTCCTCTTTTGAAGGGCTGTGACCAGTCCTGGCTTCTCCCCCGCGTGTGGACAAGTGGTCCTGGGGCTTCCTCGTCGGTTCTGGTTCCCACCCCCCTTGCCTGTTTCGTTGGGAACGTTCTGGAACTTTATCTTTTTTTTTTCTCGTCCGGCGGTTCTTCCCGGAAGGTACACCCCCGTTCGGGTTCGGCTGATTTTCCTGTGGAAACAACAAACCCCCACACCCAACAAACCCACACTGGTCAGCGGTTGGCTGTCTATGCTTCTTTTTGCTTAGTGTTTTTATCTTTTCTGCTCAAAAGGGACTCTGTTTGAACTGTTTTTTTCAAGTGTTTTCCTGGTCCCAGTTTATCCGGCGCGCATGGACAGCTTGTTACTTTTTTGCATTTACCCGTTTTTTTTGATCACTCGGAGCTGATTTTCTGTCATTTTTCTTTCTTATGTCCTTGGAACCACGGGACCCCCCAAATGATACAACTTGCAAATGTTTGCACGTGTCTTCTCTGGTTTTTTTCCAACCTGGCTTTTTTTTTTCCCCACTTTGTTTTCCTAATTTTTTTCGTTGTGAGCGTTGGAATTTCCTCCTGAATTCCCTCGGGCCGGGTTTGACGAAGTACTCTTTTTTGTCCAAACACTCCCCGGACTTCTTCCACCAACTCCTGATGATTTTTTGCACCAAAGTTCCGGGTTTTCACCACTGTCGTGCGCCCTCTTTTAGACCAAACACTTTTTTTCCGTCCTTTCCCCCCGACTGGTCTGCTCTTGGGTTGGTTCCTTTTCCCTTTTTGCTCCCTTTCCTTTTCAAGTCTGGCAATTCGCCTGTCTTTTGTCATTTCCCCCTCTGACAAACCACTTACCCCAACTTCGTCACCTGCAGGATTTACTTTTAACTTCTATTTTCCAAGTTTTAGTCTCCTAGGCGCGCCCTGTCTGCGATTTTTTTGGCTGATTTTCTTTGCCCGTCGTGGAACCGTCTTGGCCTCGTCAAGACCTTTTTCCCTGTTTAGGGCTAAATTGGTTACACCTTACACCACCCATTTTTCTTTCACGTCTTCAAGCATGCAGACTTTTTTCTTTTCTATTTAATTGCTGTCTCTTCCCCCGACCCTCCGCCCCGGTTTAGTCTTTCTTCACCGCCAACACTTACATTCCCCATGTGCTTTTGGCCCTTTCCTTTCCAAAAGCACTTTCCTCCGCAGCACCACCTTTTTGGGTTTGCTTCCGCTTCCAATGTCATTTTGACATCCCTCCCCCGTTGCGGGGTGTTTTTGGTTTTGTTTTCGGCCTTAACACCTCCCGTTGGAAAACTTATCGCCTCGCGCCGCGTTTGTCTTTCCCACCCCTTATATTTCACCGCCCTTCGTTGGACTCTTTAAGTCTTTACACGATTTTCCCCAACTAGCCGCACCTCCCCTCACAACACAAGGTTTGTCACGTCGTTTTGCTCGATCTTTCCCTTTTGGCCCCTTGACAGCCCTTTTTCGGGATTGCTTTTTCAACCTTCTTGGTTACGGACCCAGCTTCGCGTATTTTTCAGCAGGACGTCCTTTTTATCTTTTTTTTTTCCCTATGGTCCGAAGGGTATACACCCACCCCTAACCCTCGACCTTTCTTTTTAGCGCGGTTACACCTCGCTAGCAGTCGATTTTTTTTCACCCTTGCTTTCCCTGGCCTTTCTTCCTTCGTTCCCGTTTTGCGTCAGTCAACGCTGCCCCCAAATTCTTCCGGGCCTTCTCATTTTCGTGTTTTTTTTGAGAACCATTTCCCCCTTCAGATTCTTTCTTCTCGTTCAATTGTTGTTTTGACGGTTGTTGGGTGCGACCCATGCCGCCGCGCCCAAATGTCCTTTTTCGGGATTCTTGAATCCACATGTTTATGTACCCCGCTATGGCCCCGCTGCCCCTTTAACCTCTTTCGGGGAATTGTATAAAGCAGGCTTCAACCTTTCCGCCCAGGCATATTTTTTCTCCGGGTTTCTTGAGCGTTCCTCACCACTGTCCCCCGTAACAACACCAACACTTCTGGGCCCCTTTTGGGGGGGGTGTTTCCTTTTTCTATTTATCTGGGTGCTTTCCCTGGTATCACAACTAACAATACCCTAATCTTTTTGTTCTTTCTCCCTGGATGGCCCAGGACCTTTCCACCATGTTCTTCCTGGCTCGGTCTGGTCATTTCCG
>Ga0179591_1317986_pt1 | contig 11212 bp, 11 predicted proteins | sample CZOMad2_1_08_16f_FD_182891 | JGI IMG/M metagenome (GOLD analysis project Ga0179591, IMG submission 182891) | Vadose zone soil fungal communities from Angelo Coast Range Reserve, California, USA - CZOMad2_1_08_16fungal (PacBio error correction) | ecosystem: Environmental > Terrestrial > Soil >... | reverse complement strand
CAGATTCTCTTTGCCCTCCCGCATTGAACGCGATGTTCTAATTGCTCCACCCGGTTTAAGATGTTTGCCGTCCGCCCGCTCAATGTTGCTCAATAAAACAACGTCGTTTTGTTACCTCTTTCCATCTTTCCCCATCCCGTGAGAGTAACCTCAAACCGTCTCCTTTCTTCCGCTCCCTCCACGCGCGATTTTTACCACCGATCACGTCCCGGTTCCTTCACTGTTTTTATATTCCTTCTGCGCCATTGTTAAAGGCATGCGGCACCCTTCCCCCAAACGGGCGGGAAACCATTCCTGTCCTCTCCCAAAATACTTTCAGGATTGGTTAATCAAATGATCCTCTGTGGGTCCACCTTTTTCTAGCGTAAAGCTATCTGCCCTTTTCCTTTTAGTTTGATCGTCCCAGATCAGCTCCTTCAACCCAACCTTCCGTCCCTGGTACTGTTTAAGTTGACAGCCCCGAGTCACCTTTTAATTTGTTTCCGTCGGATTTGTGAATCTTTACTTAACGCCCTCTACCGGGGTGTTTCACTGAAGGCCTGAGCTTTCTTTGAGAGTTCTAAAGACTTACGGAAAGAAGTTGGCATGAGTGGACTGCATTCCTTCACCTCCTTCGCGTTCGGTATCAGTCACGACGGAAGGACTCGGAACCCTTTTACAAACTATGTAGCGGATTTTTTCCTTGCAGAGATACAGTTTTTCGTAATTCCTTTGCTGGCCCCCCCCTTTCTGGCGGCTGTTAGTATTACAGAGTTTCCCCCCCCAGTTCCTGAAGTCTTGCACCCTGTTTCCTCCGACAAATTTCCACCCAGCGACCCCCGGAATTGACTACCAACGCGTTTCGTAGATCCGAAGTCGGTCTCACTTGAATAGAAGTATCTTATTTATCGCTGATTTTCCTTGGGTCAGAGTGATCTTCGTGATTTTTTTGGTGGAAAATGACCCTTCCGACCGAGCTGACTTCGCCTTTCAGAGTTCTGCTTTCCTATCGCCATGGACCTTCCCGTAGTTTCAAGGTTGAATTTTCTTTATTCTACTGTTCTGTGCGACATTCAACGCTTTTGAGAATTTTGAACCCTTCCACGATTCCCGATACGTTAACAGGTTCCAAAGAGGTTTTGGTAGAACTCGATTGGTAACCCCCCCTTTCTCCCTGGACAGACTGCGAAACGTGCGGGAGTGGTGGGGCCTGCCTAAGGCAAATTGAGAGCGCGATTACCAGAAATCGGTCTGTGTTTTTAATTGAATATATATAGGTATATCAGTTTTCATTCTTTTGTCATGGAACTATCCTACCTGGCCCCACTTCGGTTTTTCCTCGACTATGCGCTGTCTGTATTTGTTTTGCCCCTCCGTAGTCCTTCGAACAGTTTGTAAAAGGCCACGTTATTGCTCTACCTCAGCTGTAAAGTGTAGATTCAAAAGCGCGGGCCCACTTCATTGCGATGAGAATTCTTTTCTTTTCCCTCTTCTGCCACCGCTTGGACGGGGGTGTCCCCGGCCCCCTACAAGATGGACCTTACTAACGAAGTGACTCCTGGGGGGCTTTGGCATCCTTCTTTTTTTCATACAATTCACCGGAAAACTCATGTCATTTTCTCGATTTTTCCTTCATGTGGGACCCGAAGGAAGGTTCTGACCCCCAGAACTTTTTTTAAAGTTCCAGGTGGATTTGAGTTTTTTCTTACGTTCAACCCAAATGCGTATGATAGGGAGGCTTACCCCACCTTGGGATCCTCGAGCAATAACGCCTTTCTTCTTTCCCCATTGCTGCCTTTGATTGAAAGTCCTATAAGTTCAGGTGTGCTGCTGTGATCGTTCCCCAGATCCACGAGCCGGGGAAGTTTGGATTTACATTGACTTTTTTTGTTTGCCCCGTGTTTTGATCCCGGTGATGCTTGGAAACCTCCCCTTTCGCGGTGGTTGCTCTTCAGTAACGTTTAATGAACCTCTAGTTTACCGATTTGCTGTTGGGCGCCGAATTCACGTGGTGAAGTCTTTTAAATACCTGTCCGAGCAACAGTTTGCGAACTTTCAGTCAATTCACCCCCGTCTGCACCTGAGCCGCGGCGGTGTAGGTGACAGCCCCTCCCTTCTCTCCCCCCTCCCTTGTGATTTTCGGACGGGGCATTTTTTTCCCGACCCCCTCTCCTCCCTTTAGTATCTGTCCGGGTGGAGGAAAGTGTTCCCCGGAGTTCTCGGCTGAGTCGGCAACCTTCATCCCCCTCCGGAATCTGCCCTCCCAATCTTGTTAAACCGTTGGGTTCATTATCCCGCCGGCCCCTTTACTCTCTACCCTGCGTACGGCTTTATTAGCAACGCTCCCCCACACGGCCAACCACAACGCCCACCACCCCAGCCCATCCTCATTCCCTTTTGAGTTCAGATAAAAGCATCCCAAAGGGCAACAGATGCCGACAAGGAAATCACTTGCTTGCGGGGCCAAGGGACGAGCGTTAGTCTTATGCCGAAGCGCCATCAGGCGTTGTGTCCCGGACCTTAATCTCCCCTTTTCCCTCTCTCCCCTCGCTCCTCAAGCCGCGCTGCCCCTCAATTCGGTCCCGTCCTTCCGGTTCCAACCCTGGTTTAGCAAACCTTCGTTTGACCTTTCTCCGCGGGCTCTTTCCTCCGACCCCCCCTCCCTTTCAACGCCCAATCCCACCATGAGATCACCAATAGTCCCTTATTACGCCTCTTTACTTCCGTTTACACCATATCAGGAGTCCCAAAACTGGCGTGGCACCTCTGAACCTCCGCCTTTTCACAACTTTTCTCCCTCGTCCTTTTTAAATCTCGACACGTTACCTTGTTTTGAGTGCGTCTTACTCTTTTCAAAGTGTGATTTAATTAGCAAGACCTTTTGTGATGTCCACCCCCTCATCCTACTCGCACACTACTGCCAAGGGTTTGCGGTTCCTTTCCAGGGCAATGACTGACTAGCGGCGAGCAATTATCTTTCCCTGCCCCCCCCAGCAGCACCGCTTGCTGAATATAGTCACCGCCTGTTAATTTTGCAGACGCTTTTGAACCCATGAGCTGGCGGACTTCTTGCAGCCAAGGGCGAGGCTACCGTTACAGACCGACCCTTTTTCATTTTGATCATGAACGTTTATCTTGCTGAGGTCGTCTCCTTCTGTTTCGTCCCGTCAAAAAGTTTTTCCTATCTCCCCTTCTGCAGTTAACTGGGCCCTGACTTGAAAGCCAGATCGAGGCAGACTCCGCACTTCAGCTCTTTTATTAGTCCTCGTTAAAACTCATCCCCCCCAGAACTATCCTATATTTCTATGCCCCTCTCTTATCATCTTTCTATTCAAAGTAATTCATTTCCCTCCCCTATCCGATCGTTTAGATTTTCGTTTGTAAGATTTCCTCATTGAGGGATACCCTGAAAGTCTTGGACGTACCCGTCGCTTGTTGGACCCCTACATAGACGCCCTCCCCCCTACCGATTTTAGTTTTTGCCCTTAGACTCCCCCTCTCATCTGCTTAAACCCTGATAAATAGTGTGGTACTCCCCGGCCTCGGTCGTGTCTTGCTGGATCCGTCCTTTTGAATGTTTGCCTGCCTCTTCTCTGCTGAAAGTTTCTTCTTTTTTTAACTCTCATTTCCCTCCCTAGACGCTGCAGTCCTTCAGCCCTTCTGAGGCTTCTTTCTCTTTTCTACACCCCTGTGTTTACCTATCACTGATCCATGAAGTTGCTCTTTGTCTCTCACCTCCCCCTGACCCAGTGAGTTTGGCGAACCCCCCCTATTATTGTCTAGTGCTAACGCCAGCAATTCATTCTGCGTGGCCCGTCGTTTTTTTCCCCTTTAGTAACCTGGGATCCCTACTCCTCCTCCGTTTACCCCCCTCTAATTGCATTTAGGCCCTGGGACTTTTGTTCCCGTCAAACCTGTTTGTATGTGCATATAACTGACGCCTCGAACAGGAACCTGATATCTGCCAATTTAAGGAATCCCCCACCGTACTTTCGACGTTTACCCCCTCTTTCGGCGTTCGTGAGTCGTTGGCGTCCTAATCGCCCTCCCCCCCTTCTTCTGACTGTCCTGAACATTCCAGCACTCTTAATGACCGTTGGTGATCTGATCAAACCTCCCCGGCTGTAAGTTTTTTCCCAGACTATTTTGGAGCTGCTCCCCCGCCCCATCCTCTGGATTTCCCCAATGATTATCTCTTTTTCAACCCCCTGCCCCCCCAGTCTTTTCATCTGGGTCACGAAAAGGGATTTTGAACGGCTGCAAGAAGTGTCTCTCGCTCCCTTTATGGTACTGGCGTTGGTTGATCGGATTCCGGCTCTACAAACCTTTCATATCTCCCCTTAACCGAATTCATTCCCTTTGTTTTCATGCCCCACAACAACGTTACCATTTTTCGCTGATTGTTCCTAGTTGCCAGCTGGTATTCTTCCCCCCACGGTGGCGGTCTGATTTCCCAAGACTCCCGGACCAAACTTCCCCCCTTTCCTCCCCAACCTTTGCCCCGACGCTTGAATCTACGACCCAAAAAGTTCTCTTCTGGCGGCTTTCGGTAGACTTATGAAGGATTTGAGTTCTGATTTTACAGCCCCCCCCCCCCGGCCACCTTTTTTGTATTGTTTCAAATCCAAAGCGTCCACGGCGTTTTTTTTAACCAACTTAATTTATATTGGAGTCTCCTCTCCCCGGTTTCCTATCCGGAAAGAATCCCGCCGTTTCGGAGGGGTAGGTTAGTGACTGGCTCTTTTTGACACTTCCCTTGGAGAATGAGGTTCTTAGCTTTGTACCCCCGACCAAAAACACAATGGTCCCCAACCCCCCTTTTTTTTTCATCCGAACAGATAGGACTTAACGTGTCTATAATCGTAAAGCGACATCTTTTTCCCCCCCTTTGTGAGAGAACGTGTCACACACCCCTCCCCCCCCTATTTCACAACACTCATTTGTTTTCTCCACGAGAGCTTCTCTCAATCCATTCCCCCTCTACGTCACTGTGCCTATCTACTGCATCTATAGCCACATCCCCATGTTTCCGTTTTCTTACGCCTCCGCTATTACTCAATACTGAAAAGAAGCGGTTCTTGCGTTCCCCCCCCCCACCAAGCAGACTCTTCTTCACCAGTCCGAAATCTGCCCTAGTCTTTCTCATTTCCAGTCCGCTTTTAGCTCTTCCTCATCTCCGCCTCTCTATTTGTTGTTTCCCTTTTCGATAGAGATTCCTTTTATCCTTCCATCCAGTCCCCATGAATCTCCCTTCCGTGCGCTTTTGCCGTCATTCGTGAGTCATCTTGACAACTGCTTGATATTTGCAGGTCCTAACCTCTTTGAGGCTTTCTTGGAACCATGTCGTTGTTTTTAGTGCAGTTCGAATGTTTTCCCCCTTTCACTTAGCTTTTCAGAACTGAACCTGCGCGGCCGAGCTCTCTCTTTTTCAAACCCATGATTTTTGTTTTTCAAAGTCTTGCTGATAAGCGCACTTTTTAATCGAGGGAATGGAGTAGTCTCTTCTCCATTTTTCCCCCCGTTTAATTTACCTTTTTACAATACGTCTGTTGTTTTTTTCGGTATTTTCCCCCTTTTTTTTTTTATTATGTTGTTTCCTTTTTGAGAGGAGCCTTCGTCGCCTGACCTGCGTGGGTCCGACCTGCAAGTCCCCCAAATGTACGGTCTTTTACCTCCCCAGCCGATCACACCGTCACCCTCGCCGATTCCCGGACATTAAGAAACCCATTGGATGTGACTGTCCGGATTTGCCATACGTCACCCGTCTTTTTCCCAACATCCTCAAGTGTCCCCGATCAAAGCCCTGCCAGGCGTAGGACGCATCTTTCCCCCTGCATTTTTGTCCCTGTCCATATGCCGATTCCGATTTAGTTTAAAGAGGTCCTAATGAGTCCTGTTTTTTTTCCCACCGGATCAAGAGGAATCTAATCCACCAGTTTTCCCCAATTTTGGCCCCAGCTGATTAACTTTTTTTTCCCATGCCCCCTCCTACCCGTTTGGTCTCGTAGGTTTAAACTTTTATTCTATATTGAAGGTGAGCAGTTCTTCACCGCATCTGAAACCACAGTTTCCTCTTCCCTTTTCACCGTAGGTCCCCTTCAATCCCCCGTTGTTACCGCCCAAGATGACCCTTACTGCAGCGAGGTTTAATATTAATTCCGTGGTTTGCCTCCCTGATTCCCTCGGCCCCGTGTTCTGCATGACTCAATCCTCTTCTTGCCGTTCACCGTCCGTAAAGTACGTTTCCCTCACACACCTTGCCCCTGGGGTGGAATTTACTCTCTTCCCCACCACCTTTGCACGCTGATCCCTTCTCGCGTGCCCCCTCCTTTTCGCCCGCCCTAGGGAACACCGATCAGTCCTTTCTCCTTCCGGGGTTTCCCCTTTTTTTTTTTGAAAAGGAGGCGCCCTATTTCAAGTGCCTTATTGCACCCCCAACGGGTTGTCAGGCACCCAATCTTTTTCCGTCCATTCTCAAACCTCCCTTCCCTTATTTTAAACTGACTGAGGTTGCTAGTTTCCTCGAGTCAGGTGCCATGTAACGGGTCATGAGTGAGTCCTGCTTCCCAGCGAATAAGTCAACATCTTCCTTGGTCCGGTGAGAATCCCTCCCGAACTTCATGATTTCCTTCTTTTTCACATTGCTGAATCTTACAAGACGTCGGACCTTGAGCTTCCCTGAGCTTGCGGCTTCTATTTGATCAATCGTCATAGCCTGAAAGGGCGACAATAAGCACAACATCCCTTCGTTGTTCCCCTAAAGAGATAGTTAAATACGTCCTGGCGCCCATTTTCGCTCTTTTGCCCTTCTGTACCTTTTGCTTTCCTTCTGGTCAATTTCCTGAGGGGTTAGGTCTAAAGGGTCTTGAACCCGATCATCAGAACTCCTTCCACTGATTTCCAGCGATTCCCTGCGGTTTTCCAAGCTGACCGAATTCGAATCCAGTTTCCTGGATGCTGTCCATTTTGTAACTTTGTCATAGCAGTAGATTTTCCTTCCTCCCTTATTGGACGCTCGACTCGGGTCGCATCTATTTTCTTTTCGCGGTGGCCGATTACATCAGCTTGACGTTCTTTCCGTCGCCTCATAAGATTTATAGCCTTTCCGGCGTGTTCTAAGGCCTCGTACTCCCTTTTTCTTGTCGAGCCTTCCAATACTGCTGGACTTTCACCGCCCTCCGTGCCCCATAACCCTGAAGGTCTTTTGTTTCCCTCACGTCGATAGGTAGTCCAATCCCCTTCCCTCTTCCCTGGAAGCTTTCGCGTCGGCGCCATACCTTCGGCTTCGATCTTACCCCCCCTTCAATCTTTTTGTCCAAGTCCTAGACATATATGGCTAGGCAGTAGTCCGCTTGCCCTGTCGGCTCCCAAGCGTCTCATTTCGTTGGCTCTTTTCTTGGATTTTGTGCCCTCCCCAGGGTCCTTTTCAGAGAAACTTCCCCAGTGTTTTTCCCCTTTTTTCTCGCTCAGCAGAATCATGAATTTCAAGTGTTCGAGTCTTTACACCCCTCCCCCCCTCTCTTCCACTATCATATGCGGTTGGTTCAGCGATGTCCCCCCCGGCTGCGGCCGTTCCGAACCTGCCCTAAAAGAGGCGAGGCACCTAACCTACGATCTAGTTTATTTCTTTGATCCTTCTTTTTTTCTTGCTTTTCACTTCCCGGCACTCGGATGTTGATTTTTTCTAACCCCACCTAATTTTCCCCCCCCCCCGAATCTTATACAAGCACTTTTAACCTGAGCGTTCGGAGATTTTATTTCCAAATGTTGCGCTTATCCCCCCGTTATTTTTACAATCTCTTCATTGTTTGGCCTAAAGTTTAACTCAGTGTTTCCTGCCCGTGATCGCCATTCACGGGTGTCAGGGATCGTTCCCCGATTCACATCGGGAAGTAGTTTTTCTTGTCCTATAATGGCTTTGCCGTTGTTTTGGCAGGCACCACTCCTTTTTCGCTTTTATAAGATCCAGGATTCCGTTAATGTCCCCTGTCCCTGGTCTGTTTTTGCTGGAGATTAAAGCCTGATTACTTTTGACGAATACCAGTCTTTGCCCCAGTCTCCCATACTTTCCTCAGTTACCTCCGTTTTTCACCTTCGCCAAGGTTTCTTTGGACAACTTCCCCGTCTTCCCCCCCTTTTTCTACCATCAGTGTTTTGGAGCGAGATCCGTTTCCCCAGTTCCCCTCTTTCATGATCTTCTACGGCGCCGGGTTATTTGGCGATCTTTCCCGGTCCCGCGACCACCTTCATCCCCCCCCTCAGGTGTAATTCCGTTCCAAACCCCATACAGCGCCACCGGGTTCATTCCCCACTTGGAAACGGATTTCCCTCTAAACCCCCCGCTCCCTTTTGATAGGCATCCCCCGATCAAAGGTCCAAACCAGCCCTGATAGGAAAAAATTCCCCATTCTCCCCAGGATGATTTCTTGACCCTATCAAGTCCCACACCCCCTTGGACCTTAGTCCATTCCCTGCATTCTTCTTTTCAGTATCCCAGTGTTCGTTTCCTAGTTCGAAAGAGGCGAAGTCAAGCCCAGAGCAACATTTGTGAAGTAACGTTCTCACCTCCCTCCTCTGTTCCCCCGTCCCCTTTTTTAGAACCTTCGTCCCAAAAAGTGTGTTCCTTCAAAAGTAGGGACACTTCCCCTTAATTTCCTTTGATGATAAACAATCTTTCCCCCCTCCAATAAAATTTAGAACTAGCTCGTGCGCGTTCAGCTTACTGAATTTTTATACCCCTCCCCCGCCATTTTTTCCTCCAGACCTTTCCTCGTGGAACTCCCATTCGCATCGAATTTTAATAGGGTCCACTCCTTTTTCCGACCCCGTGAAAAAGCCTGATTTTTCGCTTTTTTCCCGTTTCCTTTTCCTCAGCGACCGCTTCATTGCAAAACTCCGCAGAGCCCTCCACACCTCCTCCCATCATTTTGCGCATCTGTTTCACCCCAATTTTTTGACTCCCACGTTCTGGGAGCTATTCCCGTGAAACCCTTCAGACCCTTCTGATACCACCTCCCCGGTCTTACTCCGCAATTTTGCGGACAGCCCTTTTGTTTCCTGGAAAGTGACCTGTGTGTTTTAACGCCGACGTTTTCAAAAGACTTCTTTCCTTGTTATTTTATGATCTGATTTCCGGCCTCTGCCTACGGACTTTTCGTTTTACCACTCGAAACCAATATTACTTTCGGCCTAACCCACTCCCTCCTAAATTAGATCCTTCCCTGAAAGACCAAGTCGCGTATTCAGCGGATAACGGGATCTTCACTCGTCCCACCCTTCGAAGCCAACCGATCCCTCCTCGTTATGCTATGTGAAAACTTTACCTCTTTTTCAAATGGACCGCCTAATCCCTGAGATCCCCGTTAGACATTTTTGTAGCCCCCTTTCCTCCCTTTCGACCTGCCCCTTTTTAACCACCGTTACTTACAGTACATTCTTAGCCAATTTACCCTTTTTAAACCGACAGCCCTCCCTTGTAGCTGAGATAAGATTTCCTACCCTAATCTGCCTACTCCTTTTTTTTTTTCTCCACATATTTTACCTCCTCTCAAGTGGCCTTGGAGTCCTTGATGTCTTTCCCTCCCCCGTTTAATGTGGGAGATGGCATTTTCTCACTGCCAGGCGTTTAAGTAGACGGGTTCTCCTCCCCTTTTACCCATCCTCTGCAGTTCACGCCCTTTTTTTTTCGCCGTAATTACGCGTCCACCCCCAAGATCACGCTGCTGCAATGACTGTTGTCGGGCTGTATCTAACTTAATCCCAAGGCCAGTATTTTTCCCCCCCCCATAGTCAGTGTTCGCAGACGTTCTCCTGCACCCCCCCATCCAGTTTCGATCGACCAGGTATTAACCTCCTCGATTTTAACCCCCGCAACGGAAGTGGATGTTTCTCAATGGGGACCCTCTAGGGTTTTTTAATGTCTGTGCCGACATGCCTAACTTCCTCGGCCATCTCCGGTCTTTTCCGCACATACCCCCCACTGCCCTGGATAGGGTAAGCTTTTTCTTGTTATGTATGGGCCGACGAGCCTGTTTCTTTTTTTCAATGCTTTCCTGGCTTAACGATCAAAACGACGTTTGTATTTTTTTTTTTAGCCCCAATGATTGAGAATTTTCGCGCTACGTCCCTGCCTCTTTCCATTTGTTTAGATTTCTCCATGAATCAAAGAGATGGAACAAGATATCCTTTTTTAACCCAACCCCCCTATTACTTTTCCCCCTTTCACTGGCAACAAAGTGCTTTGGACTTACGGTCCGTCTCTTTTGTCTTCCCTTATTAACGGTGTGGAGTAGACTCTAACAAGGAGAACCCTTCCCAACCGGGACCCTCTCAAATTTAACTACCTGTCCCCCACCTTTGTCTTCGTCCAGGGTACCAACCACAGTTAAATAGAATTCCCCAGACTTTTGCAAGATGGCTGTCGATGCAGAGTTTCTGAGTTTTCCCCAGCGACCCGGCAAAAAGTTGTAGTAATTACGAAATACTCACGACGGAGATATGCAATGATCCTCCATTCCCCCCCCAAAGTGTTTTCTTCCAGAGTCTCCCCCTGCTATTCTTCCTGCTGGGCTTTTCTTGGCACTTCGGATGCTAGCGAAGGCCAGAAGGATTTCTTACCAACCTGATCCCAGGCTTCCCAACGGCTTTTTTTTCTTCTGAGTAAACAGCCATTTTTATTAAGACGGTCTCCTCTGGCCGTGTTACTTTTCCTGCCCAAGCGCCGTCCTTTCGTTGGTTTTATTTTTGTCGCTTACAAGTCCTAATCTGGCAAGTACCTCCCCGCGGAGACTCCTCTCAGATCCCCCCCCCCTACACACTCCCCCAAAACACTAACTCATCCCCCCACAATTTTTACCGTTTTTTTCCCATCGAGAACAGGGACCCCTTAAACATCCACGTCCCACGACGACCTTTTCTTTTCTTAGTGAACTTCTCTTCTTAGAACCAGAGCTTTTCACAACCCTTTCATGGATTTTGAGCTGGCAACCTATCGTTTCTGCAAAAGCCATGGGGACACCTCCTTCCGACTCTCTCTTCCCCCTCCCCCCTCTGCCTGGTTAGAGATCACCTCTCATCTAGTGCTCTTAATAACTATCTCAATTCCCAATCCGTGTTGGTACAACCCCATCCCTCGCTATTACCCACAGAGGAGGTAAACCAACTGAGCTCACTCCTAGCGACATATGTAATTAGCCCCTTCCATTTAGCGCCTTTCTGATAGGTACAGTGTCAT
>Ga0179591_1212318_pt1 | contig 11212 bp, 8 predicted proteins | sample CZOMad2_1_08_16f_FD_182891 | JGI IMG/M metagenome (GOLD analysis project Ga0179591, IMG submission 182891) | Vadose zone soil fungal communities from Angelo Coast Range Reserve, California, USA - CZOMad2_1_08_16fungal (PacBio error correction) | ecosystem: Environmental > Terrestrial > Soil >... | reverse complement strand
CCGCAGATCCAAACTACGTGTTTTCGCAAATTTCTTGATCGCCTTCGCTTCTTTCCCCCCAGTAACTTTACACGGCTGGCGACAATATTTTCTTCGAAAGTAAAATTCTTCAGCCTGAATGGAAACCCTTTCTTCCGACTCTCCTTCATTTCTCCCTGTGAAGTTTACCCCCCCGCCGTACCCAGGTAGGAGATACAGTTAGCCAGCGCCGGTTCATCCCCTGAAGGGACCCTCCCGGCCTCGCCCCCGGCTTCTTCCGTTAACCCTCCCCCATTGCGCTTTGCTATCCCCTCCTCTGGCAAATGTAAGAGTGGTGCGTAGTTTCGTTGTGGTTGGTTTCAAACTCAGTTGGGGGTTGTCGCCGGTTTAGTTTAGGCTCCTCAGTTTGCTCCAGATGTCTCCCCGACCTTGAGGTACCCATGACAAGCCTCCTTTCTGGCCTGCCCCCCTGTCATCCTCCCTCCTTACTGGGGCGTTTACTCCCAGGGAATGAGGATTCTACGGTTCCTTTGCTTGTTATACGGAGTTACCCCCCTTCTTCAGCGCTGTCTCTCGACGGGTCCCCATAGGGCGGGGTCTGCTTCCAGGAGAGTAGTCCGCTCCAATTGCTCGATTAGTCAAGATGTTTTCCTTCCCTTTCTTTTACGCCTAGATCTACTTTTCACTCTCCGGCTGTTTTTTTTCTTGAGGTCTCCGAGCCTTGACACATAGGAGCCATCTTGCATTTATCCTGATTCAGGACCCAGTATCGACGCCCCCCTTTCCCGCGTTTGCCGGTCCGCCCTTTTGATCAGAGCGAAAGGGAAAGCGTTTGGTTTACACGGACTTATCTCCGACCGCCGAGGCAACGTCTTGTGCTTGCGAGGAGAAATTGTGCGACCGAACTTTTTTCATTCTTAAAGGATTCCGAGGACGTTGATCCTCCCTACCTTCTTTGTTCTTTCACCTTTACGCCCCGTCTGATCGACGTTCTCTTCTCCTCCTGATCCCCATTGAGTTCCCCACAAACCCCTCCTGACCCTCCAAAAAGACTCATTTCGCTTTTTTTTCAGGGCCTGCCTGTGATATCGCTCGCAGCTTGTTGTATTGATATTATCAGCGAGGGCCCCGATTCCCCCTTTTTCTTGGAAGGCTTTTCCTTTATTCTGTCGATCTCCGGGTCGGGTTAGGGCATTTCATCATGCGACTTTTCCTTCTGCGATCAGCTCTCCTTTGGCCATTTACATGTTGATTTTAATTCTCCCCCGTGACCTAATCACTCTCTCTAGGTCTCCGGGACGGTTCAAGGGGAAACTTCATCCTCTCCTCCGTCGAAAGATTTCAGATTTTATGTCTTCTCTCTTCTTGAACGACGTCAAAAGCGAATGTCTCCTACCGTCTGGTCAACAGGCTCGACCAACTTTTTTGATCTCGCTTTCCCAGGTAGGGCGTTTCCTTTTTCTGCTTCCACGTGCTTGATCCAAGATCCCTTCTACCTGTTTATCTTTCCTCCTACCTGGGCAAGGACTTCTCCTGAGTCGTCCCAGGTGCGGCTCCCTAGACTGCCCCGTCTTTGACCTTTTTAATACATCTAATCGTCCCAGTTGATTCCGGGGTACTTTCTTTTACCCCCCCTCCTCCCCCCCGGGACCCCACAGTCCTTACTAGTTGTTTTTTTGCTCCCCGTGTTGACGCTTCAGGACAACTCTCGTCCTTTTGCGAATTTTTTTTTCGCCCCCCCTCAGAGGCTCATTTTCCCCTTTAAACCGCTTTTTTCTTTTTCTTTTTCCAATTCCTCGTGTTCGCTCCCCCAAGGTTCTTCTGAGTAAATTTTGTTGCGCCAGGGAGCAGCACACCCGAGTTGATTCTCCCTGCTTGACCCCTTCCCTTCCCCCCTTTTTCAGATCCCCCCGGAACTTCTTGAACGTAGTCCCTTCTACCCTCACTGCAAGGAATAACTTTCAGCCCTTTCGTTTCCATCAAAAGTTCTCGGATTGACCTGTTCTTCTCCCCTGCTTTCCAGGATCATTTCCTGACCAGCGCCAATCCCCGGGATAACTCGCTTCCTACTACCGAACACGGTTCGCAACGGTTTAGCTTTTCTCCTTCCGTTAGTAACTTGCTTCTTTTATCTCTTTTCCCCTCCCGCGATATGCTCTGCAGTTATAGTTTCCCGTACCTTGGTCCGTTAGGGCGCTTTTCCTGAATAGATTCGGCCTTATTTATCACTTCCATTTGTTTGACGAAAGTGGCCGTGAGATCCTGTCCCCGTAGTGTGATCCATGTCAGTTCCCCGGTAGCTTCTCCCCTTTTTTCTGTTGAAGAACCCCCCCCGTGTTCGGTCAAGCCTTACTCGGAAGAGGTACAGACCCAGTCCATCGTTCTCTTCCTAGTTCGTTGATTCCCCTCCCCTGACCCTTCCAACCTTGGTTCCTCGCATGGGAACCTTCCCCTACTTGCCAAGATGTCTTCCCTATACCTTGCCTTTTTCTGTACTTAATGGCTGATCTTGGAAGTCCTCCGCTTTTTCTTCGTGTTTTGCTTCCCCGAATACTTCCCCCCCCCGTTTTTTCCGTTTGGACTTGCCTATTTCCCCGTGGGCATATGTATTCAAGGCTGCTTCTTTACGCATGCAGGAGGCATCCTTCCAAAACTTTTTCTTTCTTTTAAATGGTAGCTCGTCTCTCCCCGTTTCTTGTTCAGTTGTGACTTTATCCTGTGCCTCTCCCTTTCCCCCTTCAGACCCCACTCCTGGTGAAGCAGGGATGGAAGTTGGGGCATCCCGTCTATCCGTGCACGTTCCAGAGTTCCTTCCACCCGTGACCAGCAAATGATGAAACGTGGCCCCAAAGTGATGACCAAGTTACGCATCCGGAGGACAGAGTTAGTCTGGCGCCTCCCCCTATCAGCTTATAGGGTGTCGAGATCCCTGACTCGTCGACCACGTGTGTCTCGCAGAGGGTCATCTTCCTTCTGACCCCGCCCGATGGAACTTCTAGTCTCCCGCGGTAACGGATTCACCCACCACGACGCCGGCCGTAGACCTTCTCACTTTCGCGCTTCCCCGCCCTCCTTTTTGACTCCTCCGGCGTGAGATATTCCATCCTCATTCCATTTTATCCTTTGAGCTACTGGCAGGAACGTTCTCGGAACCATATTTTTAGTGGTACCTGCTACAATTTTTCAGCCTTCTGAATTATCCCTTGTGCGACGTCTTTCGATTACCCTCTCAGGTCTTCCCTTGTCATCCGCGTAAGAGCCATCCGCGAGTGACAGTATTCTTGATCGTACCCTCAGTGTGCCTCCCACCTTTTCTTTTGACTCTTCTCTTTCCCTTTATCTTTTTGTTTGCCAGTATCGATTACCAGATCAACTCCAAGTTGGAGTTGGACATCTTCCCAAAGTGGCTGGCCTGCAGAGGAACCCTTCTTTCTTTTGCCCCTTCAGTGACAAGGGATACAGTTAGGGCTTACTAGTTACCACGGATTCCGTTTCTTTTAGAACAGCTTTCAGGTCTTTCGCATGAAAGTCTTGCACTGACCACCCAAGAGCATTTACAAAGGGGTAATTACTTCGTTCTAGTCTGTCTCCCACGCGAGGAACGGTTCTCCCTTTGATGAGAGGGGACGCTTGAGAGGCGATCCGGTAGGCCGGAACCCCCCTTTCTGGGAGACCTGTACTGCGGGCAAAGGACGGTTACCTGGGGCAAGGTGTCCACTAGTCGTTACTTACCGAAGGGGTTTATGATTTTTTGCTTTTGCCTCACCCCCTCTTTGCTGTCATCGGTTCGTCGTCCTTAAAGATTGCTCTATTTTTGGCCGGGGACTTGGAACGTCTTAATTTTTTACATGGCTTCTCTTTGACTTGTCCCGGCGGGGCTCTTCAAGGGATCCTATTGATGTATATTTTCATGATCCCCCGTCTATAACCCCGGCTTTGAGTTTCCTTTTTCCATTTTTCAAGTTCTGCGTTCAATACCACAGCGCAGGTTACGCCGGAGTTCAACCTTTTAGAATACCGCAACAGTTCGTTTCTTTCCTGCATGTCCTTTTCTTCCCCTTTAACGCTCTCGTCAAAACAAATTTCCTTGCCGTTGCACTGTTGCCGGGAATTAGGTTCGGTTCAGCTTTGCCATTCTCTCTTCCCGCTTCCTTTGATGGCGCCCCGCGTATAAACAGTTATCTTTACCGGTTCGGGTATCTTTTTCACCGCTTTTTGGGTTAGGGCACGTTCAGTTCCTTCCTGGCTGCCCCAACGGTGGACACGCTTTCAGTTTTCCTATCTCAAACTTGAAGTCCTCCTCCTGACCCAGCTTGATCCCCTGCGGCCATGCCGCCCACAAGGGGTTTACAAAGAAGCCCCCTTCCTTTTTTTGATTTAGCTCCCGTACTTCCACGCCTCTCCCCGGACCTTTCGTCCCCCACTTTGCCTTTAGCAGTCGGAGTTTTTATGCAGGTTTTCCCCCCGATTAACCTGCCGACCTGACGATTTACGCCCAGTTACATTTCCGAGCCTCTATCTGCGTGGGATTGTTTTCCCAATAGAACCCATTTTTCAGGACTTCACTCCCAGTGATTCTTTTTTTCTGTCCCCTGGTCGACATTCGAGGGCCTACTTTGCTGATTTCAGCTGTCGTTCCTGTCCTTCTGGACAGGCTCCGAGCCCCCTCTCCCCCTTTTGTGGATGGTTTACATTTCGTGTGTAAAAGTTTTCTGCCCGCTTTTTTATTCCTTTCCAGTGGGTTCCGGGGGAGAGCTCCCCGGTTTTTTCTTCCTCGGCAATCGAACTCTGAACCCTCCTTCGTTGTTAGTTTCTCTTTTTTTTTTTTTTTTTCCCATGGACGGCATGCTACCCAGTTTTTTTTTTCTGTTCATTAGGTATCATGGAACATCGCCACTTCAGTTGCGTCCCTAAGGTGCAACCCCATTTTTAGCCTCGGCTTGTTTCCCTCTTCCTTCTTTTGACAAACTGCTACAACTCGAGGTATGGACCTTAGGTGTTGTCTCCCGAATCAACCCACCCTCCCCAGTACTGACTGGTGTATCAACGGATCTCGATGCTCATCGAACCCCGACCTCATTCCTGTATTATGTTATTTCCCGTTCAATACCTTCTTCTATTGAACACCCTTTTTGTTTAACCCTTCTCCCTTCCTTGTTCGAAACTGCTTCGCATTTACTTTCCCCTGCTCCGAGTGGTCCGAATTTGCACTCCTCATTCCCCGACATTAGCATATTAAGATAACAGATGGAAAGTTCGATTTCACCTACGGTCGCTCCCGTCGCTTCAATGTGCAGAGAAGGAAATTCCCAGCTTCTCGGTTTTTTCTTCGACCCCGCTGAAGCGGTCGGAGAATTCTGGAGGTCCGTGCTCCCATTAGCGGACCATGCGGATAATCGTTTTTGTGGATTCTTCAATGATCGTCCTGCCTTTTAACAGGTCCACGGAAGCCTGTTCGACGACATCCGGATTGTATGGGATCCTGTGAAGACAAATACTCCTTATACGCAAAACAGCTACCATGGATTCAGACCGCACTTTCTCGCAAAGCATACGAAGAGACCGCGCCGAGGAAACCGAGACAACACAACTCGCATCACCTTTCAAGAGATTGCGCCATACCTATACCGAAAAGAACCAATCTAACACCCCATAGGGAGTTTGACGAGACAAAACAAGAGAGGCTCCCAAAGACAGCCGATGAGGCGCCGAGCGTTGTTATAGGGGGGTGTGGTGAGGAAGGGGAATCACTCTCCTTGGTCGATTTGTGGTGCCGCAGCCCCGATGCTAAGTCAAATAATTTTTAGAGGATGCATTTCCCTCACCGAGCTTGGTTGGAGTCCTTTTTCCGCCGCCAGTTTGCGGTTAGATACCTACTTTCTAGCGTTTTCTTACGAGAGCTGGGGACTCCGCCCTCATTTTCGGCGCTGCTTAGTATGTTCAACCCTCCCAACCCCAAGAGCCTTTCTTTCTCCCTTTCTAGTTCTGCACTTCGAGCAAACAGATTCGGAGGACACGGTCCCCTTCCGGAAGGAGCCCCTCCAAGAAGAGCGTAGCCCGTGTGGCTAGCCTCTTCCTAGTGGCAGGGCCCTCAGCCCGCAGGACAAAGAGCGAACATGTAGGCCGTATAGAGACTACGGGCCCATGCCAGAGGAATGGGGCTAAGAAAGATGGGTTTAGTTAAGCTCCTTTCAAGAGCCCTTGTGACACGACTTTCGTGCCCGAGTACACGCAGCGAGCGGCCACGTACATGACCGGGATTGATATGTTTTCGACCAATCTCACCCCAGGTCAATTGAGTCGATGAAGGCCTGCCTCATCGTTGCCCGGTCCATGTCCCCGATCCCTTCCTTCCGAATTCGACCGTAACTTTCTGACCGCGTGTAAAAATCCCCTCTTTTCACACACCCCAAACAAGCCCCCCACCACCCGCCACCTCTAATCGTAGGTGTGCAGCTCCCCCCGTGTGATAGCTTCCTGTTTCGATTCTTTCCTTCGAGGAACGATGTTCCGGTTAAGTTCTTTCATTCTGGATTTTATTTTTTTGGATAAGCTTGTTTTATGCGGTGTCCAGGATCTTCCGCTGTCCTCACGGTTCAGCAGTGTGTCCTTTCTCCATCTCAATCCTCTTTTCCTTTATCACCGCTCCGACCAACGAGGTCTATTTAATGCCGCCGGGACCTTGGCGGTGCACTTGCCAGCGCCTCAGATATTTTCCTCACAAGAGTAGCTTTGATTTCCGAGCCAGCTTGACGAACACACGCCCTTCCCTTCGTTTAACTGGACCCATCTTGGCGCCCTTTCTCAGACAGGTTGGCGTTTACTTTCCTTTCTGATCTTGTTTTGTCGCCCTTGCCCTCCTGAGAGGAAGTTGCGAAGGGGCTTAGTGTTTTCATTGCTTTCGAAACCCGGTGGTCCCCCATTCCCTCCCAGTTTTAGTTGACTTTCCATACAAGTATACCAATTTACGGGGTCCTCCCTTTTACCAGCAGGGTACCCCCTGGCCTCTCCTTTTGAATTCAGAGGATTGACCCGGCACCATGTCCAAACCTCGAGTTACAGGTTCAAGGCGGTACTAGACCAGACGTGTCCGTCCCCGTGAAGGATGTCTCCTCTTGCTTTCCCCTTCTTGGCCAAGGTAAAGATTTCGGGCTTCTCCCGCACTCTGTAGCTGACTAGCATGGGTTGCGAACAGGTATAGAGCCCCCCCTCCCGTGTTTTTTTCGTCGCACTTTGCAAGAGGCCTGCCGGCCCCATTTTGATATCACAGGCCCAACGCACGGCCTTCTGCCCCGTCCCAGTAAGCACTTTTCCCAAGCACCCCTGAAGTTGGAGAACCCAAAGGTTCCCTTGCTGGGCCCTTCTCTGAAAGGTTTTCCTGAGACGTCATAAGCGAAACAGTCCAGGCAACCTTTCCATGATTGCGTCTTCCCGTCTCGAAGTTGGATCAGCTTACCTTGGGATGTCCCCCGGACGCGGGCGTACAATTTTTCGATGCTTTAAAGAACATCAGATAGAGTTAGGCTCTCTGGGGTACTATATTGTCTAATGTTCTGCTCGGTTATTATTGCACATGATCCCGACCGTGTCCTAAATACTGTGTGGATAAAAGTGAAAGGTTGAGATTTTGCTTAGGGATAAGATAGTTCCCATCCCCCCTTTGAGAGGCTGGTCCCCATTGTTCTTTGAATATTTAACTCGCCTCCGCAGTCTCTAAATTCGTTGTTGATCTATACATCCAGCTTTTATTGAATATTCACACCTTTTTTTTTTCAAGGATGTCCCCAGGCCATTGCCACCCTAAGACGTGCACATAGAATTCGTATCTCCCGTTTGATGCCGCGTGGCCATCAGAGCTTCTTGCCTGATGACCACTCCACCTTAAGGTCCCGTGCAACATTGACGGCTCGTCCCTTGAATAGTAGTAGATTACCTGCATTTATAGTTAGTCAATGAGGACTACTTTTTGAGTCTTCCCGGTTTGTCTTGAGTTTCCATGGTTTCCTATCCTCGGGTGTAATCATCGTTTTCAGTCTCCCTTGTTTCCCTGAGATTCAGCGGTTTGAAAGGAGCGAATCCCGCGCCGTTTTTCTTCTAGTCTCCAGCCTCCGCTGCAGGCCCCTGCGCTCCCCCTGATTCACCCTGGCCCCAGTGATCCTGCCAGTCCAGTTGTCTCCCCCTCCTCCCGTTCCCCGCGGACCTGGGGCCTCTATGTGTCGATTTCCCCCGCTTCTGTCCCCGGGCGGAATAGTGGTTGAGCGTTTGTTTCACGATCCCTGAGCCGTTACTGCCTAAACCAAGTGTTCCCGCCCGCTTTTTCTCCACTCTCACTCCTTCTCCTTACTTCCGCGTTCAGTTATAACAATCGTACGCTTCCCTGGGGCTTTCCGTGGCAGGCACACCCCGGCCTGTCGGCCTGATCTCCTGGTCCCGGCCTACCCTTAAGCCTTTTTAAATAAAGGATTTGAGCCAGGGTTCGGTGAGCGGAGAGCATGGTCCTGGCCGGCCAGGACACTGTTAGCCAGTTCCTGCAGCGGGCCGCTTTCAGGAAAAGAGCGTCCCGACTGGCAGACCTTTTCGGATGGACGATTCCTCCCCTTTACCTAGTTTGTTGCGGTTTGAGAAAACCTAGACAGGGCGGGGTGAGCCTAGCTTGCCCTTTTCCTCGGATCGTTTGGCGGCCGTGCTATTCCCAGATCTGGCAGTTCCCTTTCAACGGTCGCCATGGCTCACGTCCTGTTCTTCCCACGGCTTCGGGAGGCTTTCACATCCCCAGATCCCTTCTGAGTTCCTGTCCCGTCACGCTCCCCTTTCAACGGGGAAGATTGTCTCTTTGTAGACTTGCTTGAACGGTGAGTTGGCGGAGCGGAGAGCCAACGCTACTTCCTGGCGGAAAAGTCGGTTGGGTAGGGCCCGTTGGGTCCCCCCGACGGAACTGCTGTCGGATTTTTGTGTTGTGGGAGCCAGGGGATCACCCCTTCGTCGGACACTTTCCTTGAGTCGGGCTTTGAACCCATAATCGGTTTGCTGCTGCTGTCGCGCGGGGTACGTTTATGAAAGCCCTTGCTTCCGTCAGGCTCCCCTGTTGGCCTTGTAATCAGGGCGGTTGGTGACGTCTCCGAGATAATGCCTGGCTCTGTGTTGTAAAGAAAGCTTCCTCCCGGCTCTTTTCCCCATGGAGCCATGGCCATGGAACGGAGCTGTCCGTTCTTGACCCCAAACTTGAATCCGTGAGTGCCTTTCCCAACGTAACCTTACCTCCGCAAAAATTGTGTTCCGCGAGACCTTAAATGATGCTTCGCCCCCCTGACTTTCATCTTCCCTTTCCCAGTATCGGTTATGTGAAGGCGTGGATTTTCTTGTATTGGCACCTCACAGGCTCTCTCATTAGTCCTATTCATGATTGGCAAGGAGGCATCAAAAGTCTAGTTTCCCACTTGTTGGTGTCTCTTTTCACCTCCCCGTCTTGATGGCCACCGTTCTTTGGCCCCCTGACCCTTTTGCAAAAAACCCCAAACGGGGGGGAGATCAGCTGTCTTCCGAACTCGGATCCCCCCCGATTTACCCTCGCGGGCCCGATCTCCCTCCGGCCTTGCTGTACCGACCACCCCCTTGGCGCCCCAACCCCGCGATCCGGGCGCGCTTTCTCCTAGACGCCTGCCATGTTCTCAAACCTTTTGGCTTTCAACCCGTTCTGGTCGCCATTTGATTCTGTGTACGATTTGAGCTCGAATACCCCATTCAGTCAGTGGACTCTCGATTCTGATACCGGAACTCTGATTCGGGAGTGATTAAAAAACCAGCACAAGTTGTTTTTTTTGCACTGGAATAAATCGACCGGTTGATGCTACAAACAGTCGTCTGAGTCTGAATGACCCGTTGCATGTAAATGCTGGTCCCTTGCCCTGTGCGAAAGGCGTCAGGGCTAGACCCTGAGGCAAAGCCAGTCAATTTTTTTTTCTTTTTCTTTACCCCAACTTGGGTGGATGTTAAGCCAACCCCTTACTTGGCCCCAGGTTAGCCCGCATCATTTCTTATATTTGTGGCGGCCCCCTTCGTTCGCACGAGGACGCGGACCACCTTTCTCGAACGAGAATTTTTTGAGTGGGGTCCTTTCCTGGGCTCCCACCAGACTTGCCCTCCCTCTTGCATTTCTTGGCATCAGAAGGGAATGGTTTTGGTAGCGAATTTGCGAATACGTTTGTCCTGTGGAAGGAGAACTACGGCTTTTACGTTCCTTGAAAAGACAGTGTGGTTTACGGGTGAAGGGCGATTCCCCCCCATTCCCCCTTCACACTTCGGACGTGTGACCGGGGGTCTGTCATCTTTTTGCGGCCCCGGTACTTCCTGCCGGAGTTATTCAGGTAAATAATGGGCGGCCTTCCACCACCTTGCGCCCTTTTCCACCTTCTCCCTTTGGGGCCCCATTCCCCCTAGCCCGTAATACCAATTCCCCCCCTCCGTTTCGGCTGGTCAGGGCTCCCAGTGCTCTCCCCTCCCCCCTGACAAATCGCCGTCGGAGAGATCGCAAATCTTTTCCCTTCTCTTTTCAAAGACGGTATCGCACCTTCGGTTTTTTCTTTTCCCTCTTTGAGTCCCGAGTACTCACCCCTCCTTGGTTTTCCCGTCCATGATCGGCTGCGCCCCGCGGCTAGGCACTTCCCAAGAGTTACCTTCCCTTTTGAAAGGACCTTTACACCTTCTTTGATGCGGATTGATCCATTCTTCTTAAGCAGACCTTTCCAGGCCTGCTCGTCCTCCCCTTTCCGTCGCATCTGAAGATCCTGGAAGACGCAGTTTTTTTTTCCCCCCAGCGTCCGAGATCAAGAAGCATTTCAAAGCCCCCTTTAACCTGTCCCCTGGCCTAGCAGTCTATCCCCGTCTCACCTCCAGACAACCTGGAGGCCCCCCCCCCTGCGCCGCTCATCCCTCTTTCGCGTGGTTGGTTAGTTTGTTGGTGTTGGGCCAACAAAGCCTTGATGCGAGTTAGGAGCAACGGAGGCTCTTCGTCCTTCTTAAAGTGGGGAGCAGGACCAACCCCTCGAGGTCGGGAAGGCCGGTCACCTACTCGACTGTCTTCTGTATCAGGGTTTTCCCTTCCCGGTGGACGTGGCCCGTTGGATTTACGCATTGCCCACCGGCGGCACCTTCTCCTGCGGAGATCCCTTTACAGCGGGGACGGTTTTTTCGGATGTCCTTCTGCGAGAAAAGGGGGTCTTTCCTCTTCTGCGGA
>Ga0179591_1375702_pt1 | contig 11213 bp, 13 predicted proteins | sample CZOMad2_1_08_16f_FD_182891 | JGI IMG/M metagenome (GOLD analysis project Ga0179591, IMG submission 182891) | Vadose zone soil fungal communities from Angelo Coast Range Reserve, California, USA - CZOMad2_1_08_16fungal (PacBio error correction) | ecosystem: Environmental > Terrestrial > Soil >... | reverse complement strand
GAACTCAAGCCCGTACACGCTTTAATCCCCTTAGTGATCTTCGATTCTGATTTATATGCTTCCCCTCGATGATGTGTTTCATCTCCTTAGTCCTCATCATCGCTGTATGGGGCACGACCTTGATCGAGAAGACATTTTTTTTTTTTCCACTCTCTTTCTTTGTTAAGTTTTCTCTGCCTGCTTTTGATCGATATGCAAGGGTACGAACTCTCCCAATAACCCCCTGAAGAAGTTCCCCGGACTCTTTAGATGGCTCTCCCTAAAAGGCATCGTGGATGCCTTATTTTTGGGGGGGGGGGTGGTTGGCAGGCAGTTGTCGAGTTGATTTTGGCTTTTTTTTCGAGCGGGCTTAGTCGAGTCTCCTGGTTACGAAACCCCCCAGAGATGGCACATTCTAATTTCCCCTCCCTTTTCCTGCGCAAAGAGACATCCTTTGGCTTTCTTGAATAATCGACGCTTAATACCATTTCCTTTCCGCGAGAGTTGCATCGCAAGTTTTTTTATTTCTCGTCGAGGTTCAGCAGTTTGGCCTTTTTTCCCCTCGACCCCCGTTCATACACGAATCCTCCCTTGATCTGTGTAATCTAAATGCGGGCTACTCTCCCCGGCGGGTCTTTTCTTTTGGAGTTCCGAAGGGCTTTAGGTTTTTTTTTTTTCAGGCTTTCCCCACCTCCTGCGCGCGTTGGTTTTTCCTAGCTGGCTACGTGCGGTTCCTTGACCGTTTTTTCGCGGTCGCACACTTCGAAATACTTTCTTTAACCCACAGAGTTCAATAATATCTCGGTCTAATTGCTTGTGATTTTAATGAGCCGTCCCCGTGAACAGGCGAGTTTCTTAGCCAAAGTTTCGGAGTATCCTTTCCCACTCGCTTCCGATTCTTTTCCCTCGAAAAATATTTATCTAGACTATAGGGGACCTCCTATATAAGGGCGCGTCCCAACATGCTTCAAACGAATTTCAAGTCTTCCTCTAGATTCCCCCAGCATCACCAATTGCCATGCTAAGTACTTTTTTATTCAAAATTTGGACTCGGTCCATTTAATCCCTCGTTTTTTGAGTCTCTGACGCAAGGACAAAGTAGTTTTTTCCGCTACACTTTTTGACGCACCGATGAACCTCCAAATACCCCACTCTCCCGCGCCCCCACAACTTTCTCCTCACGTTGAAATTTTCGCGTCGACCTGGTAAGCTCTTTAATCTCCCTTAGACCCCCCGATTTTAGGTGTCCATTCTGAAAAGCTTTCGACGTTGGCCTGCGCTTCAACTGCCGGACATCGACCCAAATGGATCACCCTTTCCGCTTCGTCGAAAAATTCTAGTTCTTCCTTCTCGTTATCCACCGGGCGATGCTGTCCGAGGTCATCTTTAATTCCTCCCCCCTCGCCTGCGTCGTGAAAAGGTTCCCTCTTAGGACTTATCTTTCCTTGAGCAAATCCGGAAATTGGGGAACCTAAGCTTTCTGGTGCTTGTCCTTTCAACCCTTTTTGCTCTCCCGGCAGTTATCGTATCTTCAACGTTACCATATCGTACCCCTCGAAGAACACAAGAGAGTTAACCCCCCCCCCCTTTTTTCCCACGACCATTCATCCTATGAACTTCTCCCAGTGCATGATTACGGCCCCCAAGGCACCCCCCCTGTTCATCCGTGGGGGAAATTGCGAAATCTAAACCCCACTCTGTTTTTTCCCAGGCCTACACGGGTCCAATCGTGATCCCCAGGCATCTGATGTTGTTAAAAAGGCTCTCGTCATTGGTTTTTTTAACCAACCCCCCAGTGACCCGGCCATTGACAATCATATCCCATTAATTTTTTTGGTCCCTGATTTTTGGCTTCCCCGAGTTGCCCTAGATTTGAGGTCGGACTTGAGACTCCCTCTTCCCATTTCTTTTTTTAGCAGATCCCCTCTCTCCCTCAGCAGGAAGCCGGCGTCTGGATTTAATGCAGACTTTCTATGGATCTTCAGTTCTTCTCTAGGTTTTCCCATTGAAGTGTGGCAATCCATACGCGAAAACCCCTCACACTTGTTGCCCTCCTTCTCTTGTACTTTTTCAGCCTGCTACCCCAACATGATTTCTCCAAAGCCCCAGGGACTAATTCGCTTCGATGCTGGCTCATCGAGAGTATATTTCTTTTGATTCCTTGCTGCAGCTCTGTTTTTTGACCTCCCAAGCCGTCCTTATTCACCCACCTTGACCCTCTATTGATTCCCACCTTCTTCATTTTTCAAAACCCCCCGTCTAAATGTGCAGCGAGGTGTGGCCCCATCGATTCGTCTTGTCGAAGCCAGGACATTTCTCTTCCTCCAACCGCACCAAGGATCTCTCCGAAAACTGTGATTTCCCTTCGTAGAAAGCGGTGAGCCCTTCTGTCTTTTCTTGTCCCAGACTTCTCGCTATTGGGTCACACATTTTCTCCCGGGACTTCCGCTAATGCATTGCCGTGCTGTTTGGGGGGGGGATATACATTTGAAATTGCATATCAACCTCTTATTAAGGAGACCTTTTCTTGTGCCCTCAAGACTCCCAATTCACTTGACGGACCATCATTTTTTTCAGACACCCCCCCCTTTTAACTGGTTGAGAATTGTTCTCTTCCAGTTCTCCTGTCAAAGCTTCTCCCCGACTTGCTAAATGGATCGCGAATCGTTACTTGTCTTCCCTGTCAAAACCGCACGGCTGTTTTTTTCCGGATTTAATCCTCTATTTAGCGACCGTTGTGGCTGGGGCGTTGTTCGATCCGCCCCAGCGTTTGCTTTTGAAGCCTAGGGGTTTCCAATTTCCCTCCCGTATCCTCCGGTGTGCGTTCTGGCGGGTATGTTCCCACGAATCATTCCAGATTTTTTCCGGGAGGAAACCTCCAACCCCCCTTTCCTTTTCTGGTCCCCCCCCCCCCCTGCGTTGGTCCCAACTTTCCAGGGGGAGTCGGAACACAAGTGGGGAATGCCCTCGTGATTTTTGATTTCCATTGGCATTACTGGATACCCCTTTTCCTTCTTTTTCCGTTTTTAAAACGTCCATTTGGCTGTCCCCCCAAGCGTTGTTGTCCCCCTCTCGATAGTGAAGTATCCGGAATTTTCCTAACCCTGATGTCCTCGTTCCCCCCCTAGGCCGATTTTCTGACTACCGACAGGACATACAAATATTTTCTATAAGTTCGTGTACTTTGTTCGAAGCGGGCCTTCCTGAGAATTTTGCGACCCTAGTAGAGAAGCCTTGCTCCCCCAAGCAGATGCCCAGGGACGAACTCAGCCCCTTTCCCCCCTTCAGGGTGCATCACCGTAAAGGCTGGTTAAGACTTTTCCTGGAAATCTGGTTTGACTTTTCTACGAGAAAAGGAACCAACAGCCCTTGCCTCTTAGAGCTCCCCCCAAAGATAACGAGGCCTTCGTATCAGACAAGCATCGATAGGAATTAGTTGTTATTTGTCAGACAGGTCGCAGCCCTCCGATAGAAACCTGCACCGCCTGTTGGGATTCTTCTCCTTCCTTGAAAGTAATGTTAACCCCAAACTGACTCGATGTTTATCAAGCCTTTTCGATTCGCATTCTTCGACCTGCTGTTGGTTCTATTCTCATTAGAGATTTATTAGAGTCTTCCCTTTTAAGTCATACCCCCCCCCGAATCTGTTTTGGGCCAATACTCCATTGCTTGCAAACACTTCTTGCCCTCCCTTCCAAGTTTCAATCGCTCTTTTGAAATGCTTTCCGACTTATGTTATTTTTCTCCGCCCTTTTCCCTATTGTTGGCCCAACACCCGGATTCTGCACAGTTTTTCCTTCCTCCTTTGAACCGTGTATCTTCACGAGTGTTTTTCCCCTTTTCATCGACGTCCAGAGCCCAAAATTGTTTTTATTTCCCCTCTTCTCCCTTTGAGTGCTCTCGACCGGCAACTTGCAATTCAACTTTCTTTCGTTTCGTTCTTCCGTCTTTTTTTCTGGTGTTCAGAATCAACTCTCTTTGGGGTCCTGGTTAGGGGGAATTTTTTTCTTCGTAGCAAGATCCTAAGGGCGGCCTTGGATAATTTTACCGCCTTGTTTTTTTGGGTTTCAAACGAAATGCCCCATTTAATTTCCCCCCCTTTGTAGGCGATGGACCCGCGCCGGAGGCCTTTCTTCGCATTCGAGGTTCTTTGTTTTTTTTCCGCTCTTACTCGACCCCGAGATCACGAGGCGCTTCCCTGAGAGTTTTCTATCCTCTTCCTCTTGGTATCCCCCCAAAGAGCTGCGGACCCCCAATTTTTATTGCCGCTACTCCCTTCTTTTTCCGACGTATGAGAGGCAGGCAACGGCAGAGCCCGATGGGCGCCGCCCCCCCCCCTCTTCCTTCAGGGGTTGTGGTCGCCGGGGCTGTCTAAGAGGACACCGGAAGCTTTTACTTTCACATTTCACTCTTCCGGGAGAAAGTTTGCCTTCCGCTTGTGATTTCTCCCCGTTTGGTGTTTCCCGAATCAGGGGTTTATAGTGGTGTTCCCCCTGGGGATAATTCTTCTCCGGAACTTTTACCCTGTCTCGGGGCACTCCTGTCATTAACAACCTTCTTGCGGCCATCACAAGTGATCTTGACTGACGATCGGACCGATGTTCCCTTTTCCGAATTTTCTTTTTTACAAGACCGGTAGATCCCCTATTACTTTTCCTATATCGGGTAGCTCCTTTTTCCAACTCAAGTAGTAACCCTGCGATCTTACAAGGCTTTGAAATGAAGGGTGTAGCAGTAGATATGGACAAAAGCGGATTTTTCTCCCTGAGTGGGTAGATTTCCATGTCGGACTCCCGGAATTCCCGAGTAGTTGGGTGACCTTGTGGTCCACTGAACCCTGCGATCCTTATCCCACTTGCGCCATCACACCTCACTTCGTGCCCCCAAAGAGGGAAGAACACGGGACCCACTCCATCTGGTTGTAGGAAGGGGAGGGCACCCCTCCCCCCCCCGAACCTTCTCCTTACTCTCTTCATTTTGTACATGAGACCGATTTTCCAGGCCCACACTGAAAGATATTTGACCCCACCCAGCGAAGTTGTTTATACGCCTCCTTTCCAGCCTCACCTTCCTTTTCCAACCCCTCTTCTCCCGGCACTTCACCCGTTCCGGAGATACCGTCACCCGAGGAAAATCGACTATAGACTAAAATTCTCTTTTAGTTTATCTAGTGTTTAGCTGAAAATGCCCCCCTGGCCTGACAAACTAATTTGGTACTTTAATACAATCTGGTAAGACCCTAAGAAGCTGCTTCAGGACCGCCTTTGAGTTCCCGATTGGGGATTCCGCGTCGGATCTTCCTAGAATTAAGCCCGTACGTCTTCGCTCGATCCCACCGTAAACATGTCCCTTAACACTCTCCCATGAGGCCTGTGCCACCCACACAGCGTTCCTATAACGACCCCGCCTAGACCGCTCCCACCTGAAATAGAAAGAGTCTTTTAGGAATACATCTACAGAGGACGGAGGCAAAGAAACGTAATTCGGTCCAGAAAGAGACTTACACTTTTTCCGAGAACGTTAAAATTACAGTGTGGGTAGCGTTCCTGTCGTAAAAGGGCATCGCCCCCCCTTATCCCCATTTTTTTCAAGTTCCCCATAACATGTAAGACCTCTTATAGAGCTCTAAGCGTGCACAACCTTATATGATTCTGCGACTTAGATGCAACCATCATCCTCCCCACTTTCAGACGGTTCCTTTCCTCCCTCCCTCAAAGCAAGATCTAATCCCTACGATCCACTTCCTTTCAATTTGATTTGGGTGCAACCACTTTTTGGGCGAGATGGAATTTCACCCCCAGTTCCTCCCAGTTTTTTGTTTGATCTATTTTTCCCCTTTGCGCCCCGAATGGTTGCTCACCTTATTCCACCTACTAAAGTTCTAGGAGTTTTCTCTTTTAGTCTCAACCTTCCCCGCCGTTCTCTTCGCAATCGCAGTCGCATCATCTAGAATTTCTTTTTCCTCCAACTTTCTTCCAGATCCCTTTCCTTTCACTGAGACCTAGGTATGGGATCGTCATTTTCAGTTGGAAAACTAAGGTTCTTATCCGCTCATTTACTACCTGATTTAAACTACCCCTGAAGAATTCTTCGATTCCTTCCCTCCGGTAAAGAGTATCTTCTTTTTTCCACGACGGTTTTTAAGCGCCGTTCGGGCTTCCTTGATCTCTCTAATCTTGATCTGAGCTTTTCTGCGTCATACTGGTTCCCAACAAAACCTTACAACCCCCCTTTACTTTGGGCTCGAGAGCCCCCCAAAGTCCCGTGTAAGGCTTTGATGGACCGCTCTCCACCCCTGAGTCCTCACACCTAGTCGCATCCACTCTTTTTTAAGCCGGTAGTAGGCTCAGGTCAGTACTTAGATTTTCTCCCCTGGGCAATGTTCCTGATTCCGAACCTCTTCACTTTGCTTATCTCATCCTGATTCCTGAAGCTGTGTCTCCCGAGAGGTTTCCGTTCCCCGACTGGCTCTGGTGTGACGTCTTAGACCCTCTCTTCTTTGCTCGCTGTTTTAGAAGGCGGTCGAATCCTTTTCGGGGCAAAATGAGACAATTAAGTTTCTGTTGTGATCAACTAACTTCTCCAAGAGTTAACTACGCTCTTCCTGCCGAATTCTTTTTTATAATGAGCCGTCAGGAAAACGATTTTTCTAGCCTTTTGGCATGTACGATAGCCCCCAGTTTGAAAACTTTTAGGAAGCCCACGAATACCCCAACACTTTCAGATAGTCATTCTTCCTTAAGCCGATATACGGGCCTCTTCAAAATAGCACTCTTGCGATCGCCCTTCAAGTGCAACCAGTGATTTTTTTGTGCCCCTGAATGTTATGATTTTTTTCCATTCGGAATATTTTCCTCGGTACTTTTAAGATCATGAGTGGACGCTTATCAGACCCACAGTCAACGACGCGCCTGTTCTTTCAATCCCCTCTTTTCCCGCACCGCCCACCCACCCCCTTTCCGTGACCTTTTTTTAAACCCCAGGTTCACAGCCCCAAACCGCGTTTTCACACACTTTTTAAATTCCTACACTGGTACCACCACCACTCGCCTTTCTGTCGCATTTAGAGTTCCTCCCACCAGTTCCTCTCACAAACCACTTTCCACCGCACCCCGCCCCGAGTCGTTGTCTCGCCATGTGGTGAGAAATTAGCGCTTTCCACAACAGCATCTACCTCGCTCCCCCTCACATCACCCAGATTCCCGACACCTCCCTCACCCCCCCCGACCCCCCCTTCTCACCCTTGTGACCTCCTCACCCTCCTCCCCCCTTCCTCCCCCCCCCGCCTTCCCTCCCCCACCGACTTTTTAATATTTAACGGTCAAACCACACCCCCCTCCCCCCCCTCTGCGCCCTGCGCACCCCACGCCCCCCGCCCGCGGCTCTTTCCCGAGACGGAACTTTTACCCCATAACTTGCCCACCGCGCGTTCCAGACCAGCCCCCGCTGTATGGTCACCCCCACGCGTCCCACCGCAGCACCGCGCCACCACACTCTCTACACTGGCAAGGATTCACCCGCCCCCCCCCCCCGCACTTTTCCCCCCTCCGACCCACACGCCCGTCATACCTCACCCGTGCACGCCCACACCACGCACGCTCTTCCCCCCCCCCCTCAAAAACTCGACCATAAAAGAGAAATTCCATCGGATAATCCCAGTTAGTGCTCATCTTCAGAAAGGCCTTTGGGTAAATGTCAGCCCGCCCTCGATGTGGCTCTGGCCCCTTATGTGAAAACGGGTCACCTTGAAGATACCCTTTCATAAGTCCCCCCCGTATTCTTCTGTCTCTCGTGGGTGTTCAAAACCCCCACAGGCTACTCCAAGCCCCTCCCACATTAATTGATTAATAATGTCACTATGATTACTTTTCTTTTCAAATTTTTGGTGCCCTTATTTTTGAGGTATCCTATCCCAGCAATAGTACATAACCTCCTCAGAAGAAATAAGATAATCCCAGAAATTAATCATAGACGATTTACTTTTCCTCCTTCGGATGTTTCACTCTTTTATTCGATCGGGCGTATCCAAACTTGACAGGCCGTTTTCAGTTTTCCACACACACTGTCTTACGTTTCCCCCCCCCAATTGCTGGTGCAGATTTCTGGACTTTCTCCCCAAAAATGCCTGCCCCTCCCCTCCCTGACTTCTGATCGAACTAATCCCTCTTTTTTTTCTTTCGAGTTCAGATTTTCCCCTGGTTCTGTGACTGACCCCAATTTCAAGTCGCATTATTCAACTCCCCCCTCCATTCTCCCCCCTGACTATTTACCACTTTTTCGGAACTCCTGGATTTTGGGGAATCAATCTCCGTCTCTTTTGCCCTCTTTGCTCTTCGTAGAACCCCCCCTTCCTTTCTATTTAGTTTATTCCTCAGCAGAGGGAGACGGCGCCGTTCATGTGATTGTCCCAAATTCGATTTGGTACACCCACCACCTCCTTCCCCTTCGCGAAGGACAGTGTGATGTGTATTATCCCAACCTTGCATGCTAGGACGCCAGATTTCCCCCCCCTCTTGGAGTTTTCCTCCCTCTAACCCACCCTTTTCCACGGCACTCAATTCAGACAAACACTTGGTTAAGCCCCAAATCTATCTTCGTGTCTCCGCCCACACCCCTTTTTTGATCCGTACGTTGGAGAACAGAGGGCTTGAAAACCTCGGATGTTGGTTCTTCTTTTACTACTACCCTTCTTTCCTTCTAACTTCCCCCCGCCGTGTTCTTTTTTCAGACTGTTTTCAACAATTAACTCCAGGTCCATTTTTCCGTTTAGTCTTTGTCTGGCCCCTAACGAATTCCGCTTCTTTCCTCCCCATTTAGTTCCCAGGTTGGGATGAAACCATGCTTTTTGTTCCCCCTTTGAATTGGGATGTCTTCCTCAGAGTGGGTTCGGCCGGTCCTTCTGCGTTCTTGTATACCCCAAGGAAGTCACACTCCCCCGGACTTCTCGTGTATTAAAGCTTTCCCCCCATTCTTACCGTGAAGTCAGGAATTTTTATTCACAATGGCCTTGGTTCCTTGACTCCGAATTGCCCCTGAACCTTTTTTGGTCTTTACTGTAGATTGAATTGCCTTTACGACGTTCGCGAAACAGCTGCCCCTTTCCGATTTGCTCCCATCATTCCCCCCTCTGTTATTATTTGACAATTCTTTTCCCTCACTCCTTCGGTTTTGAACTTCATACTAATTGAAATGGGTGTAATTCAAGAAACAGGACCCTGCCATCGAGCGACCCCCCCCCCCCCTAATAGGACTCCTTTTTTCCCTAATATCCTCGAATAGTACTAATACTGGGTCTTTGTTTCAGCTTTTTTTCGAGCAGGCGAGCGTCTTTTTTCCAAATCAGTGTGCGACTTTTGTCGCGTATTCCCTTCCAATCCCCACACTCGATCCTTTCGCGTGCCCTAACGACAGCGAAGTTCTCCGTCCATCCTGATTTGCCCGCTGCATCTCGAGTTCCTTTCCTCTCTTGTCTCCCCCCCCCCAACTCTACATTGCGGCCCCATAGGCCTTTGCCCTTTAACCGGTCCTCGGTCCCAGCTAAAGACTGTCGCTTCCTTTTCCTTTAATGTTTGGACCACCCCCCCCCTCATAGCTTATAGACCGTTTAGCACCCCAGACTCGATGTCAACTCCCGATCTTTTCTCCTACCCAGAGACCCCTTCAATTGTTTCTCGGTCTTCATGTACACCACCGGATGCCCTCTTTCTGCTCCTCCCCCACTGTAAAAAACTGGATCTGACGTTTTTTTTCGATCACTCCTTCTTTCCTATTTTTCTGCCGCTATGGCTGTCGTTTCGTTATCTCTATAATTGCTCCTTCTAGGACCTGTGACAATCCCCATTACATTCCCCCTTTCTCAGTTCAAACAGGAGGGTCCCCTTTCAACCGAACCTCTCGCATGTGTGCCTTTGTTTAAAGATTCTTCTTCCGCAAACGAGCATCGCTGTTGCTGACGATCATTTTCTCAAATCTCTGCTTCAATCTTGAATACAGTTTTTCTCTTTAGTATAGCTTCCAGTCCTTTCCTCCGATCCCCCCAGCTATGGGGCAACAACTTTCCCCCGGTGGTCTAGGGTTTTTCCTCTTCTGGGGATCCCCGTAGGACTTTGAGAAGTTGGTGTGGTTTTCGCGGAATGTTTTTTTCCCCCCTTTTCCTTTTCAAGGATGTTCTTGTAAGCAAACCCTTCCTGAGACCCCAAGCAAGTGATCAACTTCAAGGACGCGTTTATTACTGGACCGTGTTTTCCCCCGAATTTTCTGATCCTTCTAAAGGAACCTCGTCTCACGATCGCGCTTTTTTTTCAATTCGTGTTGTGTTGAAGCAGGTTTTTTTTTGCCGTATATCCCCCCACGTTGATTTTATTTCCCTTCTTCGTTTATGCTTTTTTTTTTATCGGGGCGAAGCAGAGTTTAACTTTGGACTATAGATTCCTCTCTTTTTTCAGAGTACCGTGCCATCTTCTTCATTAACCTTTTCCCCGTGGAATCGACGATAGTTAGTACCCCCCTTTGCGATTTAAGGGCACCCCCTTGCTTCAACCACCCTGACTCTGTCGTCTTTCGCTCCACTCGGTCTGCGAAACGCCCCTTCTCCCTCCCCCCCCTCCCCAACTCTCCCTCCTTCTGTGAGTTCACAGCCTCTTTCCTTCTTTCACTTCAAAAATCCTCCCGCCGGATTCATTTCAGTAGCTCATTCCCCCTTTAGGTCCCTCCCTCCCTGCCAAAACTCTTTCTTCGTGATTAGGATGCTTCACCTCGAGGATGAACTGAGCCTAATAAATATGCGGTAATCGGAGGATTATGACCCTGTCTGTATCCCACTGCTTCTCTCTTTCCTTCCCTTTTTTTCAAGGTTTTTCGCTCTCTTTCTCAAACCCAGTAATTTAACATTTATAGAGATGTTTGTTTGTTTTAAAATTTCTGACGCTACCCCCTCCCTTAGCAATTTTTAATTTCCCCTCTCCGCCGGCCCTATGACATCACGGATTTCTTCTCTTTTCATCAAATCGGACAGTCGTAGGAAGCGCGGAAAATTCTTCAGTTGTTGGTCTCTTTGTCTTACGTTAGAGCTCAGGATTGAGCACATAGTTACCTCCCCCTTACGAGCTATCATAGTTGACACCTCAGTTTTAGTGTATCTCGACCCCTGCTGTTCTTTCTCCGATATGACTTAGATTTCGAGACATCCTTTCCTTAAAAGCTTTTTATCCCGATCTATCCCCCTCCCGATCACC